>Ga0105050_10000344_pt1 | contig 70052 bp, 71 predicted proteins | sample FRY01_FD_78088 | JGI IMG/M metagenome (GOLD analysis project Ga0105050, IMG submission 78088) | Freshwater microbial communities from Lake Fryxell liftoff mats and glacier meltwater in Antarctica - FRY-01 | ecosystem: Environmental > Aquatic > Freshwater > Ice > Glacier meltwater ... | reverse complement strand
CTTCCGAAAGTACCTAAAAATGCGAATTCAGCGTTCAAATCGGCACCAAAAAAAATCGGTCTCTAAGCCGCGTCAATACTGGCTTTAGCCTTAAAATTTACCCAATCTACCGGACAGCAATGATCAAAAATAAACTCGCTATTCGTTGCACCCATCATGAGCCGAACGCTCTCACGGGTCTTTCGCTGCGTCGGCAGGCTAGATGAGGCATTGCGTTCAGAAAAGCCCAGTTGTTGCGTCTTTTTATTGAGCGTTATCACGATTCAATTTGTCAGGCGGGGGCGTTGATTGGGCTGTTGACTCGGCTCAGCCTCAAATAGAAGAATATGCAATCGCCAACGGCATGAGACCCATGTGAGTGCCGTTAACAGCGAATATAACCGCCAAATGTTAGTTCGCCCTGAGCAGCTGTCGATGGGTCAATCGATCTGAAGGGAATCCTCATGCTGGATAAGACCGTACGTGAACCTGTTGGGTGATTTTTGTAATGGCCTTTATTTGATGCCTGCTCGCATGAATGATTGCACGAACTGTCGCTGAAAGATTAGAAACCCAAACAGTAGTGGTGCCGCAGTTAAAAGTGTTGCCGCCGAAATAATCGACCAATCAATGCCTTGGTCAGCAGAAGAAAAGACCTGCAAACCGACGGTTAATGGGCGTGATTCTTGTGAGTTACTTACCACGAGTGGCCACAAAAAGTTATTCCAGTGATGGCTAATCGACACCAAGGAAAACGCCAAGTAGGTGGGTTTGGCTAAGGGAATATAGACGTGGCGCAAAATTTGCAAAGTGCTCGCGCCTTCCATTTGAGCTGCTTCCACCAGTTCCTTGGGAATGGTTTTGAATGTTTGGCGCAAAAGAAATATCGCAAAGGCTGACGCAAAGTAAGGCAGTCCGATACCAAAGAGTGTGTCAACAAAGCCCAGTGATGAGAGGGTTTGGTAATTGCGAACAATCAAAATCTCAGGCATCACCATCAACTGCACGAGCATCAGTGAAAACAAAACGCTACTACCGAAAAATGTGTAGCGCGCGAAGGCGTAGGCTGCCAGTGTGCAAAGCACCAGTTGCATAACCAAAATCATCAGCACCAAAACGATGGTGTTAAAGAAATACCGTGGGAATGGCGCAGCCTGCCACGCCGCAGAAAAGTTCTCGAGTGTTAGTGGTGCAGTCAATGAAAACGATGTGGCGTATTGGGCAGGATGAAAGGCGGCCCAAAGTGCGTAAAACAGTGGTAAGACCCAAGCGATAGCCAACACCCAAGCGCCTAGTGTGGTGAGCCAGCCAGCATTGTTGAGTCGATGACTGCGGTCTTTTGAGTCGCTGAAATTCATCGGTAGTGTGTTTTACGGTCAAGTAAAAAGAACTGCATCAAGCCGGCAATTGCCAAAATCGCAAGTAGCACCACCGTCAGGGTTGAGGCATAACCACGATCCCAAAATTTGAACCCCACCTCGTAAAGATAAAACAGCAGTAACGACGAGGCATTGTTGGGCCCGCCGTTGGTCATGACAAAGATGTGGTCAACCATGCGAACGGAGTTAATCAGTGCGTTAACCAACACGAAAATAGTTGTGGGCATGAGTAGCGGCCATTGAATACGCCAAAAGAAGTACCAGCGACTGGCGCCTTCGATTTGCGCAGCTTCTCGAAAACTGGGGCTTAATGTTTGCAAAGCCGCCAAGTAAAAAATCATAAAGAAGCCAGCTTCCTTCCAGATGGCAACGATCGTGACCGACATCAGCGCTAGGTTGGGGTCGCCCAAAAAGTTTTGTGACTTGATGCCAACCAACTGTAAAACCTGATTGATCAAACCATAGTCGGGTGTGTAGAAGAAGATCCAAATGTTAGCCACGGCGATCATGGGCATGACGGTGGGTAAAAAATACGACATTCGCAAAAATTGGCGCCCAGCAATTTTTTCATTGACCCAAAGCGCCATCACAATCGAGATCGCCATGGACGCTGGAATAGTTGCCAAGGCGAACCAAAGGTTATTGGTGGCGGATTTCCAAAACACGGGGTCTTGGATCATGGCCTGATAGTTATCAAGGCCAACGAACGCAGGGGCGCGTCCACCACGAAGCGCTAGCATGACGCTGTCAATGAGAGTGCCGATTGCCGGATAGTGCGTGAAACCCACCAGAAACACAAAGGCAGGCAGTAATAACAGATAGGCTTGAACGTGGCTCGAGGTCGGTGTCATGTTACTCAAGCGCACGCACCTGTTGGGGTACGTGCGCTAAAGGATTACTGATAGGGACGCAAAAGACGGGTGGCTTCAGCCTGAGCGTCTTTTAATGCTTGCTCGGCCGTCTTGGTGCCTGTTAAACCAGCTTGTAAGCCGTCATTCAATGCTTTTGTAACGCGCTGATTGTCGTGCGTTGACAATTCGGCCACAGCGTGGGGCAACTGATCGCGGGCGACCAAGGCGGGCGGAAATTCACCAGCGTACGTTTTGAGTGCTGGGGTTTCATAAGCGGCTGGCGACACAGCCACGTAGCCGGTGTCAATGCTCCACTGTGCAGCGCGCTCGGGCTGGGTCAGCCACTTGGCAAATTCATAAGCGGCTTGTTGCTCTTTTTCTGGGGCGTTTTTAAAGATAAAAAAGTTACCGCCACCAGTGGGTGACCCCAGGCGAGTGTTACCGGGCAACATTGCCACGCCAAACTCGAAGGGTGCGTTTTTACGGATGTTGGTCAGGTTACCTGTCGTGGTCCAGATCATGGCTGACTTGCCTTCCATGAAATCGCGAGGTGTGGTGCCCCATTGAACAACGCCAGGTGGGTGGATTTTGTACTTCTGTGACAAGTCCATCCAAAACTGCAGGGCTTCGATGGTTTTGAGGTCATCAAAGGCGACGGTGGTGCCACCTGAGTTCGCCAAGATCGCGTCGTTTTGGGTTGTGAAGCCTTGGAATAACCAGTACGGGAATCCGCTTGAAGGCACTTGAATACCCCATTGGGTGACATTGCCGCTGGGATCACGTTTGGTGAGCTTGGTGCCCATCTCAACCAATTCAGTCCATGTTGTTGGGGCCTTTTCTGGGTCAAGACCGGCTGCTTTAAAAGCCTCTTTGTTGTAATACATCACCACGGTCGAGCGCTGGAAAGGGATGCCCCAGGTCTTGTTATCAATCTGGCCATTAAGCATGAAAGCGGGAAAAAAGCTCTTGAGCCACTGACGGTCAGCATCGGTTTTGACGAAAGTGTTCATCGGCACGATGGCCTCCTCATCAATCAGCGTGAATGTATCGGTCGACAACAAGATTGCCGCTGTTGGTGGCTTGCCTGACTTGTGCGCGGTCAACGACTTAACGATGGTCTCTTGATAAGAACCAGCGTATACGGGTTTGACCACAACATTGGGGTTCTTTTTTTTTGAAGTCAGCCGCATAACCATCAATGATTTTGGTGATAGGGCCGCCAACAGCCACAGGAAAGTAAAACGACACTTCTGTTTGTGCCAGTACGGCTGTGCTGACGCACAGACTGGCAGCTGCCACTGAAAAGGATCTGATGAGTTTTTTCATTTAAATCACTCCGAGGTTATTGAATGCGCAAGCCCTCAGCATCAAACCAGTGCAGGTTTGAGAGCTGCCAGCCTAAATTAATTTGCGCGCGCGGTGAAATCACGGCTTTGCCATCGGCGCGGGCCGTTAGGGGTTGGTTACCAATTTGCGTGTGCACCAGCAAATCAGCTCCCGTAAATTCAGTACTCAAAACGTGGCTCGGCATATCACCCGAAAATGAAATGTCCTCGGGACGAATACCCATCGAAATAGCACCGACAGGTGCAGGTACCGTGATTTCGGTGCCTGCAATCTTCTGCCCGTGAAGTAACAGCACATTCATTTTGGTGCTACCGATAAATTGCGCAACAAACAAAGAAGCCGGTCTTTGATAAATGACGGTTGGCGTGGCTTGTTGCTCGATTTTGCCGTCTCGTAGCAACACGACTTGATCGGCCATGCTCATGGCCTCGGTTTGGTCATGCGTGACGTAGACCACGGATAGACCAAGCTTTTGTTGAAGAGCGCGTAATTCCTCGCGCATCGATTGGCGTAGTTTGGCGTCGAGATTTGATAGGGGCTCGTCCATGAGACACAGTCGGGCATCAGCCACCAAGGCGCGGGCAAGTGCGACGCGTTGTTGCTGGCCACCCGAGAGTTGTGATGGTTTGCGCGCGCGTAGCGCATCGAGTCCGAGCAGATAAAGGGTTTTTTTAGTCTGGCTTCGATATCGGCTTTTGGCATTTTTCGGACCCGTAAACCGAATGCCACGTTTTCAGCGACAGACAGGTGCGGAAAGAGGGCGTAATTTTGAAACACCATTGATATGCCGCGAGCCGCGGGCGATTGGTTTGTGACCGCTCTGTCAAAAATCCGTATTTCACCACTCGAGGGTGTTTCCAAACCGGCAATCAGCCGCAGTGTGGTCGTTTTGCCGCAACCCGATGGCCCGAGCAAAACCGAGAAATCACCTTCATTTAGGGTGAGGTCGGTAGGATGAAGTGCAGCAGTTTTGCCCCACAACTTACTGACCTGCTGAAACTGTACAGTTGTCATTTGATGTGTTGCTGTTTTTTAGAACTCCTTTGTAAGGTGGTGATGTGACAAGTCCATGACATCAAGCGCAATCAGTGTGTCAAAATTTGAATCGTAGCTAAGCAGCCACACCTTTTGGGTGAGGGCCTGGTCATGTTGAAAAAAAACCAAGGCATTTTTGTCTGCCTTGGCTGAATTGCCGTGCTATTCAGAAAATGGATGGCAAACCCATCAGTGAAAGGTTATCTAATCACCGGTGTGGTTAGCAGCAATGAAATTGCCGGGTGGGGTAAAAAAAAGATACAGCGACGTTCGAGCGCTGTCTGTTGCGGCTGGATTTTTATAAATTACACGCCATTCTTTGGATTTTTTACCATCGACAAGATCAATGGATGCCTGTTGAACGCTAGCCCAGTTTTTTTCGAGCTTACCCGCTTCAATGAGGGAAGCTTTCCGCTGTGTGGCACATTGCAGCACAGTGCTTTCAGCGGCCATTTTTTTGCCATGAAAATGGCAACTGCTACCCGGATCTGCCATGGCGATGGTGGGCAAAGCCGTGGTAAGCGTCAAAAGTGCGGCGATAATTAAATGTTTCATATCAGTCCTCTTAATTAAAGTGTGTTTCGAGAATTATCAGTTGTGTTCTTGATGTCCAAGTCTTCGTGGGCGTGTTGATGCTCTTGGACAGGAAAGTGAAAGCTCTCGCCATTGACGTCGTGCTGGTAACCGTGCAGTTGTGTAAAAAGCAGATAGATGCCAGCTGCCATGATCGCCAGATTGGTGGCGTAACTCAATCGTGTGAAGGAGGCTGTTTTACGCCAGATGGCCAATACAGCCAACATGACAGTGAGGGCGGCGATCTGACCAAGCTCAACGCCCACGTTGAAACTCAAAATGCGTCCAATCATCTGTCCCGCATCCTCGCCCAACGGGAGCTGCTGTAAGCGAGTGGACAGACCAAAGCCGTGTAACAAACCAAACACAAACACCATCTTGACCAGATTTGGCGAGGCCATGTTGAAGTGACGCTGAAAGCCGCCGTTGTTGTCAAACCCCTTATAAACCACGCTTACGGCGATGATGGCGTCAATCAGCCAGTAGTTCCATGTGATCTTAAAATATGTCGCAAAGATCAGGGTGATGCAATGCCCGATAGTGAATACGGTCACAAATCGAACCACGTCTTTAAACGTCGTCAGAAAAAAGACCACCCCCAGTAGAAAGAGTAAATGGTCGTAGCCCGTCAGCATGTGAGTCGCACCAAGCCAGACGTATTGTAGGTATCCGCCATCGAGCATGCGTTGCTTGTCTTCGTCGCTGATACCGTGTGCCAGTGCGACCAGTGGCAGCAAGCAAAGCAGGACCAATCCCAGACGGGCTGGTGTAGAAGCCTTCATGATTTTCCCTTACGGTGAAGTAAACAGCGGTGCTAGATCCCGAGTGGGTTCGGAGCGCGCTCATGTTTTGCGCTGGATTTTGTTTAAGCCCGAGGGGGGCGCAGCAAGCCGTCTGGGAAGACATCGGCATAATTAATGAGTGGATTGCTGTTTTTAAGATCGTGGTTGGTGCGATGATGCGCCGGGTTATCGCCTGCTAACAGCGCATTAAGCTGCAGTGAATCGGAAAGATGCACATGATGTAAACCGAATTCAACCGCATCAGTTTGCGCAATAACATCAAGGTGATGATGCGCTTCGATCACAAGCCCGTGAGAAACGGTTTGGTGGTAATGGTCGGTGTTCGCGATCATTGGACCGATGGCGATCATGAGGACCAGTGGCAAGTACAGCGTTAAACCCGAATAGGCCTGACGTGATCGCTGGCGAGGCTGTCTGACGCACGCCACTGTTGCTGTGGTCGCGATAAGGATCAGCGCGGACGGGTTGACGAGCTGAATAAAAAACTTAAGCCACGGTTGTTGTGGCAACCAAGATACCCGAGTCATCTTTGGCTGGCAAGCGACGCATGACTGGCTAGGGTGCCAGGCCATTTAGGGTCTGTTGGGTCAATAAGAACCAAAGACTTGTGCTCGACCATCGCGTTGCATGAGCAACACATTGTAAGCGTCCTTTCTGCCGCCATATTCAGGCCCGTCCATGCCAGGTGATCCAATCGGCATACCAGGCACGGTCAAGCCCAATGCATCTGGTTTGTCTTTCAACAATCGTTGAATATCGGCCGCGGGCACATGCCCCTCAACAACGTAGCCCGCGACCAAGGCGGTATGGCACGAACCGAACTTGGCAGGAACGCCCAGTTGCGCTCGCATGGCCTGGTTACCAGAATCAACCACCGTGACAGCAAAACCTTGCGATTCAAGGATTCGCACCCAATCGGCGCAGCAACCGCAGTTGGGATCTTTCCAAACGGTCATGGGTATCGGCTTGGTTGCTGCCATGGCTGGCAAAGGGGCCAGTCCAGTGAACAACAGACCGAGTAACAAAGATCGACGGGTCAGGACAGGCGTTGAACGCGAAACTTTCATGGGGATTCCTTGAGAATCGGTGTAGGCATGAGTATTGATTGTAAGCATAGGATCCTGTCAGCAAGCAGTCACCCAGATGACTTCATTGTTATTTTTTTAGAACCTTTTGAAGCCTGCTGGTAATGCGGGTTTAAGCGAAGAAATGGCTAAGGCATAACAATAGTGTGCTCGTGCAAAGGACTCGAAAAGCAACCGTGAATGTAAAGAAAATAGTGCGACTGAAAAACACAAGTTTTGTTCAGCAGAGTCCTTCCTTTTTTAAGAACCACAGCGCGCGTGGCTTTAAAAGCCCTGCTAAGGGAAATTTTTAATAAAAAAACGGATGTTTCATGGTTTAATCCGAATCGATATGATTACAGTCGTTATTGCTTCTTATAGATACGGGCATCTTGCTGCACATTGCATCGAGTCTTTGCTCTCACAAACCGTGTTGCCATCGAGGGTGTTGTTTGTCGATGACGGCGTGGGTGACTGCGAGCACCTGCCAGACCTGTACCCCGCTGTTGAATATGTCCTCAGACCCGAAAATTTGGGTGTTGTTGATAATTTTCAAGACATGTTGTCGCGTGTTCAAACCGAGTATGTGCTCTTTATTGGTGCGGATAACTGGTTGCGTTCTGATTCGATAGAACTCCTGTCTGGCGCCACGACTGACATCGTCACTTACGACATTGTGGTGACGGGTGAACTCAAAGACGAAATACTCACCCGTGTCCCTGGTCAAACCCATCCATACCTCGGTGATTTGTATTGGGACCGTGAAGCACAGCACCATGGATCCATGCTGTATCGCACCGCTTTGGGTAAAGAAATTGGTTATCAAAATCGATTTGTGAACGCCCACCCTCAAGAGGACTGGAACCTTTGGGACAAGATGATGGCGCAAGGTGCCTCTGTGGCGAGCATCAAAGAAGGCCTGTTGTTCTACCGCCGCCATCGTGAAAACTTCCTTAAGTATGACCCTGCCAGTTTGGCGGTTAAAGAACTGGATCTGAACTGACCGGTTTGGTCTGACCGCTGTTGCCCCGCGCGCTAATCCTTTGGCTTTCAAGATATTGACACTGACCTTCGGGCCATAGTCCCATCGCCTTTGTTTGTCCAAAATAAGATCTGTTGCGCCAAATAGGCCAGTCTTCAATGATGCGGTTTTTGGTTTTTTGTCTTCATTTGGGACGTTTTTGCGCCTGTTGGAGTTCAAAATGGTTTTCAGTTCGATGTTTTCATGGCGTGTGCTCAATGCCCTTTTGCTCATGGTGAGCACGTTTGCTGTGTCGGCGCTCTACGCCCAACCCGCATCGGGTTCAGGGTCGCCTCCAACGACAGCAATCCGCTGATGCCAAGTAGAAATGAACCCAGGCAATGTCTTGTCGAATCTGAATGGTGCGGCAATGTTGGTGGTGCAAGCCCATCGTGCACGCTTGGGTTTTTACCTTGACGCGGTTTACGGTGATCTGACTGTTGGCAATTCACGCACGGTCCAGCAGGTGAGTCTGAGTGCCAACCCCCTTGTTGACATGACTATTTTGACGGTTGCGCCAAGCGACGCGTTGCACCAATCGCCTACGCTTTTTTTGGATGGTGTCTTGGGTGCAAGATTCCTTTGGCAAAACACCAGTACGACAATTCGATGGCCTGAAACAGGACAGTCCGTCACAGGAAGGGCAACAGGTCACTTTGTGCCGTTCTATGCTGACATGGGTGGCGGACAGTCCTCGAGTTTTTCAACGCAGGCGTGTGTTGGTATGGGACATACGTTTGGCTGGGGTGACATCTCGTTGGTCGCCAAAAACGTTTACTACCAATTCACGCCTAATGTGAGGACCGTCGACTTGAGTCTGTTTGGTGTTGCCGTCGCCGCGACCTTTAGGTTTTGATGCCGCGTTTGCCATCAAGGTATGACCAGATCAATCCCACGGCGCACACCCCGAAGTAGACAAACATAATGTAGCGACCGTTGAAATCCGCGTCTGGTGAGATCCCCGCGGATTTCAGGCCCAACCATCCCACAGCGTAGGCCACCAAAATAATCAGCAATACCGCATCTGATAACGCGCGCGCACGAAGCGCGATTAGGATGTAGATCATGCCTGTGAGCCAGTTGGAAATACCGAAAGCACCCAAAAGCATCAATTGATCTTGCCCATTGGTTGACAGATCCAAATGCGCAAAGGTGTCGTTTGCCCAGTGGATAAAAAACGTGTGCGCGGCTCCTCGTACCAAGTCTACAAGCCCAATGGCAAACAAAAAAACAGACGAGATTCGTCCGGTGTATTGGGCTGAGACTGTCATGGTGCTTTCCTAAGAGTGAAATTAAAAACCTGCGTTCATTGAAAGCTTTAACAATAGCGTTTCGGGTGCTGTTTAAGCGATCAGTTTCTTGTGGTGGACGTGAGACTCTGGATAGTACAGCCTTGCTGTATGGATTGATTTTTCCTTTGTCACCACACTGACACACACTGAATATAAGATAAGTTCCTAACATTTTGGGGTCAGTGTGGTGCTTAGAGAAATTGATGCCGTTATTTTTGATTGGGCTGGTACAGTTGTGGATTTTGGGTGTTTTGCGCCAACGCAAATCTTTGTTGATGCATTTAAATCGGCGTATAACTTCGATCTAACGCTAGTAGAGGCCCGCAGACCCATGGGTTTGGGTAAGTGGGAGCACATTGAAGCCTTAAGCCAAGACAAAGAGGTATCGACTCGTTGGTTGGCACAATTTGGTCGTGTGATGACCAAAGAAGACATTGATCACATCTACGCGACTTTTATTCCACTGCAATGCGACCGCGTTCAAGCTCACAGCGCATTAATCCCTGGCGTTTTAGAGTTGGTCACGGTACTAAAGCAACAAAGTTGCAAAATCGGATCGACGACGGGCTACCCACGTGAGGTCATGGATCGGTTGGTGCAAGCCGCCGCTTTGCAAGGCTATCAACCAAACAGCATTGTGTGTACCGGTGATTTGGCCTCAGGTGGGCGCCCAGGCCCTTGGATGGCGCTCATCAGTGCCATTGAACTCAAAGCCCGAGCCGCTTGGCGTTGCGTCAAAGTCGATGACACCACGCCCGGGATCGAAGAGGGTATGAATGCTGGCATGTGGACTGTTGGGGTGACGCTATCGGGCAGCTTGTGCGGCATCACCGAAGATTCATTCATAACGCTGTCTGACCAGCAAAAAGAGGCATTGCGTGCCCCTGCTACTAAAGTTTTAAAGCAAGCGGGTGCCCATTTTGTGATTGATACCGTGGCCGACCTGCTGCCTGTGTTGCAGCAAATTGATAGCAAAATCCGAAGCGGTCAAAGGCCGTAATGAGTCAATCAACTTTGTGGCATCACCATGCAGACAGAAAAGCAGTATGACCTAGTTGTTGTTGGCTCTGGTGTTATTGGGTTGGCCTGCGCTTATGAGGCCACTGAGCGTGGCATGAGTGTGGCCGTTGTTGAGCGTAATGCACATTGCGTGGGCGCTTCCATTAGAAACTTTGGGTTCGTGACTGTGACAGGTCAACGAAGTGGTGAGCATTGGCATCGGGCTCGTCTGACTAGCGAAACTTGGCTGAAGGTGGCGCAACAAGCGAATATTGATGTTATCCACCGTGGGCTTTATGTGGTGGCGCAGCGGTCGCAAGCCTTGGCAGTTCTTCAATCGTTTATGAGCACGGAGATGGGTGAAGGCTGTCACTGGCTGTCTGAGTCTGAGCGTCATTCGAAACTTCCCTATTTGCAGCAAGCCTCAGGTGTGATGTTCAGTCCACACGAGTGTCGAGTGGAATCAAGGCAGGCCATCGGTCAGATGGCCATGTGGTTAGAAGGGAAGCGCGGTGTGGACTTCTTTTGGAAGACGGCAGTAACAGATATTGAATTACCCAAAATTCACACTTCAAGTGGCGTCCTTACTGCGACCTATTGCGTGGCCTGTCCTGGTCACGATCTCTACAGTCTGTTTCCCGAATTGCAACGCCAAGCAGATATACGAATGAGCACGTTGCAGATGCTGCGCGTTGATCCGGGGCGATTGATCAAGTTGCCAGGTGCAGTGATGTCAGACTTAAGTTTGGTACGCTACGAGGGATATACAGCGCTGCCAGAATCAAAGGCTTTGGCTGATTGCATCGCACGTGAGCAACCGCAACATTTGGCCCAGGGTGTGCATCTCATCGTGGTTCAGTCGGCCGATGGTTCTTTGGTGGTTGGTGATAGTCATGTTTACGGTGAGGCAGAGGATCCCTTTGCGCAACAATCCACCGATGATCTCATCATGCAATCTTTTCATGACGTTTTGAATTTTCCGACAGCCCGAATCACCGAACGTTGGGTGGGTACATACGCCAGCGCACAAGAGGTTGTGCACCATGTCAACCCGCAGCCAGGTCTGGCCATTGGCATTGTGACGGGTGGGACGGGTGCTTCGACGTGTTTTGGATTTGCGCAAGAGCTGATTGACGCAGTCGCAGGCGAAAGCCATCATCGAAAATTGTCATCATTGATTCATTGAACGGTCATCATTTGTTCATCAGACCTTAATAAAATCTGTTTGAGTAAAAAGCGATTTGTTTTAAACCAAGCCAAAAACAAAAGAGGAATTTTCATGAAGACTGACCGATTGTTTCGCGGTTTGCAGATTGCCGCTGTGATGGCTGTTGCAACGCTCGTCACCATGCCTGTACAGGCGCAAAAAACCAAACTAAATGTTTATTCAGCGCTAGAAAATGACCAGTTGGGTCCATACAAGAAAGCTTTTGAGGCGGCCAACCCAGATATCGAAATCGCATGGGTGCGCGATTCGACGGGTGTGGTTACCGCTCGACTGCTTGCCGAAAAAGATAATCCACGTGCTGACGTAATTTGGGGGCTGGGCGCATCGAGTATCGCTCTGTTTGAATCGATGGGCATGCTGGAGCCCTATTCGCCGAAAGGGCTGGATGCGGTTAAACCCAAGTTTAAAAGCAATAAGACGCCAGCCACTTGGACTGGCATGGATGCTTGGCTTGCCGTGGTTTGCTACAACACGATTGAGGGCGGCAAACAAAACATGCCAAAGCCCATGTCATGGGCTGATTTAGCCAAGCCAGTCTATAAAGGTGCGATTGTCATGCCTAACCCAGCCTCATCGGGTACCGGTTATCAGGCTGTCTATGCTTGGCTGCAATTGATGGGTGAGAAAGGCGGTTGGGAGTTCATGGATAAGCTGCATGACAATGTCGCCTTGTACACCCATTCAGGCTCTGCGCCTTGTGTCCAGGCCGGTAAGGGCGAGCGTGTAATTGGTATTGGTTTTGATATGCGTGGCGCACGTGAAAAAACAGCAGGCGCGCCTATTGACATCATTTTGCCTAAGGAAGGGGCTCCTTGGGATATGGAAGCCACCGCTATTCTCAAAGGCACCAAAAACCTTGAGGCCGCCAAGAAATTGGCAGACTTCGCGGTTAGTGAACCAGCCTATGAAATGTACGGGCAGTATTTTGCGATTGTCGGCTATCCCGGTATGAATCCTGCGCCACCGAACTACCCACCGAGTGCAGACGCCGCCATGGTGGATGTCGATCTAGCCAAGATGGGCGCAGAGCGCGCACGAATTTTGGCCGAGTGGAGCAAGCGCTACGACAGTAAATCAGCGCCCCGTTAAATCAAGCATCAATTTGTGTCGAGTCGCTTCAGGGGTCTCTACGCCCTGAAGCGATTTTGCTTCAAGGAAACGAGTTTATGTCCGTTGTCACAAATGATTATTTGCGAATCAGTCACGTTAGTAAATCATATGGTGAAGACTGGGCGCTTAAAGATGTTTCGCTCAGCATCGCCAAAGACGAATTTGTTTGTTTTTTGGGTCCATCGGGCTGTGGCAAAACCACATTGCTAAGAATTGTGGCGGGCCTCGAAACCCAAAGCTCGGGCATGATCTATCAAAATGGTACCGATATATCTGATCTACCAGCTTCAGAGCGTGATTTTGGTATTGTGTTTCAGTCATACGCCTTGTTTCCAAACCTCACTGTTAAGGCAAACATTGCCTTTGGTCTGGTGAATCAACGACTGAAGCGCTCAGAGATCGACCGCAAGGTCAGCGATTTGCTCAATCTGGTTGGTATGTCGTTAGCGCATGCCAAATACCCAAGCGAGCTTTCGGGCGGTATGCAGCAGCGTGTGGCATTGGCTCGTGCGCTAGCGCTGTCGCCAGGCTTACTATTGCTTGACGAACCATTGAGCGCTCTGGATGCGAGAGTACGTTCGCACTTGCGCTCGGAGATTCGCAAGCTGCACTCTCGCTTAGGCGTCACTACCATCATGGTGACGCATGATCAAGAAGAGGCGCTAACCATGGCGGATCGAATCGTGGTCATGAATGAGGGTAAGATCGAACAGGTTGGTACACCCCAAGAAATATATTCTTTTCCTCAGACGCCATTTGTCGCTAATTTCGTTGGTACATCGAATCGTATTGTCGGTAAGGTTTGTTCGCCACGTTCTGTGACATGGGGTGGCGGGCAGACACTGGCATGTGATTTGCCACCCACCTCTGTCGTTGGGCAAAGTGTGCACCTGGCTGTTCGCCCCGAGCACGTTCGCATCATCACCGAACGTTCTTGCGACAATACGTTGCATAGTTCGGTGCATGGCATTGAGTTTCTTGGGCCGTATTGCAGGCTTTCATTGCACTTGTCGCCTGACTCACCAGCGCTTTTAGCAGATCTAAGTACCGAGCAGGTGGGGCAGTTACAACTAACGATTGGTAGCCCCCTGTTCATCCAGATTCCACGCGAGCGTATTCAGGTGTTTGAAGGGCACGCCTAATGTCATTGGGTATCGCTAACGCCCTATCGGTCAGCTCAGGTGGTTTGCGTCTCGATCGTGATGATTGGTTGATGCGGGTTTTGTTGCTAGCCCTGATCGCATGGCTGGGTGTGACGCTAATCATGCCGATCGGTTGGCTACTGATCAAGAGCTTTCAAGATGCCAATGGTGTTTTAGTTGGCTTGCGCAACTATGTGCAGTATTTTTCAACGCCGGCACTTTTCGAGTCGCTATGGAATAGTCTATTCGTTGCAACGCTCACCACATTGATTGTCATACCGTTGGCGTACGCCTATGCCTATGCTTTACGTCGTACTTGTATGCCTGGTCGAGGATTCTTTTATTCAGCGGCTTTCATTCCTATTTTGGCCCCATCATTGTTGCCAGCTATTTCTTTGATTTATCTCTTCGGTAACCAGGGTTTTCTGAAAGATTGGCTATTTGGCGCCTCCATCTACGGTCCGATTGGTATCGTGGTTTCTCAGATCTTTTACTGCTTTCCTCATGCCCTAATGATTTTGGTTGCCGCGCTCTCGATTGCCGATGCACGGCATTATGAAGCGGCTAGGTCGCTAGGCACCTCGTCAGTGAGAACCTTTACAACGATCACCTTACCAAGTACTAAATATGGTGTCATCAGTGCCGCATTCGTGGTGTTTACGTTATCCATCACTGATTTTGGAATCGCTAAAGTGATTGGGGGTCGGTTCAATGTGTTGGCCACTGACATCTTCAAACAGGTAATTGGACAACAAAACTTTGAGATGGGTGCGGTGGTCGGTTTTGTATTATTAATCCCAGCTGTGGTCGCTTTTGGTGTTGATCGTTGGGTGCAGCGCAAGCATGTGGCTGTATTGTCGTCCAAAGTAGTGCCACTGATACCCAAGCCGAAAAAGGGGCGTGACACCATTTATTTGTTGGTTTGTTGTTTGACGGCTTGCCTCATTCTGGTGATTCTTGGCATGGCTGTTTGGGCTTCATTTGTCAGTCGTTGGCCCTATAACTTGGCCCTGACTTGGGCGAACTTCGATTTTTCAAACTACGACAGTGCTGGCTGGCACTCATACTGGAACTCGCTCAAGTTAGCTTCCTTGGTGGCCCTTTTTGGTACGGTCATTATCTTTGTTGGCGCCTACCTGACTGAGAAGACTCGAGGCTTTGGGGTTTTTAAGGGCATTGCGCAATTCATGGCAATGTTGCCGATGGCTGTGCCGGGGTTGGTCCTCGGTTTGGGTTATATCTTCTTCTTTAATGCCAAGGAAAATCCGCTCGGATTTATATATGCCACCATGGCGATCATGGTCATTAACTCGATCACCCATTTTTACACTGTAGGGCACATCACTGCGATTGCTGCGCTAAAGCAAATGGATAAAGAGTTTGAGTCTGTGTCTGCTTCTCTAAAGGTGTCGCTGATGCGCACTTTTGCCAAAGTGACAACGCCGATATGTTTGCCGGCTATCTTAGACATCAGCATTTATCTATTTGTCAACGCCATGACAACTGTTTCGGCCGTGGTCTTCCTTTATACGTCTCAAACACGGGTCGCATCGGTGTCAATCATTCACATGGAAGAGGCCGGCTTCACGGCTTCAGCGGCAGCGATGGCTGTGGTAATTGTTGGGACATCAGCGCTCGTGAAATTGATTCATTGGGCATTGTCTGACCTGCTCGTGCGCCATACTCAGGGCTGGCGAGGCCGTCGGATTTAAAAGAGGTGCCACTTTGAAAAATTTGTCATCAAGATGCCATATGTAGCCGTTAGATTGAATATGTTTCTTCTGATTGCGAGGGCTCTATGTCTAAAGTTTTAGCAGTATTGTTGGCGTCTTTCACGGTGGGTTCAATTTTGCCAGCGCATTCACAGGCAGGTGAGCAACTTGAGCGTATCAAGCAGCAAGGGAAATTGGTTTGCATCGTGAACCCTAACTCACCTGGCTTTTCTGTGCCTGATAGCCGAGGTGTTTTCCAAGGCTTCAATACAGATTTTTGTCGCATGGCGGCTGGGGCGATTTTTGGTGACGTCAGTAAAGTCGACATTCGTGGTGTTGGATTTTCGGATAGTTTAAAGACAATGATTGCTGGTGATGCTGACATGGCCTCACGTTCAATTACTCAAACAGCAACCCGATCGGCTGAACCCAACTTGGCTTTTGTGGCGACTACGTTTTATGATGGTCAAGGTTTTATGGTGCCCAAGTCACTAAAAGTATCGAGCGCACGTGAATTGGCTGGTGCGACGATTTGTGCCGAAGACGGCACAACAACGTTACAAAGTCTGGCAGATTACTTTGGCCGACTTAATGTTAAATACACCGTTCAAAATATTGCTGATAAGTCAGCCCGTCTGCAGGCTTTTTTCTCTGGCAAATGTGATGCGCTGTCTAGCGACTTGAGTGCTTTGGCCTCTGACCGTCGTTTGGCGACTAGCCCTGATGATTACATGATCTTGCCTGAAGTGATTTCAAACGAGCCGTTAACACTCGTTAGTCGACCTGACAAAGAACTGCAAGAGGCAATTTTTTGGGGTTTGCAGGCCATGTTGGTGGCCGAAGAGTTGGGTGTTGATTCTAAAAACGTTGATCAAATCATGAATCAGCTTCAGACAGCACCACCCAAGGTAAAACGTTTGTTGTCAACCAATGAGGCGGCTGGCGATGTTGCCAAAAAACTAGGCATCAGTCCTGAATGGACATACGTTATCATCAAAAACGTGGGCAACTATGGCGAGGTCTTTGAACGCCACCTTGGTCAGGATTCTGCGCTAAAAATGGACCGTCAAACCAGTCCCAATCGCTTGGCCATTGATGGTGGTTTGTTGTACGCCTATCCGATTCGGTAATGACGGGCTCTTTAGAAAACGGTGGTTTTGACATGCTGCCCCTTGCTGGGGGCGGCGCATTACTTCTGTCGTCGCATCCAGCAGGTTTTGTGGGCTTAGAGCCAAGAGAAGTCGTCACGTTGTACGTTGAGCAGGGCACCAAGCTTTTACTTTCAGTGCTGACACAGCAAGAGCTGTTGAGCTTAAAGTTAGGTGATCTCGGAGACATCTGTCACGCTCAAGGCGTTCAATGGATGCACAGCCCCATCAAGGATTTCAAGACGCCTGATGCATCGTTTGAAGCGTGGTGGGCGGAAAACCGCGTTGTGCTCCATGATTGTTTGAATGGGGGCCACACGCTGGCCATGCATTGCTGGGCTGGATGTGGCCGCTCTGGGACGATTGCGGCTCGATTATTGGTTGAGCGGGGTTTCACGCCCGCTGATGCGATCGAGGTTGTGCGCTCGCATCGCTTAGGTGCTATAGAATCAAAGGCACAAGAGCACTATGTCTTGTCACTAAAAAACGCCTTGTAGGCTATTTGATGGCCCTAGCAGTGCTAGATTTTGGGTTTTTTTTTCAGCCCGCCGGTTTTGATATCAGCCATGCGCCGTTCGCTTTTGTGGCAACCGATTCTTTTGCCCGAGCATTCGCTGTTGGATTAAGTAACACCCTCATCATGTCACTGGTGGCAGGTTTCGGTGCGCTCGTGCTTGGGGTGTTTGTTGGCGTGGGCACGGTGATTGGCAATGCCTTTGGACGCATGGCACTCAATGGTTTTATTGGATTGATGCGTAACTTGCCTAAGTTACTCATCTTGTTGGCCATCTACATCCTTTTCATAAAAAACATGCCGCTGCCACGCGAGCCGTGGGAACCGCTGCCCGGCATATTTTTTACCAATCGTGGTTTAAGCCTTCCGAGTTTTGATCTTGGTTCAGGTGTCTTCGTTTGGCCGGTGATGTCACGGTTTGGGGTAAGCGGTGGCATATTGATTCCCACCCAATTTGTTGTTCTATGTGCGGCATTGGTGGTTTATCACGGTGCTCAAATCGGTGAGGTTGTCAGGGGTGGGCTTCAATCGATTGCCAAAGGGCAGTGGGAAGGGGCAACGGCGCTGGGGTTAAACACGCGGTTAAAACTTAAGTTGGTGATCTTGCCGCAGGTGTATCGACAGATCCTGCCTTCCTTAATTAGCCAATTTATCAATCTTCTCAAAAACACCTCGATTGGATTGGCCGTTGGGTTCGCTGACTTGATGGCTGTTGCCAGCACAACGATTAATCAGGCATTCAAACCCATAGAAGTGATGACAACAGTGATGTTGCTTTACTTGGGTATTGGTTTGCTGCTGTCGGTGAGTTTGAACTTTGTTAATCAACGAATCCGTAGGGGATTGAGTTGAACAGGTTGCGTGAATTGTTAAAGAAACACTGGCGCCGTGCCTTTGGGCAAACAATAGCCGTCCAAGTCATTAATATTTTGGTGTTGTTCATCGCATTGTTTGTTGCCTTAAAAGTACTGTCGTGGGCTGTGATATTTGCCGTGGGTCCCTGGCAGAACCCTCAGTTATGCCAGGGTGCCAATGGGGCGTGTTGGCCTTTTTTAACGGAGAAGTTACCGTTAATTTTGTTTGGTACTTTTCCTTACGAAGAACGTTGGCGAGCGCTTGTTGTTAGTTTTGGCCTTTTGATCATGAGTGCAGTGACGTTGTTCCAGTGGTTTTCGTGGCGCTGGCAAGCCATCGGTTGGCTGTTGGGTATGGGTTTATTTGCAGTTCTCATGGGCGGTGGGGTAATCGGTTTACCAACTGTTACCACGGCGCGATGGAACGGCTTGCCGGTATTACTATTTTTGGGCACAACGAGTTTGGCTGCTGCGCTACCCGTGGGGTTGCTATTCGCGCTGGGGCGGCAGTCTAAATCGCCTGTTTGGCACTGGCTGTCGATTATTGTGATTGAGACCTTGCGTGGCATTCCGATGGTCGCCGTCTTGTTTTTTGGTGTTTTTGTGTTGCCTTTGGTAGTGGGCGCTTTCAAGCTATCGGCTTTTTACGCGGCACTGACTGTGCTGGTGTTTTTTCACGCGGCCTACGTCGCTGAGGACTTGCGCTCAGGTCTGCAGTCAATTTCCAAAGGACAGTGGGAAGCCTGCCAGACAATGGGCTTAAGCCATTGGCAAACCCTGCGACTAGTTGTCTTGCCGCAAGCCCTCAAAGCGGCCACACCCGCCTTAACCAATACCGCCATTGGTGGTTTTAAAGACACATCGTTGATCGTTCTGGTGGGCCTGCACGACATGGTTTCAACGGCCAGAATGGCTTTTTCTGATGTTAACTGGCAGGCCCAAGCGCTAGAAGCTTATGTTTTCGTGGGCCTGGTCTTTTTTGTGCTTAACGGCGTGATTTCGTTGGCTGGTCGCCGATTAGAAAAAATACTTTAAATCTTTTGATTAAGACGGGCTCATCGTTGTTTTTCGAAGTGCGCGAAGATCAGCACCAAGCTGCTGAACATCATGTTCAGCAGGCTTTCACGGTTTTCGTCTGTGATCTCGGGTGATTTCAGCTCTGGATCGGGATCGTCTTCATGAGCGAGCACCATCATAGGCACAAGCAGTTCACCAAGGTCTTCATCATCAATAAAGTCGTCCCAGTCGTCTTCTGTCATTGAGACGCCCAACAGGAACCCCTCTGCCCAGTCATTGCCAGCCGCTTGGCCCTCTTCGTCGACCAATAGCGCTGGTAGGTAGAGCGTTTCCGTTTCCATCGCTTCGCGTAAGCCGTCAGAAACGGTGTTCCAGTGACGGGTGATGAATGTCAACATGGTTCGGGCTTGATCTTCATCTTTAAAACCATCGTCTTCACCGAGAATGACGGGCAAATACCCGCTTGGTAGCACCAGCGTGGGTGCACACCTGAGCGCACAAAAAAAACCATCCAAACATTCAAAGCTCGGTACTTCGCCATCAAGGTTGGCTAGGAACATATCCAGCGTTTGCATATCATCTTCACTCAACGGGGTATTGAGGTCTTCGTTCATTGGTTTGCTCCGCGTATGATTTCAAGATAATGTAGCGCAGGTTGCTGTTGAAAACTGCGATTTGTGGTGAATTGGAAACGAGTGATTCGGTTGCTGAGGCCCCAATCTTTGCCTGCCCTGACGTAAGATTTGCTTTGCTAATTTCAAAACCAAAAGTATTGGCTTGGTATTTTAAGGAGACGAGCGTTGAAATTTGAACCGACCACCGTGTTGCACCCGAGCAAAACCCCAGCCTTGCCACTGGTGTGTGATTCACCGCACAGCGGCACGACCTACCCGGATGACTTTGGCTACAAAGTGCCGTTTGAGTTGTTGCGTCGCGGCGAAGACACCGACGTGGACGCGCTCTGGGCTCACGTTCCAGCTGTTGGCGGTACGTTAATCAGCGCTAATTTTCCCAGAACTTATATTGATCCCAATCGCGCGGTTGATGACATTGATCCGGCATTGCTTGATGGTCAGTGGTCAGGACCCTTGACCCCTTCAGAAAAGTCGCGCTTGGGCTATGGCCTGATCTGGCACAAGATGGATGCTGACAATTTCATTTATGCCAAAAAGATTGCGGTCAGTGATGTTTTGCATCGCATTCAAAACTATTGGCGTCCCTACCGGGATGCGCTCGATGAGGCATTCAAGCAGTCCCGTGAGCGATTTGGTGGGGTCTGGCATTTGAACCTTCACTCCATGCCCAACAACGCATACGAACGGATGGGTTTTGGGCGGGATCGGGTCTTGGCAGATTTTGTGCTTGGTGACCGCGATGGCACGACTTGTGAGCCTGGCTTTATTGAGGTGGTTGAAAAGAGTTTAGCAAAGCATGGCTACACGGTTGCGCGTAACGACCCCTACAAAGGCGTGGCAGTATTGGCCGACTTGGGGCGTCCAGAGTTCAACCAGCACAGCTTACAGATCGAGGTCAGGCGTCCGCTTTACATGAACGAAGAAACCCGCGAACGCTCAGATCACTTTAAGGTGCTTCAAGCTCATTTGTCAGAAGCCACTGCTGAAATTGCCGACTATGTGAAGTCAAGAGCAGCGTGCTGAAGATTGGTTGGTGATGAGCGGCAATAAACGGTTGATTACCCGTTTTAGGCATTAATATATTTGCGCGCGACAGTTACTTGGCAGGCGTGCCGAAATTTGTCATATTGGGAATAAACCATGTTGAGTTTTATCAGTCGTCATTTTTGTGCCGTTTTACTTTTGACCTCATTGACCACCTTCGGTACAGCCGCTCAAGCCGAGTCCAAAGCGGCGTTAGAAGGCTCTTCCCGTCAAGCCTTATCGGCGCTTATCAAAGAAAACCCGTCAGCCGCTGCGCTCAATGACAAATCAATCGCTGTTTTGGTGTTCCCTAAAGTGACCAAAGCCGGATTGATCGTTGGTGGCCAATACGGTGAAGGTGTCTTGTGGCGCGATGGCAAAGCCGTTGGTTTTTACAACACAGCAGGCGCCTCGGTCGGTTTCCAAGCGGGTGCTCAAGAGTTTGGCTACGCCCTTTTCTTCATGAAAGACAGCGCGTTGAAAGCGCTCGATATTGCTCAAGGCTTCGAAGTGGGTGTCGGGCCAAGTATTGTTGTGATGGATAAGGGGATGGCCGTGTCGAGAACGACCACCACGATTCAAAATGACATCTATGCCTTCATTTTTGACCAGCGTGGTTTGATGGCTGGTCTGGGTATTCAGGGCAACAAAATCACAAAAATCAACAAGTAAGCCGAGGATTTTGGTCGTCGATGGCGCCTTTGCCGCGATCGACGACTGATTATTTTAGTCACCTTCAAATTCAACCAAAGCATGGCAAGGCACGCCACGTGCTTTTAAGCGTGCCATGCCGCCAATGTCGGGTAAGTCGATCACAAAAGCCGCTTCTACCAATTGACCGTATAGTTGCTCAATCAATTCGACGGCGGCCAAGGCCGTACCGCCCGTGGCGATCAAGTCATCAATCAGCAAAACCCGTTCACCACGGTCAATCGCGTCAACGTGTATCTCGACTCGGTCCGCACCGTATTCCAATTCATAGTCGTGCCCGATGGTTTCTGCTGGCAGTTTGCCCTTTTTACGAACCGGCACAAACCCAGCCCCAATGGCAAACGCAAGTGGCGCAGCGAGAATAAAGCCGCGTGATTCGATGCCCACGACTTTCTGAATCTTTTGATTGGCATACCGTTCAGCCAATGCCTCGATCGTGATACGAAACCCGATAGGGTCTTTGAGCAGGGTGGTGATGTCGCGAAACATGATTCCAGGCTTGGGGTAGTGCGGGATGGTTCTGACCAAAGACTTGATTGACATCACAGTTCCTAGATGGAGTAGCAGCCGACATTGTCACGCATAAATGGTCATTTGGCATGTCAACTGCAATGTAGTACCACCCCGCAAGCGGTATGTATTGGGCCTCAAAACTCACAGTTCAGTGGCCATCATTGCTCAGGTAAGATACGCCTCTCGCGACGCAACCAAGCACCAGACAGCGGGGCCCAGGCGTGATTGAGGCCAAGCAACGCTGCCCACAAATGATGACTGGGTTTTGAGTTAAGAAACAGACAAAGGGAGAGCGGTATGGCGTTTTTAAGCCAGTTTTTTGGCTACCTCAATGCGGTGACTTGGGGGTGGGCCTTGGTGCCGCTGTTAGTAGTGATTGGCATATATGTCACCTTAATCACGCGCTTTGTACAGTTTCGTTATTTTGGGCGTATGTGGGTGCTGGCGATTCCCCGAAAAGGACAAACGCCCGCCGGTCAGATTAGTGGTTGGGACGCTTTGATGATTTCGGTGGGTGGCCGCGTGGGTGGCGGTAACTTGGCTGGTGTGGCGGTGGCCATTACCATGGGTGGACCTGGCGCTGTGTTTTGGATGTGGGCAATCGCTTTGGTTGGCATGGCCACCAGTCTGGTCGAGTGTACGTTGGCGCAAACCTTCAAGCGATGTAACGCTGACGGTACATTTCGGGGTGGCCCAGCCGCGTACATTCGTCACGGCTTGGGTAGCCACTATCGCTGGTTGATCTGGTTGTATTCCTTTTGCTTGTTGGCCTCATTTGGTTTTGGATTCAACGCCTTTCAAGGCAACACGATTGCCACGGCTGTTAACGACAGCTTAGGCATATCGCCCTTCATGACCGCTCTTGTGATTGGCCCGATTGCCGCTTTGATTGTGTTTGGCGGTCTGCGTCGTATCGCCCGGGCATCAGACGCGATCGTGCCATTGATGTGTTTGCTTTATTTATCCATGGCGTTGATGGTGATCGTGATGAACATTGATCAATTGCCGCGAGTGTTTGGCATGATTGTGGCGAACGCTCTCGGATGGGAAGAAGCCGTTTCTGGCGGCATGGGGGCAGCCATTGCGGCTGGATTCAAACGGGGTTTGTTCTCTAATGAAGCAGGCCTTGGATCCGCCCCCAATATCGCCGCCACTGCTGATGTCAAGCACCCCGTGTCTCAGGGCATCATTCAGTCATTGTCGGTGTTCATCGATACTTTGGTGATTTGCTCGTGTACCGCTTTTATCATCTTGCTAAGCCCAGCCTATCAGCCTAATGCAGAAATCACTGGTGCGGCATTGGTTCAGCAATCGTTGGCCGCGCATTTCGGTGGGTGGGCGCAGTATCTGCTGACATGTTTGATTTTTTTGTTCTCGTTAAGCTCCATCATCTATAACTACTACCTTGGTGAGACCGCCATGGCTGAATTCAGTCAAAGCAAGAAGGCCACTATGGTGTTACGAGTCTTGGTTGTGGCGTGTGTGATGTTGGGCGCTGCGGCACCTAGTGCCACCACGGTGTTTTTTTTTCTGATCCCCTGATGGGGCTCCTAGCCTTGGTCAACTTGATGGTGATCATGAGCCTATTGCCGGTGGTGTTGCGATTACTCAGAGACTATCGTGCGCAGCTCGCGGCCGGGGAAAAAGAGCCACGATTTAACCCAGACCAGTTCGCTGATCTAGACGTTGACCGACGGGCGTGGCGGTCGCCGACGGTTAAGAAAAACGAAGGGTAGTCACGCCAACCGACTCACATCTGATCGTTCCCGCCGCAGCATTGTTTGAACTTTTTGCCACTGCCACAAGGGCAAGCGTCGTTACGCCCGACCTTAGCGCTTTCTCGTTTAATGGTTTGGGGCGCAGCGGCGGCTTCGATGGCGCGTCGATCGGCGGCAAAGTGGGCGTAGATGTCGGACAAGCCCACAAACATGTCTTCAAGCAAGTCTTCGCGTTTTTCGGGTGCCAGGTCGGGTAGGCACTGTGTCGGATCGGGATCTGGCGCTGCGGTGAGTGTGAGCATCGGGGCAATCATCTGGCCGAGCGTTGTGTCAGCCATTAGCGCGGGCCAGCCCTGGGCGCTTAAAGTCACCCCCACCATAAAGCCCGAGGCCCATTCACGACCGTCAGGCGCACCATGCTCGTCAACAATCAGCGCAGGCACATAAATGTCGTCAGTGCGGTATGTGCTTTGCAATTGATCTGCGATCGAATTGAAGTGGCGAATCATCAAATCCATTATTTTTTGGGCCTGCGCTTCATTTTCAAAGGCGACACCTGAGCCCATGATGAGGGGAATGTACTCAGAGGGTGGCACAGCGCGTGGCGCGCAAATTAAGGCACAGAAAAGACCATCAAGCGCCTCAAAACTGCGTATTGGGCCATTAAGTCCTTCTAAAAAGGCATCGAAATACTCGAGCTCTGAAGGATGTAAAGATTGTTTCTTTTGTGGGCGCGCCATGAGTTCTCCGGATCAATACCCGCTACTGTAGCGCGCCCGCTGCCTGGGCTACCTTTTAAGCGTTTAAATGAGCCTTGAGTTCATCGTATAGGGCTTGGTAGGACAGAGCGGCCGAACCTGTTGCACAACGGTGAATGACGGGCTCAAGATAAATACCCATTTTTTCAATGTCGGCGTTAAACGGGATCTTGCTCTTAAAAAATTGCTGTGGATAGTCCGTTAATAAGCGCGTCGTGGTGACGGTGTGCAGGCTTTTGGTGTTTTGTACCATCGAGAAAAACGGCAACAGCTTGCTGGAATCTAGACCTTGTTGCATGAAAAATTCAACGAGCTGCGCAAAGGTGCGTGCCGATAGCGGCGACGGTACCACTGGGACAAGAATGGCATCGGACGCTTTAAAAATGCTTTCAGAAAGCACGGAGAGATTTGGTGGGCAGTCTAAAACCACGACATCGTAGTCACCCTTAACGGATTTAAGGGTTTTTTTCAGGCGTGACTGACTGTTTTTGAGTTGGGATAGAAACACATCAAAATCGCGAAACGTCATGTTGGCGGGTAAGACGTCGAGGTTGACGAACTCGCTCTCACGAATGGCTTTCACAAAACGGGCTTGGTCGCCAAAAAACTGACCTAGGGCGAGTTTCTTAGAGGGTTTGATTTTGAAATAAAAGCTCGAAGCACCTTGCGGATCAAGGTCGCACAACAATGTGCGCTTGCCGTCGGCGGCGCAAGCATAAGCCAAATTTACGGCTGTTGCCGTCTTACCGACCCCGCCCTTGTTTGAGTAGCAGGCAATCACTTTCATGGACAGAACCTATGGTTTGAGAGTAAAGATGACAGAATTGAAACATGTCACAAACAAACACTTCTATCGCATGTCATATAACTGTGACTCTCACGCCACAATAGGGTGCCCCTGTTGTCTAAATTAATCGCTATTTCGCGCCTTCAGCCTTGTGCAAGGCAGCGCTTGGGTCGCCCGACAAGTCGGCCTCAAGAAATGCAGGGGATTCGGGCAAGGCCATCACCACGTTTTGCACACGCATGACTTGAACTGTTAAGTCGTGAGCTTCGATACCTAACACGTGACTACCGTGTTGGTGGTCTGCGCTCAAAAGATGCAGGTGGTAGCCCGGGATATTGAAAGTGCGAGCGTAACTTGGTGAAAAGAACCCCATCAGTGTCCCTTGACAGTTTTTGAAGGAGAATTCCGCTTGGTGGCTGGTGGCCGTCACCAAATCGACCCCATGCTCAGTCTTGCACGCCACGCGATAGTGAATGGTGTCAAAGACACCATCGATTCGAAACGCCACAAATAGATTTTCAGAGCTACGCAAGGCATCGAGTTGTGACAAAAGGTGTTCCCAGCTGGTGACTGACGCCAAGGTGACCGTTTGATCAGCCTCAAAATCAGTGCAAACCCAAAAGGGGGCGGTGGCCGAATCGGGTGGCTCAACGACCCTGCCATCTGATAGCGCTTGCCAGATACGACCGTCGAGCATCAATCCTTCACCATCCAAGGCGTCATAGGTGCCCAAACCGAAGTCACCGTGGTTTTTTAGGTCGCCAACGGTGACACAACCCTGGTAGACGCCTTGCACTAAGGCGGTGGCCGTTGAGACTTGGTAGATCGTGTGGTGCTCGATATCAAGAACCCCAGCCAGTGCCCGTTGAACCACATGGTCAATGGTTTCTCCCGTATGCTGGTAGTGTCTTTCGAGCGCGTTATAAAGCGAGTCAGACAAGTGACTGTGCACCAAGTGACCGGTCGATGTTTTGTGGTGTTTCATGGGTGATTTAATTCAAGTATGTCTGGATCACGTCCTGCATTAGACGGCTGTTCTTACTGTAATCGACGGGTACGTTGATGAGCACCGGGACATCGGCTTTAAAGGCCAATTCGAGCATGTGCGGTAAGTCATCGGCGGCTTTCACGTCGTAACCAACACACCCAAAAGCCTCAGCAAACTTCACGACGTCGTAGTCACCAAGTTGCACACCAGCTGTTTCGCCGTAGTGGGCGTCTTCTTGGAAGGCCACCATGTCATAGGATTGACTGTTCCAGATCACATGGACGAACTTAGCCCCCATGCGAACGGCCGTCTCGAGTTCCGTGGCAGTGAATAGAAAGCCACCATCGCCTGAGGAAGACAGAACCCGCTCACCCGGATTTAAAAGGCGAAGCGCAATCGCCCAAGGGGTAGAGACGCCAAGCGTCTGTTGGCCATTACTCACGAGTACTTGGCGGGCATGGTCGCTGGCACAGTATCGGTTCATCCAAATGTAGTTTGATCCCACGTCAAGGGCCACATGGGTTTGTGGCGTGATCACTTTTTGAAGTTCATGCACCAAACGCAATGGCTGGACGGGAAACTGTTGCATCGTGCCGCCCTCAGCAATGGTTGCCTGTACTTGCCCGAAAGCGGCCTGAGCGGCTGACTGAAATTCGGCATCCAGTGCGGTGACGACCCGTGTCGATAAAGCGCGCAATGTCGCATCAATATCGCCCACCAACTCAACGGTTGGTAAAAAGGCGTTGTCTTGATCACATCGAATGGCGTCAATGTGAATAATGGCGCGCTTGATGTCAGTGTTCCAAATGGCTGGGTCGTATTCGATAGGATCGCAGCCAATGGTGAGCACGCAATCGGCTTGATCCAGTAATTTGTCCGCGGGCTGGTTGCGAAACAGACCAACCCGCCCAGCGTAAGAAGAGCCACTGGCACGTTCAAGCCAAGCACCCGCGCCCTGGAAGGTGGCAATGTATGGGATCCCTGAGCACTTAAAAAAATCGACCATGGCGTCGCGATAGGCTGCGGTTGAAGATTGCATCCCCAGTAAGGCTAATGGGCGTTTGCATTTGGCCAGGATCATTAGTGCCAAGTCAATGCTGGATTGGGCAGCAGCACCGTACGAGACGACTTTGCCCCAATCGGCATCCGCGTCACCTGGAAAGTCGGCAAGGCCCACGTCTTTGGGCAGCGAGAGAAACGAGGCCCCTGGGCGGCCACTTTCGGCTTCTCTTATGGCCTTACCCAAGAGTTCACCGACTTCAAGCGGGCTGACAATTTCAGCCGAGTACTTGGTGGCGGGTTTCATGAGGGTGGTTGTGTCTAAGGATTGATGGGTTTTCTTTAATCGTTCAGCCACCGGTACTTCGCCCCGATGGCGAGCACAGGATCACCTTCGCTGGTGGCGGTGGCCAGGCCTGTTACTAAATTAGTCACCCCCGGACCCGAAGTGGCAATACAGACACCCACTTTACAGGTGATGCGACCGAAGGCCGCCGCCATGAAAGCTGCGTTTTGCTCGTGCCGGCACAGCACCAACTTTATTTTGGCGTGCTTTAGCGCCACAAACAGGCTATCAATTTTTGCGCCCGGGATACCAAATACGTGCGTGACACCGTGGTTTTCAAGGATGCGCACGATGGCATTGGCACAATTTTGTGGATTATTGGGTTCAGTCACCGGATCGCCCTTGGTTGATTGGTTTGCCGCACGTGGGATCAGGCCGCATATGCATTATTTCAAGTGATTATATTAAATCCGAATCCAATCAGAAAAATTGATCTAAAAAGGTGATGACAGATGATTTAAGGGGTTTGTTTAAAAGCCAAGGTGAAGGTTGTTTTGCCCTCGCCACTGGTCAGTTTGACAGCACCATGGTGTGCTTGCATGATGGCTTGTGTGATGGCTAGGCCAAGACCCGCACCCTCGGATCCGGGGTGCGTGCGTGCACTGTCCGCTCTAAAAAAACGATCGAACAAGCGTGATTGGATTTCTGCAGCAATCGTGTCACCGACATTGGTGACAGAAACAGTCGTTTTGGTTCCAGTGTTGGTAATCGCAATAGTCACCACGGTTTGGTCGTGGGCGTGTCGAATGGCATTGGCGATTAAGTTACTCATGGCGCGCCGGATCATCAAGCGGTCACCAAGCACCGTGCCTTGTCCTTGAACGCAGAGGGTGACTCGTTTGTCTTCGGCCAATAGGTCGTAAAACTCAGCCAGTTCAACCGCTTCAATACCCAAGTGAACCTCGCTTGGACGGGGAATCTGTAAGTGGTTTTCGGTTTTGGCGAGATACAGCATGTCCGACACCATGAGTGTCAAGCGTTCAAGTTCTTCGACCACTGAGTGCAGTGTTTCTCGATACTGATCGGCTTCTCGATTTTTGCTGAGGGTGACTTGTGCTTGCACCAGCATGTTGCTAATTGGGGTGCGTAGCTCGTGGGCCAGATCGGAGGAGAATGCTGATAGACGCTCAAAATCGTCCTCCAGCCTTTGTAGCATTTGATTAAGCGTCTCGGTGAGTGGTAACAATTCACTGGGCACCGCAGTGGTAGAAATGCGATCACTGAGTTGACTGGCGGTGATGAGACTGGCTTTGTCGATGATGGGGCGCAGTGGGGTTAACCCCTTGCGGGTGACCCACCAACCCAGTAAGCCGCCAAGCAAGATTGCCAGCGCAACGTAGAGCCAAATGGCATGCCGAAAGGCAGCCATGAAATGGTCATGGTGCGCTGTGTTGAGTGCCAAAATGGCAGTGATGGGTGAGTTGTGCTCAATGCCAGCCAAGGGTATGAGAACTGACAGACCGCGTAACTGTTGGTTGTTGGATCGCCATTGCGCAATGGCGCCAGGGTTATCGTGTTTGAGCTTGCTGGCTACTTCGGGCGGTAAGTCAAAGTTCGGACTGCGGTAGATGGCTTTTTTTCCTTCAAAGAGCTCGATGCTCAATCCCGTTTGTGTGCTAAGGGTGCTGCGGATGCGTTGCACCAATTCGTCAGCAGTATTGGCGTGGCGACCGATTTCTCGCACCAACACGCCTTTGTCCAGCAGGTAGCTTTCGTCGAGTTCTAAAAAATGCCGATCGGTGGCCACCAGCGTTATCGTTGCCAAGCCAATTAATAAAGCCGCTGTCACTAGCGCAAAAAGGGAAACCAGTCGAACAGTTAAAGAGTGACGCCAAGACATCATGGTTCGTTGGGGTCCTCTAAAACGTAACCCATGCCGCGCACGGTTTTGATGAGTTTGACCGCACTGGGGTCGTCGATCTTGCTGCGTAATCGTCGTATGGCGACTTCGACAACATTGGTGTCACTATCAAAATTCATGTCCCATACTTGAGAGGCAATCAGAGAGCGGGGCAAGACTTCCGTTTTTCTACGAAGAAGCAGCTCGAGCAAGGCGAACTCCTTGGCGGTGAGATCAATGCGCAGGCCGCCACGGGTAACGCGTCGCTTTAAAAAATCGACCTGCAAGTCTGCCACTTCAGCCATGTTGCTATCGATCGTGCGGCCGCGGCGCAGCAGCGTTCGCACGCGTGCCAAAAGCTCGGAGAAAGAAAACGGTTTAACCAAGTAGTCATCTGCACCAAGCTCTAAGCCGCGAACCCGGTCTTCGACCAAATCACGCGCAGATAGAAACAACACGGGTGTGGTGTTGCCACGCTCGCGCAGGAATTTAATAATGTCAAACCCGTTTAAACCAGGCAACATGATGTCTAAAATCAGTAAGTCATAAGTTTGTGTGTGTGCCAAGTTCAAACCGGCATCACCAGTCGGCGCGGTGTCCACCACAAAACCGGCCTCAGAGAGACCCTGCTGCAAATATTCGCGCGTTTTGCGCTCGTCTTCAACGATCAGTAATCGCACGGTTGTGATTTCCCTCAAAAGCCAATGTTCATTGTAGCGATCACTAGGTATTCGGGCGCCCGATCACCGCCAAGATTGCTGAAGATGACAGATTTGTAATCTTTGGCTCATTGGTCTGTAAGCCAGTAAGCCCTATCATGATAGTTATGAAACAAATCAATGAAATCAAGCAAATGACACAATCAAGTTCCGCAAACAAATTCGGACTGCTAGGGCATCTGGCGCGGGCCACGGTAGCAGTCAGTCTCTTGGCAGTGACTCCCGTTCAGGCGCAGCCGATGCAGGGGGCAGACGATCAAATGTCGAATTGGCGTCAAGCCAACGATGCTGTTGGAAAGTTTTTGCGTGGCCACGTCGACATCTTGAAGTCAGAAGCCAAATCAGGCAAAGCACCCGCTTTAGCCGACACCTCAAATCAAGGCGTCACGCTGACCTTACCGCAAGCCAAGCGCCTCATGTTAGAGGTACGGCCTAGTTTATTTACGAGCGGTGGTGATAGTGCAGCCGAGCGTAACGCCCATGAGGTCTCGGTTAGAGAGTCATTGTCGGCAGTGTCTCGCGCATGGACCCAAGCGGTTGCGGCCCAAAAACGACGACAGCTGCAAGAAGGTGCCACAGAGGCCGCTGAGATTGCCAATGAGTTGGGGCAGCGGATGGGAAAAGTGGGTAACTGGGGTGCCGATCGTGTGCTGGCCGTCGGTTTGCAAGCATCGGCTGAGCGTTTGAAGCTTTTGCAGGCCCAAGAAAACGCGGTTCAGACCAAGGCAGCATTGGCGCAATGGGTGATGACCGATGCCTTTGCACTACCTGAGCAGTTGCCAGAACTGCGCGGCATTGGTGCGCGACAAGATTTGACGACCAATCCCGCTCAGTTGGCTCAGGCGCGTTTGATGCGTTTGCCCAATTACGACAGTGACTTGGCCATGCTCAAAGCGCTTGAAGAGGTGGCTGGTCCGGGCCCCTTAAAAACATGGGAGACGTTTGCGCAGTCGCGTATTAGCGCGCTGCTAGACGGGCAGGGGGCGAGCGCTTTGACAGTCGACACAACCGCGGTGCTTTGGAATCACGACATGCGTGCTGTTTTGCGCAAACGTGAATCGATGGCGGCAAGCCAACAACAGGCGATTAGCACGATGGCCGTGGCGCAGGCTGCGGTAAAGGCACGACATGCCGAAACGATGTTATTGGCCAATGAGTTTGTGCCAATGGCGATACAAGCTGAAGAAGAGGCGGTTTACCAGTACAACGGCATGTTCATTAGTACGTGGCAGTTGCTAGAGCAATTTCGCTCAAGAACAGCGGTTGAAATGGCTTTAACCGAGTCGCAAATGCGCTATTGGGATGCGGAATATGCCTTCGAGGCGTATTTGGCGGGCACTCCATATTATCCGCCTGCTGGCGGTGGTTCGAGCGTGGGTGCGGCTGGTGCAGCTGGTGGGGGACATTAATATGGATCGCAGAGGATTTTTTCAGAAGGGATTGGTCGGGGTCGCCGGTGCGGTCTCAGTGGCAACGCTCTCCAAATCAGCTTTGGCAGGATTGCCTGAAATCGTCAGCAAGCCTGATGCCAGAACGGCAGGACCGTGGCTGCCAGGTGACGAGGCAGTGCCCTATCAGCCCGTGGTCACTTTAAACGGTTGGACGCTGCCTTATCGCTTGAACAATGGCGTCAAAGAGTTCCACTTGGTTGCTGAACCCGTGGTGCGCGAAATGGCCCCAGGTTTCAGCGTCAATATGTGGGGCTATAACGGACAAAGTCCGGGGCCCACGATTGAGGTGGTTGAGGGTGATCGAGTGCGTTTGTTTGTGACCAACCGATTGCCTGAGCCGACCAGTGTTCATTGGCATGGGCAGCGTTTACCCAACGGCATGGATGGTGTTAGTGGTTTGAATCAACGGCCCATTGGCGTTGGCAAGACTTTTGTGTACGAATTCGACGCCAAGCGAGCGGGCACATTCATGTACCACCCACATGCCGATGAGACCACTCAGATGGCTATGGGAATGATGGGGTTTTGGGTGACGCACCCCAAAGTGGCTGATCAGACCTTTTCCAAGGTTGATCGTGATTATTGTTTTTTATTAAACGCTTTTGATGTTGAGCCAGGCAGCAAGACGCCGAACATCAACACGATGTTGGATTTCAATATTTGGTGCTTTAACAGCACGGTGTATCCAGCGATTAGCCCGCTGGTTGCCAAACTCGGTGATCGGGTTCGGGTGCGGGTTGGTAACCTCACCATGACCAACCACCCCGTGCACGTTCACGGCCATGAATTTGAAGTCACGGGTACCGACGGAGGCCCAGTGCCGCCGGGCGCTCGCTGGCCTGAAGTCACCACTGATATTGCGGTGGGGCAGATGCGACAAATCGAATTCATTGCCGATGAGCCTGGCGATTGGGCCATGCATTGCCACAAGAGCCATCACACCATGGGTGCCATGGGCCACGGCGTCTCAACCTTGATCGGTCTAAACCACGAGGGTTTGGTGGGACGTATTCAAAACTTGGTGCCGGATTATATGGTGATGGGTGAGCGTGGCATGTACGACATGAAAGAAATGCAGATGCCGTTGCCGTTGAATACTTTCCCGATGATGGCTGGCACGGGTCCGTATGGACCGATCGGCATGGGTGGCATGTTTACCGTCCTAAAAGTTAGAGAAGACTTGAAGGCTGATGATTACAGCGACCCAGGTTGGTATAAACAGCCACCCCATACGCAGGCCTATGAGTGGAAGGGTCAATTGCCAGAAGCCACCCGTGCACAAATGCCAGATGCGCCAGCACCGCTGGCGAGCGTTAAAAAGCCCGGTGGGGGACACACCAACCATGGGCACTGAGTGCAACGTCAGATTTATTAAAACAACAAACAGGATATCAAGCATGAAATGGATCACAGCACCCGTCGTGGCCGGCCTTTTGATGAGCGGATCGGTGATGGCTCACGTCACAGGTGGTCACGGACAAATGCAACAAGGACAAATGCAACATCAAATGTCTGATGAGCAGTACGCCTGGGGCAAAACGGGTAATGCCAAGCAAGTGGATCGCGAGATTGTGATTTCGATGACTGATGACATGCGCTTTACACCCAGCGTGATCACAGTAAAAGCCAACGAGACCGTTCGGTTCGTGGCTGACAACAACGGCGTGCTTTTGCATGAGATAGTCATTGGCACACCCGATGAGTTGCAAAAGCATGCGGTCATGATGGAGAAGTTTCCCAATATGGCCCACGACGAGCCTTACATGGCGCATGTTGACCCCGGCAAGCAGGGGCTGGTGGTGTGGAACTTTAATCGTCCTGGCGAATTCGAGTTCGCGTGTTTGTTGCCTGGCCACTATCAGACGGGCATGAAAGGCAAGATCACGGTTAAGGAGTAACTGATGAATACCAACAGTATCCGATTGTCACGCCCAATAGGCTTTTTAAAGAAAGGGTTGCTCACGTTGCTCTTTCTCACGGCGGCCGCCCTCGCGCTACCGGCAGCGGCACTGGCGCAAATGGCTGAAGGGGAAGTGCGTCGTATTGATGCCGCCAACAATAAAGTTACCATCCGCCATGGGGAGATCAAAAATCTCGACATGCCGCCCATGAGCATGGTCTTTGTCGCGAAGCCAGCGTCCATTCTCAAGGGTATCCAAGTGGGTGACAAAATTCGCTTCTCTGCCATCGAAGAAAACAGTCAGTATGTGGTCACCAAAATAGAGAAAATTGCCAACCAAAAGACACAACCATAGCCATTTGAAATGGTTCTGCTGTGATATTTATTTCGTATTTTTTTGTGCTGTACTGGGCGACAGTGCCTCAGGTTTTGTGTTTGGTCAGGATAACTTCGAGCGCAGGCAAAGGTGTTTTGGTGTAGTCCTTGTCAAGCTGCAAGATCACCTTGCCCATCGTGGCTAGCGACAGGTTTTGACGCAATACCCCAAGGGCACGGGGCTCAGCGATGAGCGCGATGCTGGTGAGTGCGTGCTCGTTCATGATGTTGTCGATCGCGGCGATCACACCATCCAAAAATAAAACCTCATTGGCTTGATGAACGTCTGTCTGTTCGTAAGACGCACCACGTTCTGTCATGCCTACTTGAGTGCGACCGGGTCGATCAGTGTTGAGGTCGCGGTTGGCTTCATTAAAGAATGCCATGTTGTGCAACATCTCTAATCGGATTGCGCTTTCCTTGGCTGAGTTGCGTAAAAAAGTGGCGCGCTGTCCGTCGGCAATCAGTACCAGTGTGTGTTGAGCGATGCGCATGCGAATCTCCTTGATGGGTTCATCAAAATCGATGAATCCCTTGCCTTCAGCGTACAGCGCAGCTCAGTGAACAGCAAACCACTGCCCAGCGGGTGGTTCGTCGATGCAAGGGTATTCACGGGGTGTGGACACGCCACGCTGACGGTAAATTCTGTATACAGAGTACAAAAAAATCAAAAAAGCGAACACCCACATCATTCGAGGCGACCCCACACCATGAATAGCCGTGATCCTTCTTTTACTGACAATGACACCGAAGAAAAAAAGCTGGTGCCTTTTGGCGGTTACTACGTCAATCGGTTGCCAGGCCATGACCCTGAGCTGACCGAGTGCGGTCCCGGCACGCCGCTTGGAGAGTACATGCGACGGTTTTGGCATCCCGTATGCATGTCGATGGAGCTGACCGATACACCGCGATACCTGATGATTCTCGGTGAGGAACTGGTGGCCTTTCGTGATGGGTCGAATCGGATTGGGTTGCTGCATGCGCATTGTGTGCATCGCGGCGCATCGCTTGAATACGGCAAGATCCAAGAGCGGGGTATTTCGTGTTGCTATCACGGCATGGTGTTCGATGTGGATGGCACTTGTCTGCGGGTGCCTTTTCCGCAAGGCGAGGAAGAAGAGGGCGAGCGCTACCGCTGCTCGATTCAGCAAGGTGCGTACAAAGCGTTTGAGCGTAATGGTTTGGTCTTCGCCTACATGGGCCCACCCGAGCAAGAGCCGCCATTCCCTGAATGGGAGGGCGACTTTACGGTGGCTGAAGGTGACGAGTTGGTGCCTTACAGCAACTTCCAGCATTGCAATTGGCTACAAGTGCAAGACAACTCAGCTGACAATTATCACACCATGGCACTACATGCGAAGCGCCAAGTGACAGGTGAGCACTACCAAGGCACAACATTTGATGAGGTCGGTGCCGCCTCAATGGAAGTTGCCCCTGACATGCACTTTTTACCCGTTCAGGGGGGGCGCAGTTTGGCCTGCGCCGGCGCGCGCCGAGCCGATGATGGTCATATGTTCATCCGGGTACAACATCAAGTGCTGCCTAACTTAAGCCTGCACGCTTACACCTCAGAGGACGGCAAGCAAAAAAAGCTCTTTAGCCGGTTTCACATGATTCGCTGGACCGTACCGGTTGACGATCAAAACACCAAAATGTTGGGGTGGCGGGTGATGGGCCCTGGCATTGACACGCGCGGCGTGGGCGACAAAAGTTTGGTCGGTTACGAGACGATTGATTTCCTGGAGGGGCAGGTCTCCATGCGTCGCCCCGAGCGCTTTGGCAAGTACAAGCTCGAGGACACGCCCGCGCTGGTCACCGACCATCGCGCACGGGCAAATTACAAGGACTGTCAGTACGCGCCGGGTGACTACGAGGCCATTATCAGTCAGCGACCCATTGCCATCCACGCACTAGAGAATCCCACCAAGTTTGATGCTGGGGTCTTTATGTTCAGAAAATTGTTGCGCGATGCCGTACGTGGTAAGAACCCGCAGTCTGGGCCAGAGCAATTTTCCCAGTGGTTGCGAGATAACGCCGGTCAACCCAACAGTTATTGCTCAGGCAACGTGTTTGACTTGCCACTAGGCCGCACCACTGAAGAAGAGGTGACAATGCGCCGACACCTTGCGCGCGAAGTGGTCAAAATTTTGACGCAAGCCGAAGGCATGAAAGGGCGCGAGCGTGATGTGTTTGTTAAAGACCAGATGGAAGCCTTGCAGCAAGATGTGCTGCAAAAGCGTCACGCGTAAATCGGTATGGATACCGCTACCAATAAGCCCATCGACCTGATGGTGCGAACCATTAGACAAGAGGCCAGCAACATATTGTCGTTTGAGTTGGTGCATCCCAAGGGGGAGGCCCTGCCGAAAGTTGAGGCTGGTGCGCATGTGGATGTGCACTTACCAGGTGGCTTGATACGTTCGTATTCATTGGCGGGCAATCCACATGATCGCCGTCGTTGGTTTTTGGGTGTGCTGCGCGAAGCCAACGGCAATGGTGGTTCACGCACCATGCACGAGCGTGTGCGGGTGGGGGGGAGCTTGCGCGTTGACTCGCCACGCAATGCGTTTCCTTTGGACCCTGAGGCTAAACACACGATCTTGTTGGCGGGGGGAATTGGCGTGACGCCAATCAAGGCCATGGCTCATACCTTGATACAAGCGGGGGCGAGTTTTGAGTTGCATTATTGCGCCCGTACCCATGCCAACGTGGCCTTTGCCGATGAGTTGGCGGCACTTGTACCCAAAGGCCAACTTCACTGGCACTTTGATGAAGGTAACCCAACCAAAGGGTTGGATATTTCGACCCTTTTGGCCGATCCCGCACTGGGCACACACGTTTATTATTGTGGGCCGAGCGGCTTTATGGCGGCTGGCGAAGTCGCCAGTGCCCACTGGCCTCGTGACGCAGTCCACCGCGAGTATTTCAAAGCGCCTGAACAAGAACGTGAGGCTTTGGTCGGCGACGGTTCATTCACCTTGCACTTGGTGCGTAGCGGTCAGACCATCACGGTCGAACCCGATCAGACGATTGTGCGTGCCATTGAACTCAGTGGTGGACGTGTGCCCACGTCCTGCATGTCGGGGTTGTGTGGCACTTGCAAAGTGACTTACACCGCCGGCGATGTCGATCATCGCGATTACATTTTGAGTGACGATGAAAAACAAATTTGTCTCACTGCTTGCGTATCCCGAGCCAAGGGCGCATCGCTATCGCTTGATCTATAACTTTCTACAAGGAATAAGCCATGTTGGATGCAGTCAAATCAGAAACGGTGCAGCGTCAAAACGTGTCGCTTTATCAGCCGACGCAGGCAGATCGTATCTTCCCTGAGATCCCCACTTTCGAAAACGTTCAGGCCGAGCGTCTGCACCGCAAAAAGCGTTTGGTGGCGGCCTGTCGTGCTTTTGCTTTAGAAAAGCTCGACTACGGTTTTGCGGGTCACCTGACGATTCGAGACCCTGAGCACCCAGAGTTGTATTGGACCAATCCGATGTGCGTGCATTTTGCGCAAGTCAAAATTTCAAATCTGATTTTGGCGGATCACAAGGGCCACGTGGTCGAAGGCGATTACGCCATCAACCGTGCAGGATTTGTGCTGCACGCGGCCGTGCACGAGGCCAATCCAGATATTCTGGCAATGTGTCACGCACACACCCTTTACGGTACTGCCTTCGCTGCCTTGGGCAAGCCGCTTGAGCCTATTTCCCAAGACGCAGCCGCATTTTTTGAAGACCACGTGGTGATCACCGCCGAAGCGGGTCAAGTGGCGGTCGAAGAAAAAGCAGGGCTCGCTGTGTGCGATTGGTTTACAGGTGTGAAAGCGGCAATCCATCAGAACCATGGGATTTTTACCTCGAGTCGGCACAGTATTGAATCAGCGGCGTTTTGGTTTATGGCCTTAGAGCGTTGTTGCCAACAGCAGCTTTTGGTCGAAGCGACGGGGCAAAAACCGAAGTTGGTATCACCTGATCGCGCCCGTTACAGCCGAGAGCACGTGGGATCTGATTACATTGGTTGGTTACACTTTCAACCGATTTATGATCATTTGGTCAAAACCCAACCGGACATGTTCACTTAATGCGGTCATGTCCCGCTAATTTGGATGTGCCTTGAGCCTGATTAAGATTCCCAACCGAACCGATTACGTTGATCTGGTCTACACCAGCTTGCGTGATGCGATCAGTGATGGCACCTTGCCAGCGGGTGAACGCATCACGCAAGAGGACTTGGCGGCAAGGCTTAATGTGTCGCGCTCTCCCGTCTTGCAGGCGCTGCGCCTGCTGAAAAAGGACGGTTTGTTAGAAGAGGCACCCGGGCGTGGCCTGATCGTCACGCGGCTTGATCCAGAACGCATCGGACACCTTTATCAAATCCGGGGTGCCTTGGATGGCTTGGCTGCGAAATTGGCCGCTGAAAGACATCAAAAAATCCCAATGGCATTGATCGACCGTGGTCGCAAAGTCGCCAAACTCACGAATATTGGTCACATGATCGATGCGGATATGGCTTTCCATCGGGCGATTTACGAGGCTTCAGGTAACCCGCTGATTGTTGACAACGCGTTGCTGCACTGGGTGCACTTTCGCTTGTTGATGGGGTCTGTCTTGCAGCAAAGCGCTGGTCGACAGGGCATTTGGGACGAACATCAAGCGATTGCAGAGGCTATCAATGGGGGGCGTGGCATTTTGGCAGCCCAACTGTCAGAGAAGCATGCCGAAGCGGCTCGCCATGCTTTGGTGGGGCACCTTAAAGTGGCTTACAGCCTTGAGCCATCAATGGCGGTGTGAATCGCTGAAGGGCCTGTCTACCCGTATTGGCAAATATCTTTGTCACACAGTTGATTAAAAGGGTAGGCTGAATTTTTAGGCCTGTGACGTATCGGCAACAATCATATTGAACGATGTAATGGCTACTTTGTTTAAATTTTTTTAGTGCTAACCTATTTCAATAAATCGTTAAGCACTCGGCAAGGGCCAACGAAATAAACGGTATGGTGATCACAGAAATGAAATGCTTTGGCTCTTTTTTTCATTAGCCATTTCGTGAGCAATTAAATTTTTTTAAACAAATGGTTTTTTAGCTAGGAAGATACTGATTTTTGCATCAGTGGCGTCGTTTGACTGCACAACAGTCGTTAACATTTCTCATCGCATTGGATACAAACATGTCACGCAAAATTATTCTCGGGTTTTTGGTTGTGATCAGCGCCCTGTCGGCCGGTTGTTCGGACGACAAAGCAGCCAATGTTGTCAAAGCCGCTGTGTCGCCGGCTTCGCCGCCCATGCTTTATGAACAGGACGGCAAAATTAAAGGCGTGGATTACGATATTTTCAGTGCCTATTGCCAGAGCCGCGGTTGCACCATGGATATCACTGCCTACGATTGGCAGGGCATGTTGGGTGCGGTTTCGAGTGGTCAGGCTGATGTGGCGTTTTCCGGGATATCAATTACTGACAGTCGAAAGCAAGCCATGGACTTTTCTACGCCATACTACGACAACACTTGGTATCTCGTGGCACTGACGAAAAATGCCAAGCCCATTACCGATTTGGCAACCCTCAAACCGTTACGCATTGGGTATCCCCGTGGCATGGCATATGCCGATTTGATTAAAAATGAGCTTGAGCCCAAGGGCTATTACTCACTGTCTCAGGTGCAGTTGTATCCCACTTACACCGAGGTGGTGACAGACCTGCAAAATGGCAATTTGGATTTGGCCTTTATTGAAAAGCCTGTTTTAGAGGACTACATCAATCGTTTGAAGCTGCCGCTTGAAAGTGTGTACGCATTTTCAGGCAAAGATGTCTTGGGCTTTGCTTTTGCTAAGGGCTCGGATAGACGCGATGATTTTGATAAGTTCTTAGTCGAGCTTGGTCCCGATAAGCTGCAAGAGATTATCACCAACGCCTCGCAGTAAAGACAGATGAATTTTTTTGAAATTCTTAAGGTGTTGGCCAATGGCATTGGCTACACCTTATTGGTTACGCTGGTATGTAGCCTCACGGCACTGGTTTTTGGCTTGCTGATGATCAGCATCCGCACTTTGGGTGGTCGAGGCTCGAGGTGGGCGGTTGACGCCACAGTTTATTGTTTGCGTGGTGTGCCTGTTCTGGTTTTGCTTTTTTTGGTGTACTTTGGGTTACCGTTTATCGGTTTTTAAGTGCTACCGTTGGCTGCCATGGCATTGAGTCTTGGCCTGATCGCTGGCGCCTATGTGACTGAGGTGTTTCGTGGTGCGCTTGATTCAGTTGATGATCAAGAGGTGCAGGCGGCACTGGCGCTCGGGCTTAAGCGCCCACAGGTTTTTCGAAGCGTTCAAGTGCCACAGATGTTACGGTTTTGTGCGCCAGGCGTGCTCAATGAGTTCACTTCGATTCTCAAATACTCTCCATTCGCTTACACCGTGGGGATCCCGGAAATAACCAAGCAAGCCACCGTCTTGGCCGGCGAAACCCTTCGAGGGTTGGAAATATACCTCGCCGCGGGCATCCTCTACTTTTTGATTTACCGCTCGTTACTGGTTTTTGCGCGCGCCATTGAGCGGCGATTTCGTATTCCAGGTGTCACCGCGCTCTAAATCAGGTATTCACATCACTTTAGCGATCCACCGACAGCAATAAAGCGTCATGACCCCTCTTTTAAGTATTCGCGACTTAACCAAGCAATTTGACGGCACACCCGTACTCGAGGGTGTGAGCTTTGAGCTTGCGCCCGGCGAGTTCAAAGTCATCATGGGACCCTCGGGCTGTGGTAAGTCGACTTTGCTACGGTGCATTAATCGGCTGATTGAACCCACTAGCGGTGTCATTGAATTCAACGGTCAAGACACTATGCAAGCGACTACTGACGTATCGATGCTGCGGCAGCAAATTGGATTTGTTTTTCAGCAGTTTGCGCTCTTTCGCCACTTAACAGTGCTTGAGAATGTCAGCTTGGCCTTGCATAAGCTACGCGGTTTTAGTCGGTCAGATGCCAAGTCTAGAGCCCTGCGAGAACTTGCCAAGTTCGGCATGACTGGGTTTGCAGATAAATTTCCTGCTGAACTCTCAGGCGGGCAGAAGCAGCGTGTGGCCATCGCCCGTGCCTTGGTGATGGACCCTCAAGTGCTGCTGATGGACGAACCGACGTCAGCGCTTGATCCTGTTAAGTCAAGGGAAGTGGCCCAGCTACTTAGGGGATTGAGTCAAGAAGGGGTCACGATTATCTGTGTCACTCATGACTTAAGTCTGGCCGAAAGTCTGTCGCAGGCCATTACTTTCATTCACAACGGTCGTATTCATGCCGTGGGTCCCGTGTCGGCGTTGGCACAACGCACCGAAGACCCTGTGATCAGGCATTTTTTTGGCACGGGTAGCGATTAAGCATGACCCATTGGATGATCTTTTGGCGCGACCTCGTGGACCAAATGCCACTGATTACCCAGGGGCTACTCAACACTGTGTTGTTGGCGTCCACTGTCAGCGTTACCGGATTGTTGTTGGGTTGCCTCGTGCTTTATTTGAGTGTCAGCCGTCGCGCTTTCGTGCGTTACGTCACCAAAAGCTACATCTCTTTTTTTATTGGCATGCCGCTGATTGTCTTGTTGTTTCTGATGTACTACGGCGCGCCGCAGTTTGGCCTAAATCTCACGCCGTTCTCGGTGGCGGTGTTGGGATTCACTTTGAATGTGGCGGCTTATAACGCCGCTTACCTCACAACGGCCTATAACGGTCTAGACCCGGTTGAGTTTGACGCCGCGCGGGCACAAGGCTTTTCTGAGTGGCAGGTGTTCCGCTTGATTACCTTGCCGCAGGTTTTACGGACGTCTATACCAGCACTGACCAACCAAATGATTTCGAACTTAAAAGACAGTTCGGTCGTGTTTCTTATCCAATACACGGAATTTTTTGCCCGTGTGCAAGAGCTTGCCTCATCAAACTTTCAGTTTTTTAAGGCCTATATGTTTGCGGCTATCGTCTACCTTGTTATGGTTTCAGTGCTTGTGCTGGCCTCTCGGGTTGTTCAGCGCCGGCTTGGGCTGTCTTTGGTTTAAAAGTCGGCACGCCAATTGCTGTGTATAGCTTAGTTAAAGTTGGTTTTGATGGTGGGCGTCAGGCAGTTTGATTACTGTGAGCCGTTAATGATGGTTTAGGTCATGGTGTTTTCTGTTGTAATCGGGGTCGTATCAGTGATCGCATGAGTGCCTCTTTATGCATAGAAATCGAAATTTCGTTTTACTTTTGGGTATTGTTTTTGTCACGCAGTTGCTATCGATGGCTTTTTTCCCGCTGACAGATACGTCCGAACCGCGCTATGCCGCGATCGCGCGCTTGATGTCTGAGACGGGCGATTGGATAACCCCTTGGTTTTCGCCGGGTGTGCCTTTCTGGGGCAAGCCGCCGCTGTCGTTCTGGGCTCAAGCGCTGTCTTTCGACATATTCGGGATGACTGAGTTCGCCGTGCGGCTGCCTTCATGGCTGGCGACCGTGGCTTGTCTTTTTCTGGTCTATAAGGTCACCCACACACTCTATGGTCGGATCGTGGCCGAGCGCGCCACTTTGATTTATGCGTCGTGCGCCTTGGTTTTTATGATGGGCGGTGCTGTGTTGACCGATCCGTTTTTTGCGCTCGGGACTACCCTGTGTATGGTGGGACCGGTCTTGGCAAGCCGTGGGGCGGCCTGGTGGTGGCGCTATTGTTTTTTTCTGGGTTTGGCCATTGGGCTTTTGGCCAAGGGCCCACTGGTCTTTGTCCTGGTTGCGGGCGTTTTTCCGCTGCTGTACTTGTTCTACCCGGCATCGCGCCCGTTGGTAAAAAGTTTACCCTGGGTCACTGGCATTATCCTCACAGCGGTTTTGAGCCTGCCTTGGTTCATTTTGGCTGAACTGAAGACGCCAGGTTTCTTTGATTACTTTATCGTGGGTGAGCACTTTAAGCGGTTTATCCAGCCAGGGTGGGGCGGTGATTTATATGGCACGGCCCACCGTGAAACCTACGGCATGATTTGGCTCTTTTGGGTTCAGGCCGCTTTACCTTGGGGGCTCTTGGCGATGATCCTGTTGGGTGCCGCGATTATCAAGCGCACGGGTCGGCAAGCGATTGTCGCGGCTGCCAGAGATGCGTATGTGGCGTATTTCTTTATTTGGGCCACTTTGACCCCAGCGTTTTTCACATTCTCTGGCAATATTCTTTGGACTTACCTGTTGCCCGCATTGCCCGCATTTAGCGTGCTGCTGGCACGGGCGACCCCGTTTTTTGGGTTGTCGTGGCTTGGCAGCGAACAGCGCCTCGGGCGCGTGATGGGACTGGTATTGATAGCGCCCATCGTGATTGGGGTGGCTGTGGTGGTTGGTAACGTCAATCCGCTTTTGTTGAAGACTGAAAAAGGGTTAGTGCAATTCTTCCAAACACAGACCGCTGAGAATTCTGAGCTCTACTACCTTTACACACTGCCATTTTCGGCTCGATTTTACTCAGGTGAAAGTGCCCGAGCGATTTCGCCGACAGAGGTTCAGCAAAGGGTTCTCGAGGGTGAGATCCTGCGAGTTGCTGTGCCGAGAAATGACCCCTTGCCAGCGCAAATTCAAGGACAACACTTGTTTGAAAACAGGCACTACCAGCTTTATTTGTTTGGTGCTCGTTAGAACGAATTAGAGATTTTAAAGTGTTGGCTCACGATTGGCGGCCACTAAATCAAAGCATTGCTTGAATTTTTTCACATTTCAAACAGATCGAATGAGTGTTTAAGCACTCGCTTGTTCAATCCAAAACAGTTTCACTTAAAGTATCATCAGAATGTGAACGATTTTTTTTACTATCATTGTGCTGCGGGTTAACTTGATTGGAAAGCCTTATTAATGGATGAGCGTTTGGTTGTCAGTATTGTGTGCCCTTTTTTTAACGAGTCGGGCGGCGTGGATACGTTTTTTGAGTCGCTGACAGCAGAGCTTGATCGGCTGACGGATTATCAATTTGAGGTGGTTTGCATCGACGATGGCAGTCAGGACGAGACGTTAGCTGAGCTTTTGGCGAACGCTCAAAACGATGACCGCTATAGGGTGCTGGAATTGAGTCGCAATTTTGGTAAAGAGGCGGCACTAACTGCTGGACTTGATGTGGCCAGTGGCGACTTGGTTATTACGTTAGATGCGGATTTGCAAGACCCTCTTTCACTGATAGAAAAACTCATCTTGGCATGGGAGCAAAGTGACGCTGATGTGGTGCTGGCAAAGCGCCACGATCGTTCGAGCGATAGTCCTTCAAAGCGGGTCTCTGCTTTGGCTTATTACAAACTACACAATCTGTTGTCGAGCGTTAAAATCCCAGTCGATGTGGGTGACTGTCGACTCATGACGCGTCAAGTTGTGCAAGCCTTGTCGTCTTTGCCTGAGACGCAGCGCTTCATGAAAGGACTATTCGCATGGCTCGGTTTTAAAGCAATCACCATCGAATACACCCGGGAGATACGGTTTGCAGGTGATACCAAGTTTTCTTGGTGGCGACTTTGGAACTTGGGTATTGAAGGCATCACGAGTTTCAGCACGCTGCCCTTGCGTATTTGGACTTACGTTGGCTTGACTGGCGCTGTGATCACCATGCTCTACGGTATTTTTATCGTGATCCGAACTTTGATTTCGGGTAATGATGTGCCAGGGTACACCTCTCTTTTTACCGCGATACTGTTCTTTGCCAGCATCCAACTCATCGGACTTGGCATCATGGGCGAGTACGTTGGTCGGATGTACATGGAGTCCAAACGGCGACCCGCTTACTTGGTGCGTAAATTTCATAATCCGACTGAAAAACCAGTCGTCCGAAGAAAGCCCGTTGAACCGAAATAAAGGTCAAGCCTCAATGGCTTTTATGGTTGTGGTGGGGCGTCAATCCTGCCATAGCGTCGCCCAGATCTTTGTGTGTGTGGCTGGCGCTAAAAAACCAGTCGTTAAGGTCCTCGATATAGTCACCATTGCCTTGGTGAAGACCACCAAGCGTTGCGTCAAACTGCCGCGTTGTTCGCCCCAATTTTTACAGTTGGCATGCGCAATAAATGAATCTAATCTTTGTTTCAGCACACCAATATCATTTGGTGAAGCAGTCAAAAAAATTGGTCCAACCTTCCTGGGTAGTCTCTTGGTTTAGTATTACATCCAGTCAACGATTAAGTCACGACAGGATGACTCAAAATCCTGTCAATGGGATCGGTCGCGGTGCTTGAGGATCTGCAGCACCGTATCGACAACGGGCCTGTTCGGACAGTCTGGCGGGTGCTCAGCACAACCTGACCGCTGATAGTCATCCGCTGTGAACCACTCTTGGTTATGTGTGCCATCCATGACATGTACCCAAAACAAGCCCACTATAAAAAAGTTTAAATACAGTAGATGGTTTGCAAAAAATTTGATCAATAAATTAATCACTGTCTTGCGCGGTGAACCAGCGCAGAAGGATAATCTGTAAGGCACAGCCTAGTCTCACAATCTAGCTCGGCGTGGGCGTCTCATGAAGCGCCACAATATCAAACGTTTCATCTTTAAAAAAGGGATAGCGCTGGCGAACTGCGGGATCATGACCGGGGATGATGTGGTCAGGTGTTTGCGCCATTGCCCTGAGCGAGTCGAACCCCGTCAGCATATCGCCCACATTGAACACAATCGGAAACGGCGAGGCACGCATCATGTTTTCATAATAGTGGCTGGCATCAGAAGCCAACACAACCCAACCGCGTGCCGTGTGGATACGAACCGATTGCAGTCCCTGAGTATGGCCACCAATCAAGACCAGTTCCAGCCCAGGTGCCAAGGTGCTACGGCCGTTATGGAAACGAACACGATCAGCGTACACCCGTCGAACCAGATCAACCACGTCCTCGACTTCGTAGGCATGACGCAATACACCATGGCACATGTGCCGACCGGTTGCGTACTGCATTTCAGTGTCTTGGACGTGAAATGTTGCGTGGGGTAATTTGTCTATATTACCGGCGTGGTCATAATGTAGGTGCGTCAGAATCACATCTGTGATGTCTGCTGCTTTTAATCCCAACAATTCGAGTGACTCAATTGGGCACCGTAAAAACTGCCGACCACGAAATTTTGCACCCGCTGCGTTGAACCCAGTATCAACAAGCCATGTCTGCCGACCATCACGGATAAGCCAAACAAAATAATCCATGGGCATGATCTCATCATGCGGATCTTTGGCGATGAAGTTCTCTGACCGTCTTCGATCTGGACTGGTGGCGTAGCGCAGCGCATAAATCTCGTAATTGGGTATCGGTTCAGCGGTGGTCGTCATCATTGTTTTCCATTATCGCCAAGGTTAGCGTAACTGCTGGCGGGGCTTTTGAGTGTAATCTGTTCTCAAGGTGTTTATAAAACCGGTTCGATGCCATTTGATCAAGCAAGCGCTCAAGTAATCGCTCGGTTTAAGTCTCGTATTGCTGGGTTGGAAGATAGGCAAATAAGTCGGCTGCATTGGGTAGGGCGTCAGTCGTCCAAACACGTTCGATAAATGCCAATGGCGAGTAGTCGGGTGTGGACAAAAGAACGGAATTGATAAGCTTGGCCTCTAAATCGCCGTCTGACAAAGGGTTACTCAAACTGCCTCGTCCTTGTGCAACCTCGCATGATAATGTACTGCCATTGTTCAATGCGATAGAGATCCCAGCGCCTTCGACACTCATGTTTTCGTCAACCTGAATATTGACTCGGTGCGCTAGTGCCATGATTAAGGGATCAACATAGGCCGCTTCGTGAAAAGAAGCCACGTTGGGTAGGCCACGCAAAAGAGTGACGGCAACAGTATGTTGAACGCTTAGCCGAGCATCGGGCACTGACGTCACAATGGGCCTATCGGCGCGGTCTTTCAATAACGGATGGCCGATGACCGTTATCGATACGATATGTTCTATTGAATCGCCCAATTGGTCTCGCAGTTCAAGGCAGGCGTCAATCACAGGGTTTAAAACAACACCGGTTGGATAGGGTTTCTGAGCCACTCGACGGATTTCCCAGTCAGACCCTAATTGATCCACAAGCGCCAGCGGGTTGCCCCCAATACACATGGCTTGAATGAATCCAAACTGACCTTCTAACGCGTTTGGTGATGCGGTAATCCCTGCTGCCACAAAGGTGGGGGCTAGTAAGCCATTGCGTGCCGCGTTACCCACACTGATTGCTTTGGCTGGCGTTGCCAAATTGGCGATAAGACCTGCGCCCTGGTTGGCTGCTAAGCCAATAATGTCTCGGAGTTGTTGCTGGTCGCGCTTTAAAAGTAGTGCGGCCGCCACGGCAGAGCCCACAGTGCCACAAGTAGCAGTCACATGAAAGCCACGTTTGTAAGAGTCTGGGTGGGTGGCATTGCCAAGGCGGCACATGACTTCAAAAGAGAGGATGAGTGCTTCCAACATTTCTTGCCCGCTGAATCGCAGTCGATTACTCAACGCCCACAACACAGGGATGACCGGTGAGGATGGGTGAATAATGGTGGGTAAATGAGTGTCATCAAAGTCTAGAACATTGCCTGAAATGGCATTCAAAAAAGCAGCATCTTGAGGTGTCCAACGTGTTGATGTGCCGAGCACTGCACAGGCACCGGGTTGCCCGACCTCTTGCAAAGCCCGCTTGGCGTTTTGCCAGATTGGACTTTCGATGCCGGAAAACGCGGCGGCGAAATACCCAAGGAGGGCTCGCTTGGCCTCATGCATCACATCATCGGGAAAGTGATGTTGTGCCACGAGGAATCGAGTTAGCGTACCTGTCAGATCGTTTGTAACCACACTCGGCTCCGAAAAATGTCTTGCTTTCGCTAAGTATCCGCGACAAGATTCAAATGGTACTGCGAGAGAGTGCTCGTTGCTATACTCAAAAAAATAAATAATTAAAAACAAGAACGCAAAAAGGAGACGATGGTTTGCGTAGAGCAGATGTCGTGGGCAGCTTATTGTTGTTAACGTTAAGCCTATTGATGCTTTTGGTGGTGATTCCATCGGAGGTGTCTGACGGGCAATGGTACGGTCTCTCCCCATACGCTTACCCAAACACCATATGTGGTGCATTGGCAATTTTTTCTGTGTTGCTGTTGGCGCAGGCCATCTTCAAAAAAAATCATTACGAAGTTGAGCAGAAAAAAATCCTCAGTTTGTTTCAAGTCTTTATTTTTGTTTTGCTTGTGGCCGTGATCACGTTCGGTGTCTGGCTGATTAGCGTGCTTGGCGTGCTGATCGGCGGCCCAATTTTGATTGCGTCGGTAGCCTTGATCATGGGCGAAAGGCGCTTTTGGATATTGCTTCTTTCCAGCGTATTGCCCGTGTTGGTGATCTATGGATTGGCAATCTATGTGCTTAAGACACCACTGCCATGATCGATTATTTTTTATCGGCATTTAATGACGTTTTTACCGTCAAGATGTTCGCCTACATTGCTTTGGGTGTTTCTATTGGATACCTAGTGGGCGCATTGCCAGGGATGAATCGGGCCACTGCGATTGCCCTGCTGATTCCATTCACATTTGAAATGCCAGCCTTGATTGCCATCTCGTTTTTAATTGGGGTTAACAAAGGTGGTGCTGCCGGTTCTGCGGTTTCGGCCATTTTGATTAACGTACCGGGCGAGCCATCTTCAGTGGTGACCACCATTGATGGCTACCCCATGACGCTGCAGGGTAAATCACAGAAAGCGCTCAAAGTGGCTTTGTACGCATCGGTCATTGGCGATGTGCTGGCCACCATTGCACTGATTGTGCTCGCACTGCCCCTTGCAAAGCTGGCCGTTGGGCTAGGCCCAATTGAGATCTCTTCGATTCTGATTTTTGCCATTACGTTCATTGCCGCTGTTTCCGGTCGATCGTTCTATAAAGGCATTATTTCGGGACTCTTTGGTTTGCTATTAGCGGCGATTGGTTTGGACCTTGAGACTGGCCTGCCTAGACTGACTTTTGGGTTCGTTGAGTTGTACGACGGTATTCCACTGTTGGCTGTTGCCATTGGGACATTGGCCTTATCAGAGGTACTGGTCCAGATCGATAACGCTTGGCGGGGTCATTACGCGCACAAAGTAAATCAAATCAAAGCACCATCAGACGATGCATCGCGATTGTCTATGCGAGAGTTTGTCGGATTGCTACCGGCCATGTTGAAAGGTACTTTCGTCGGGATAGTGATCGGAATTTTGCCTGGGCTTGGTGCGACCTTGGCGTCTTTCTTGGGTTACGCGTGGGTAAAAAAGTCATCTAAGCATCCAGAAGCCTTTGGTAAGGGAGCCCCCGAGGGCGTTGCCGCGTCAGAGTCAGCGGACAATGCTTCGGTGCCCGCCACGCTAGTTCCTGTCTTTGCTATCGGCCTGCCCGGGAGTGTTGCGACCGCACTACTGATGGGTGCTTTCATGATGCATGGCCTGACGCCTGGCCCGTTTTTATTCCGTGACAACAACGAACTGGTTTACGGGATATTTTTGGGCATGATTGTGGCGTCTTTTATGCTGTTGCTCGTTGGCATTATTGGCCAGCGATTTTTCTCACGCGTCATTTCTGTTGGGGACACGGTGATTCTTCCCGTCATCGTTTTTCTCTGCTTCGTTGGTGCTTACCTCGAGGGTGGTGGGCTCTTTGGGGTGTACCTCATGATTGTTTTCGCCGTTGTTGGCTATTTCATGAAAAAGTATGATTATTCATTTGTTACTTTTGTCGTGGGCTACGTATTGGGTCCCATGACAGAGTTATCGGTCAGGCAAGCATTGATCATCTCAGACGCCAACCCTGCAACGCTTCTCAACCATCCTGTTGCCATCGTATTTTTGTTACTGGCTGTTTTTTCCGTCTGGCGGTTTAGTGCTGGCAACCGGCTCAAACTCCCAAATTAGGCCCATCGCGAGCTGAGTGCAGTCGTTGGTCGATGGGGTTTTTAAAATGGAAAGGGTAGCCATGTGTAAATGCTTAATGGACAAGAGTCCGTTCACACGGCTATAAAAGACTCGGAGGATTCGAGTTGTTGTCGGGTGACTCATCGATACACAACAAATAGAAATGACAGGAGACAAACCATGAAAAAAGCCCTTGGCTTTGCTTTAGTGACGCTAGCTAGCCTCTCTTTATCCACGGCTTACGCTGACAATTTCCCTTCCAAACCCATTACCGTTATTGTTGGTTACGGCGCTGGTGGTGGCACGGATGCCGTCGTCCGTGCGCTCACCGAGCCGCTTGGGAAGATATTGGATGCCACCATTTTGGTGCAAAACGTTTCAGGTGCCGGTGGTGGTGTGGCGGCATCCCGTGTGGCTAGAAGTGATGCAGATGGTTACACGCTGCTTGCAACGACATCTTCGACGTTTTCGCTAGAACCTCAAGCCACCAAAACTGCTTACAAAAATGATGATTTTCAGCACATTGCCACCATTGCTCAGTTTCAAGGGGCTATGTTTGCAAAAGCCGATAAGCCTTATCAAACGCTTCCCCAGCTGGTGGATCTCGCCAAGAAAGAGAATCGCCCAATCAAATACGCCTCATTTTTCTTGGTCGATAAGTTGGTCATGAATTACATTGGCAAGATCGAAGGTGTTGAGATGATTCCTGTCCCCGTTAAGGGCGGAAACGGTGCTGTACAAACGGCCCTGTCTGGGGATGTTGATATTGCCTACTCAGGTGGATCTTGGGCACCGCACGTCGAAAGTGGCGCCGCGAAGGTGCTATTTGCGACCTCTTACGATCGGCTTAAGTTAGCCCCAAATTTGGTGTCTATGAAGGATCTGGGATATCCTTTGGGCACCACCAGTTACCTGACACTATCGGCACCCAAAGGCACACCGAAGGCTGTTGTTGACAAATTAGCCGCTGCGGTCGAGCAAGCGATGGCAGCAGAACTGGTTCAAAAAGCAGCATCAAGCCGCTACATGGATGGGACTTTTTATGGTCCAGCCCAAACAACTGTAATTCTTCAAATAGAATCCGACTCGTTCGCGACCATGTTGAAAAATCAATAACAAGTCAGCGGTCACTGCGATTGAACGCCCGTTTCACGAGGGTCATTGAGACGGGCGATTTTATAAGGAACTTACCCCAAGATCTCTTGGGTGTTTTCACCGAGCGCAGGCGTTCCTAGGTTTGATGCGCTGGCCCTAAAGGCGGGATCAATCGGAACCGGTAGAGCGGTGACGGTTAGCCCCGCAGTGTTGCTAACAGTCTGGTTAAAAACCCCGCGTGCGGCAAAATGTGGGTTGTCAAGCGAGCTAGCAAGCGGTTTTATTTCGCTGACACAAACATCATGTCCCTCAAAGACCTGAAGCCAGTGCGCCAGTGTTTGGCTTTTGAATTTATTTGCAATGGTTTCGCGAACTGGTGCCATGACGCCCGAGTTTTTTAATTCGGGCAGGTCAATTAAGGTCAGAAATGTGTACCAGAACTTATCTTCAATAGGTGCTGTTGCGAGAAACTGACCGTCAGAGGTGCGGTAGATCTGGTAACGGGCACTGCCGCCGGTGACAAGCTCACCGCCCTGTTTGGGCCATTGTTGCGCAGCCAAGCCATTGCCTAACCCCCAATACATGAGTGTGAAAAGATTGTCTGCCATGGCAATATCCAGATGTCGAGCTTGCCCATCAAGGTCGCGTTGACGCAGCGCCAGCAGAATATTCATCACCGCCGGATAGGCCCCACCAGCCAAATCAGCGGTCAGGGTGGGCGGAATGGTCGGCTTACCGTGATCATCACTGGTGAGGCTTAGCATACCGACCTCAGCTTGATAGTTCAAATCATGGGCCGCTATTTGCGAGAGTGGCCCATACTGGCCAAACCCAGTAATAGAGCAATAGATGATCTTGGGATTGATTTTGCAGACGTCCTCAAAGCCCAATCCAAGTCGCGCCATGACACCAGGGCGAAACTGCTCAACGATCACATCTGCTTTTGCGATTAATTGTTTGATGGCAGCCAGGTCATCGGCATCTTTTAAATTGGCTGTGATTGATTTTTTGCCACGATTAAGCAGGGCAAAATTCACGCTATCGGCGCCGAGCTTGGGCTCGTAACCGCGCATGTCATCTCCCGTCACTGGACGTTCAATTTTGATGACATCAGCACCTGCTTCAGCCAACAAAAGGGTGCACATGGGACCGGGCAAAAGGGTACTGAAATCAAGCACGCACACGCCGTCTAATGGTTGCATGGCTTAGTTCTCTTTCGACTGTTGGCTCAGCCACGCGGTGCGCGCTCGGCGAGCGGGTGCATAGGCTTCTTGACCAAGTTGCTCGTATAAGGCCTGTGTCACCTTAAAGTGGTCTGCTAGCCCGGTGCGATTCAACAATGCTATGGGGCCTTCGGGATAGCCCAATCCCATACGCAGCGTCGCATCCATATCTTTGGCGCTAGCCAGGCCATCATCGAGGCGGCGAAGAGCCGCGTTGTAATAAGGTCGCAGCAACCGATTTAGGATCCGACCAGGGAAATCTTGGCAAACGGCCACCACCAACCCGGCAGCTTCTAAGCTCGATTTCGCTTGCGCCAGTGCATCCTTATTTGTCCAAGGTTTGTGTACCAACTCAACCAGGTTGGTGGGTTCAGCGCTGCCGAGCCGAAAGCGCGCAAACCCCAGCACGTTGGTTGGCCCCTCTTCGTCACCAATATGAATACCCAAACACTCGTTGGAGAGTTCAATCAAAACAAATGGGGCCCCACCAAGGCTGTCCACCTGGTCGGCATAAGCTTGCCCGGCTTCGGACCCCATAAATATGACAGCCTTCGCCTGGCCATCGGCTTGTGTCGTGAAAGCATGTCTCGTGGGGAAAGAAAAACTTTCGCCTTGTTGAAAGATTTGATAAGTCATGGTCTTTCAAGCTCCAAAAATCTTGTTGTTTTCATAGGAATGAAATCCTTGACCGGATTTTCGGCCGAGTAACCCGGCACCGATCATCCGTTTGACCAATGGCGGGCAGGCCGCGCGGGGCTCATGCGTCAAGCCGTGCATGGCCTCACACAACAGTCGTTGTGTATCCATACCCACCATGTCAAGTAGCTCTAGTGGACCGAGTGGGTAGCCAAGCGCGGTTTTAACGGCAAGATCAATATCGGCAGGCGTTGCAACACCTTGATCGACCATATTGATCACATCGTTATGCCAAGGAATGAGAAAGTAATTCAAGATAAAACCAGGCGTGTCTTGGGTCCGCACGGGTTGCTGACCCAGTGCCAAGCAGACCTGCCAAGCGCGGTCGAAAGACTCAGTGGAGGTTTTCATGCCGGCTGACATTTCTACGAGCTTCATCAGTTGTGCAGGAAGGCAAAAGTGCATGCCCACAAATCGATCATCGCGACCACTGCCGCCAGCGATTTCGGTAATCGAAATGGTTGAGGTATTGGATGCAAAAATGGTGTGCGGTGGGCACACTTTATCGAGCTCAGAAAAGATATCGTGCTTCACTTTGATGTCTTCAAAGACCGCTTCGATAATCAAATCGCAATCGGCTAAGTCTGCCAGTTCAGTGGTCGAGAACATCTGCGCCATGATTTCAGTGTCTTTGCCGGCAGCGAGTTTGCCACGTGCCACGGACTTCTCTAAAAACGCTTTTGCTTGAGCCTTGGCTTGTGCAAGGGCCTGTTCGCGGGTATCGAAGAGTCGAGTTTTAAAGCCAGCACGCGCCGCCACGATGGCAATGCCCGTACCCATGGTCCCACAGCCCACCACACCAATCGTCTTGATATCGCTCATCTCTTTTCCTTGCGTAAAAAGCTGCGACCAATCAATTGCCGATGTATTTGATTGGTCCCTTCCCAGATTTGGGTGATTTTGGCGTCACGCATCAAACGTTCTACGCGGTAGTCCTTGCAGTAGCCGTAGCCGCCAAGACTTTGAACCGCATCGGTTGTGACCTGCATGGCGATGTCTGTGGCCTTGAGTTTTAGGATCGACGCCTCAATGCCAATGTCATGGTCACCTTGGTCAACACGGTCTGCAATATGCCACATCCAAGACTCGCACATCACCAATTCGGCGGCGAGATCAGCGGTCTGAAACTGCAGGCCCTGAAACTCAAGTAAGCGCTTTTGGAATTGGCGTCTTTCGTTCATGTAATCGACTGCGTCTTTGAAGGCAGCGCGTGCGATGCCAAGGGCATGCGCAGCGACACTGGGTCTTGAGCGATTCAGTGACGTGAGAAGCACTTCCAATCCTGCGCCAGCACCAACGAGTAGGTTTGACTTTGGAATCAAACACTGATCAAAAGACAAAGAGGCCGTGCTGGCGGCACGGTGCCCCATTTTATCCTCAATGCCAGTGACGTTAAAGCCGGGCGTGCCTTTTTCTAAAATGACAGCCGTGATGGCTTTTTTTGGATCATCAATACCTGCCCACTTCCCAAACAGCAAGTAAAGGTCGGCCACATCACCATTGGAAATGAATATTTTGCTGCCATTGATCTCAATCTGGTCACCACGATCGGTAAAAGTGGTTTTCATGCCAGTGGCGTCTGAGCCTGCGCTTGGCTCGGTGATCACCAAAGATCCAATTCCGCCTTCAGCAATGCGCGGCAATAGTCGTTTTTTTTGTTCGACATTACCAAATTCGATCAACGGTTTCATGCCGTGGAAACTAGTGGCCCAAATAATGCCGGTTGAGGCACAGGCTTCGCTGATTTCTCTTACGCAAGCCAGATAGCAGGCATACGACAAAGGCGCGCCACCATACTCTTCGGGCACGAACATGGCGTTTAAACCCAAGGCATTGATGTCGCGCACATTGTCCCAAGGAAACTCACCAGTTCGGTCGTATGCGGCTGCGCGGGGTGCAATTTTTTGTTGGCAAAGTTGTTTGACTGAATCAATAATCATCTGTTCTTCTTCACACCAACGGCGCGAGCGATCCAGTGTTTCTAATACGTTTGACATTTTTTTCCTCAGTCAGTTAGGCTTTGAGCGCCGTCTATGTAGATCGTTTCACCAGTCATAAAGGCTGAATTCAGTGCAAACAAATGGGCGACCAGTTGTCCGATTTCTTGTGGTTGACCTGGCGCCCCACGCGGGATTCGTTTGGCTAAAAATGCGCCAAGCGGACCCTGCTCAATCGCGTCACGGTTCAGATCGGTCACGATGTATCCCGGTGCGATATTCAAAACCTGGATTTTCTTTGGAGCCCATTCTACGGCTAGGCATCGGGTGATTGCCCCCACGGCGGCCTTTGAGGCGCAGTAGGCAAGATTATGCTTGATGCCAAGACGATCATAAAATGATCCCATGTTGATGATCAGTCCATGACCGGCCTTAACCATCCAAGGGTAAGCCACTTGGCAGCCCTGCAAAACGGCAAGTGCGTTGACATCCATCATCTGGCGAAAGGCTTCAGCTGTTAGATCTTCTGATGGCCCGCTGATGTGGATGCCTGCGTTATTGACGATGCCGCTAATGTCACTGTTCGCCATTTCAGCAACCGATTGCATCGCAGTGCTCAGTGCGTTTCGATCGGTCACGTCACAGGCCAGCGCAATGAAACGCTGCTTAAGCGATTCATCAGCGTCTGTCGGGCAGGGGTTTTGTCCTGAGCGAGACAAACAACCAACCGTGATACCTGTTTCAGCCAGCGCTATTGCTACCGCAGCACCAATGCCACGGCTGGCTCCCGTCACAATGACACATTTGTGATTCATGGCTTATTCGTCCTTGAGATTCATTTGTCTTGAAATTGAGCGGGTCTTTTTTCGGTGAAGGCTGCCATGCCCTCTCTCGCATCGGCTGTTTGGTAAGCCAGTGTGGAAAGGTCACGTTCGATTTCTAGCCCCCGCTCAAGCGACGTTTGCATGCCGCGCTGGACGGCCTGTCGCGCAAAAAAAGTGGCCAGGCTACTGTGTTGAACAATTGACGCCAAAAACGCACACCCCGCTTCTTCGAGAGAGTCAGCATCCACAAGACGGTTGACCAGCCCTAGACGTAGAGCCTCTTCAGCGGCGACGGTGCGACCCGACAAAATCATGTCGAGCGCATGACCCTCACCAATCAAACGGGGTAGCCGCTGAGTGCCGCCGTAGCCAGGTATCAATCCCAATTTGACTTCGGGCAAACCCATCTTGGCGCGCGTCGTGGCCACGCGAAAGGTGCACGCCAAGGCCAGTTCCAAACCACCACCAAAGGCATAACCTTGAATCACGGCGACAGATGGAATCTTCAGCTCGCTGAGCGCTCGAAACACGTGTTGGCCCAACGCGGCACCCTCGAGCTGTTGCATTAATGCGCGATCCATCAATTCAGGAATGTCAGCGCCAGCGCAGAAGGCTTTGTCGCCAGCCCCAACAACAACCAAACCGCGAGCTTCAGATTGACTGATTTCGGTGATGGCCTGACCGAGCTGTTGCAGTATCTCAAAACTCAGTGCGTTCAGGACTTGGGGCCTATTTAAGCTTAGTAAAGCTATTTTGTCTGAACGCAGTTGCCATTGAATCGCCATGACTGAGTTTCCTTGTTTTGAGGTGGGGTCCATCGCGTTGACGACGGTGTGATTTGACCAGTCTGTGCCATGGTCTTCAATTCGCGTTTGAGTATCTTTCCACTGGCAGTTAGGGGGAATGCATCCAGTTGGATGAAGTACTCAGGCATGTCGTATTTAGACAAACCCATGGTGTGCAGGTGAGCGAGAACTTCCAATGCATCAAGGCGTGCTGTTGATCGCGAAATAACCCCAAGACAGACGCGTTCACCGAGTCGTTCATCGGCAATTGAAAATGCGGCAGCTTTGGCGATGTCGGGATGGCGATGCGCCAAATCCTCAATATGGGCTGGATGGATATTATGGCCGCCCCGAATGATCAGGTCTTTTTTTCGCCCAACGATTGCTAAGCAGCCATGTTCGTCAAAGCGACCAAGGTCACCACTCAAAAACCAGCCGCTGGCATTAAAGGAATCCTCGGAGGCCCGTTGATCGTCGTAATAACCGAGCATCAATAACGCGCCACGGCTGGCAATTTCACCGATCTCACCGGCTGGGACTTCCACATCGGGGTTTTCTGGGTGAAAAAGCCTGACTTCGTAGCCCTTACAAGCGCGACCACAGGTGGCAACCGTAACAGCAACGGAGTCATTCGGATGAGTGCTTTGGTGTGAGCCGTTTTCGGTCATGCCATAGACGTTTTGCGGTCGAATATTCAGCTTGACGAAGGATTCGGCGACATCGCGCGGGATGGGGGAGCCTGCCATGTAAAAACAATTCACCTGACCCAGTTTGTTTAAATGGCGCGCGCGTAGGTCATCCAAAATATCCATCGCGTGGGTGGGCACGCCCATCACGTAAGTGGCGCCGGTCTCAATAATCCAGTCCAGCGGTTTTTTGCCTGAGGCTGCATTCGGCACCACCAATTCCATACCCGCTACCAACCACTGCTCGATAGCGACTGTTGCAATGTGGTGGCTTAAAGGGCTCATGGACAAGAGAACAGTGTTCTCATTGTGTTTCCAATCATTGACCAGCGAACGACCGTTTGACAGCAAGGTATTGTCACTGTGCATGACCCCTTTGGGCAAACCCGTCGTGCCTGATGTAAAGGCAAGGTAAACAATTTTGTCGGGGTTCAAGTCAACAGGTGGCATAACCACTGTGCTTTCATGGTGTGTCGGGTAGGGCTTTGAGACTGTCGGTACGTCAAGGGGATCAGTGCCGGGGTTATTTAAGGTGTACACCTTCTTTAGTGTTGGTATTTCATTGATCTGTTCATAAATAGAGGCGGATTCGGCATCGGCGCCGAAGTTGGGCGTTGTGAAGAACGCCTTACAGCGAATCCTATTGAGCAGTGTCACGATCTCACCCGTCGTATAGCTCTGGTGTAGCGACGGGCAGCAAACATAACCATTACGCGAGCAGGCTAAAAAAATAATGGCGCATTCAATCCGATTGGGTAGCCAAATGGCAACTCGATCACCGCGAACCAAGCCGGCACGGTGCAAGCTTGCCGCCACACGGTCAACCTGAGCAAGAACCTCGCTCCACGCCAGTCTCGAGTAGGGGTCACGTAATGCGACACAGCTTGGGCGGCGATTGGCGTGTTGACTTAAAAGCGTGTAGAGCGTGTCTTGTTGCCACGTCCCGTCTAAGTAATAGGCTCGGGCCTGTTGCGGGTCGTGTAATGTCAGCATCATGAGGTTTGGCTCCCTGCCTTAACGACCGAAGCGATCAGCGTTTGGCTTGCGTCGTTGCGCAAACGACTCGGCCATTTCGTCGTGCTCTACTGAATCCAAGTAGCCGCGTAACAATAAATCATGGGCCATGCGTGACAAGCCACTAACCCCACCGTGGCGCGCATTGAATGCACCTTTGATGGCGGCGAGCGCAAAGGCGCCCCTGTCAGCGACTTCTAGGGCCATCTCACGGGCCGCATCGCGCAATTCGGCAGCCGGCACGACTCGGTTGATGAGCCCAATGCGTAAGGCCTCTTCAGGCGAAATTTTTGGGTTGCAGTACCACATTTCTTTGGCTTTTTTCTTACCAACCAGGTCCTCCAAGTACCAGGTGCCATAGCCGGCATCAAAGCTACCGACCATCGGGCCAACCTGTCGGAACATGGCTTTGTCAGAGGCGATGGTTAAATCACAGACCATTTGTAAGACATTGCCGCCGCCGACAGCGAAGCCATTGACGGCTGCGATCACAGGTTTTTGTAGGCGATCGATGCTCTCGTACATTTCAAGTGTTGGTAAGACGCCAGCATAGAGTTGTGTTTCAGGCATTCCATCCTTACGACCGCCAAGGCAAAAGAATCGATCGCCAGCACCGGTTAGGATCACGACACGCGTTCGTGTCTCTCGCCTGATTTCGTTGATGCAATCGCGAATTTCATGGCACATGGTTTCGGTAAACATATTGCCGTCATCTGGACGGTTCATCGTGATGGTGCCGATTGGTCCGTCCTCCTGGTAGAGAATCTCTTTGAACGTCATGCCATGTCTCCGTATTGTTAAATGGTTCCAGCGTCTTTGTGTTTTTGTATCTCAGCGTCGGTCATACCAAGCCAGTTTTGCAAGATATCGTCAGTGTCTTGCCCCAGAAGGGGCGGTGCTTTACGAAGCACATCGGTAAGCCCACCCATGCGAATACCCAGGCCAACCTGGGGCAGAGGTCCTGCTTGCCCCTCGGTCTGAAAGAAGAATCCCTGCTCTAATAATCCAGCATCTTGCGTGATTTCGTCGACCTGATTAATCGGACCCGCGGGGATTCGGTGCTGTGCAAATAAATCAAGCCAATGAGAACGACCCTTAGTGGCCAATAAATTTGATATTTTTTCTACGATTTGGGTGCGATATTCGCGTCTAGCAGTGTTGTCCTTGTAATCGGGGTGTTGGCCAAATTCAGGTTCTCCAACGACTGTCCAGAAGCGATGCCAAATGGCGTCATTGCCAAGCCCCAGTGAAATCGGGGCATCGGCTGTGTCAAAGACTTGGTAGATCGCAATCACCGAGTCTTTGCCGCCAGAGCGGCGCGGTACTTCTGATGACCCAAGGTAGGACATGATGCGAGGACTGCAAAAACGCGACATGCTGGCAATCATCGACACATCAATACAAGTACCCAGACCGGTTTGATTGCGTTGCATAAGGGCAGCCATGATGCTTAGTGCTAAGTCGTAACCCGCAAGCAAATCGGCTGCTGGCGTACCCACTTTTTGTGGGGGGGTGTGCATTTCACCGGTCAAGTCCATGATGCCAGAGTAACCCTCGGCGATTAAGTCATAGCAGGGAAAGTCACGTCGCGCGCCTTCCAAACCAAATCCAGTCAGCGAGGCATGGACCAATTTGGGAAACTGATCTTTAAGCATGTCGTACGAGAGGCCCAATTTCTTTTGAACGCGTGGGGTCATGTTTACCACCAGCACATCGGCTTGATCAAGAAGACTGAGCAGTACCTGTCTACCCGATGCCAAGGCGACATCCAAAGTGATGCTGTGTTTGTTGCGGTTCATGCTCATGAACCAAAGCGATTCGCCATTTAAAAAGGGTGGGCCCCAGGCCCTTGCGTCATCGCCACCATCGCGCTTTTCGACTTTGATGACAGTGGCACCAAAGTCGGCCAGCAATTGGGTGGCATAGGGGCCGGCGACAGAGGTCGTGAGGTCCAGTATCTTGACACCCTGCAAATGGGCAAAGCCAGCGCCGGGGGTTTGTTGGGGAAGGGCTTGAAATGGCAGCATGGGGGCGACAAAACAGTGGTTGAGGAATAAGAAATTTTTCTATATGCAGCAAGTATTGTGCCAATAAGAAACACAACTTCCAAGGGCGCCAGTGCCACAAAATGATCATTCTGTATCCAATTGAGGACATAACGATCAATAAGTGTCCTCGTCAAGTACACTCAGTGTCATCTGTAGGGTCTGCACATCTGGAGTAAACAGCCTTGAGTCCAACCAATCGTGGTGTGTTGTTGCTAGATAACGCCGGCGACGTCAAGTTTGCATCGGGCCTCGGTCTTGAGCCTCTGGTGCAACGAGAATTGCTCGCTCGCCTAAAGCGACTCGGTTCGGGGGCGTTACCGGAGGTGTTTGCCATCGAAGGCCTAGAACAGCCACTCAGCGTCATGGTCTCAGCGTCGGATCAAGGCGTGCTATTCATGATTCAGGGCAGCGATAGCGCCGATCCGCTTTTGGAGTTTGTGGCAGCTGTGCCATTTGCATCGGATATCCTGCGACACTTTGTGACCAACCCCTACGAGGCCATGACGGTCGTCGATGCGGCAGGCTTGATTCGCTACATCAGCCCGGTGCATGAAAAATTCTTCAAAATCAGTCACGGCGCTGCGATTGGCAAGCCGGCACGTGAGGTGATTGAAAACACACGCCTGGATGCTGTCTTGCGAACGGGTCGCGCTGAAATTGGCCAAACCCAGGAAATGAAAGGAACCACACGGGTGGTGAACCGCACACCCATTCTTGACCGAACGGGCAAGGTGGTGGGCGCGATCGGACAAGTCATGTTCAAAAGCCCTGACGCCTTGAACGCCATGAATGCAGAGCTTAATCGCTTGCGTCAAGAGGTTGACCTTTATCGCCGTGAACTGACAACGAATCAACTCCAGCATCATGGTCTTAAAGAAATCGTGGGCAACAGCCCGCGTATAGAAAAATTAAAAGATCAGATCACCAAAGTGGCTGCCCTTGACGTCCCGGTTTTGATCACGGGTGAAAGTGGGGTGGGTAAAGATTTGGTTGCTCACGCGATTCACACCTTAAGCGCCCGATCAAATGCCAAGATGGTGGTCATCAATGCGGCTGCGCTACCAGACTCACTGGTTGAGAGTGAGCTTTTTGGTTACGAGGCGGGAAGCTTTACGGGAGCAGATCGGAAAGGCCGGCGCGGAAAGTTTGCTCAGGCCGATAATGGCACCTTATTTTTGGACGAAATTGGTGACACGCCTTTAGAGACGCAAGCCAAACTATTACGAACACTGCAAGACGGCACGTTTAGTCGATTGGGTGGAGAAGCACAACATCGATCCGATTTTAGGTTGATCGCTGCAAGCAATCGAGACTTTCAAGAGATGCTGGCAGGGGGGAAATTCAGGCTTGATTTGTTTTACCGCATAAGCACGGTGACGCTTCGAGTGCCAGCACTGCGTGAACGTCTTGAAGATATCCCATTGTTGGTGGCGGCCGAGCTTAATCGATTTGCCTCTCGGCACGGCGCACCAGTCAAAAAGTTCTCTGAGGTGGCAATGGATTACTTGCAGTCGATGCCTTGGCCAGGTAACGTTCGACAACTTCAACATGTGGTGGCAAGAGCCGCTATCTTTTCGGAAGCGGCGCTGATTGAAATCACCGATTTAGAACCCGAAAGAGATGATCAGTTCGAGGCGTTCGTTGGCACAGAGCCGGCATTCGTACTGCCAAGTAATGTCGATGGCCGCGCTCTGGCTGGCAGCGTGCATATGGCCAAAAGCAATGTTGAGGCTGAGATGATCCGTGCTGCGCTGACGCGCTTTAAAGGTAACAAAAAGAAAGCGGCTGAGCATCTAGGCATTTCGCGTTCTTATTTGTACAAGAAGCTGGCACAATTAAATTATTAGGCAATTGGTTGACACCCAAAACATAAACGTTTCAGCACACGAGGAAATAATCATGGCAGTTTATGTGATCACGATGGTTAACATCACTGACACTGAAAAGTACAGCAAGTACTCCGCTTTGGCTTCGATTGCCAATGAAAAGCATGGTGGTGAATTTATGGTTCGGGGGGGTAATCCTGAGCCTGTTGAAGGGCAACTGCCATTTCAGCGTGTTGTTCTAAACAAATTTGAAACCCGTGAACAAGCCCGTCAGTTTTACCATTCAATGGAATACCAGGCAGCAAAGAAAGAACGCGAGGGGGCGGCTGACTTCAATATGATCATTGTCGACGGGGTTTAAGCCGCCTTATGACTGGCTGTGCTTGGAAGCAGAACTATGGCCATGGCCAACACAATCAAAAGAAGGGCCACGATGTCGAATGTGGTGAAGGCCTCGTTGAGAAGCCAAGCGCTACTTAACAGGCCGATCACCGGCACTAGCATGATCGAAAGGCTGCTAACCACAGGAGAGAGTTTGCGCGTTAGGCGAAACCAAGCCACGTAGCTAAAAGCGGTTGTCAGACCTGCGTAGATCATTGCAAACCAAACGCCCCAAGACGGCCAATGCCAAGCCTTTGATTCGAAAATGACGGCTAGCATCACAAAAACGACTGTGCATGCCGTTAGTGACCAAAAGGCGAAGCTGTGGTTTGACAGCCTCAGTGGAGTATTTTTGGTCATGGCTGTTCCAGTCCCCCAAGCGACTGCAGCGGCTAACATCACCATGATGCCCAAGGGTGACTGAAGAAACGCTTGAAATTCACTTAACGCCAAAAAGGCAATTGCGCTCAGTGCCAAAAAAACGCCCACAACACCGCGCCAGCTAAAGGGGTTTCGGTACAACAAAACACTGCCCACCAGTGCCCAGACGGGCATGGTGTACCCGATGATGGCCGCGCGCCCCGAACTCAAAAGCAGCACACCATAAACCAAACCCAGTTGCCATCCGGTCATCATAACCGTTGATACACGCAAAACTGGCCAGCGCTCGTTCGGCAGGACATAAAGAGAGTGCTTCTGTTGCCACAGATACAAACCAAGGACAATGAGACCAATGATGAAAGACAGGGTCCGAAGCGTCAGTGGTGGGAAACCAGATAAAAGCGCAAACTTCAGGACTGGAAAACTGAGTCCCCAGAAGAGCGTTACCAAAACCAACAGGCTGATGTCCAGACGATTAATGCGACTTGAAACGATCATGACGATAGCTTTTTGCGCAGATGACTTAAGATAGGGTCCAAATGCATTTGCATCAAGCGATGTGGATCTTCTGTCATTGGAAAATGACCAAAACCAGGCATTGTTTGGAAGATTGAACCTGGTATTTCGCAAGCGATCCGTCGTGTTTCGCTAGGGCTCGCCGAATAGTCGTAATCACCGGTAAGAAGCCACAACGGCGTCTGAGACGTATCGATGTTTGCCGTGTGGTTGGTTGCTTTGAATTCATCACTGTAAAAGGCAAGATCACCGTCGTAGACACTGGGAGCACCTTGGGAGTAAATCCAACGTGCTTGATTGCGACGCCACAGCGGGCTTAATGGGCTCAGCAAAGAGGCCACCCAAGTTGCTGACAAGCGCCCACCATGAACGCGCGGGTGATCTAGGAAAGGCGAGCGCCGACCTGGGGAGTGATAGGGCGTTTCTAAAAGGATAGCGGCACTAAAGAGTGTTGGATGTTGCGCCAAAAGCGGCAAGCCAATGGCCGCGCCCATGGAGCACCCCATCAGCACGACAGGGTGGCCCACTTGGGTTCGAATGAATTCGCTGACAATATTTACATAACGGGATTCAGACAATTGCCATTGCCAATTGGGTTGACCGTCAGGCAATGGTGACCGGCCATGACCGGGCATATCAAAGGCAATCATGCGCCACTCTTTTTGCAACGCAGGCATGGCCATCAAACCATGCCATTGCCGGCTGTCTGCGCCAGCGGTGTGCAGCATACAAATCACGGGTCGGTCTGCTTTTCCTGCCGTCTCGTAGTAGATCCAGTCTGAACCGCTCTTAACATATTGACCTTTCAATTGACTTAGGTCGTCGGTGTTGCACCAGTCGAGCGTTTCATGGTGAAGGGTCTGCCGTGCTGATTCAAGAAGTGCTTCGAGCGTTGGTAATGCTTGCGCAAAAGCTAGTGCTGGTGACTTTAACTGGAAATCGTTACGTAACCGATATAGCGCTCCGAGCGACTGGAAACCGGGTTTGGGATGTTTTTTGAAGGTCTCGTGCCATGTGTCTGATGCGGCACTGAGTTCAACAGCAATACTGTTTGTGCCTTGAGCGCGATACTCAAAAAACGTGCCTTCATCGCCGTTCATGGCAAAGCCATGGTCGAGCTTTATCAGATCTGACATCAGGGGCGCTCTGGCTGCAGCCGCGGCCAGAGCGCCCCTGATGTCTTCAAAAGAATGTGTCATGCGCAGTTGAGATATCAGAGTGATTGTTCAACGACTTCGCCGCGATCAATCGCAAATACCGTCTCCACAAGGTGTCGGGAGTGTTGTAAATCAGATTCAGAAAAAATGACCGACATACCTTGAGACTTTAGTCCACTGATGACTTCTGCAAGCCGTTGAGCGAGCGCTGGTGCTACCCCTTCGAATGGCTCATCGAGTAGCAAGAGCCGACTACCGACCATCAGCGAACGCCCCATGGCGGCTAATTTTTGCTGTCCTCCTGATAATTGTTGGCCACGGCGAGGTCCAAACTCAATCAGTTCAGGGATGATGTCGTAGACAAATGCAAGCCGCTCTTTGGCATTAATGTCAGTATTCGCCCAAGCGGGTAGAAGAATGTTTTCTTCGACGGTTAAGTCTGGAATTAGGCGGCGATCTTCGGGCATGTAACCTACACCGAGCCGATTCCGGTGATTAACCGGAACGGATGCCAGATCCATGCCGTCAAACTCGATTTTTCCAGATTTTGGTTTGAGTAGTCCCATGATGCTTTTGATGAGGGTGGTTTTGCCGGCCCCATTGCGCCCAACCAAACCAACCATGGTACCCGCCCCAACCGCCATTGAGACATCACGGAGAATATCGACGGCACCAATTGAAACGTCTAAGTTCTGTATTTTCAACATTTCAATGTTCCCCTTGGTGAACGGGCGAGTGGTTTTCACCAACAATATATTTGATAACACGGGGGTCGCGAAGTACCAGTTCAGGGGTCTCATCAGCAATGATCTCACCCGAGTAAAAGGCAAGAACCCGCTGGGCGTGTCGACTAACAATATCCATATCGTGTTCAACAAATATCACAGTGATGTTGCCCTGACGAACTGCTTTCATCACCATAGCCATGATGTCAAACTTCTCCTCCGCAGAAACACCACTCGTGGGTTCATCTAACAAAAGAATTTTCGGACGCACGGACATGGCCATGGCGATGTCTAGGAGTTTTCGAACACCACCGGGTAAAACGCGCGCTGTTTTGTCACGATATTGGGACAGACCAAATTTTTCAAGTGCCTCTTCAGCGAGTGCGCGGATGGTTTTTCCGTACGATGGTATCGGCTTATCGGTCTTGGTAAACAAACTACCATTATTTTCCATCAACGAAACAATACCGTAGCTGACTTCTAAGTTCTCAAGGGCGGTCATGGTGTTGTACAGCTGAGGGATTTGGAAAGAGCGGCAGATACCAAGTTTGGTAACATCACGGGGCGCCAGCTGAGTGATGTCTCGTCCGCTGAAAACAACCCGACCGCTATCGGGCTTCAGATAGCCAGTGATCATATTTACAAATGTGGTTTTGCCAGCGCCGTTGGTGCCAATTAGACCGAGCACGGACCCCTCTTGAACCTCAACATTGATATTAGCCGCTGCGGTCACTGCCCCGAAAGACTTATTAAGTCCTTCAGCATGAAGAATAACGTTACTCATGATTTTCGCTTTCCAAATTTTTCACGCAGGGACCATAGGCCGTTGGGTAACAACAGAATCACAAAAATCAGTGACAGACCAATAACCATTTGCCACGTGTTGGGTGAATAGGAGAAGGCAATCGTATGAATAATGCCAAATATCAGTGCACCGATGAAAGGCGCAATCACGCTACCTGTGCCACCAAGGATGGCGATAAAGATCATCTCTCCTGAGGTTGTCCAAAATGACATTGTTGGATCAATGTGACCCACGGCAACAGCAGCAATTGCACCACCAAGGCCAGCAAGAACCCCTGAAACCACATAAAAAAGATGGATTGTTTTTTTTGCTGATGCGCCCATGTATTCGGCACGGATCTCGTTATCGCGAATAGCTGTAAGCAACAAACCGCGTGGGCTTTTTAGAAGCATGTTGACGAACGAAACACTCAGCAAAATAATCAAAAATGCCATACCCAGTACAGCCACTCGAACCACGCTTAGGTCGGGTAACCATCCAAAAATCGTCACGGCGGGGACGTTGAAGCCATCGGTTGATCCGAGAGCTTCAGTTTTGACCAACAGTCCATAAAGAATCATTGAAAAAGCCAGGGATAAGAGGCCGAAGAAAATGCCACGGTACTTGGCAAGCAAGAATCCCAAAACGTAAGCCATCAGTCCACTGGCGATGCCGCTGATAATAATGAGGAAAGTCATTTCTGTGATGTCGAGCTTTAAAGCCAGCAGGCCTGCAGCGTAGGCTCCCGTACAGAAAAATAAAGCTTGTCCGAACGATACCAACCCCGCTCTTAAAAAAAGCATCAAACCAAGGACAGCCATGCCGTTGGCGCACGCAATCGTGAGCATAAACAGTGCCCACTGAGGGATAAAGCCTGACAACAAAAGAATGCCGATAAAAACGATGGCTAAGCGCACAATTGATTTGTCGAAATTCATATTTTTCTCGCTTCCGCCAGGCTAAAGAGTCCACGCGGACGAAATGACAACACCAATGCCATGACCCCAAAGATGACGAATAGCTCGAACTGTGGAATGTAGTGGATACAGAATGACCGTACCAGACCCATGATAATGGCAGCCAAAGCCACACCGGGTAGGCTTCCCAGTCCACCGGTAACAACCACAGCAAATGAGAGGACGATGACTTCGACACCGAGCCCTGGGCTGACTGAAATGGTCGGCGCTGTAAACGCGCCCGCAATACCCGCGAGGGCACAACCCACACTAAAGGTCACCACAAAAATTTTGCCAACGTCGATTCCCATTGCGGCACTGATTTCTCGGTCATAAATCACGCTAACAAGCAAGCGACCGAAATGTGTTTTTTTCAACACAAAAGTCAGTGTCAATCCCACTGCAATCGCCAAGCCAAACATTAAGATGTAGTAGTTGGGGTAGGTCATGTCGCCGACTGAGAAATTACCCAGATAGGCGTAAGGTTCAACAATGAAGTACGGGTTGACGCCCCAAATTAATTTGATGACATCCTCCATCACCAAGAAAAGGGCATAAGTAATCAACAAGATCACCACCTCATCCTTTTCGTATTGGTAGCGCAGCAAGACCCTTTCAACAAAGGGACCCACAGTGAATCCAGAAATTAACGCGGCTACAAAAAGCGCAAGGTAGTACAGGTAGGGGGGATAATCTAGGGTCACCCAAACACCAACAACACTGGCTGCCATGTAGGCGCCGAGCGCATAGAAGCTTCCGTGAGCAACGTTCACGATTTTCATGACACCGTAAATAAGTGTCAGGCCAACTGCCGCCAAAAAAAGCCAAGCGGAGTAATTGATGCCATCAATAAGCACCATTAAAATTTGATCAATCATCTCGACTGTGGGGCGACATCAATTCAGTGCCGCCCCTCCCCTTAAATTAGAGGTGAATGGAATTAATTGGACTTCATGCCACCAGCAATCCAGTCACTGCTCTTCAAACCATCTGGTGGCATGACTTGTTCTGCTGGAAAGCGCATGACATCAACAATGGTCATTTCGCCATTGACGAGCTTGGTGCGGCCATAGGCTGTTTCAGACACTGCTTGATGTCCGTTACTTAACGCGAATTTATGAACACCGCCTGGGCCTTCATATTCCATGCCACGGACTGCGGCCGCAATTTGATCTGAGTTTGGCTTCTTACCGCCATTGGCTGCCATTGCTTTTTCGTAGCCGAGTTTGGCTGCCATCATGGAGTGTGCCATTTGGTAAGCCGTGTAGTTAGGTGGTACGTTAAAGCGATCAGTGAACTTCTCACGGAACCAAGTGTTAAGCGCACTTTCTTTGGCCAAGACACCATAAGGGCCTCGTGCACCGATAATTGTGCCGTCTGGAATACGGTTGGCCAGACGGTACATCGCGGTTTCACCGGCAACCAAGACAACATCGCTGTTTTTATACAAACCGCGTGGTGCTGATTGCAGAATAAAAGCTTCTAAATCTCCACCCCAAAAACTGGTGTGCACGACTTCCGATCGACTGGCCATCAAGGCTGAAATTTCGCCGCTGTATTGGCCTGCAAAAAGCTTGGGCATCTGTGATGTGGTTACTGCGGAATTAGGATACAAAACTTGCATAGCACCGCTGAAGTCTTTCCAAGAGTCTTGACCCCAAGCGTAATTTTGGTTGATGCCACCGAAATTCTTGACATTTGGTTTTTGCGCCTTCAGATAGCGAGCTGCCCCAACGCTATCAGCTGTGGCGTGGTTAACAGCGCGAAACACGTAGTTCTTTGGGCTTTCTTCGAAGATACGGGGTGTGCCACAATCGAATAAAAAAGTCACCGCTTTCAGCTCTTCTGCAACCGGAGCAATGGCCAAACAGTTGCCTGAGGAGATGTACCCGACAATTAAGTCAACTTTGTCGCGTTGAACCAGGTTACGGAATTCAGTCACCACGCTAGTGCTACTGCCAGCCTCATCGATGATGGTCATCTTGATCGGCGAACCACCAAAGCCTTTTTGGTTGTAGGGGGCGGGCGCGGTGCCAGCGTTGAATTCTTGAATAAGCAACTCAGCGGCATTACGTGCGGGCACGCCGAACGGTGATGCGGCAGGGCCAGATAAAAAGGTTACAACCCCTAAGTTAATCGGTTCTTCATTTTGAGCGTGGGCAGAAGTCAAGGCAAGGCCTGACACTAATCCCGCCACAAGGGCTTTTTTAAATTTCATGCTGTTTGTCTCCAAATTGTCCCGAAGCTTCGGGGAAAGATAAAAAACGGGTTTATTAGCAAACAGGGGCTCTAAGTGTTTTATAAACACCGACCCTTTACACCCTGATTATGATTATTTTTTTCTAGACACAAATTATCATTTTTGGAATGACTAATTTACATTAACTGGCTTAATGACCGATGGCAAGCTCGCTACTCTAAGTGTTTTCACGGAGCGTGTGAAGAGATTTAAAGAGGCCTATTTTTATTTTTCACATGACCTTTCCGGTCTCTAAACGGTGTCACAGGCTCGAGCCAGCCACAAGGTAAATCAAAAGTCACAGGCAGAGCGCGACTAGCCCCGTCAGTAAAAGTATCTTGTCGATCGGTTGATTGCGGTTAAAAAATTCCTTAAGGTGTCGCGTTGCCTCACTGGCGACCCTGCCATTGATGGTGCGGTGTGACTTAAACAGTCCTACCGCCATCAACCACCATTTCTAAACCGGTCAAAAAGTTTGCGCTGTCCTCGGCAAGAAATAGCGCAACGTTGGCAACATCAGCGGGTTGGCTCAAGCGTCCCATTGGAATGGTGGCTATGAATTTGGCCCGGTTTTCGGGGGTGTCGGGTATGCCCATAAAGTCACCGAGCATGGCCGTGTCGCCTATGACAGGACAAATGACGTTGACACGAATGTTGTCGGGTGCAAACTCAAGGGCCAGAGACTTTGACATGAGATTGACAGCACCTTTTGAGGCGTTATACCAAGTCAGGCCTGGTCTTGGACGAATGCCAGCGGTTGAGCCCACATTAATGATGCAACCCGAACGGCGCTTGCGCATCAAAGGCGCAATCGCCATCACCATGTGATAGATGGCTTTTACGTTTACATCAAACACCCGATCAAACGTGGCTTCATCCACATTGAGTAAAGGCTGATTTTTGTGCGTATAGCCGGCGTTATTAACCACGATATCAAGCTGACCGAAGTTCGAAAGGGTTTGTGTAATGAGATGATCAACATCTACCCGTTTACTGACATCGCAACGAACAGCTAAGGCATCCGGCCCGATTTCCTTGGCCACTTCTTGGGCGCCTGCCTCGTTTAAATCTGCCAGCACAACCTTGGAACCTTCTTGCGCATAAACCCT
>Ga0105050_10000332_pt1 | contig 71041 bp, 56 predicted proteins | sample FRY01_FD_78088 | JGI IMG/M metagenome (GOLD analysis project Ga0105050, IMG submission 78088) | Freshwater microbial communities from Lake Fryxell liftoff mats and glacier meltwater in Antarctica - FRY-01 | ecosystem: Environmental > Aquatic > Freshwater > Ice > Glacier meltwater ... | reverse complement strand
TTACCCATTAAAGATACGGTTTTAGGTAGATATGAACGGTGTTTTTTGTGCTTAAGTTATTAACAATCAAAGTGTTAAATACTTTTTAAGGGTCGACTATTTAACCAAATGAAGGTATGGCGACAAAAACGAACAAAACAGAAATATTTTTACCCCTCGAAGGCGTCGAAAGTGAACATTGTGCGCTGATTGTAGAGAAAGGCTTGAATAAACTAGATGGACTTGATTCACATAAAGTTGAACTAAACAATAAGCGAGTAGTTATTCAAACAGATAATGCAGAAATTGTTTCGAAAGCGGTTAATCTCATCAAAGATTTGGGTTATGGCGTAACAACAATCAAAAAAACATTCCCCGTTTTAGCTATGACTTGTGCTTCTTGTGCAGTAAGTGTAGAAAGTATATTAAAATCACAGAAGGTACACAAGCTCTCCCTTCCTCATAACTTTTCTGATGGAGTTTGTTATAAGAGTGAAACCAATTAAAAAAACACACATTATGAAATTAGTATCCGATTTTTTCAATAAGGCAGTGGTCTAGCCCCCTATTAATCGGACTTTGTACCTTAGAGTTAGTCAAAAGTAAAAAGTCCGATTAATAGGGGGCTAGACCAATGACAACTTGTTTGATTAAGATATTTCAAAGATAAAACTTTATTTGTTCTAATATTTCAATAGATTTCTATTCTATACTTTTCTTGTTTGGAACTTTTCTGATTTCCCTTGTTATATGGCATATAGATAAGTTTGATGTTTGTTCTTTTTTTTAAAAACAACCTCTCCCTGAATATTTACTGAAGTTTTAAAATCACCTATCAATTCGGCAATTAGAATATAATTGAAAAGCATCTCCAATTTTAGATGCTTTTTTTTATTTCAACTAATTGAAGATGGCTTGGAACTTTTCTGATGCCAATTGTTATATCATCAAAAATAGGGTATGGGCTTATGTTGATGCGGATGGAGTAGTTGCTGAACCTGCCTCAAAAAAAGGAGCTTCTTGTATAAGTTGTCATACTCAGACCGATAATATTGATTATATGCTCATGAATAAATATTTTCCATGATTTGTTTTCACTAAAAACTAGTTTCACGATGGTCGAAAGCTAAATTCAAGATACAGATACAATTTCTGAGTTATCCATCAAATTATTGAATAATCAAATTGCAAATTTGCAATGTTACGAATAACCCACAATTTTACAGATTTACAGAGGTGGTTCAACGTACAATTGTCAAATAAAAAAATGCTTAGAAAATGATCCCTAATTATTTCTCTTAAGAGAATTTTAGAGATACTTTTTTATATAAGTTTTGGTTCTTCATTTCAACAAATACAAAGAATTAGATTAAATGGATTTCTCCAATTTAAACTCCGATGTTGTATGGAAAGTGATTTCAGGATAATCTTGTTGTGCCATATTTAATAAGAACGACGTTTCAGCCATGAAAACTTGATTGTCATCTTTGTCTTTTGCAATATAATTAGACTTAGCGCGAATGAAAGTCGCTAACTGTTCAGCGTTCTCTGATGTCATCCAACAAGCTTTGAAGTAATTTTTAGGTACGAATCGACAATTTGCTCCGTATTCGTTGATTAAACGATGTTGAATAACTTCAAATTGCAACATACCAACCGTTCCTACAATTTTGCGATTACCCGGCTGCATAACAAACATTTGTGCAACACCCTCATCTGTCAACTGATGAATACCTTTATCCAATTGTTTGGATTTCATTGGATCTAAATTTTCCAATTCCATAAATATCTCAGGAGAGAATGACGGTATTCCTTTGTACATCATATTTTCACCTTCTGTCATGGTGTCACCAATCTTAAAATTGCCAGTGTCATATAATCCAATTACATCTCCTGGAAATGCCTCGTCAATTACACTTTTTTCTTGTGCCATGAAGGACGTAGGATTGGCGAATTTGAAATTTTTGTGTAATCGAACGTGATGATAAAATTTATTGCGCTCAAACTTTCCAGAAACAATTCTCAGAAAGGCTATTCGATCTCTATGTTTAGGATCCAAATTGGCGTGTATTTTAAAAACAAATCCTGAAAATTTATCTTCGGTTGGCTCAACATAACGAACATCTGATTCACGGCCAATTGGTGAAGGTGAAATCTCAATGAAGGTGTCAAGTAATTCTTGTACACCAAAATTATTTACAGCTGAACCAAAGAAAACTGGTGCAATTTCTCCAGCGAGGTATTTTTCACGATCAAAAGTATCGTAAACACCATCTATAATATCTATTTCTTCACGCAGTTCCTCAGCAAAAGCATTTCCAACTAATTCATCTAATTGAGGATCACTTAAGTCCTTAATTGAAACTATATCGTTCGATTTTTTAGTTTTATTTGCTTGAAATAGATTTAAGTTGTGCTCATAAATATTGTATACACCCTTGAAACGGTCTCCCATTCCAATAGGCCATGTTAAAGGTCGCACATGAATATTTAATTTGTCTTCTAATTCATCTAAAAGACTGAAAGGATCTTTCCCTTCACGGTCCATCTTATTAACGAAAATAATCACTGGAGTATTCCGCATGCGACAAACCTCCATTAATTTTTCTGTTTGTGATTCAACGCCATTTGCACAGTCGATTACGAGTATCACACTATCAACAGCTGTGAGTGTGCGATAGGTGTCTTCTGCAAAGTCCTTGTGACCAGGAGTATCCAAGATATTCACCTGTTTCCCCCCATATTCAAAGGCCATTACAGAAGTTGCAACAGAGATACCACGTTGCTTTTCAATTTCCATGAAATCGGATGTGGCTGCTTTTTTGATTTTATTGTTTTTTACAGCACCCGCCGTTTGAATGGCCCCACCAAACAGCAATAATTTTTCTGTAAGAGTTGTTTTTCCAGCATCAGGATGGGCGATAATCCCAAACGTTCTTCTTTTTTCTATGGATTCCAGATTCTTCATGACTTGATTATTTCCGGCAACTGCGTTTTAGGTATAAAAAGAAAAGGTTGAGTATATGCTCAACCTTTTCTTGGGTGGAAGATGGGGCTCGAACCCACGACCCTCGGTACCACAAACCGATGCTCTAACCAACTGAGCTACAACCACCATTTTTCGTGAGTGCAAATATAGCTAAAATCTCATTTTATCAAAGGACCGTTTATTTTTTTTTTATCTTTAAGTAGATTTTTTTTATGAAACTATGAATACCAAGGCATTACTTATTCGTGAATTTGAAAATAGAGTCTTTAATGAGTCATACGAGCGCATCTATAAATGCCTGTCGCTTATTGAGGACGAGCATTTGTGGAAACAAATTCATCCCAATATTCCATCTGTAGGAAATTTAATATTACATATTTGTGGTAATTCACGTCAATGGATACTTTCTGGCTTAGGAGAGAAAGAGGATAATCGTAATCGGAGTCAAGAATTTGTGGTTCAAACAAATATCAAAAAATCCGAATTGGTTTTCTTATTGGAAAATATGAAGATAAATTTGAAGTATACTTTAAACGATTTAAGTGAGAAGGAAATTAGCGACAAATATGTAATTCAAGGATTTTCAGTAACAGGTTTCTCTGCAATTGTTCATGTTTTAGAACATTTTTCCTATCATACAGGACAAATTACCCTCCTTACTAAATTCTTAACTAATAGAGATACAGGGTATTATACTGGGATTAATTTAAACCAACCAATTAGTTAACATAAACGTTTAAAAACTAAACAAATGTTGTTGATAATATTTATTGCAGAACATACAGTTGTAGCTTTAGAGCGCTAATTTTGTAAAAAAGAACACATGTTAAAGGTAGGCGTTTTAGGAGCAGGTCATTTGGGTAAAATTCACATTCGGATTTTGTTAGAATTAAGTGATTATTTCGAATTTGTTGGATTTTATGATCCTAGTGAAGAGAATGCTGAAAAGGCCATTGAGCAATTTAATATTAAACGTTTTGAAACCGTAAACGATTTATTAGATTCAGTAGATTGTATTGATATTGTGACGCCAACGCTCTCACATTTTGATTGTGCTTCTCAAGCCTTGAGAAAAAGCAAACATGTTTTCATTGAAAAGCCGGTGACAGAAACGGTTGAGGAAGCTAGAATTTTAATGGGATTGGCTAGAGAAGCAGACGTAAAAGTACAAGTTGGACACGTGGAACGTTTTAATCCAGCATTTCAAGCCGCATTGCCTTTCTTTAATAAACCTATGTTTATTGAAACGCATCGTTTGGCGCAGTTCAATCCAAGAGGGACAGATGTTCCAGTTGTATTGGATTTAATGATACACGATTTAGATATAATTTTGAGTGTTGTGAAATCTGGAATAAAACGAATTTCAGCTTCTGGTGTTGCCGTAGTGAGCGATACACATGATATTACCAATGCGCGAATTGAGTTTGATAATGGGTGTGTTGCCAACTTAACAGCATCAAGAATCTCTTTAAAGAACATGCGTAAATCCCGTTTCTTTCAAAAAGATGCGTATATCAGCGTAGATTTTCTTGCGAAAGAATTGGAAGTTGTTCGTATGGAAGACGTGCAAGGGGAACCAGATCCTTTGGATATCGTTTTTGATCTGGGAGTAGGTAAACCAGTGAAAAAGATCTTTTTTGACAAACCAGAAATTGGAGAAATAAATGCAATCAAAGAAGAATTACGCACTTTCGCAGAAGCCATAATCGAAGACAAAACACCAGTAGTGCCAATTGAAGATGGGTATAGAGCATTGGATGTTGCTCAGCAAATTCTTGATAAATTAAAAGTCTCAACGAACATTTTGATTGACAATAATATTTAATTAATTGCGTTTTTGATTTTAGACTACACTTTATGAAATTTATATACTTTTTCACCTTTGTCTCTATACTGTTAGTTTCTAACAGTTGTGTAAAAAATAATCCAGACCCATCATGGTTAGAAGTGACCAAGTGGACCTTAAATGCTAATCCGGATTTTTCTGGTCAGGAAGGTGAATTAACACAGAATATTTCTGAGGCTTGGGTGTATGTTGATGATGAAATTATCGGTGTTTTTGAGGTCCCCTTTAAAATTCCCATTTTAAAAGAAGGTTCAGTAAACATTAAAATATATCCTGCAATCAAAAATAATGGTATTTCAGCAACTAAAAAAGTGTATCCTTTCTTAGAACCTTTTATCGTTTCGGCGACTCTTGTGAAAAATCAAACAGTTACCTTAAATCCAATTACGCAATATTATAGCGCTGTACAATTTTGGATTGAAGATTTTGAGGATGCAGCCGTGAAAATTGAAAATGATCCAAATTCTGCTGCAAGTATTGGTGTAGATAATGATCCTTTGATTTTACAATCCTTTAATGGGAATAATTACGGTAAAGTAATATTGAATACAACTGATACTACTTGGGTTGGCTATACGAATGTCCAAATGAATTTGCCTCGAGGTAAAGATGTTTACTTGGAAATTGATTACTACAATACGAATGCGCTGATTACTGGTTTATTGGCGATATCTAGTTCTGGTGTATTATCAAATCCTAACATTCAACTAAATGCACAATCTCCAAGTACAGTGAAATGGAAAAAAATCTATATCGATTTACGTGAATTAATATCAAATTCTAATCCAACGGCATACTTTGAACAGTCGTTTCAAGCTGAGTTAGATTCAGGTGATGCTGAGGGAGTAATTATTATTGATAACATTAAAGTGGTCCATTTCTAAGATATGCAGAATAGGACTTTCACTTCACTTTTCGTGCTTTTTGATTGGCTTTGCGCAGTAATAGCATGGGTGCTCTTTTATTATTGGCGTAAGATTTATATTGAAGAAGTTGAATTTACTATTGGTGAGTCTTTCTATTGGGGAATAAGTTTGATTCCAATCATTTGGTTTATCCTCTATTATTTACAAGGGACGTATTATAACATTAAAAGACTTTATCGTTTTAAAGTATTCAATCTCACTTTTTCTGCAACAGCAATTGGCTCTGTGATGATCTTTTTCACTTTGCTACTTGATGATGAAATTGCAGGATATCAACTTTATTATAAGTCCATCTTTTTACTGTTTGCAACACATTTTACCATTACACTAATTCCTCGATTGATTTTCGTTACTTGGTTTGTAAACCAAATTCACTCTGGTAAATCCGGATTTCGAACCCTTTTGATTGGTGGTAGTGATAAAGCCGTGGATATTTATAATGAAATCAATATGTTGCCTAAAGGAAGCAATCGTTTTATCGGTTTTGTTAATCTAAATGGCGTTGATAAAAACTTAGAAGACCGCTTACCTTATTTAGGGCATGCGAATGACTTGGAAAAAGTGCTGCGAGATCAAGAAGTAGAAGAGGTCATAATCGCCCTAGAAAGTGTTGAACACGATAAATTGAGGTCCTTGATATCAAGAATTGAAGGTAGTGATGTTGTAATTAAAATCTTGCCAGATATGTACGATATTCTTGCTGGATCAGTTAAAATGACCAATCTATTTGGCGCCATATTAATTGAGGTGAATGCCGAATCAATGCCATTTTGGCAACAAGGTATTAAGCGTTTTATTGATCTTTTGTTTTCTGGAATTGCGACCATATTGTTATTACCACTTTTTATAATTCTTGCGGTTGTTGTTAAATTATCCTCCGCTGGACCAATATTCTTTTTGCAAGATCGAATTGGCTTAAATGGAAAAACGTTTAGGATCATTAAATATCGAACGATGTATGTGGATTCGGAAAAAGCTGGACCTCAATTATCTTCTTCGGAAGATCCGCGAATTACTAGTGTGGGCAGATTCTTGCGTAAAACGCGATTAGATGAATTTCCGCAATTTATTAATGTGCTGAAAGGGGAGATGTCACTTGTCGGACCAAGACCAGAACGCCAGTTCTACATTGATAAAATAGTTCAAATTGAACCTCAATATTTACACTTAACGAAAGTTCGACCAGGAATTACATCCTGGGGACAAGTGAAATATGGATATGCTGAAAATGTAGACCAAATGTTACAAAGAATGAAGTTTGATTTACTATATATGAAAAATCGAACCCTAGCACTCGATTTTAAAATTATGCTTTATACAGTCATTATCATTTTTAAGGCAAAAGGAAAATGATTATTTAATGTCGAATTCGAACATTTTTTGATTATTTAAAAATCCCTCCAATTTATCACCAATTACAACTGGACCTACACCGCTCGGTGTTCCTGTGTATATCAAATCACCTGTTTTTAATGTCATAAAACGAGAAACATAGCTGATGATTTGATTAATGTTGAAAATCATATCCTTAACTGATCCTTTCTGCACTAATTCACCATTTTTTGTAAGTAAAAATTTAGAATCATTTAAATTGCTAACTGTTACCCATTCGGTTGAAATTGGAGCACTGTGTTCAAATGATTTAGCCTTTTCCCAAGGTAATCCTTTCGCTTTGCATTCAGCCTGTAAATCACGTGCAGTAAAATCGATTCCAAGCGACATAGAAGAATAGTATTTATGTGCAAATTTCTCTGCGATATTTTTACCGTTCTTAGCTATTTTAATGACCAATTCGCACTCGTGATGAAGATCTTTCGTAAATTCAGGGTAATAAAAATCATTTCCATCTTTCAATATGGATGTATCAGGTTTCATAAAAAAGACCGGTTCTGTTGGTAGTTCAGAATTCATTTCTTTCGCATGTTCAGCGTAATTTCTACCTATACAAATGATTTTCATATTATTTGAATTTATTTTTAAGTTGTTCAAGCTTATCAGTGATTGCTTTTGCTTCGTCAATAGAGTTTTGCTTTTTTTGAAGTTCTCTTTCTGCTTTAATTTTATCCATTTCCTTTCGCAGACATAGCTTCGTATAAAGCGGGAAATCAGCATCTAACATCCATCCATAATAACCGGGTTCAATTTCAGCTACTTTTTTAATCGTTTTTCCTTTGTGCTTTCCAAAGTTGTAAATGGATTCTCCGTGCTCATTAATTGCTAATCGACCTGCGAAATCAAGTAAATTAAAATTGCCTTGTTTTGAAAAGTCAGCCAAAGAATTTACATCCTTTTTTAAATCTGTATAACGTGTCAATTGTGCTTTTAAAACTTCTAGCGTTGCTTTGGCATCATACAGTGCACTGTGAGCATTTTCTAATTGTTCGTTACAATAGAATGCATATGCCGCAGAAAGTGTTCGCTGTTCCATTTTATGAAAAATATTCTGTACATCAACAAAGCGCTTTTGAGAAAAATCAACTTCCATTCCAGCACGCATTAATTCTTCCGCCAAAACTGGAATATCAAACTTGTTTGAATTGTAACCTCCTAAATCAGCATCTCCAATAAATGATACAATTTCTTCAGCAAGTACCTTAAATAAAGGCTCATTTGCAACGTCTTGATCAAAAATCCCGTGTATTGCACTTGTTTCGGCGGGAATCGGAATTCCTGGATTTACTCGTTTTAAATAAGTTTCCTCTGTACCATCAACGTTCAATTTTACAATGGCAATCTCCACAATTCGATCAGAAGTGATATTGATTCCGGTTGTTTCTAAATCAAAAATTGCAAGGGGACGTGAGAGCTGAAGAGTCATAATTTTGTTTTTATCAAATATAATTGATTAAAACAAAAAAGTCAGGCTAAACCTGACTTTCTTCTATTTTCAACTGTTATTTTGTTTTAATAGCTACAAATTGATAAGGTCTATATTTGTTTTTATTGAAAGCATCTTTTTGATATTCAGGACCATCAACATTAGCTAAGACCGTTTTCAAAGTGATTATAGATTTATAGTTAGGATTTTTCGTTAAAAACTCATTTAACAGCTTTTTCATGTTTTCATCACGAAATTCAGCTAATTCTTGATTAGAAGAAAAGGATTTTGTCGGTACTTTCGAAGCAGAAGAATAAATTTCTATAGTAATATTCTTACGACCTGATTTAATTTGAATAGCCAGCTCATCTAGGAAGTTTTTAAATTCTTGGTCAGTTGAAGTTATTTTATTCTTATTATAGTCAAAATAACCTATCATTTCAATATTCTTAAATGCAATAGAAGGCAAGGTGTCAATTGGAGTTATTTCTTCAGGCACAACTTTAATCAACTTATCATCCATGTCATAAATATAATTTCGATTTATGGCTTGATAAGCTAATCCACATTCTGTAGTGAATGTTTCTTCTTGGAATGGCTTGTCTTTACCTACGTTATATAAAGCAATAGAATAGGTTTTACACGGTTCAAGTGAAGTAGTAAAAACGCCATCACGTAATCTGGGAGATAAAGTAATGTTCTGTTCTTTTTCAATACAATCGCCACATTTTAATACAAATTTAATCTCTACATTTTCAGGAAGATTAGCACCAGTAGACGTTTTAATAGTGCCATTTAAAACAGCTATTTCGGTTAAGGAAATTGGATTGTTATTAAGGTAGTAAATATCCATGTTACCTTTTCCACCTGAACGGTTCGATGAAAAATAGCCTGTTTTTGCATCTAGTGTTGTAGAGTAAAAAACATCGTCGTAAGTTGAATTGAGCGGATAGCCCATGTTCTTCGACGGACTCCATGAATTGTCTGCGCTTAATTCACTATACAAGATGTCATATCCACCAATACTTTTAGGACCATTACTAGAAAAATACAATATTTTACCATTAAACGATAGAAATGGAGATTCTTCATCATAAATTGTATTTACGTTGATTCCAAGAGCTACAGGTGCTCCCCATTTACCAGATGCATTTTTGGAACTCATGTAAATATCTCTACTGCCAATTCCACCAAGCTTGTCACTTGTAAAGTACAATGTTGAACCATCACTCGTAAAAGTTGCGTGTGTTTCCCAATAATCACTTACAAAAATACTATCCGTAGTCAAAGTCAAATCGTTCTTTTCTATGATACCAAAGAAAATATCACCATTTCCCGTAGAATCTGAATAGATTAAGATTTCTCTCTCATTCATGGATTGTGCTAAAAATGATTCACTTAATTCTGGTGTACTGAAAGACGATTTTTGAGCTTTAGACCACGTATTTGATGAAAATGTACTTGTGTAGGAATCATCTGGCATTTCATTTCTTTTTCGATCTCTATATAAGTCGTTTGCTTTTTCGTCCCACATACGCCTAGAGGTGAAGTTTAAAACAGTACCATCCAAAGAAATTAAAGGCACATAATCAGCGAATTCAGTGTTGATTGGCGCAAGATTATTAATAATATACGATCCTGTATTAGCATATGCCTTCTTTGCGTTTTCACATTGTATAATATGTAAATTGGCGTCAGCAATTAGTTCGGATTCTTTTCTTGATAATTCATTGAATTTTTTGAAATACTCAAGCGCTTTGTCAAATTCACCAAGTTTATGCAAACAATCTGCTAAATGGAAAAAAGCATCGTGTGGGGCAGAAGCTTCATTTTTTGAAAATGCATCGTAATCAGAAGAGGTTAACAAAATAGCGACCTCAAAATGATTTTTAGCTAAAACAGGATTCAATTGAGAATGCAACGCAGTATAACCTTTACGATAATTGTAATTCGAACTATTTGGATTAATTTCCAGTAACCTATTTGCTATTTTATCTGCTAAATAAAGAAATTCTTCTTGGGTTAGTCTAGAGTTTTCTTTAACCAATAGAAGTTCACTTCCATTTTTGATGGTTTCTTCAACATCTTTTAAGGTGTTTTGCGAAGAAGCGAAACATGAAAAAAAGAGTAAAGTAACAGAAAATAAATATCGGGTAAAGATGTTCATGGTGGCTTATAAAACTTAAAAAAATATACTTATGAAAAAAATATTCATCTCAAATATAGGTAATTAAATGAAAAAAGTCTGGCAAAACCAGACTTTTTATAGTTGAAAAAGGATTATTCAGTTTTTAAACCTACAAATTGATATGGTTTATATTTCTTTTTATTTCTTGCATCTTTCACGTATTCAGGACCGTCAACAATTGCCGTAACAATTACAACATTTATTTTTCCGGTAAATTCTGGAATGCTCTCAAAATAAGTCGTTAAATCGTAGCGCATGTTTTCTGCACGGATTTGAGTTAATTTCTCATTTGTTTCATATGTTTTTGTAGGTACTTGAGAGGCAGATGAATATACATTAATAGTTATTCTTGGTCTACCTTCTTTTAATTGAGTTTCAACTTCTTTGACAAAAGCTTTTAAATCACCGTTTCTAACAGTTAACTTATTTTTATTGTATTCAAAGTAATGAATGAATTCAATGTTTTTGTGTGCTGAAACATCTATAGGATCTATAACTAATGTAGTATCAACAGGATAGCTAAGTGTTTTTTCGGGCACATTCAAGATCAACTCTCTATAAATTTCTTGATATTCTGTTTTACAATCAGTCATGAAAGTTTCCTCAAGCATTACAGAGTTATCTATTGAATTATAATAGGCAATTCTGTATGTCTTACAAGGTTTAATTCCAGTCATAAATATTCCATCTCTTAAGCGTGGAAAAAGAACACGGGTTTTATTATCTTCATCACAGTCATCGCAGAACAATTTAAAAGTTATTGCAAAATCTTCAGGAAGGGGAGAACCATCAAAAGTCCTTACCATTCCTTTAAATACGGCAACATTTTTTACCCCTAAAAAGTCATTATGAATTTCATAGATGTCTAATTCTCCATATCCTCCTTTGCGCACTGAAGTGAGGTAACCTCTTAATCCATCTACTGTAGTTGTATAATAAATTTCGTCATTTGTCGAATTGAACGGATATCCAATGTTTCTTGAATCTGACCAAGTACCGTCTGTCAATAGATCGCAGACCAAAACATCAAAACCACCCATACTTTTTTCACCATTTGAAGAGAAATAAAGCATTCTATTATCAACAGAAACAAATGGCGCATCTTCATCGAACGCTGTATTTACTTTTGGACCCAAATTTACGGGTGTTCCCCATGTACTGTCAGCTTTTCTTAGTGACATATAAATATCACGACCACCATATCCACCTGGTCGATCTGAAGTAAAAAATATTCTAGTTCTATCAGGAGACACCATTGCATGTGGTTCCCAATAAGGAGAATTGATTTTGTTATTATTTAATTTTTCAATATCATTGAATTTACTAGCATAGAAATCCGTAAAATAAATATCACCTGATCCAGTTGAATCTTCATATAGATAAATTCTTCTTTCATCAGTACTGACAGCCATTGTAGCTTCATTTCGTTTTGGTGAACAAAAATTTAATAAGCTTGCTTCAACCCAACTAGAATCGAAATCCATGAAACTTATATACACATCCTCTGGATATTGATTAAGGCTGTAATCCTTATATTTTTCAGTTTCATTTTTCAACCATTTTCGTCGAGAAGTGAAATAAAGAGAAGAACCATCTAGTGAAACAACTGGACTATATTCAGGAAATTCTGAATTCACACCACTACCAATGTTTCTCAATTTTGCATTAACTGGTTGTGCCATCAATTGTTTCGCGACATCACACTGTATAAGTCGCAATTTTGAAACCGCGATTAATTCGGATGTTTTCTTACTAACATTAATAAATTCTTGATAATAATATTTAGCGCTGTCGATGTCTTCGTTTAAATGGAAAAAAGTAGCTAAATGAAAATATGCATCGGTTGGAGCACTTTTTTCTTTAGAAGAATAGGCATCATAATTTGGATCAGTGTTCTTGATGGCAATTTTCATAAAGGGCAAGGCCTTTTCAAAATCTCCTGTTAATTTGAAATGTACAAATCCTTTTCGATAATTATAGTTTGAACTCGTTGAATTCAAACTGATAAGTTTGTCAGCTAAAATATCTGCAAAGAAAATAAAATCATCTTGCATCATTCGTGAATTCTCAGTGACAATTTCTTGTTCTGATTTCGTGATTGCAAAAGTTCTAACATCTTGTTCTGTAGGCTGCGCCAAGGCAGTGAACGATTGAGCGAGGAGTAATACGATTAGGCACTTTTTACTATGCATAAGTTGAATCTTAGTGAATATAAAAAACTAAATATAAAGGTAAATTACGAGTATTGAATTAAAAGGTTACAAATGAAAGTATAAAAAAAAGTCTGATCAATGACCAGACTTTTCTATTATTGAACAATTTTAAATTCAGTTCGACGGTTTGCTTGATGTTCTTCTTCAGAACACTTTGATTTCTGCTGCCCTTCACAACCGCAATCATTAACAAGTTTCGATTCACCATATCCTTTGCCATAGATTCTATCAGGGGAAGTAATACGTGCCTTAATATAATCTGCAGAAGATATAGCTCTTCGGTCGGATAATTTCATATTGTAATCTTTTGAACTACGACAATCTGTGTGCGATCCCAATTCGATCTTAATTGAAGGGTTATCATTCATGATTTGAACAATTTTATCTAGTTCTACTTTTGCATCATTTCGAATATCAGATTTATCTAGGTCAAAATAAATTGGGTTTAATTTAAGTACTACGGCTAAATCCACACCAACCTCTGGCTTTTCGAGCAGGTAAGCCAACTTAATATCGGCTGTTTCTCCTAATTTTAGGTCCAAAGCAAAATTTTGTGTTAAATAATCTGTTTTAGAAACCTTTACATTAAAGTTTAGAACATCACCGTAACGAGCACCTTTAAGAATATTAGATGTAAATGCACCTTTTGAATCACAATTTAAGGTTTCAACGACATTTCCACTTACATTATCAATTATTTCAACTTTCGAATTTGGTAACATTACCGACGTTTTAGCATCTGCAACGGTTCCTGTTAATGTGTACACTATTAACGGAACAACACGCTTTCTTTCAACATCTAACATAACTTCTTTGTAAACTTCCTCAAATCCAGGTTCACATTTCGTACTGAAAGTTTCAGAATATACATCTTTTGATAAAGAGTCAACATAATAACTAATTTGATATTCTCTACAAGGCGTTAAATTGCTGAAAAATGATCCATCTCGTAAACGAGGAAATAACTTAACATCTCGGGTATCATCACAATTAAGACACTTCAAAATTGCAAATACCGTTTCAGGTATTGGGCTTTTATCTGAAGTAAAAATATGACCTTTTAAAACTGCAGCACTTTTTAATCCTAAATAATCGTTTTTAATTTGGTAGATATCCTTTTCCCCAAAACCATTTTTTCGGAAGGAAGTTAAATATCCAGTAAATCCGTCAGCAGTAGTGGTGTAAAAAACATCATCACCTGTAGAATTAATAGGATACCCAAGGTTAATTGGTGTTGACCAGACGTCATTTCCATCTCTTACACTTACAAAAATATCAAACTCACCTAAGCTTGTTGAACCATTAGAAGAAAAGTAGAGCGTTTTATTGTTAACTGCAATAAATGGACTCTCTTCATCTTCAGCAGAGTTTACATTTGGACCTAAGTTAATAGGTTCGCTCCATTGTCCATTTGGCAATTTTACAGAACGGTAAATATCTCGTTTCCCAAACCCACCAGGACGATCAGATACAAAGTACATTTGTTGTCCATCTGGAGTAACAGTGCAATGTGTTTCCCAATATTTAGTATTTAAATTCTTGTAATCTAAAAATGTAAGTGTTTGAAATTCATTGCGTGCAAAATCAGAGAAATATAAATCTCCGTTACCTGTTCTGTCTTCATAGGTATATACTTTTCGTTCATCAGAACTCACAGTCACAGATGCTTCATTTAATTTGCCATCGCAAAAATTAAGACGAGAAGGTTTTGACCACATGTTATCATCATCACGGTAGGATACATAAATGTCTTCCGGGTATTGATTAAGCTGAGAATCTTTGTAATCATCAGTAGATTGATCTTCCCATTGACGTCGAGAAGTAAAGTACAAAGACGAACCATCCAAGGAAATTACAGGTGAATATTCAGGGTAAACGGTGTTTATAATAGCCCCAATATTCTTTACTTCTGCAGGTTTCGGATTTTCAATTGCGGCCTTGGCTACATCACATTGAATCAGCCTTAATTTAGATTTTGCTACTAGTTCTGATTTTGAATTTGATTCATCAATGAATTTTTGGTAAAATTCTTTTGCCTTATCAATTTGTTCATCAAGATGATAGGCTCTTCCTAAGTGATAATAAACATCAGTTGGCGCACTCTTTTCCTTAGCAGAATACATGTCATAATTTTTATTGACACTTGAGGTCGCAAACATTAAATATGGCAGAGCAGTCACAAAATCACCTCTCGAATCTAAAACGATATAACCTTTTCTATAATGATAATTCGCACTTTTTGGATTGATTTGAAGCAATCTATCCACAACAATTTCGGCGAAGAAAAAGTAATTTTCTTGCAGCATTCGCGAGCATTCAGTTACTAATTGCTCCTCAGTAGCATTCTGAGTCATTTGGCGAACTTCGTGTTCAGTTAATTGAGCTTGACCTAAAATAGGTAATGCTGCAAATAAAATTGCGTGAATAATATTTTTCATAAAGTGGTTAAATTAAGTGAGTTGCAAAACGAATTAAAATTCGCGATTTACATCAAATTGTTCTAAATAATCAGCAACACGACGTACAAATTGACCTCCTAAAGAACCATCTACAACTCTATGGTCATACGAATGGGAAAGGAACATTTTGTGACGGATGCCAATAAAATCTCCGTGAGGAGTTTCTATAACAGCTGGAACTTTACGTATAGCACCTAAAGCAATTATGGCAACTTGAGGTTGGTTAATAATTGGTGTACCCATAACATTACCAAAACTTCCAACGTTCGTAACAGTAAATGTTCCACCTTGAATATCTTCAGGTTTTAATTTGTTAGTACGTGCGTTGTTCGCTAATTCATTCACCGCTTTTGTTAATCCAACAATATTCATGCGGTCAGCATTTTTAATCACTGGTACAATTAAATTACCAGAAGGAAGAGCTGTTGCCATTCCTATATTTATATCTTTTCTTTTAATGATGTTTGAACCACTAACAGAAATATTAATCATAGGGAAATCTTTAATCGCTTTAACGATTGCTTCAATGAGTATAGGAGTGTAGGTAATATTTTCATTTTCACGCTTCATGAATTCACCTTTCACTTTGCTTCTCCATTCCACAATGTTTGTGACATCGGCTTCTACATAAGAAGTAACGTGGGGTGAAACGTGAACCGACATTAACATGTGATCTGCAATCAACTTGCGCATACGATCCATTTCGATAATTTCGTCTCCAGGACCAGGAATAACAATTGGTTCTTTTATATTCGTCAAGAAATGACCATTAGACGGTGCATTGGTAACCACGCCATTTGAAGCAGCAACAAGCGGTGTTTCTACTTTTACTGCAATCGGAACGCCAATTTTTGCAGCATCGGCAACATTTGATCCTCTATTTGCAACATAATCTAAAATATCTTTTTTCGTAACTCTACCTGATTGACCAGAACCATCTAAAGATTCCAATTCATTCATAGAAAGGCTCTCTTTTTCTGCAATACTTCTAACCAAAGGTGAATAGAATTTGCCTGAGGGTCCATTTTTGTCAATATTTTCAGATGAAACAGTGTCAACAACTGAAGCAATTGACGCTGTAATTTCTTGAACAGCATTTGAAATAGGAGCAACTATTTTTTCTTCAGTAACTGGTGCACTTTCACCATCAGTTGAAATAATGGCAATTACTTCACCTACCTGAGCAACTTGATCTTTTTGAAAAAATTGCTTAACCAAAACACCAGCTGCTTCTGAAGGCAATTCGTTGTCAACTTTATCAGTAGCAACTTCAACGAGCGGCTCATCCATTTCAACGGTATCACCAATGTTTTTTATCCAGTTTGTAATTGTTGCTTCTGTTACACTTTCACCCATTTTAGGGAGTCTGATCTCAATTTGTGCCATAATGTATTAATGGTATTCGTTTTTTACGTTACAAAAATAAGGGAAAATTCCTTTTGTACAAGGGAAATTTCTTTTATCTATCAAGTCGTTTCCATGCATTGGTTAGGATAGCAAAATCCTTTCTCAGACTGTAATCTCGTGCATATAATAAATTCATCTTGTCACTAATGTTGTCCTCATTAAAAGTTAGTCTATCCATAGGAGTAAGCAAACCCTTTTTTAAACGTGGAAGACCGTTTATTGATTTAACTTCTTGAGCGGCATAGCCAACCAAAGAATACTTTCCAAGTATGACTTTTAGAATATTTGAAAGGTATTTTTTTGGTTGAGAAAAGAACCAAATATTCAAAGGAGAACTTAGAAAAAGAAATAAGGATATGATTAAATCAAAGGTTCTTTTCGCTCGTTGATTTTCTGGTTTAGATATCGCATTAATGTTGAAAACATACAAATCACCGGCGGTCTCAATTGAATTACTTCCAATTAAAAACATGGTTTCTGGTTGTGCAATTTTAAAATCAATTTTAGTGGATGGAATTTCAGTCATCCAATGGATAATCTCGTGAGCACTATTGTCACGTGCACTAAAAATAATTTCATTGATTTCGTGAATATGAACCACTTGATCAAGTTGATTGATTGTTCCAATTGCATTAACTTCTTTTTCTGGACCAGAAGAAACATGATAAATGCTCTCAATTTTCGCATTAGTATGGTTTAAAATGTCAATGATTCGAGTATATTCTTCATTAGAACCTACAATAACAAATCGTTTGTTTTTAACTGGACTCAATGAAAAGCGTGTGCCGAGAGAGAAATGAAGAAATAGTCGTGAAATAAAATAATAAACAACTATCCAACTTGCACCTAGTACAATGTACAATCTCGAAAATTGCCAGTCTTTTGGCAACAAGGCATAGATTATCAATATGAGTAGAGTCCCAATGATTGAGCCCTTCAAATAATTCTGAAAACGAACTGGGTAATCATAACCACCATTGAAAAATGTACTCATCATCCATGTAAAACAATAGATTGGAAGTGCATAATTTAAAATATAGGAAGGGAATTCAATCTCATTTATTCGCCAATAGTTTGTTAAAGCAAAAAGTCCTACTGTCAATATACAAAAATCAACTACTGGCAAGGTAATTCGCTTGATAAATCGAGCTGCAATGGCCATAGACGCCCTAAAATAAATTGCCGCATTTATTAGAAAAGAAAAAAGTCGGGCATTTTTTTGAGAGAAATGTTTCGCAGCAAATATGATCATTGCTCTATAAAATACAAAAACATAATTGACCGAGCTTTTCTTAGTGCTTTCGCCCTTGTAATGAATGATGCGGGTTTCAGGGAAATAATAATTTTTATAACCACCTCTAATGATTCTGTATGATAAATCAATGTCCTCCCCATACATGAAAAAAGCCTCATCGAGTAAACCTACCTTATTCAATGCTTCTGAACGCATTAACATAAATGCACCACTCAGGATATCAATCTCATTTGTTTCGAATTCACTTAAATAACCTAAATGATATCGACCGAATCGTTTTGATTTTGGAAAAATTCTTGATAAACCAAAAATCTTATAAAAAGCAACTGCTGGTGTTGGTAATCCTCTTTTAGATTCAGGTAAGAATTTACCTTTTCCATCAAGCATGCGAACTCCTAATCCTCCCGCTTTGGGCTGAGAATCCATAAACTCTATAACTTTCGAAAAAGTATCTTCTTCAACAACGGTATCTGGATTTAAAAGCAAAATATATTCGCTATTTGAAAGAAGAATAGCTTGATTGTTTGCCTTAGAAAAACCACGATTATCTTTATTCTCAAGTAAATTGTATTCAGGAAATTTCTTTTGAACCATTTCAACTGAACCATCAATTGAATTGTTATCCACTATAAATACTTCACCTTTAACATGTTGCAAAGCTTTTTTGACAGAATTTAAACACTGTTCTAGAAAAAACTCAACATTGTAATTAACAATGATGACACTTATTTTATATGAATATTCTTTTTTCAAGTAATTAGAATAGTTTGAAAGAGAAACGTTTGATGAATACTAATAGTATATAGAAAATTTTAAAATTTTATAGCAATGCACGAAATTTCAATGTTCACATCCATTGGTAGTTTGGATACTTGCACAGTCTCTCTTGCCGGCGGAACAGATGAAAAATAATCAGCATATATTGAATTCATTTGAGCAAAATCATCCATGCTCTTTAAAAAAATACTGCATTTAACAATATTCGAGTAATCTAAACCTGCTTCATTTAAAAGTGAACCTAAATTTTTCATTACTTGATGTGTTGAATTTTCGATCGAATCCAATACTAAATTGCCAGAATGAGGATCCAAAGGAATTTGACCACTCACATAGAGGGTGTCCTTAATCATTATTGCCTGACTATAAGGTCCAATAGGTGCAGGAGCACTGCTGATTTGTATTGCTTTCTTCATAGTTAAGGAATCGAATTCATTTCAAAATTAAATGCGCTGGAAACATTAAGTAAATTAAATGCCTATTGTTTCTTAATTTCGCAGCTAGACAAAAGTAGTAAAATAAAGATTTTGAAGGCAGTTGTTATTGATTACTATGATTCATTTGTATATAACATCGTTCATTACCTGCAGGGCATGGATGTTATTGTGGACGTCGTGAAAGATAAAGACGTAGTCATTGATGAACTAATAACCTACGATTTTATTGTTCTTTCTCCTGGTCCTGGCTTGCCGCATGAAACATTTTCAATGCAATCTATATTGTCAACTTATGCATCTGAAAAACCAATACTGGGAATTTGCCTTGGAATGCAAGGCATCGTTTCATTTTATGGTGGCATGCTATATAATTTGGATAAAGTCGCTCATGGTGTGTCAATTGAAATGAATATTTTGACAGAAGATGTAATTTACAAAGATTTACCAAAAATCAATAAAGTTGGGATTTACAACAGTTGGGCTTGTACTATTAAATCGTCAAGTGAGTTGTTAATATTGAGTGAAAGTAATTCTAAACTTATTCTTTCTGTAAGGCATAAAAAACTTCCCATTTATGGGTTACAATTCCATCCAGAATCTATTTTAACAGAAAATGGAAAAAAAATGTTGTGTAATTTTATTCAAGAAGTTGTATTTTAGTAACCTAAAAAAAAAGATGATTAAGAAAATACTTTTAACACTGCTGCTTACCGTTTCAGTAATTGGAGCAAATGCACAAACATGTTCAGGTAAATGGACGACGATTGATGATGAAACAGGTAAGAAGAAATCGATTGTAGAGTTATATAAATCGGATAGTAAACTCTATGGGAAAATCACTTTTTTATATCCAAGAGAAGGAAGAGAAGCAGATCCAAAATGTACTAAATGTACGGATGATCGTGCAAATAAACCCTTAGTAGGATTACAAATCGTACGCGGCTGCAAATGGGATGGAACTGAGTGGGAAAGTGGTACAATCGTGGATCCAGAAAATGGAAAAATCTATACCGTTAAAATTTGGTTAGATGAAAATAATCCAAATAAATTAAACGTTAGAGGATATATTGGTATTTTTTATCGTACACAAACTTGGGAAAGGGTAGTCGAATAATTTCACTCTATTAATAATTAAAAGTCGCATTAATTGCGACTTTTTTGTTTTTACAAAAACATAATTCACCCTCATTTGTATTATTAGAAACGCAGCATAAATGAAAATCATTATTTCTATCTCATTTCTTTTTTTAATACAAGTTGTTTTCGCCCAAACAGGTAAGGTAAATGGACGTGTTTACAATGCATTAAATAATGAAACGATTCCTTTTGCGAAAGTTCAACTTATTGATCAGCAAAAAGGAGCAGTTTGCCTTGATGACGGTACTTTTGAAATTAGTGGAATTGAGCCTGGTGTTTATTCATTCAAAGCGACTGCCGTTGGATTTGTTGAATTAGTGTTAAACGAAATAACTGTCACAAATGCTAGGACAATTACCTTAAATTTCCCACTGGAATTAATTGTTCAAGAGCAAGAAGAAGTGACGGTTGTAGCGAATGTTTTTCAAAAGAAAAGTGAATCTCCAGTATCGCTAAGAACATTAAATGCAACCGAAATAGAACGGTTGCCAGGTGCAAATCGAGATGTAAGCAAGGTACTACAAGCCCTTCCTGGTGTTGCTTCTCGTGCAACATTTAGAAATGACATCATTATTAGAGGTGGAGCTCCATCTGAAAATAGATTTTATTTAGATGGAATTGAAGTACCAAATATTAATCACTTTGCGACACAAGGAAGTAGCGGTGGGCCAGTGGGTTTATTGAATGTAAACTTTATTCGTGAAGTAGATTTTTATTCAGGTGCATTTCCAGCAAATCGAGCAAATGGATTGAGTTCAGTCATTGTATTTAAACAAAAAGATGGAAATTCGGATGGATTAATAACCAATTTTGCTTTGGGTTCAAGTGATATTGCGCTTACTTTAGATGGACCAATTGGTAAGAAAGCGGATTTTATTTTTTCAGCTCGTCGTTCTTATCTACAATTACTTTTTGCGGCTCTTAAATTACCTTTTTTACCAACTTATAATGATTCTCAGTTTAAAGTAAATTTAAAATTGAATGATAAGAATAAAGTGACAATTATTGGATTGGGAGCCTTGGATGATTTTGTATTGAATACGAAAGTAAATGATAAAATTACTGATCCTGAAACGTTAGAATCGAATGAATATATTTTAGGTAATATTCCTACTCAAGATCAATGGAATTATACATTTGGAGTTAATTGGTTGCATTACTCTAAAAATTCATATCAAACAGTCGTTGCGAGTAGAAACATGTTAAATAATCGTGCTACACGATATGCTGGGAATATTGAAACAGAAGCGAATAGATTATTGGATTATTCTTCTTTCGAAGCGGAAAACAAATTACGATTCGAACATCTGTTCATTAAAAAAGGATGGAAATTAAACAGTGGATTTGGATATGAGTACGCTCGATATAATAACCAAACATACAACAAAATCATTCTTCAGGGTGCGCCAATCGTGATTGATTATTCATCTGATTTATTTTTAAGTAAAGCAGCCTTATTTACACAATTAAGCAAAGGTTTTTTAAGAGATCGACTAAACTTATCACTTGGATTAAGAACAGATGTAAATAATTTTGCAACAAGCATGATGAATCCTTTAGATCAATTTTCACCAATGTTATCTGCAAATTATAAATTGAATGAACAAATTTCGATTAGTGCAAATATCGCACGTTTCCATCAGCTTCCAGCATATACAATTTTAGGCTATCGCAATACCGCTGGTGATTTGGTAAATAAAAACAACGATTTGAAATATATTCGTGCTGATCATTATGTTGCTGGAATGGAATATTTAACAAAATTAAGCTCACGCTTTTCTGTAGAAGGATTTTATAAGAATTATAGTCGCTATCCTTACTCAATCAAAGATTCAATTTCCTTGGCAAATTTAGGGTCTGATTTCGGTGTTGTAGGAAATGAAGCAGTTAGCTCAACTTCGACTGGTCGTGCTTATGGCTTTGAATTCTTGTATCAGCAAAAAATGTTCAAAGGCTTTTATGGTATAGTAGCATATACGTTTGTGCGTTCAGAGTTTTTGGATAAAAATGCTAATTATGTTCCCTCATCATGGGATAGCAAGCATATTGTTTCTTTAACAGGAGGGAAGCGCTTTAAAAAAGGTTGGGAGCTAGGGATGCGATGGTTGTTTTCTGGTGGCTCACCATATACCCCATACGACGTAAGTACTTCCTCCATAAAACAAGTGTGGGATGTTACAGGTCAAGGATTGCTTAATTACAACCAATTGAATACGCAACGAGAAGCTAATTACCACCAATTAAATGTGCGTGTTGACAAGAAACTTTATTTGAAAAAAATCAACCTTAATTTTTACCTTGATATTCAAAATTTATATGGATATAAAACGAAGGTAGCACCACTGTTATTGTTAGTTAAAGATGAAAATGGTCAGCCTTTAACAGATCCTAATGATCCGACGAAATATCAAACAAAATTGATTGAAAATACATCCGGAATTGTTCAACCGACAATCGGTTTTATAGTTGAATTTATAACGAAGAAAAAAGTCAAATAAACGAAAAATCTACTCGTCTGTTTCGTTGTTTTCCTTCTGAGGTTGTATTGTTGTCAACTGGTTGTTTTTCGCCTTTAAAATCAAGAACAATTCTATCTCGACTTAATCCATTGGCTATGAAAAAGTCTATAAGTGCTTGCGCCCGTTTTTTAGACAATTCTTCATTATAAGCATCAGAACCATCACCATCCGTATGACCTGTGACCTTGATGCGTAGATCACTGTGTCCATCTACAACACGGATAAGTTTCTTTAAAAAAGGATTATTTTCAGCTTCAATATTGAACTTGTCATAATCAAAATATATAGGTTGAAATTGAAAAGAAGAACGTTCTTTCTCTCTTATTTCTGGAGCATTGTATCCTTTTGTCAAATCTTTTGTGAATCGTGTAAACCAAGTATGTGAAAGTGGTGAAGTTTCTGTAGATGAAAATTCAGCTTTCGATTTGTAAAGAATTATTTTTCCTGAATTTCTCTTACAATCAGTACTGCTATATTTTCCTGTTAAATATCCTGTGCTATCCGAATAAATTAAGTCTGCATTGATATTGCACCAAGTTATTTTTGAAGAATTTTTCTTCTTTTCAATGACAAATTCAGAAAATGACAGTTGGTTATTTTTGTAGCTTCCTTTTATTTTTTTTACAGCAAAAAATTCTGTGTTATTAATTTCATTTCTGGTTTTACCTTCTATCGTTTCATCATTGATTTGAATATTCAAGTAAAGGATGCTTGCTTGTTCATTTGTTGTTCCGTCTTTGATTATAATTCCTTGCCAAGTGCCTACAAGATTGTTTTGACAAACAAGTGGATTGGAAAATAGAAAAAGGACAATAAAAATGGAAATATGTTTCATATAATGATGTTATTCGAAAAAACACAAAAAATGTTCCGTAAAATTGAATTCTTTTCGTGAACACTTCTTTCTTATCTTTGTTGTAAAGAGTATAAAATGATAATTATTATGAATTTACCTATAATTTCTATGATCCTTTCATTGTCAGCTTGTGGCATGTCAAATAAGGCACCTAACGAAGATCAACAATTTGAAGATGCAACTAGTATTGCGAGTAAAACGATTTACGATTTTAAAGTTACTGATATTAACGGCGAAACCTTTGATTTTTCAAGCTTGAAAGGCAAGAAAATAATGATTGTAAATACAGCATCCAAGTGTGGTTTAACTCCTCAATATGAGCAATTAGAGGAGGTGTATAAGCAATTTAAAGATACAAACTTTGTAATTATTGGCTTTCCTGCGAATAATTTCATGAGTCAAGAACCAGGTTCAGATAAAGATATATCAGAGTTTTGTGTAAAGAATTATGGAGTTTCATTTCCAATGATGAGTAAAATCTCAGTAAAAGGTTCAGATATGCATGAGATTTATATTTACTTAACCCAAAAGAAATTTAACGGTTTAGAAGATAGTGATGTAAAATGGAACTTTCAGAAATACTTAATTGATGAAACTGGTCGATTGGCGAAAGTGATAGATCCAAGAACATTGCCCAATGATCCAGAAATAATTAAATGGATTGAAGGGAAATAATTTTTTCAACTGTTTTGATTTAAAAATGAGCTCTAGGGCTCTTTTTTTATTTATACCTTATGATTAATAATCGTTAATATTTTGTTGATAAGTTAAACTTATAGCGCCTGATTTCAGCTCATAAAATCGTCTGATTTTCTTATTTTTGTTGGTTCATCAAAATGAACATGATTCCAAAATTGAATTTATGAGTGAGGAAGTAAGAAAAGACAATTATTCAGCTGATAACATCCAGGTTTTAGAAGGATTAGAGGCAGTTAGAAAGCGTCCAGCAATGTATATTGGTGATATAGGCGTTAAAGGTTTGCATCACTTGGTTTATGAAGTAGTAGATAACTCAATTGATGAAGCTTTAGCTGGTCATTGTGACACTATTTTGGTCTATATCAATGAGGATAATTCAGTTACCGTTAAGGATAATGGTCGTGGTATTCCAACTGCGATGCATACAAAAGAAAAAAAGTCGGCACTTGAGGTGGTAATGACTGTGCTTCACGCAGGAGGTAAATTCGATAAAGATACGTATAAAGTGTCTGGTGGTTTGCACGGTGTAGGTGTTTCTTGTGTGAATGCTTTGTCTATCCATTTAAAAGCAACCGTTCGACGAGATGGCAAGGTATACGAGCAAGAATATAGCATTGGTAAGCCCTTATATGATGTGCGTGAGATTGGTGAATCAAACGAAACGGGAACAGAAGTGACCTTCAAGCCTGATGGATCAATTTTCGAAGCAACTGAATATAATTTTGATACAATAGCTGCAAGAATGCGTGAATTAGCTTTCTTGAATAAGGGGATTACTATTTCATTGACAGACAATAGAAATTTAGATGATGAAGGTAAACCAGCTACAACTGTTTATCATTCTGAAGGTGGTTTGAGAGAATTTGCACAGTACCTAGATCGTAATCGAGAGCCACTTATTCCAGATGTTATTTATTTTGAAGGTGAACGGGAAGGCATTCCTGTTGAGGTTGCTTTGACGTATAATACATCTTATACTGAGAATATCCAAGCCTATGTGAACAACATTAATACTCACGAAGGTGGTACCCACTTATCTGGTTTCAGAAGAGGATTAACAAATACACTTAAAAAATACGCTACGGATTCAGGAATTCTGGCAAAAGAGAAAATTGAAATTGATGGTGATGATTTCCGTGAAGGATTAACAGCAGTGCTTTCAGTTAAAGTTCAAGAGCCCCAATTCGAAGGTCAAACAAAAACAAAGTTAGGAAACAGAGAGGTTACTGCTCCAGTTTCTCAAGCGGTATCTGAAATGCTGGCGATATACTTAGAAGAGCATCCCGCTGAAGCAAAATTAATTGTAGAAAAAGTAGTTCTAGCTGCTCGTGCTCGTCACGCTGCTCGCAAGGCACGCGAAATGGTTCAACGTAAGAATGTTTTATCAGGTTCTGGTTTACCAGGAAAACTGGCTGACTGTTCAGAAAAAGATCCTGCTAAATGTGAGATTTACTTCGTCGAGGGAGATTCGGCGGGTGGAACTGCTAAACAAGGTCGTGATCGTCATTTTCAAGCAATCATGCCTTTGCGCGGTAAAATCTTGAATGTTGAAAAGGCTATGCAACATAAGATTCTAGAAAATGAAGAAATAAAGAATATATATACTGCTTTAGGTGTTCGTATTGGTACACTTGAGGATTCGAAAGCACTAAATATAGAGAAATTAAGATATCACAAGGTTATTATCATGTGTGATGCCGATGTCGATGGTTCACATATCGAAACACTTATTCTTACATTCTTATTCCGATACATGAAGGAATTAATAGAGAATGGCTATATCTATATCGCTACGCCACCATTGTACCAAGTTAAAAAAGGTGGTAAATCGCAGTACGCATGGAATGAAGATCAACGTGATTTGTTGATTCAAGAATTGAAAGGTGGTGGAAATGAATCTTCTGTTAACGTTCAGCGATACAAAGGTCTTGGAGAAATGAATGCGGAACAACTTTGGGAAACAACAATGAATCCTGAAAGCCGCACTTTACGTCAAGTTACAATTGATAACGCCGCAGAATGTGATCAAATATTCTCTATGTTAATGGGGGATGATGTTCCTCCTCGTAGAGAGTTTATTGAAAAAAATGCAAAATATGCAAAAATTGATGTTTAATCAATAAAGCAAACAAATCATTAGAAAACGACGAGTATTTATACTGGTCGTTTTTTTTTTATAAAAAAAAATGAAACCTTGTGCAAGTTTAATACGCTTTTAACATCCAAGCAATGAATACTTAAATAGAATTTATGAAAAAAATCCTCCTAATTTTTGCTTTTTCACCTTTTGTTATGTTTACCCAAACTGCCGGTGATGTTGTTTTTGCAACTGATCAAGTAGTTGAAGTGCGCTTAACTTTTAATCAAGTTGGCTTCTGGGACAGCTTAGTGGCGAATTATTCGACGGAAACTGACATGATTGCTGCATCGATGGAATTCATTGATAACACAGGTTCTTATGTATTGGATTCTATAAACATTCGTTTAAAAGGAAATTCAAGTTACGGTCATCCCGGAAACAAGAAATCATTCAAAGTAGATTTTAATGATTACGTAACTGGTCAAAAATATGACGGTATGAAGAAACTAAATTTCAACAATGGATTTAAAGATCCGACATTTATACGTGAAAAAATATTCATGGACCTTTGTCGAAGTGCGGGAATTCCAGCGCCAAGAATAAATTTCTGTAATGTTTATATGAATGATGTTTTTTGGGGATTCTACACATTCGTTGAACAAGTGGATAAAGAATTTATTCAAAATAATTTTATTGATGATACTGGTAATTTATTTAAAGCTGGAGATGGCTTTGGTTCGAATCCAGTATTTGCTGATTTGAAAGATTATGGCTCTTTGCAAAGTTCTTATGATTTAAGATATGAATTAAAAACAAATCAAATTGTAAACGATTGGACAGATTTGATTGAGTTTATAAGTTTTATTAACACTTCAACAAGTACCGATTTTGGAAACAACCTAGGCGTGAATATTAATAAGACTCCTTATTTGAGGTCTGTTGCGACAGATGTTCTATTCTCCAATTTAGATTCTTATCAAAATAGTGCACGTAACTATTATATTTACCATGATATGTTTAATGATCGATGGGAGTGGATAAAATGGGATGGGAACGAATCATTTGGTTCTTATACTGGCGGTCCTGGAACTGGAACAATGACAAGTTTAGCGCCAAACTATGTGGCAACGAATAGACCTTTAATTCAAAATATGTTTAACAATTCAACGCTTTATAGTGAATATTTGCTAGAACTTTGTTGGATCATGGATCAATATTTTAACAATACTTATTTGGATCCAAAAATTGACGCTGTAAAAGCCTTAATTCAGCCTCATGTTTATTTAGATAATTTGAAACAATATTCGAATACGCAATTTGATCAAAATACGGAAATGGATATAGTTGTAAGTGGCGGGATGGGAAGTCAAACAGTTTATGGTTTGAAATCCTTTATAACTGCCAGATATAATTATTTGCAAGGTGTAATAGATTGTTCACTTAGTACCAGTGAGCCTGAAATGGAAGAGATATTTGTTTTCCCTAATCCTTTTGAGTATTCATTCAAATTAGTTGGTTTAAATGCAACTTCTGAAATTCAGTTAATTGATATGAACGGTAGACCAGTTTATTTTGCAACAAGCAGTGAGATGAATGATCTAAAAATTACTACAAATGCACTACCAGGGATCTATTTTATTGTCATAAGTTCAGGGAATGAAACTAAGACGATTAAACTAATTAAAGAGTAAAATGTATTTAAGACAACAAAAAACCCGATTCAATTTCAATCGGGTTTTTTGTTGTCTTATTTTTTGATTACTCGGTAGGAATGGATGAAAGCATCATTCGATAGTTGAATCAAATAAATTCCAGCTTCAAAAGGAGAGGTTTGAATTTCTACCTTATCGATTGCATTTCCATTCTTTACTAGTCGTCCTCTTGCATCATACATTTTGAAGCTAAAATCACCTTCTAACTCAACTGTAAATTGGTTATTCATCGGATTTGGATAGATTTTAACTTCTCGAACTAAGGCTTCAATGTCGTTGCAAACTTCCACATTTACGTAGGTGTAAACAGTAGAGGTACAAGTGCCATCACTCACCACACAACTATATTGATTTGTTGCCATTGGAGTAATATTTATACTCGCAGTTGTTCCTATCTGTGTTGTTCCATCATACCATGTATAACTTACTCCACCAGATGCTGTTAATGTTGCAGAACCACCTTCGCAAATAGTCACACTTGAGTTAATTCCGGCAGCTAATTCTGTGGATGTCCCAATTATTTTTGTATACGTCCTATCACAATTATCTCCTGGAGTTTTAATATGTACGGTGTATGTTCCGGATGCTAAATTATTAAAGTTTGGTGAAGCTTGATAGTTCACTCCGTCGATACTATAAGTATAATTTGGTGTGTCGCCGCCTGTTGGAGAAGCAAAAGTAATTGTCCCGTTATTTATTCCACAAGTTGTGTTAGTACTTGTGACAACTGCAGTTGGAATCGCATTCACAATAACTGGCAAATACAAACCATCCGTTTCACAAGAACCATCAGCAAAAAGATAAATTCTTCTATTAGCAACTTGATTAAAAGTGAAATTATTACCTGCTGTTGAACTTTGAGATAGAATGGTGGTGAAGGGGTCATCAGTCACATACCAATAATAATTTGTCGTGTTTTGTGAACTTGATCCATTTACAGTAATTTGACCACCAAGGCAGATTTCAGCTTCAGAAAATGAAAAATCTGCGATAGGAGAGGGACCATTGGAAGTTAAAACATCTAACCACATACTGGACAAAATCACAGGATTAATATCGCTTGGATTGTGCCAAACACTTCCGTAATATGCCTTCATCGTATTAACTCCGGTTGCTAGTGTTCCATTACGATAGTTAAAATCAACACAGAAAAGAGAGACAGAATCCAAGGGTGTGCCATAAATGACTTCAAAAGTAATCCAGAAATTACCCGTAACCTGAACAGGTGATGTGAAATCAAATTCGTTATAAAAACCTGCATCCATATCTGCAATTAATAAAGTATCAGTAACTAAAATAGTTCCGGGATTTCCTAAATTATCTTGTTGAACGCGGATTTTCATTAATCCTGCACCACTTTGGTTCACTGCTTTTGCAATTGGAAAGCGCAAGCGTTTTACAAAAGTTGTAGTTGCAGCAGTGTATCGATCGGCATATTGGCTAATTTGTGTTGTTGCAGCAGTACCAAATCTTCCAGTTCCAGGAAAGAATCCCCAACCAGGAGATTGCCAGTTGTAGTATGCTAAATCTTCTGTAACTGGATTATAATTTCTAAGCGTATCACATGCTGTTCCTGCAGCTGGTGCAACGACTTGTACATAGCTAGTTTTGATTTCTTGATCACTTCCAAAAGCATTTCCTGCAGTTAATGTAACAGTAAAGGTTCCAAGAGTATTGAACGTTGTACTTGGATTTTGAACTGTTTGGTTTGCTGCTCCTCCTCCAAAATTCCATGTCCAATTGGTTGGTGTGTTGGTCGATAAATCAAAGAAATTAACTGAACCACCCACTGGAATAATAATTGGGTTTGATAAATCGGCATTGAAATTTGCAACAGGAGCAATGTTTAAAGGATCACATCCGGGCGAAGCGAGTAAGGAGGATCTGATTCCATTAAGTATAACCAACATATAGTCAGCTTGCGCTTGTGTGTACATTACAGTGCAATTGCTATAATCCATGTAATTTTCATATTGCGTTTGTGTAGAAACGCAAGTTGTTTGATTTCCAGAACATGATCCTGAATAGTTAAAAGAAGGGCCAGCTGTATTTGGCGTATCCGCAAAACCATCATCATTTGTGCAGCTTCCTGAGCCTCCCCATGTATGATCTAATCCTAAATAGTGACCAATTTCATGCGTCAAAACATTATCGTTGTTCATTCCTAAGTTATAATCAAGTACAATCCCATCAATGGTCGAAGAAGGTAAAAACGTTATTGTGGGACGATAAGCATATCCTGCAACTCCAGAACCTGCTCCATTGGAAATGTCACAAATCCAAACATTTAAATAATTATTTCTATTCCATATTTGAGAACCACCTGTCGCTGATGCTTTCATTTTATTTTCTTCACCGCCATCAGAATCATACCAGTCCTCGCTTGTTGAAACCCGTATTACTCCTGTCTCCGACAAGGCAACTCCAGCAGGTGTTCGGGTTGCTAAACAAAAATTAATATTGGCATCTGCAGGTGTAAAACCAAATGCTGTTCGCGCATTAGAGGCGTCAGTATTTAACAATTGAAAATCCTCTTGAATGTCATTAAAAACTTGCATTATCAACGCATTTGAAACATTCTCTGCTGGATTATTTGGGTTGTGAACCACGTGGAAGATTACTGAGATATTATTGACTCCAGGTGTTTTTGCATTTGGTGGTACTTTTGAATTGGCTGTTGAATGCTGATACTCTTCATTAAAGGCATCCCATGCGCCAATACTTTCATAATAACTTTTCGTCAGTTCATGAGATTTACAAGAATTAGGTCCCATTCCTTTACCTCTTTCATGATGGTTATTAAGTTGAATTGTGGGTTGTGTAACCTGGACTGATTTGCTTTTGAGCTTAGTGTTTTGAACGGGAGTAGTGCCATTCGTAGAATTAATAGGAGCTTGTGCGAAAGAAAAATTTCCAATAAGCGCACTAAAAATTAGTAGGTAAATAGGTTTCATTGTAGTTGTTTTAGCAAGCACAAATTACAAATATTTACTTACAAGCACAAAAAATGTTTAAGTTTTTCTCTTCTTCTTTTTTGCTGCAGGGAAAAGGATATTATTCAGAATTAATCGATACCCAGGAGAATTAGGGTGAAGATTCAAATCAGTATGCGGATCACCAACTCTGTGTTCGTAATCTTCAGGATCGTGACCACCATAAAATGTCCATGTTCCTTGACCATATTCGCCATGTATATAACGAGCGGTTCCTATCAATTTATTTTCACCTAAAATAAGGACATTTGGTTTGATTAAGTCTTTTCTGAAATCGGTTGTTTGTCCCATGAAACCATCTATCACATCTGTGTGACATTGCGTCAACATCGTCGGCACGACATCCCATTTTGCTGAAAATTCAAAAAGGGTAAATTTATCTGTGTTTTCGGTCAATCGATTCGTTTTATGAAGGTCTGTACCATCAATATTCGAATATTCATAAACCATTGGATCGCGTTCCAATTTAAAATTTTCAAAAGCCAAGGTGTTATCAAAGTCTAATTTTTCTTGACATTTTGGGTCACTTGCATCACCATCGAACATTTGTTCGCAAATATCGGTGTTGTGAGCTGCTAAGCCGATGTCAAAACTATCTGTTCCACTGCACATAGTGAATAAGAAACCACCACCGATTACAAAGTTTTTGAGGTTTGTGGCTACTGCTAATTTTAATTCAGAAACTTTTTCAAAACCTAAACTTTTCGCGCTAGCCTCTAAGTCTTTAACTTGCTGCTGGTACCAAGGATAGCCACGGTAAGCAGAATAAAATTTACCATATTGTCCTGTAAAATCCTCGTGATGTAAATGCAACCAATCATACTTTGGCAATATTCCCATTACGATGGCAGAATCATAGATTTTATCGTAAGGTATTTCAGCATATTCGAGGACCATTGTTACGGCATCATCCCAAGGTTGAGCGGTTCCAGGAGTGTAAACTGCAACTTTTGGTGCTTTTTCCAATTGAACAATTTCCATATTTACTTCAGGATTAGCAATTTGACTCCGAATTTGATTTACTTGTCCGTCGGCTAAAATTTCATACTTAACACCTCGAATGATCAGTTCCTCTTCGATTGAGCGTAAATGTGGCATCAGAAATGATCCGCCACGATAATTTAAGAGCCATTCTATTACTACCTCATTTTCTAAAGTCCAGAAGGCAATTCCGTATGCTTTTAGATGATTATTTTGAGATTCATCCATTGGAACGAGTATTTGCGTAGCACGCGAAATTCCGCTCGTAAACAAAAAGAAAAAGAAAAGTATTCTTAACATATAATATTTTTTCTGGGGACTAACAAATACCTCTCCAAAGGAAATCTAGAAAGGAGTATCGTCATCCATTGATTTATTGAAATCAGTTTCCTTATCATCAAAACTGTTCATTTTACTTTTAATTGTGTAACTCTGAGGGATTTCATCTTCAAAACCTGTATTGGCATTTAAATTTGATTGTACCGGAACATTTGCATCATCCGTGTAATTATCAAAGTTTTCAAAACGAGCATATTCCCCAACAAATCGCAATCGAACCTTGTCTAAGGAGCCATTTCGGTGTTTTGCAACAATTATTTCTCCTACTCCTGCATTCGAATTTCCTTCATCATCTTGTAATAAACCATAGTATTCAGGACGATAGATGAATGAAACGATATCAGCATCTTGCTCAATTGCACCAGATTCACGTAAATCGGAAAGTACTGGACGTTTATCGCCACCACGTGTTTCGACGGAACGACTTAATTGAGATAAAGCAATTATTGGAATATTTAATTCTTTTGCGATTTCTTTAATAGATCGAGAAATAGTGGAGATTTCTTGTTCACGATTTCCATTACCTTTTGATCCACCAGCTGTCATTAATTGTAAGTAATCAATAATGACCAATTGAATATCGTATTGTAATTTCAAACGACGACATTTGGCTCGTAAATCAAATACACTTATACCCGGTGTGTCATCTATATATATAGGTGCAGTTGCTAATTTAGCTATCCGTGTATGTAACTGCTGGAATTCATAATCTTTTAAATCACCTTTTCTTAACTTATCAGCACTGATTCGCGCTTCACCAGAGATTAAACGTTTAACAAGTTGAACAGATGACATTTCTAAAGAGAAAACTGCAACTCCCATGTTAAAATCAACGGCAGTATTTCTAGCCATAGATAATACAAAGGCAGTTTTTCCCATTGCTGGTCTTGCAGCAATTACAATCATATCTGATTTTTGCCAACCAGAAGTCAATTTATCCAAATCATTAAATCCAGTAGGTACACCTGAAACACCGGTTTTATTTTGTGAAGCCTTTTCTATTTCTTCAATCGCTTCTTTTACGACATTTTGCATAATAGAAACATGTTTTCCCATATTGTTTTCAGCAATTTGAAAAAGGTCGCTTTCAGCCTTGTTTAGAACATCAAATGTATCTTTCGTATCGTCAAATGCTTCACGAATTACTTCACTCCCCATTCTTATTAATTCACGTTTTATATGTTTTTCAGAAATTACGCGTGCATGGTATTCAACGTGCGCGGAAGAAGCAACTCTACTCGTTAATTGAGAAATATATGCAACCCCTCCAGATGCTTCAAGTTCACCGTTTTCTTTCAATTTATTTGTAACTGTTAATAAATCAATCGGACTTGAACTCCCAAATAATTCACGAATCGCACCATAAATAAATTGATGTTTAGGATCATAAAAACTTTGTGGTTTTAAAATATCAATGATGTCTGTTACAGCATTTTTTTCTAACATCATCGCACCGAGAACAGCCTGTTCAAGATCAACCGCCTGAGGGGGTATTTTTCCTAATTCATTTAAAAGTACAGGTGCGACTTTCGTTCTTGCAGCTGGCTTTCGACTATTTTCAGGTGTATTCTCCATTCAACAAATATAAGGAATCAATTGCCCAATTGATTTCTTTGTTCATGATTATATTAATAAAAGATATTAAAAAAGGTTTTCAACAATTGTTAATACCAAAGAAAGTAAATTTACACTATGAAAAGAGAGATAAAAATCACTGCTGATGGCTCTAGTACCTTATACATTCCAGAAATGGATGAGAATTATCACTCTGATCATGGAGCTTTGCAAGAAGCAATGCATGTCTTTATAGAAAATGGACTCAATACAATTGATAGTGAACTAATTGAAGTTTTTGAAATGGGTTTTGGTACTGGTTTAAATGCATTACTCACATCAATTGAAGCCAAGAAACAGAAAAAAAGCATTTCTTACACTGGGATTGAGGCATATCCAGTTACTGAAGAACACTTGCTTCAAATCAATTATTTAAAATTAGTAGGTGAGGAGCATAAAAATGATTTTGAGAAGATGCATTCTACTCAATGGAATCAAAAAACAAGCATAAATGAATCTTTTGAATTTATGAAAGTACTTGAGAAAATTGAATCTTACCATCTTCCTGAAAACAAATTTGACCTCATTTATTACGATGCTTTTGGTCCTCGAGCGCAAGCAAGCATGTGGGAAATACCGATTCTTGAAAAAATGTTTAAAGCGCTAAAACCTGGTGGAATTTTAGTCACTTATTGCGCACAAGGTCAGTTTAAGCGAAATTTAAAAACCTTGGGTTTTAATGTGATTCCCTTAACTGGCCCTCCTGGAAAACGTGAAATGACGAAAGGGATTAAAGTGAAGCGATGAATTAATGTAGTAATGTTTTATATTAAGGAATTGATAATTTACTCTTCAAATTTACATTTCATTACGCCGTCACGATCTATTTCAGTTAATCGAACGGTTTGGAAAGTGTTGATTTTTAATGGATCAAATACTGCCTTTACTTTTACATAGTTTTCAGTGAAACCATACATAATTCCTGTATCCTCTTCATTTTCAAATAAAACACTTCGAATTGAATCTACATTTTGTTCATAGAATAAGCGTTTTTTCTTATCAGAAAGTATGTGGAGCATTTTGCTTCTTTCTTTACGAACATTCATGGGGACTGCATCACCTAATTTTACTGCCGTAGTGTTCGCACGCTCAGAATAAGTAAAGACATGTAAATAGGAAATATCTATATCCTTTAAAAAGTCGATTGTATCCATAAATTCATCATCAGTTTCACCAGGGAAACCAACAATTACGTCTACGCCAATGCAGGCATCTGGTCGTAATGATTTTATGTGAGTAACACGTTCTGCATACAATTCACGCAAATATTTTCTGCGCATAGCTTTTAATAAACGATTATTTCCCGATTGAAGGGGAACATGAAAATGAGGAACAAATCGTTTTGAAACTGCTAAACAAAAATGGATAATTTCATTACTCAAAAGGTTAGGTTCAATAGATGAAATTCGAAAGCGATCAATTCCTTCTACCTTATCTAATTCTTGAATTAAACCAAATAAATTTTCCTCACTACCCTGTCCGAAATCACCAATATTGACGCCCGTTAAAACAACTTCCTTTACATCTGTTTTAGCAATTTTATTTGCTTCACCAATTGTCTCTAGAATTGTGGCATTTCTGCTATTCCCACGTGCTAAAGGAATAGTACAAAAAGTACAAAAGTAATCGCAACCATCCTGTACTTTCAAAAAGGAACGCGTGCGATCACCGTAAGAAAAGGAAGGAATGAATTCTTTGGTGTTTTTGATTGATTCATATGAAACAACTGTTTCCTGAGGTTTTTCTTCCAGTTTTTCAATATGTTCAATCAAATTAAATTTTTCATTTGCACCAAGCACTATATCAACTCCAGGAATTTGAGCAATCTCAGTAGGCTTTAACTGCGCATAACAACCAATTATAGCAACAAAAGCATTTGGATTTATTTTAAGCGCACGTTTTACTAATTGCTTACATTTTTTGTCTGCATTTTCAGTAACCGAGCAAGTATTCACCACATAAATATCTGGGATTTCTTCAAAATCAACTTTCGCATAACCAGCATCTTCAAATAGTCTAGAAATCGTAGACGTTTCTGAGAAATTGAGTTTACAGCCTAAAGTATAAAATGCTACTTTTTTGTATTGATTCATATGTCCGCAAAATTAGTGAGAATCATTCCATTCTGCAAACCCAAGATTGAATAGTTCTATTGTAAAAGAATATCAAACTTATTACTTCCTTTTTTTTACATTTGGAATTCAAATAAAACAGATGAATTACAGACACACGATAGAATATAAGTTATTAGATAATTGGAATCAATTAAATGAATCGGACAGATTACTCGTTGATAAAGCTTTTGACGCTTGTAATCGCGCATATGCTCCCTATAGTAAATTCCATGTTGGTGCGGCTGTATTGCTAGATAACGGCGTAATTGTAGAAGGGAATAATCAAGAGAATGTAGCGTATCCATCGGGACTTTGTGCAGAGCGCGTTGCTTTGTTTTATGCTGGAGCGAATTATCCAACTAGTAAAGTAGATACAATTTGTATTGTTGCCAAGGGAGACTTATTACCCATAGAAAATTTACTTACACCTTGCGGAGCTTGCCGACAAGTCATGATTGAAACAGAAAACAGACAAAAGAAAGCGTTTCGCACTATTTTAGTGAGTCAAAATAATAAGGTGATGATTTTTGAAACTGCACTGGATTTATTACCATTTGCATTTGGAGTAATTTAAACATATTTCCATGAAAATTCTTGAAAAATGGTGGTTTTGGTTCGGGTTTGCGGTTCTTCTTTACCTCAACACCATGAATCATTCCTATGTGATTGATGATATGATTGTTATCAATAACAATTCATTGACTAAAGAAGGCATCAAAAGTATTCCTGATATTTTCAAACACAGTTATTTATTCGGTTATGATGGGAGAGAAGATGAATCTTATCGACCGCTTACACTTTCTACCTTTGCGATTGAAAGAAGTATGTTTGATGCCAATTCAAGTATGTCGCATTTCGTTCAAATACTACTTTACGGATTATGCATTTTACTTTTGTTTAAAGTCTTGAGTGAAATTTTCACCAAGGATAAAAACTATATCGTTTACATAGTAACAGGATTGTTTTTAATTCATCCAATCCATACAGAAGTTGTAGCCAATGTAAAAAGTAGAGATGAATTATTGTGTGCCTTGTTTTTATTTTGGTCACTTTATTTATTTATTAAGTATTTAAAAAACAAAAAGTTAAATCAACTTGTATTAAGTGGGTTTTTGTTTTTCTTAGCGACCTTAAGTAAAGAAACAGCTGTTCCAGCGATTATTCTTTTTCCAGCGTTGAATTGGATTTATAACAGAGACAATTTGAAACAAGTAGTTATCAATTCACTTGCTTTTGCTGTTCCATTGTTGGTGTATGTTGGATTACGATCAATAGTATTATCTGATGTACTTATTCAAGATCCGATTGATCCTGTCGCTAATTCGTTAGCTTTGGCTAATTCAACTAGTGAATTGTTGGCATCCAATTTTGTAATCTTCACAAAGTATATTCAACTACTTATTTTACCAATAAATTTGAGTTGGGATTATTCAATAAGTACCTTTCAAACAGTTGGTATTGATTCGATAGCTTCGCTATTTGGCCTTCTAAGTATTCTACTAATCTTAATTGTAATGGTCGTTGGAATGTGGAAACGATCAATAATTGGTTTCGGAGCATTGTTGTTTTTGTCCACGTTTGCAGTTACTTCTAATTTCTTTTTCTTGATCAATTGTGTTCTAGGCGAACGCTTTATGTTTATTCCACTTCTTGGGATTTTATTAATGATAGTGCCTTTGATAGATAAATTGACTTCGTCAACAAAGAATAAAAAAATCGCAATGATTCCGCTTATTCTAATTTCTGTTTTTTATGTCGGAAGAACTGCTACGAGGAATATGGATTGGAAAGACAATATTTCAATTTATGAGTCTGGAGCTATTATTTCTCCAAATAGCGTTAAAACACATTTTAATTTAGGCACGGAATATTTGCAGCAAGGAAATTTATCAACCGATTCACTTACTCGGATGAATTGGTATGAAAAGGCCAAGCAATCTTTGAATAGAGCCCGTACTATTTATCCAAAGTATGCTAATATTTATGAAAATCTTGGTTATATTTTGATTGAACAAGGAAAAATAACAACAAATCCAAGTCAAAAGAGAAAGTACTTCGATGAGGGATTAGAAGTATTAAATGTCGCAATCGATTCGTTTGATTTAAAGAAAAATTCACTTTACATCAATAAGTATTATGTTTTAGAGCGGTTTGCACAATTAGAGAATGATTCGCTGAAGAAAAATAGCTACTATCTTGAAATGCTAAAAACGGTTCAATTGAAAGAAGAACAGGATGCAGAAGACTTTCATCGTCAAATATATTTGTTGACACAATTAAAAAAGGAGGATGAATTATTGAAGTATGCGCAAGAAAATTCAATTGAATATCCAGAAAAAGCAGATTTGATTTCGGAATTAGCCAAACGTTATTTTAGCATTTCGAATTTTGAAAGGAGTCTGACTTACACGATAATGTATACGCATATGCGGCCAGACGATTTAAGTTCCGAATCGAATAAAGGAATGTTATTAGAAATACTTGGAAGGAAAAATGAGGCATTATTAATTTATGAAGGAATCTTAGCGCGCGACCCAAATCAACTTCACACAAAACAGTTATATGAAAAATTAAAGGCACAACCTTGATTTTTCAACGAAACATTGTTACTAAACAGATGGCGATAAATCGATGAATTGAGATTATTTTTCTGATTAATTCTTATATTTGTCAGTCGATAAATAAACAGGAAAAAACATGGCGTTAAAAACGGCAGGCTTACCTTCAAAGTCAACTCGTAAAGAGAATTCAGTTTCTAAACCGAAGTTCTCGAAAGAAACCTATATTAAGTGGTATAAAGATATGTTGCTCATTCGAAAGTTTGAGGACAGAACAGGCATGTTGTATATCCAACAAAAGTTTGGTGGTTTTTGCCATTTATACATTGGGCAAGAAGCAATTGTTACAGGTACGGCAAGTGCTTGTCGCCCTGGTGATAAACATATGACAGCCTATCGTGACCATGCTCATCCAATTGCTTTAGGTTCAGATCCCCGCAAGTTAATGGCCGAATTATATGGTCGTTCAACTGGATGTTCTAAAGGAAAAGGTGGATCAATGCACTTTTTTGATAAAGAGAAAAATTTCTTAGGTGGACACGGAATTGTTGGAGCTCAAATCGCAATGGGTGCAGGTGTTGGTTTCGCTGAGAAATATAATGGAACAGACAATGTCGCTTTTGTTTCTATGGGTGATGGAGCGGTTCGCCAAGGAGCTTTGCATGAGACCTTCAATATGGCTATGTTATGGAAGTTACCAGTCATTTTTATTATTGAAAACAATAATTATGCGATGGGTACATCAGTAGAGCGTACTACTAATGTAACTGATTTAACTAAAATCGGATTGTCATTCGAAATGCCTTCAAAAGCGGTTGATGGAATGCGTCCTGAATCAGTTCATGAAGCAATCGAAGAAGCATGCGATCGCGCCCGTCGTGGCGATGGTCCAACATTATTGGATATTCGCACATACCGTTACAAAGGACATTCAATGTCCGATCCTCAAAAATACCGTACAAAAGATGAGGTTGCTGAATGGATGGATCAAGATCCAATTGAACACTGTTTAAAGGTTATTCAAGATAATAAATGGATGAATCAAAAACAATTGGATGAAATTAGTGAATGGGTAAAGAAAGAAGTAGATGAATCAGTTGAATTTGCTGAGAATTCTCCATACCCTGAAGCTCATGAATTGTATGAGGATGTTTATATGCAAACAGATTATCCTTACATTAAAGAATATTAATAAGAAGATTAAGAATCGATTTAAAGTAGTTGAATCGTAGATAACTTTCTTTGAATCCAATTAATTAAAAAATAAAGATGGCTGAAGTAATTTATATGCCCAAACTAAGTGATACAATGACGGAAGGAGTTGTAGCCGAGTGGAATAAAAAAGTGGGTGACAAAGTAGCATCTGGAGAATTGTTGGCTGAAATTGAAACCGATAAAGCGACAATGGAATTTGAGTCTTTTTATGATGGTGTGTTATTGCATATCGGCGTAGAGAAAGGAAAGGCGGCTCCAGTTAATTCAGTTTTAGCAATTATTGGAAAAGAAGGCGAAGATGTTGCTGCGATATTAGCGTCAGCAGTAAGTGGAGCTCCTGGGAAGGTAGAAGCGAAGAAAGAAACTCCATCTCCAGAGCCAGTTGTAGCAAAAGCAGCTCCAGTAGAAGTTGTTTCTGCGCCAAAACAAGAGCCTGTTGCCGTACAATCAAATTCATCAAATGGTCGAGTAATTGCCTCACCTTTGGCTAAAAAATTAGCCGAAGATAAAGGTATAAATATTTCATCGGTGGCTGGAACAGGTGAGGGGGGACGTATTGTTAAGCGGGATGTTGATCATTATGTTCCTTATACTCCAGGTGAACAAACATACAATGGTGCTCCTGCAGGTGTTGAATCGTTTACTGATGAGAATGTTTCTCAAATGCGTAAAACGATTGCACGTAGATTGGCAGAAAGCAAATTTACAGCTCCTCATTTCTATCTTACCTTAGATATTGATATGGATAATGCGATTGCTGCACGAAAATCAATGAATTCTCAACAAGGTGTAAAAGTATCATTTAATGATATGGTGGTAAAAGCAGTTGCCTTGTCGCTTAGAAAACACCCTGCTATAAATAGTTCATGGTTTGGCGATTATATTCGTAGAAATCACCATATTCACGTGGGAGTGGCTGTTGCAGTTGAAGATGGATTGTTGGTCCCAGTAATTCGATTTGCTGATTCAAAAGGTTTGATTCAAATTGGGTCAGAAGTGCGTGATTTGGCTCAAAAAGCGAAAGATAAAAAATTACAACCAAGTGATTGGGAAGGCAATACATTTACCATTTCTAACTTAGGGATGTTTGGAATTGAGTCGTTTACTGCAATTGTTAATCCACCTGACAGTTGTATTTTAGCAGTTGGAGGAATTAAGGAAGTTCCAGTTGTTAAAAACGGAGCAGTTGTGCCAGGAAACGTTATGAAGATAACCCTATCTTGTGATCACCGTGTGGTTGATGGAGCAAGTGGTTCTGCGTTCTTGCAAACATTCAAATCTTATATGGAAAATCCAGTGAATATGTTATTGTGAGATAATAAATTAAAATAAATGTAAAAGGAACTTCAATTGAGGTTCCTTTTTTGTTTTGAATGTATCTGTTAATCAGATTGAAAATTTCGCGAATTACTTGGGTTAACAGAAACAAATTTCTCGTGAATAAATTACTTTAAATAAATTTGAGGCCTTGAAAGTCAATGAAAATAGACATTCCTTGTAATATTGTAAAGTTGCAATATTGTAAAGTTGAGAAGTTTTAAAGTTGTAAGTTTACTTCTTTAAAACCTCTAAATCATCGAATGTTCAAATCATTGAATCTTCAAATACACACTATAAAAACACCGGTGGCTTTCGTATATCGATTTTTGCATCTTGGAAAATACTTGATGTATTACGCAGACTAAACATAAAACTCTTGTTCCCTCCAATTGGTGTCCAATTAAATGACAATGCCCAACAGTGCATGTTTCTAGAAAGTGCCAATCGCATATTCGTTACTTTCGATTCTTGCATATCAAAATTTACATTCCCTGAAATTTTCCAGTTTTTTGTAAAGCCAACATCACCATTCATCATTAAGGTTTGCAGTTGCACATATTTTTCGGGAGTTTCAATTGTGCGATCTGTATTGGCTAGGATCGAATAAACATGCGAAAAAGAAACCTTCCAAGGAATATTAAAATCAATTATGTATTCAGGATGCAAAATGAAGTAGGAATAATCGGCATTCCATGTATTGGCTAATCGATCACTTGTTGACTTCATGATCTCTCTGCTTTCCTTGGATGTTAATGTGATGGTGGTCGCTAATTCATTGCGTAAAAAACGACCAAATTTACCCGTGTTTACGGCATAATCGCTTGTTGTTTTACCAGTTGAATCGATCCAAGAATAAGGACTAAAAGTAGATGTTGCTACAAAATTCATCCATTGAATCGGGCTAATTCTGAGATTTATTGAAATATCAGAAAGATTCATAGAGTCCTTTTGGAAATCGTAATTACCGGTGAAGCTTAAAGCATCTATAATTCTGATTTTTTGAAAACCAGTAAGGGTGTCTTTCTGTGAAATTCGCTTCAATTCAAAAGTGTTATTGAATCCAAATGTCAATTGTGTGATGTCTTTATTTGTGTTACCTGAATACAAACTTCTTTCAAAGGATGAATAGGTTATTGCTGTTTGATTTGCACCAACATTTGATGTAATTAAGGAGTTAAGTTGAGGGATGTATCTAAGTCCAAATGAAGGAGTTAAGACATGTCTAAGTAAAGGTTTTTTCTTACCGATAAATTTGTAATAACTATACACTACAGTCGTTAATTGTGCGTTAAAATTCAATTCGTGTATCATTCCTGCTTTTTGTATTGTATCTATTGAGCTTGTATTTAACGTTGCATCATAACTCTTGTCTATCTGCTGGAAATTGATCTTATTCGCATACGAAATAGAAGGTGTTAATTTAAATGTCCCTTTGAAAAAAGCAGCTGTTGTTTGAATAGCAATTTGTTGATTAAAACCATTTAAAAATTGTTGTCCAATTGCGGCAAAATCCTTTGTTTGCAATAAGGTGTCTTTAAATGTAGACCGATTTTGACCTTCCAAATTATACGTCACACCAATGCGAGAAATCACTTGTTTCCATGACTCAAATCCTTTGACTAGTTTTTTGAAAGGAAAAACGCGCGTCATGTTTAAATTGTAGACAGGAGCAACCAGTGAAATGTTTTTTGTGATTGAATTTTGACGGACCGACATTTTTAATCCCATATTGAGTGGTTTTCCCGGGAAAAGTCGATTTAGATTAACATCAGAATTAAAACTGTTATTAAAATACTCTGGATTTAATGGGTCAAGATTGTTTTTACTCTTGTTGTCAGAAATGAAATTGACGTTCGATGAAAAATTCCAATAGGGATTTGATTTCGCTTCTTTTCGATGAATCCATTGGATGCTTAGCTTATTATTTGCTGCATTGGAAGGGAAACCTTCACGAAACTGTTGAAATCCAGCATTAAAGGAGCCTGTAAAGGCATAACGTTTAGCATAAGACAAATCATTGCGAATTCCCCAACTCCCTCGGGAGTATAAATTGACGTAAGGAATTGTTTGTATTCGATCGTTAATTGGAATGTAATAGCCTAAATTTTGAAATCCAAAACCATAGGCAGAAAGTGGAGTAATTTCAGGGAATAGAAAACCATGTGTTCGTTCCTTTTGCTGCGGAATAACACTAAACGGAAATCCAATTGGAGTTGGTACACCCCCAATCCATAAATTCACCGGTCCAGTAACAATTCTTTCTTCTGGAATCAAAATCGCCTTTGATAGCTGAAAATGATAATGAGGTTCGTCTAGGTTACAAGTGGTAAATCGACCGCCTTTAAAATGAAGTTCATCATTCGGGTGTCTTTTTGCTACTTCCATGTATAAAAAAGCCTCATCCTGTTGAATTTTTAACTCTTCTATGTAGCCTTTTTCGGTGTCAAAATTATAACGAATGCTAGAAGCAGTAATGTTTTCTGCACCATCAGAAAAAGTTGGCATTTCAATTCGATTGCTATCCTTATCATAACTGTACCTTGCCCAAACTTCGTTCTTTTTTAGGTCAATAAGAATGTAACCTGCGGACATCATAATCTGACCGTCATCTATTTTTGCATCACCATAAAGGTGGATTTGTTCATTCTTTAAATCAGTAAATATTGAATCACGGGCGCTAAAGTTGATTGGGTCATCAAAACTATTATCATCCAAGTATACAGTGTCCTTTATTTGCGGAATTTGAGCGTAACCAAACGACTCGCAGCTAATTATTAACATTAGAGCGAAGAAAACTAACTGTATGGAACGTTTTTTGGTCAATGGTGACACCTAACTTTGTTTCGTATTCTGATTTGGTGTACAAAACTATTAAAAAGTCTCTTCAAGATGGAAAAATTATGGTGTATTAACAGAGCTCATCAATTTTTATTGTGCATTGTGTTCTTGTTTGGAGCTAAAGTTCATGCTCAAAACACTTCAAATGAAACGCCAGTGTTGAAGACTGTTGTCATAGATGCCGGTCATGGCGGAAAGGATCCAGGGTGTCACGGCGCTTCTTCTCACGAAAAAACGGTTTGTTTATCCATGGCATTGAAGCTAGGGGATATGATAAAGAAGAAATATCCGACTATCAAAGTTGTTTATACCCGAGACAAGGATGTTTTCGTAGAATTAGACGAAAGAGCAAGAATTGCTAATAAAGCGAATGCAGATTTATTTATTTGTATTCATGCGAACTCTGCTAGTCCATCGGCGTATGGCACAGAAACGTATGTTTTAGGTTTGCATAAAACAGAATCGCAACAAAAAGTAGCTGAAAGAGAGAACTCAACCATTTATTTAGAAGACGATAAAGGAGCGAAATACAAAGATTTTGATTTGTCTCCAGATGCCTTGATCGCTCGACAACTGCAGTTATCTGTATTTCTTGATCTGTCGATAAACTTTGCGGATAAATTGCAAAAAGAATTCACAAGATTAGGGCGCACAGATAGAGGCGTGAAACAAGCAGGATTTTTAGTTTTATACAAAACGACCATGCCAAGTGTATTGATAGAAACAGGTTTTTTGACGAATCCAAGTGAAGAGAAGTTTCTCGCTGACACCTTGAATCAAAAAAAAATGGCCCAAGCAATGTTTACTGCATTTGAAAGCTATAAAAATGAATTAGAAGGTGTTACAAGTAGTGTTAAACCAAATGAAAATCAAGGAACTACGGATGATCCAACTCATACAACTTCGGCAAATAAAGATAAAGTGGTTTTTAGAGTTCAAATTGAAACGTCAGATAAAAGAATAACGGCTACTTCACCAAAATTTAAAGGACTAAAAGTATTTGAATACGAGCAAGATAATTTATTTAAATACACTGCTGGTGAGTATGTTATGGATTTTAAATCGGCCAATGGTTACAAGACAGAGCTCAGAGAACAAGGTTTTCAACATGCTTTTGTTGTTGCCTTTCTAAACGGAGAGCGTATTAATTTAGAAAAAGCTATTAAATTAGCAGAAAAATAATATTTTGAAGATCGCAAAAGAAGTAAAAGCTGGTTTTATTGGTTTACTCGCAATTGGATTATTCGTTGCTGGTGTAAATTTTCTGAAAGGAAATAGTTTTTTTGGAGGAGATGATAAATATTATGCTTATTTCCCGAATTCTGGACAATTAGCTGTAGCTAGTAATGTTACGTTGAATGGAGTTGTTGTAGGAAAAGTATTGGCAGTTGATTATACTCCATCAGAAGACCCCTCAAGGCAGGTGAAAGTAACCTTCAATATTCAAAACAAAGATGTTAAATTACCCAGAGGTACATCCATCGAAATCGGTTCTTTAGATCTATTCAATAAAGGAATGTTGATCAAAGTAAGTGCTGATTTGTCTAAAGGTTATTACAAGTCTGGTTCTGAAATACCAGGATTTCTTGCTGAAGATATGTTGGCACAAGTAAAATCATACGCTGATCCAATTGTTCAAAAAGTACAAGGAATCATGACTTCGGTCGATAAAATGGTCGTTTCTCTCGCAGCCTTTTGGGACACTACAGCCACCTCAGAAATTGAAGGTAGTATTAGAGAAGTGAAAATTGCTATTAACCGTTTTGGGAATGTGGCAGAAGAGATTGATAACTTGGTAGCAGAAGAAAAAGTGAAGTTCGGACGAATTATGGGGAATGTGGAGAGTATAACCGCAAATCTTAAGAAAAGCAATGACCAAGTAACCGCAATTGTTGGTAATGCACGTAAACTAACGGATGACTTGTTGACATCGGATTATAAAAATGTAATTGCCAGCGCCAGTAGCACCTTGAAAAGTTTAAATGCTGTTTTGGATGATGCTAAAAATGGAAAAGGAACATTAGGGAAATTATTAGGTGATGAACAATTGTACAAAGAACTTATTAATACGAATACCGACTTGCAAAACCTTGTGAATGATATTCAATTGCATCCAGAAAGATATATTCATATTTCTGTGTTTGGTGCTAAAACCAAAGGTGTACCCTTAACTGGTAGTGAGGAGAAAAAGTTGAGAAACTTATTGGATACTTTGCCAAATTAAAATAAAACTATGATTTCTATTATTGTTTTTACTTTATTGCTTGTTGTAGGTGGTGGATTTTTTTCCTACAATATTCTTAAAATAAGATCCAATATTCGTTTAGGTCGAGATTTTAATCGCTCTGATAATAGCGGTGAAAGATGGAAAACAATGGCATTAGTTGCTTTAGGTCAAAAGAAAATGTTCGCAAAACCAATTCCCGCTTTGTTGCACTTTGCTATCTATGCCGCTTTCATAATAACTCAAATTGAATTAATCGAAATAATTGTTGATGGTCTTACTGGTAATCATCGAATTTTTAAAGATGCTTTAGGTGGCTTTTACACTTTCATTGTCAGTTTTATTGAAGTGCTTTCTGTGTTAGCGCTAATTGCAACCGTGGCTTTTTTAGCGCGAAGAAATATGTTGAAACTTCCGATATTTAACATGAAAGAATTAGCTGGATGGCCCAAAAAAGACGCCAACTTGATTCTAATCATGGAGATCGTTTTGGTTTCATGTATCTTCACTATGAATGGGGCGGATGAAGCACTGTATAATGTCGGACATTCGCATTATGCAGAAGGAACAGGTTCTTTTGGCTTTCTAATTTCAAGTTTCTTAGGTGAAAATGTTTTTGGAGGAATGGAAGTCTCTACCTTACATACTTTAGAAAGGATAGGATGGTGGGGACACATCTTGATGGTTTTTGCCTTCTTGAATTACTTACCTTATTCAAAGCATTTCCACATTTTATTAGCTTTTCCAAATACCTATTATTCAAATTTGGAGAAAAAAGGTAAGTTCACCAATATGGAAGCGGTCACTACTGAAGTGAAATTAATGTTAGATCCAACAGCTGATCCTTATGCGACACCGACTGATCCAAATGTAATTCCTCAACGATTTGGTGCAAAAGATGTGACAGATTTAACTTGGAAAAATTTATTAGATGCCTACACTTGCACTGAGTGTGGACGTTGTACATCAGCTTGCCCGGCTAATATTACAGGTAAAAAGCTTTCTCCACGAAAAATTATGATGGATACGCGTGATCGTCTTACTGAAGTTGGAGACAATATCCGAAAACATGGTAAAGAATATTCTGACGGCAAAAGTTTATTGGGAGATTACATTACTGAGGAAGAAATTTGGGCGTGTACATCATGTAACGCGTGTGTGCAAGAATGTCCAGTAAATATTGATCCACTCTCGATAATTATTGATTTACGCAGATTTTTAGTGATGGAAGAATCAAAAATGCCAACTGAGTTAACCGGAATGTTGACGAATATTGAAAATAATGGCGCTCCATGGCAATTTTCACAAAATGACCGTTTAAACTGGGCAAATGAAGACTAATCAAGATATTGAATTGATTCCTTTAGTGGAAGATGGAAAACATCTTTCGCCTATTTTACCCGAACATATTAAGAATTATTTGGTTGATATAGACGGTACGGTTTGCGATGATATTCCGAATGAAGAACCAGAGCGAATGGCAACAGCAGCTTTGTATCCAGATGCATTGGAAACATTGAATAAATGGTATAATGAGGGGCACCTAATTACTTTTTTTACTTCTCGAACAGAAGAGCATCGAATTGTAACTGAAAAGTGGTTAAAAGAGAATGGTTTCAACTACCATGGATTATTGATGGGGAAACCGAGAGGTGGAAACTATCATTGGATCGATAATCATATCGTAAGAGCCACCCGCTTTGATGGTAAGTTTACCGATTTAATAGAAAAGAAAGCAAGTATTCAGGTTTTTGAATCGTAAAATAGGATTCAAAAATGAATTAAAAATATAACAACATGAGTTTGCACGTTCCAACAATGGCCTCAATGATGGCAAAAGGAGAATCACCGGAGATTTTATTTTGGGTGGGTTGTTCAGGAAGTTTCGATGATCGAGCTAAAAAAATCACTAAAGCGTTGGTTAAAATTTTAAACGAATGTAAAGTGAATTTTGCGGTCCTTGGAGCTGAAGAAAGTTGTACGGGAGATCCCGCAAAACGTGCTGGAAATGAATTTACTTTCCAAATGCAAGCAATGATGAACATCCAAGTATTGGATGGATATGAAGTTAAACGTATCGTTACCGCTTGTCCACATTGTTTCAATACCTTAAAAAATGAGTATCCTGAGTTAGGTGGAAATTATGAAGTAATTCATCACACACAATTAATTCAAGATTTAATCAATACGGGGAAATTGGTATTGAAAGATGGCGGTATTTACAAAGGCAAGAAAATTACATTTCACGATCCCTGTTATTTAGGTAGAGCGAATGATGTGTATGAAGCGCCTCGTGTGTTGATTGAAAAATTGGATGCTGAGTTAGTTGAAATGAAACGCTGCAAATCGAATGGTTTATGTTGCGGTGCTGGTGGAGCTCAAATGTTTAAAGAAGCCGAAAAAGGCAACAAAGAAATCAATGTGGAAAGAACAGAAGACGCTATTGAAACGACTGCTTCAATAATTGCAACAGGTTGTCCTTTCTGCAATACAATGATGACCGATGGAGTTAAACACTTCAACAAAGAAGAAGAAATTAAAGTGTTAGATATCGCTGAATTGATCGCAAATGCTGCAGAATTATAAAGAATTATTCCAAGATTTCAACGAATCAAGTAGGGTATGGGTGTACGCTTCAAATAAAGCGTTAAATGCTACCGAGATCCATTTTGTGCAAGATGAAATCAATAATTTCGTTCAGCAGTGGGCGACTCACGGAAAGGAATTAGTTGCTAAAGGCGCAGTTCTTTTTAATCGATTTATAATCTTAGCGGTTGACGAACAAAAAGTGGGAGCATCAGGTTGTTCTATTGATTCCTCCGTTCACTTCGTTAAAGCGCTTGGAGCAGAATTGAATGTGAACTTCTTCGATCGTTTGAATGTGTATATTACAAAAGATCAGCAAATTGAGCGAGTTCACATTTCAGATCTAAGTAATCACACTGATTGGAATTTATTCAATCCTCTGATTGCCAATCTAGAGCAACTAAACAATGCGTGGATCGTTCCAGTGAAAGAAAGTGTGTTGTATCGATAGGGAATTAGTCAATGAATATTTAATCTCTGTATTTGCACTGCTACGCTTTTAATCAGCTGAATTTAATTCAATTAACAATAATGTTTTCTAGACGTCAATTCCTTTTTCCCTTTTAGAATTACTCAACAATGAAAACTTTCTCCATTGAACCATCATCATAAATGTTAAACAACAAACAATTTGCTTGTAAAACCATTTCTCTAACTAAGAAATCACTGTTTTAATTAATTTTTAAGTGGTTTTTCATCGTTAATGGAAAAAATTGAATTGTAAGCTGCACAGCCGTTAATTTCATAATAGAGTGTATAATATTCTGTCAGGTTCTGATAGTGTATGTCTGCATTGCAAACCTGATAATTCATTATCAAAACAACCATCCCTCCAGCCGACCGAGTGTCCGACGAAGGAGGATGTATCGAGGACGCCTAACTCCTAATCCCTCTTCTTCCGATTCAATCGAATACCAGCTGAAACCCTTACCGAATAAAAATACTGTTGATACCTCAAATTAGTATAACGGATCGACTTATTATCAAATTCTGTAATGAGCATTACAAAGTAGCGGTCAACTGAATACCCGCCTATTAATCGTATGTCATAACGTGGTGCCAATCCCAAATAACCTCTCACAACACCATCAGTTGTATAATTTTTACCTTGAATAACTAAACCAAGTCCTAATAACCCAGAAAACTGCCAATTTTTAATTTTATTGACATAGGCGTAACCTGGAACCACGCCCAATTCAAAAGCCGAAAAAACTGAGGCTCCCGTTTTCGTAACGATAGAATCTTGTAATTCATCAGGAATAACATTGTTTGTTCCACTTCCAACACCAACACCAAAGACATTAAATATATTCTTCAAATACCATGTCTTAACTTCTTTTGTGTAATGAGCAGTCTTTCCCCTTAGTGCTGACATCTTAAAATTTCGATCATGAAAATACCAAGCATTAATAGAGAAACTTACCGAATTTGTATTTGGACGAATATCATTGGGTTTTAAACTATTCAATGTGTCATTCCACTGATTTGCATTTTTGATAGCGTAGCCAAAATAACTTCTTAAATCAACATCGAAAAAGGTCTTTTTATAAGTGAAATCGAATCCAATATTGAATTGATTCGTCTTTCCATATCGACTTACAGGTCTGAAATTTCCTGGAAGTGAAAAAGCTAATCGAAGTGCAAACCATTTATATGAAACTCCAAGACCAAGTACTGGACGAAAATTGTCACGGTATTTTAGCTTGTCGAGATCACTTGCAAAAGGATATTTAATAGAAAATGGCGCCGCTGAAAATCCGAAGTCAGAATGCAATACTATTTTATCCTTAAATACTTTATAAGGTAAAGTGTCTTCCTGAGAAAGTAAATTCATACTCAGAAAAACACCAATTATTAAAATGATATGATTACTTCGAAATTCCTTCAAGATTCAGTATAAAAGAATATGCTTGTGCTACCTCCTTGCGTTCATTGCTTCTGCCAGAACCACCACCGTGACCTGCATCCATGTTACAGTCAAAAAGCAAAGGTTTATCATTCGTACGCATATCACGTAATTTAGCAACCCATTTCATTGGTTCCCAATATTGAACTTGTGAGTCATGATAACCAGTCGTAACAAGTAGAGCAGGGTAGTCCATAGCCTTGATATTGTCGTAAGGAGAGTAATTTAACATGTAAAAGAAGTATTCTTCCATATTGGGATTTCCCCATTCTTCATATTCGCCTACTGTTAATGGAATTGTTTCGTCAAGCATCGTTGTTACAACATCTACAAAAGGTACTTGAGCAATTATTCCTTTCCATAGATAAGGCGCCATGTTCGCAACAGCTCCCATTAATAATCCACCAGCACTTCCGCCCTGTGCATATATTTTATTTTTAGCGCAATAGCCTTTCATTCCTAAATATTCGGCAGCATTGATAAAGTCAGTAAAGGTGTTTTTCTTTTTCAAAAACTTTCCATCTTCATACCATTCTTCACCCATATATTTACTTCCGCGAATGTGTGCCGTAGCATAAACAAAACCACGATCTAACAAACTCAGACGAGTTGCACTAAAAACATCAGGCAAGGTATAACCGTATGAACCGTAGCCATACAATAAGCATGGCGCATCCGCTAAAACAGTCCCTTTCTTGTAAACAATAGAAATAGGAATTTTTGTTCCATCATTGGCTGTTGCCCAAATACGCATTGATTCGTAGTTTTCCGGATTGAATGATTTGTCTTTCAATTCTTTACGGAAGAAGACTTCGCGCGTATGATTATTCAAATCATAGTTGAAAACGGTAGAAGGCGTTGTCAATGAATTATAAATAAAAAATAATTTTTCAGCCTCATAATCATCATTATTTCCAAGTCCTAAATAATAGGTTTCTTCGTCGAAATGAATCTGTTCTTTTTTAGTTGTTTGAAGATTAATCGTATTAATTTTCAGAAGACCTTCATGTCGAATTTCAATGACTAAATGATTTTTAAGCGCCAAAATCCCTTCAATAAGCATCAAAGAATTATGTTCTATAACTACTGAACATGCTTTAATTGAAGTGGGTATTGTTGGACTAAAAACAACCTTTCTATTCTTAGCATTTAAATTTGTAATGATGTAAAAACCTTTTTCATGATGATAAACTTCATAAATATGATCTTTTGACCTAGGAAGGAATACAATAGGTGATTCTGAAGGATTATCAGCATTAATGAGCTTCATCTCAGAAGTCGTAGAGCTGTTAGAATTTATAAGAATGTATCGATCTGTAATCGTTTTTCCGATACTGACAGAGTATTTTTCATCGTCTTCTTGGTAAACCAAAACATCTTTCTTTTCATCTGTTCCAAGTACATGTCGATATACTTGAAATTCTCTCAAGGTTTGAGGGTCTTTTTTTATGTAGAAAATGGTTTTATTGTCATTTGCCCATACAATTGAGCCATCCGAATTGGATATTTTATCGTTTAAAAATGAGTTATTACTATTAACTCGAAAGGTAATGGTGTATTTTCTTCTCCCAATAAAATCCTCACTAATAGCAAGTAATTCATTGTTTGGAGATGGAGACCAATCAGCTAATTCATAAAATGATTTGTTTTTCGCTCGTTCATTTTCATCAAAGAATACTTTTTCTTTTCCTTGATCTAACAGCATTACTTTCCCATAATCTAGGTCTTCAAAATTGCGAATTTGATAGGTGCGATGATTTAAATTGAAAGGCGCACTTACTTCATTTGGATCAATTCGATTGTTGAATTCGTCTAACAGGGTCTTTTGAAGTCCTTCTAGAGATGAAAAATATTCTTTTGAATAAGCGTTTTCTGCATTCAAATTATCAACTACATCTTTTGAATCTCTTTCATTCATCCAGAAATAATCGTCAATTCGTTTATGATCATGATTTATTAAAACGGTTTGTTTTTTTTGAGCCTTTGGTTCTTTGGACATAGTGGTAGATTGATTTTGTTGGGCAGATATTGAAAATGTTGCTATCGAAATGCCAATTATTAAAAGTTTCTTCATCCTTAAGATTTATATCGTAAAAATAAAGATTTTGTAATTCTAAATGAGGGTTGTTAGTTCTTTTATCTTTTGTTTATTTTTGTAGCAGATGAAAAAGTTATACAAATTCCTTCTTAATACACTGCCGCGTCCTTTATTGATACGTTTAAGTTATCCATTTAAAAAGATCGCTCCTTTGCTATATAAAGGAAACAATGTGGAATGTCCAGTCTGCGAACGCAGTTTCTCAAAGTTTCTTTCTTACGGTTCTGATATTGCTCATCGAGAAAATGTACTTTGCCCCTATGATTTAACCTTAGAGCGCCATCGATTGATGTGGCTGTATTTGCGTGATCATTCGAATTTTTTTACTGCGGAATCCATAAATGTGCTGCATATAGCACCAGAACAATGTTTTCATGGTAAATTCAAGGCACAAAAGAATTTGAGCTATGTAACGGGTGATTTAATTTCTCCACTGGCTGATTTACATTTTGATTTACATTCAATACCTCTTGAAGAGAACTCTTTTGATGTAATATTTTGTAATCACGTGCTTGAGCATGTGGACGATGCATTGCAATGTATGCGTGAATTATATAGGGTCATGAAGCCTGGTGGTTGGGGAATTATGCAAGTGCCTCAAGATTTTACAAGAGATACAACTTACGAAGATGCTTCGATAACAAGTCCGGAAGATCGAGAAAAGCATTTCTGGCAAAAAGACCATGTTCGCCTTTTCGGGAATGATTATCCTCTCTGGTTAGAAAAAGCTGGTTTTACGGTTGAAAAATTTGATAAGGAATCCAAGTATGATGCAAAAATGATTGAACGTTTTAGATTACAGAAACAGGAGATTTTGTACATTGTGCACAAATAACATGAATATGAAAGGAATTTATTTTTTGGGACTTGTTTTGAGTACTGCATTTGGTTTAAATGCACAGAAAAACGTATTTGTCCAGCTTAGCCCTAAAGTGGAAGGAAATGATTTGCAATTAGCAACTACTTTAACGGATGTCTATGGAAATGCATTTAATGTGTCATATTTTGATTACTATTTGTCAAATGTGCAATTAGTGCATGATGGTGGTCAAATTATGACCTTAGATCAACAAGTTTATTTGATTGAACCTCTAAATAATACAATTTACTTAGGCTATTTAGGTGTTAACCAAGTTGAAGAAATTCGTTTTGGAGTTGGAGTCCCTGCAAGTTTGAATACAATAAGTGGAGCTGATGCAATTGACATAACTGCTTATCCTGATGGCGATCCTTTGAGTTACCAAGATCCTTCAATGCATTGGGGGTGGACTTCTGGTTATAGCTGTATGATTGTTGGTGGGAATGGTGATTCAAATGGTGACGGAACACCAGATGCTATGTTTGAAATTCATAGTTTAGGTAATCAAAATTATGCTAATGTTTCTCTACCTGTTATAGGTACTGAAATATATACAGATCAATTGGACATTCATATAAATTGTAACTTGGATGTTTGGTTAAATGGGGTTGATTTAGCTACAGTTGGGGTGTTACACGGAACAAGTGGTGATAATACAGTCGTAATGAATAATCCAGAAACACGTCCAGTTTTCACACAAGATCAGACTGCTGGAGTAGTAACAACAGAAAAAATTCCGGGCAAAATTTGGTTTTACAATTCTGCATCTTTGTTTACCGCTCAATGGGAAGGTATTAAAAATGCCTCAACTATTTCTATAATTGATGTGCAAGGACGAATTATAGCAAGTAAATCTATTAATAGTTTGAATGGAATCTTTGAATTGGCTGATTTAGCCTCAGGAACATATAAAGTATCACTTACAGATTCAGAAAATAAAGTTCTTAAAATGATCAATGCGGTCAGATAAATGAGTTTAAGATTTGGACATATTATTTTAATTGGGGGGATGCTTATAGTATCCCTTTTTTCTGTTAAGTGTAAATCTAACCATGCTGTAATTCAAGGATATGGTAAGCTAAATACTCCTGAAGACAATCCCACAACCGACGCTAAAATTGAATTGGGAAAAAAATTATTTTTTGATACGCGACTTTCATTTGATAATACTGTTTCATGCGCTACTTGTCATGTTCCAGCATTTGGCTTTACCGACCGAAAGAAAGTAAGTGATGGTGTGTCAGGGAGAAAAACTGATCGTAATTCTCCATCATTACTAAATTCAGGCTATTTGCCTACAGTAATGTTTGATGCTCATCTTACATCTCTTGAAATGCAGGTAATCGTTCCAATACAAGAACATGTTGAAATGGGAATGAAAATGAGTGAAGTAATTGCCCGTTTGAAAGCAATTCCTGAGTATCAAGAAGCAGCTCGTGAAATTTTTAATCGTGATTTTGATCCATGGGTATTATCGAGAAGTATTTCAGCATTTGAACGCACCTTGATTTCAGTAAATTCTCGTTTTGATCAATATTTATATGGAAAAAAAGAGAAAGCAATGACTACAGAAGAAATTAAAGGTTGGAAACTTTTTTCAGAGAAACTATATTGTATTGCTTGTCACCCGGCACCATATTTCACAACGTATAAAGCGGAAAACAATGGTTTGTATGAAAATTATGGAACGGATCAAGGAAGATTTCGAATAGATCATGATTCAAGTGATATTGGAAAATTTAAAGTGCCTAGTTTAAGGAACATTGAATTAACTTTTCCATACATGCATGATGGATCTTTTAAAAATATCGATGAGATTATTTCTCATTATGAAAATGGTGGAAAGATCCATTGGAATAAGAATAGCGTAATTGTGCCTTTTAAATTAAGTAATAAGGAAAGAAGTCAACTTAAAGCATTTTTATGGACTTTAACGGATACAAGTTATATGATTAACTTCAACTAGTTAATATTTTAATTTGAGTATACAGCGGTGTCTATTGAATATTTATAGCATTTTGATGAATATTTATGCGTGCATAAAATATTTGGAACGGTTTTAGCGTTTGCAGTGTAACCAAACGAAAAAGTTTCGTTTGCTGTCTGGAGTCTGCAAGCTCCAAGCTAAACTAGAAAATAAAACCAACAAATTATGTCAGTGAACCCAATGTATCACCAAACCAATCAGCGTATGGAAGAGGAGCTGAGTTGGATACGGCGAGCGCAGAAAGATCCGGAGAGTTTCGGGCCGCTGTATAAAAAGTATCATGAACAAATTTTTCGTTATGTCTATCAGCGTATGGACGATGAAGAAACTGCGTTCGATGTTACTTCGCAAGTTTTTTTGAAGGCTTTAAACAACCTTCATAGATATGAATATAGAGGCGTTCCTTTTTCCTCTTGGTTGTATCGAATTGCAAAAAGTGAGTTGTATCAGTCTTTTAGAGATAAGAAGGCACAACGAACGGTTAATATCGATAGTTTTCAACTTTTTGAACTCATTGAAGAATTTGTCGATGATGAAAAAGACGAGAATAGAAAAAAACTTTTCAAAAGTTTAAAATTGATGAAGGAAAAGGACATGCAATTAATTGAGATGCGCTTTTTTGAAAAAAGATCCTTCAGAGAAATTGGTGAAATATTGGAAATTACAGAGAATAATGCGAAAGTGAAAACATTTCGTGCTATTGAAAAACTTAAACAGCTTTTTAAAACTACTAAATTAAGTCATGGAGATCAAGAAAGTTAACCTGGACAGAAAACCGATTGCATCGGAACACATCCAATCAAAACAAGATTTTCAACATGTTGTAAATGCATTTAGCAAAACCAAAGTCCCCGTATGGAAGCAGCCGCTTTTTTACGGGGCTGTTGGCGTTGCATCCCTTGCAGCAGTTGTAACATCTACAGTCATTCACTTTAACAATAATCAATTAGATGGTAAAAAAATTACATTAAATGCTCCGAAAGAGATAAAAGATGAAACAATTGCGAATGTCCAATTTGCGGCTGTTCAATCTGTTTCAGTAAAAGATGAAAAAGAGAATGCTTCTTTAAAAAAGCAGTCTAAAAATGAGTTGAGTAAAGAACAAATTGTAAACAACGTTTCAAAAAATGAAATAACGCCAATTTCAATGACGTCGCTTGCTTCTAAAAAAATGATTGAAGACGAAAGTTTCTCAAGCTTGTTGCCTAGTATTTCAGGTGTTTACCAAGGAGATATTAGCTACGACAAACTTTGTTCTTCGAATGGAATAGAAGTGAAAAATGGAATAGAAGTAAGGTCTTTTAAAATTCAATATGTGAAGGGGAATTCAGATAAGGAAGTGGTAATTCGCGATAAAAAATTATCTGAACTTGTTTGCAATGATCTAGAAAAGTCGGGGATTAATCAAATGGTTTTTATAACCGAAATTGAGGCATTTGACGGTGTAAAGAAAATTACAATTCCATCGATGAATTTTTGGTTGAAATTTGATTCATAACATACTTCAATCGTTCATTAACATCACGATATTGAAAAAATAATGTATTCATTTTTTGTTAAGTCATTAACTATTCATAAATTAGCAACTTAAAATTATAACTTGCTAAAAATTATTTAGAATGAGATTATTAATTAGCTTGGTTTTATTGCTGTTAACAACTATAACTTTTTCCCAGCATACAAACTTTAATACCCAAAGGAATTGGTCTTTGAATAAGAAAGAAATTCTATTTGGTATAGGAGCTACCCAATTTACAGGAGATTTAGGTGGGAGAAATCAAATCGGAAAGGATTATTCCTTGGTTGATATTGATTTACCTTCTACTGGTTTTGGTGGAATGATCGGTTATCGCTACAGGTTTCATCCATTTTTTGCAACTTCGACAATTTTGAATGTCGGCTTGTTGAGAGGCGATGATGCTTTAACAAATGAAGTTATTCGAAATAGCCGTAATTTAAATTTTAGGACGATTAATATCGAACTTCAACAACGCATAGAATTTATTTTGTACGCGAATGAAAAATTCGGTGCGCGATATAAACCTCCTGGTCATAAAGGTTTTAAGGATAAAAATATGCAATTGTATGTCTATTCTGGAATTGGTGTTACTTACTTTAATCCAAAAGGAAGATACAACGGCTCATGGACAGCTTTGAGACCATTGAAAACAGAAGGACAAGGAATGGACGGTGGATCGGAAGTGTACTTGCCGGTAACTGCAACTATTCCTTTTGGTTTAGGTTTTCGAATGGGAATTGGAAGAATGTGGAGAGTTGGTTTTGAAGCGACATACGTTAAAACATTCTCTGATTATATCGATGACGTTGGTGGTGATTATTATGATCCTTCTGCTTTGGGTTCTGCTGAAGCTGCTTATTTGTCAAATCCTGCAGTAAATAATACAAGTTGGTTTGCTCCGGGACAAATGAGAGGACAACGTCAAAAAGATGCGTATTACTACTTGAACATTGTTGTGGCAAGAAATATTACTTACAAAGATTACGCTAAACAAAGAAAAAGCTATAATTGGAGTAAAGGACGTTATAAGTTCTAATTTTGTTGAAAACAGTTGATATTTAAAACGAGGTGGCCAATGTCACCTCGTTTTGCATGTATACTTTTGTACTAAACACAAAAAAATGTATTCTATAATCCGGTCTATTTTATTTTTATTCGATCCTGAAAAGGTTCATTATTTTACAACCGATTTATTAAAGATACTGCTGAGGATTCCAGGAATGAAATTCTTATTTTCAAAATTATATATCATTGAAGATAAACGCCTCGAAAAAGAAGTATTTGGAATACGATTTAAAAACCCTGTGGGACTAGCAGCGGGTTTCGATAAGAATGCTTCAATGTATAATGATTTGGCATATTGTGGATTTGGATTTATTGAAATTGGAACGGTAACACCTCTTGGGCAACTTGGAAATGATAAACCTCGTTTGTTTAGATTGAAATCGGATAAGGCAATTGTTAATCGAATGGGATTTAATAATGCTGGGATGGAAGCTGCAATTGAAAATTTAAAAAAGCGAAATACACGTATCATTATTGGAGGAAATATCGGAAAAAATAAAATCACACCTAACGAAGAAGCAACGAGTGATTATATAAAATGTTTCGAAGCATTGTTTCCTTATGTTGATTATTTTGTGGTAAATGTTTCATCTCCGAATACGCCAAATCTTAGAGCGCTGCAGGAAAAGGAACCATTAAAACAATTGCTTTCAAACTTAAAAAAAGCAAATAGCGATAAAGAAGTAAGTAAGCCAATTCTCTTGAAAATAGCTCCAGATTTGACGAATGAGCAATTAGATGATATTATTGAAATCATAAACGAAACAAAAATTGATGGCGTAATTGCTACAAATACAACAATAAGTCGCGAAAAACTGAAAGCTACAAAAGATCAACTGGAATCTATTGGTGCAGGAGGAGTTTCTGGAAAACCTTTAACCAAAAGATCTACTGAAGTAATTGCTTATTTGCATCAAAAATCAAAGGGGTCATTCCCTATTGTTGGAGTAGGTGGGATTCACACAGCAGAAGATGCATTAGAAAAGTTAGCAGCTGGAGCTTCATTAATTCAAGTTTATACTGGATTTATTTATGAAGGTCCAGGTATCGTAAAAAGTATCAATAAAGCGATACTTAAATCGATGAATTCAAATTGAAACAACAAATGACAGAAGTTAAAATAATAGAATGTCCGCGTGATGCAATGCAAGGACTACATGATTTTATTCCAACAGATGTAAAAGCATCATATATCAATGAATTATTGAAGTGTGGCTTTGATACCTTGGATTTTGGAAGCTTTGTCTCTCCCAAGGCAATTCCTCAAATGCGAGATACTGCTGATGTTTTAAGTCAATTGATACTGAATTCACCAACTAAATTATTAGCAATTATTGCAAATGAACGTGGAGCGGAGGATGCTTGTAATTTTGAAGAGATTGATTATTTAGGTTATCCTTTTTCAATCTCAGAAACATTTCAGCAACGGAATACGAATGCAAGTATTACTGAATCAATTCAACGAGTTGAAGCAATTCAATCTTTAGCTCTAAAATCGAATAAAAAATTAGTCGTTTATTTATCCATGGGATTTGGCAATCCTTATGGGGAAGAATGGAATGCAGAAATTGTTTTGAAATGGTCTAACAGTTTGCACAACGATTTAGGAATAGATATTTTAGCTTTATCAGATACGATTGGCTCCGCGACATTGGAGGAGGTCGCTTATATTTATAAAAATATTATTCCTGAATTACCTAAGGTTGAATTTGGAGCACATTTGCATACGCGTCCTGAAAACGCCAAGAATTTGGTTCGTGTGGCTTTTGAAAATGGCTGTCGTAGATTTGATGGTGCAATCAAAGGTCTTGGCGGATGTCCAATGGCGACCGATGATTTAACGGGAAATATGCCAACTGAGTTATTGCTTGAGTGGTTGAATGAAAATCGGATTAGTAACGGTGTAAAAATGGAAGAGTTTGACAAATCATACCAACAGGCTCGCCTGGTATTTCCTTCATAAATTGTTACCATTTTAACGGAATGAATTATTTGAAATAGTTGCTGCTTTAAATCAATTGAATAATACCTTGATTACATAAAATATATCATATGTTGAAACACCTAAATATCAAATTTAGTTTTATCTTTTTCGCTGGTCTAATTCTGACTTCATGCAATGGTGAAGAAGAAGTTGAACCGAAAAAGAAGAGTGAAACTGAACTCTCAACTGACATAAAAGCGGTTGAAACCTTATTTGACTCTGATATTTTTCCCGATCCAAAAATGTCTGAACTTCTGCAAGAATTAAACATGTGTAATGTGAACTCAAAAGATACGCTTGATTATAATAATCCATCTTGCACACCTCGATTTTTTCGTTTTTTCTCAATGAACGATAAAATGCCTATTGAAAACGGATTTTTGCTACAAGTTAAATCAAAGGTGTCTGGTTTTCCATTACGTCGCTTACTTATATTTATTCGTGAGCGAGGTCAACTTGTTAAAGTCAATGGTTTCGTTGCAAACTTAATTGGCCAGCGAAAATCAGATTCAGGTTATGATGATTTGCTTCTGCGGTTTAATGGAAATGAAGAAGGTGAATCGATTTTTTATAATTGCTATTTTGGATGGAATGGTTCAAAATATACCTTCAAATCGGTTGAAGTGATTGAAGGCGCTAATTGGGGTGGACCAGTAAAAGAAAATTTTAAAGATTCAATGTCTGTGGAAATTGAAAAAGTATTAAACCAAACCTCTATGTTGTTTTGATCTTTCGCTTGTTTATTCTTCTTAGCATAATTGTTACAGCTTCTTGTTCAACTGGCGTTAATTTGAAGCCAGTTGACCTTGGATCACTTTTTCATGATGGGAACAGCAAAGTTTGGCTTGTTGATAAGGTAATAATCGATAATCAGAATTTTGCGCCTAAACAAGCTGCAGATAAAGATGCTTTTATTTTTTATTCTACAAGTAAATGCTCTTTTCAACCATTAAAAACGTTGGGAGATTTTTCAAGTAAGAATGGAGAGTATTCCGTTTATTCGGATGAAAAAATGTTGACAGTTTACTTCAAAAAAGAACTTTGGGAATTCAATATATCCTCATTTAAAGATAATAGAATTGTATTGAAACCAACGCGAAAATCTGATTTGAAATATACCTTGGTACTAATTCCACTGCCCGAGTTATAACTTGAGTTCGATTCTAATTTTTCACAATTCGTCTGGTGATTTTTCCTTGGGTTGTAAAAACCGTTAACAAATAAATTCCATTCGGTAAATCATGTGTTTTAAGAACAGTATTGGTTTGATTGTCACGAATTAATTTCCCTGATAAATCCATTAACTGAATTGAGTTGATTTCAGTCTCAGTTTGAACATAAACAACATCATTTGTTGGATTTGGATAAACAGAAAGTTGAACATTCGTTATTTCAGAAATTGCAGCCGGATCATCTTTCGTAACTGAAATATCATCGATGTACAGTTTAAATCCATCGTTTGTATTATTTCTATATGCAACATAAATAGATTGTCCATTATATCCTTCAGCACTTAAATCAACTGAACGATTTGTCCATTCTGCATTTTCTTGCTGTATAGACCCAATTGTATCTGTAAAACTTGCTAGATCAGTATTTGTCGTAGATACTAATACAAGATAATCATCTGGAAAAGAGGCATCATGTGATTTTGCATTCCATGTCAACGTATTCCCGAAGGTACCTAAAACCAATTGAGGTGTAATTAGCCAACGATCTGCCTGACCAACAGGTTCAAAAAAAGAAGTAGAACCAGCGAGCATGTTCATATTGTCTGTAGGATCAACAGCAGAAATCCAAGCGGAAGTATATTCAGCAACTGCCATATTTGGTGTTAATCCATCATTATCAACAAGCGTGAAAGTAGCAGGAATACCAGATTGAAAATCTTCTAATAATATCGATGTTTGTGCTGTTGATAGAAATGAACCAACAATAAAAAGTCCTAAAATGCTATGTTTAATTACCTTCATGTTTCAAATTTACAAATTAATCAGCGAGTGCTATAAGGATATCTTTGAATTCTTGATAAAAACGATCAAACTCAACCAAACGTTGCGTGAAAAATTGTCGAATAAACATCCAATCTTCATCCTTGTAAAAACTCAATTCATCATTTCTCCATTCAATTCGAGAAATAGATTTCCCTTCTTTTGTCGTAAAATGTTCTGTCCAAATTGTCTCCCAAGACATTTCTTGTTCGAGAACCTTTTTTAATTCTGTCATTTGTTCCCAAAGAATAGCGCGAATTCCTTCATCTTTGGTTTGAATATCGAAACACAAACGTGCTCCATACTGATCTGTCTCTAAACGTATGTAAATGTCTTTAACATCAGATGGATAACTCACCCAACTCATTGCTCTCCCAGAGGACGATTTGACAGAACGCATTTCTTTTTTAAACGTGTCCCAAAACACTGCATTGCGCGCTTTCCGTTCCTCCTTGGACAACATACTAATTGTATTCTACTTTGAATTTTACGCGATTGTACTCAAAAGAACGAAGAAGCTTGTCTTCCGTATAGTGAAAAGTGTATTCCTTTATTGGGCTTGCATTTACAAACCTTTTGAAGCTGATTAATTTTTTATTGTTTTCGTATTCCCATTCTGCTACCAAATTTGTTTGCACAAATGACTCATCAATCAAATAGCTTCTTTGAGGGCGATAGTTTTGATCAATATAAGTCACGTTTTTCTCAGCATTAATTAATTCTGGCATTTCTATGTTAATCAATTTAAGAATATTCTTGGTGTTTTTCAATGGTTCACCTTCTTTAATTATAAGGTTGATATGTGAGATGAAATTGCCAGATTTTTCAACAATGGCATAAGGTCGTTCCATTGATCCATAAATAAAGGTTGTATCCCAAATACCATTTTTACGCTCTCGAAGTTGCACTATTCTGTTATTTTCCTCAATTCGCTTTAATGTTTGGTTGACATTCTCCCCAAAATATAAATTGAGTTTACCTGTATTATTATCGAATTTAGCCTCACAAATAGGGGTTTTTGAAACGTCAAATTGAGTATATGCGAAGTGTGAAAGTGCAAATTTCTTGTTGAATGAATATTGAATTAACTCCGATGTATCATCTGGGTTTTTTAAGCCTTTAGCAATGAATCTAATTCGATTTATTCCTGAGATTCTTAAAAGTGAATCGTTCCAAATATCTCCAAATTGAAAAGGGGTTTCATTTAATTGGTCAATAAAATAAATATTATACAAGGAATATTCACTTAAACTAGTATTGCTAGGTAACGAATAATTGTGCTTAGGTCGCTCAATGCAAGAACCTAAAATCACCAAAAGTGTGAATACAAAAAACGATAAAACTCGAAACATGGAGATTAATTTGTACAAATGTAGTGAAAATGCTTGTTTAACAAGTGCACGAATCATAAGTCAAGAATAATTCTTACAATCTAAAACACCCAAACTGCACAAAATTTAACACAACTTTCGAATCCTCTTAAAAGACAATCTTTATCCATTACAATCCTCTTTCCTTATACCATACGCTATAGTCACTATCGTCACTTACCTTTAATACAGCCTTTGGTGCAGGGAATAAAAATGGTTTTTTACATGGCTCAGCCTCACCATAAGTAGTGTATTCGATTTGATTAAAAAATGGATGAGCCTTTTCGTCCTTTGAACTATAGCCCCAAGTATAATTCATATAGATGATTTCAGACATTGCTGGATTGTCAACTTTTTTTAATTTTTTTATGTTCAATCCTTTTTTGGAATAATTCATTTCAGCAATAGCGATACTTTCAAATTTTACTGAATAAAATTCGGAATTCCAATCGCATTCAATAATCTCCGTTTTGGTAACTTTCAAGAAATAAACGTTGGCGGCATACTCACCTGAAAAATCACAGCAATCACAATAATTAAAAATGTAAGGATTCTCTTCAAGTTCAGCAACTACAGATTGAGCTTCTAACAAAGTTAAATTGTCCCAAGCATCAGCAAAAGAAAATTGACTAGCAAGAATCGAAAAAAGAAAAATGATCGTTTTCATACGGTTTTCAGATGATTAGATTTTAAGTTTTTTATAAACTGATTTTGTTACCTTTCGGAAAGAAAAACTTATGTTATTTTTAACTTCCTTTTAAGAGATCGAAAATATAAAAATACACAATGATTGAGCATAATATCTGTAATTTTATGAAATCTATTTTGACATCAATCTTCGTAATTATACTTATTTCAACGAATACTTCTTGGTCACAAACTGACTTGCACATTGTTCAGATTAATAATGGAGATCAATATTTAAGTAATTCGATTGACGGAACTAATATTTTACAATGGAATGGACTCAGCCAAAACCTGGAGTTTCGTTATGAAGGCTTAACATCAACACCAATAAAATTTTTTTTTCAGGAAAAGGAGATTATAGCTTTCGATTCGAATGAAGTAGTAGTTTGGGATATTTATAATAAAGTACCGAAGGAGAGGTATGCCTTGCCTATAGAAATTCGATCAGATTTGAGTAATTATTATAAATCATCTGGCTCATTCAATGATTTTTGGTTAAAAACAGAATTACATGAGGACATCATTTATCTTGGAATTTCTCGCTTGATTATTGAACTTCCTTATAAAGCTAGAACCTTTACAGTTCTAAAAGAATTCGAAAATCTCATTTCTGCTTTAAGTTATAGTGCTTCAGCCTCGTATCTCTTAATCGAAGAAAATTGGACGCCAAAAACCATACATCATTATAATCTTTCAACTAAGGAAATAAATCAATTAGCTGAAGGGGCATCTATTACAGCATCAATAAATGAAAAAGGTGAAATCAATATTTATGATTATTTCAATAATAAAGGTGAAATATATTCGCTCGAACTAAAAAAGAAGAAATCGTATACCATTTCAGAATATGTAGGTTCCTTAAAACCATTGTTTCTTGGGCAGAGCCATTTGCTTTTTCCTTTTAGCGATAGCATGGCTTATTTGCATAATATAGATGAAAACTATACCTCTTCACTGGGATTTTCGAATGGAAACGGCACATTTTCGCAGCTGAATGGATTTTTTATGTCAGTTGCTACCAATCAACAGGAAGTTTCTTGTCAAACAATTAATCAGTTTCTTTCTGCACGAGAAAATTTTATGCTAGAAGATATCAATCGCTGGGAGATTTCTCAAGCATTAAAAGTGGGTGATATTGGAGAGACAAGCATAAAAATCGGAATGAATTCTTATTTATTCTCGGAGCATATTACTACAATGGCAATTGCCAAAACAACTAAATATTTTGGTGCTGCAAATGGTGCTTTTGGGACTTTTACAGACAGCGGAAAGTTGTTAGAAATAAACAAGATTTCCAATACAGTTAGTTCACTGCTAATTGCAGATTCAGTTATTTACATTGGGAGCCTTGGTAGAATTGTAACGTTTGATATACATAAGAAAGACTTTGCTCAATCCTTTAGAGCACATGATGGCTTTGTAAATCGCCTGAGTATTTCACCAAATGGTCGTTTTTTACTATCTGTTTCAACTGACAGAAGTGTTTTTCTTTGGGATCTTCAGGAGCAATCTATGATTCAACGTTTTTATTTTCAGAAAACAATTGAAAGTTGTGAATTAAAGAACGATTTATCGTTTCAACTTGTTTTAAGTGATGGAGAGAAAATAGAAGAAAAGAATATCGATTTGTTTAATCGCTTATTTTCGAATCAGCTAGAAGTTAAAACAAGGCTTCAACACAGTTCGTCAATTCGTGACATGGATGTTGCAAAAAATGGTAATTATCTTATCTCAGTAGATTCGGATGGTGTAATTAAAATTTGGATGACTTCACAGATGATTCCTATTCATACGTTGCAAATTGACGATGGAATTAGACGCTTAAAATTCATAGAGCAAGGAAACACCTTTTTTGCATTCAGCGGTACAAAAATTTATATTATCGACACCAAAACAGGTGAATTAATTCGAAAACTTGAAATCCCGTCAATTTATGGTGAAATTATGGTTTTAGATGTTACTGAGGCGAACAATGGACGCTTTTTTCTTCTAACGTCCGTAAATTCAAATGAAGTTTATTTTTACAACCTAACGACCAATTCGTTTGCTTGGTTTTGTTCAGGAAAAGCCCCGTTTTCAGTTAAGAATATAGCTTTTAATCCAACTTACGACTCACTTTTTGTTACCTATGGCGCTGAAGGGATTTATGTTTATGAAAGTACAAAAGGGCAATATCTTCGAAAAATTGTGAATCCAAATAATTCAAATACCAATGCTTATGTAAATTATACCTTAAGGTTTTCTCCAAACGGGAAACTCATTATGGCCGATTATAATGATAGTTTGCGGGTGTTTAATTTTGAAAATGGCAAATTATTAGGGACCTATAAAGGATATCTTGGTTTTTTTGTATCAGATTCAAACGTGTTTATTTCTGGATATTTTCCAAAAGAACAAGAGACACGTTATTGGAATGAAAACATTTACACAAAAATGAAAGAATATGAATTTTCCTTGGAACGATTGGATTATTTGACAGAAGAACACACCTTCGATAGAGCTAGAAATCTTTTATACATTTCTAAAAATAGCGAAATCAAAATGATAAATGTGCTTTCGGGGCAATTTGTGAATCGCGTATCAGGAATGCCTTCTGAAAAGGTAATTGCCCAATTTGATCCACTCAATAAATCCAAACTCATTGTTTCGATTGACAAGGAGATTAAAACGGTAGACGCAATTACCGGTAAGGTCGATAAAGTCTGGAAACTAAAAGGTGATGAAATAAATTATAATCAAGATTTTTCAAAAATAGCAATTACCCGTTCAGGTGATGTTTTCGTATATTCCACAGTAGAGGAGACGCTTCTATATAAAGTCATCGATGTCGATAAGGTAATTTTCACAGGTGAAGGGCAATTAATATGTTTCAGTTATTTTAATGGAATTCGAATTTTGAATGAGCAAACAGGGCAGCAAATCTATTCAAATGGGGGAATTGAAAGCAAAGAAATTTTGAAATCGTATGTGTATGTTCCAATTGATAAAGAACTTATTCTTGTTCTATATAAGTCACTTTCTCATCCTGATAAAATGAGCTACAAAGAGCGAATAGCTGCGATGAAAAAAGTTACTTATCTTGTTGGAATAGATATTAGTGCGGGCAAAGAAAAGTATAAACAAGATTTCCCAACAGAATACACAGATATGATTTATAGTTCGAAAGGTCAATTGGCTATTCAAACTTATTATAGTCAATTTAAGTTGGTAAAAGATGAAAAAGAGATTTTTATACGTTCTGATTTGTATGTCACTTCTATCAGATACAGCGATGATGGTAATTATTTTTATTTAATCGGTTCAGAAGGGCAGCTAGAATGTTATGACACAGAAACAGGTTTACTTATTTTTATAAATAGATTCCATGACAAAAAAATTGAAATGATGTCTTGGAGAGATAGTTTATTACTCACTGTTGGACGAGATGGAAAGTCCGTTCTGCTTAACACAAAGGATGGAAAATTAATTGGTAGTTATTTGTTTTTTAAAGGAGAAGATCACGTGATGATTGATGCTAATAATTACTACAAAGGTTCTAAAAAAGGGGTAGAGGGAATTTATTTCAAAAAAGGAAGTAATTATTATCCTATCGAACAATTTGATGCCCAACAGAATCGCCCTGATAAAGTATTGAAGAGTTTTGGTGAAAAGGACATGGAAGTCATTAAATCTTATGAAAATGCTGTGATTAAACGCTTGAATAAAATGGGAATAAAACCATCGAATGGAATAATTGAATTTTCTTTGCCGCAATTGACTATTAAAGATGCTGGCCAAATCCCACTGATATCAACAACGGGTCAACTCACGATTGAACTCTTAGGAAAAAGCAGCTCTATTCCATTAAAAAGTATGCACATTTGGATTAATGATGTGCCCATTTATGGCATTAATGGACTCACAATTGGAGTTGAAGGCTTATTGTCGTTTGAAAAGAAATTGAGATTAGAATTGGCAGAAGGAAACAATAAACTTCAACTTGCATTAATGAATAATGAAGGTCTTGAAAGTGAGAAATTGACGTATTTTATTTTTTATGAACCACTTAAACCAATTAAAAAATATTTGTATTTAATTAACTTAGGTGTAAGTCATTATGCCGACTCTCTTTACGATTTAAGTTATGCCTCCAAGGACGCGAAAGACCTTGAAGCCTTGTTTCAAAGCGCGACCAAAACTGTTTATGATTCCATCATTCATTATACCTTAATCGATCAAGAATTGACTTCTCAGAATGTGTTGAATTTAAAAAAACAGTTGCTAAAAGCTGGACGAAACGATGCAGTGATCATCACATTTGCAGGTCATGGATTACTTGATAATCAATACAACTATTATTTGGCTACGTATGATATTGACTTTAATCAACCAGCAGTTAAGGGCTTATCATACGAAAGTTTTGAACAGCTTTTAGACGGAATTGCCCCCTTGAAAAAAACCTTATTTATCGATGCTTGTCACAGTGGTGAAGTTGAAGTTGAAACCATTTCAACCTTGAAAAACACTAATGTCACAGCAAAAAAAGTGGGAAGAGGAGGTGAGTCTGAATATGTGGGTAAGACACAAGAATTAAATACATCGGAGCTGACGAAAGAACTATTCAATGATTTAAGACGTGGAACAGGAGCAACTGTAATTTCTGCATCAGGCGGTTTAGATTTAGCTATGGAAATCGCAGAATATCAAAACGGATTGTTTACCTATTGTATACTCCATGGATTAAAAGATCTTGCTGCTGATAAAAATGAGGATGGAAAAATTATGTTGAGTGAATTACAAATGTATTTACAAGAAGAAGTGTACAAATTAAGTAATGGTGCGCAAAAACCAACATCACGTATTGAAAATTTAAGTTTAGATTATAGGATTTGGTAAATTCGAAATTGAATACGAGGTCAATTTTACAGTAACTAAAATTACAACTCGAATTATAGACGAATATCGCTACTTATGATCAAACAGCTACTCGCTATTTCGTTTCTATTGCTTGTTGGTAAAACACTTGCACAACCTTCAATTTTCACCTTTGAAGATTATACGAAATGCTATGTCGGCTTTTTAACTAATAAAAAAGACACACTTTGGCCCGCACAATTTGAATCTGCACTAGTTGCACGTGATTACAATCGCTATGTAAACTTTGATACATGGATTGTGAAATTTAATGGTCGTTATGGCTTGTTAACTAAAAATGGAGACATTGCATTACCCTTTGAATATGAGGAAATAAATGTGGGGATTGAAATTGATTCTTACATCGTAAGAAAGAATGGTAAAGTTGGTATTATTCGAGAAAATGGAAAGGTACTGATCGATTTCGCATACGACCGCATTGAAATTGGATATTTAAACGAACAAATTCAATATTACTTGCCATATATTGCCGAGAAAAAAGGAATCATTACGAAAGATTATAGACAATTAGCTGCAACGAACTATGAAGAAGTAGAATTAATTTATGGTTATAATTACGGATACGATGACGCTTACTACTCATCCATAAATGATATACCATATTTTTGGCAACTCAGCGATAGTATAAATTCAGGTTTAATAGATCAAGAAGGGAAACTCATATTTCCCTTAGAATACGATTACATAGAACGGTATTATCTTCGATCTAGATGCGGAAAAGTTCAACACTATTGGGGTCTGTATAATTCAGAGGGCAAGCAAGGTCTGGCTCGTGTAGATGGAGAATTACTTATTCCTGTAGCATATGATCATGTTTCTATCTATCAAACCCAAGAAATAAACTGTGAAGATTCTATTCTTTCTTTTGTCCATTCGGAGGATAATAAAGAAAAATCGGCTTTCAATTTGAAAACAGGCGAGAAAAGTAATTTTTATGGGTATTTGAAAAATCAAGGAAAGTATCATGTATTCAACAAGAAAGGAACCTTTGGGATTTTAGATGAGCATATGAAGGCAATTCCAATAAATACGAAGTTGGAAATTTCATTATTCAGCCAAGGCCATTTTGTAAGGGAGGAATATACCCATAATGAAGATGATCGATGGTATGACGGTGAAATGGTGCTTGATAATCAAGTTGTTGTAATTTCAAAAATTGGAGAATATGTTCGTTCAAATCAATCAGCCAAAAGCAGGAAGCAAAAGGAAAATTTATTCGGACTATACAATTATAAAACGAAGGAGTATCTCAAACCGAAACACCACTTAATGTATCGTAAAACATTCCAAGATCAATCCTATTTTTGGGGAATTACTTTTACAGATACAGAGCATGAAATTGGAAATCTCTCGATTTATTCAGCTGATTTAAAAGTAATTCAATCGTATGATTTTCAAGATTTAAATCATAATTCAATTGAGATTTATATGGCTTGTGCAGCGAGCAGTGAAAAAATATTTCTTTTTAAAAGCAAAAATCAACTAATTGGAGGTATTAATGCGAAAGGAGATTTATTATTGCCTTTTGAATACACCAAGGCTGCCGCGATTCGAGAAAGTGAATATGACGATTGTTTTAATT
>Ga0105050_10000330_pt1 | contig 71061 bp, 68 predicted proteins | sample FRY01_FD_78088 | JGI IMG/M metagenome (GOLD analysis project Ga0105050, IMG submission 78088) | Freshwater microbial communities from Lake Fryxell liftoff mats and glacier meltwater in Antarctica - FRY-01 | ecosystem: Environmental > Aquatic > Freshwater > Ice > Glacier meltwater ... | reverse complement strand
TTCTTTGAGGAGTTGCTGGATGCGGACGCGGGCGGAACGGACGAAATTTCCCCACCATTTGTCGTGCGGGGCTCCTTTGTATTTTTCCCATTCATGGAGAGAGGGGCCTCCGCTGACGATGATGTATTCCGGTCCGCTGGCAGCAAGGGCCGGGGCGGTCAGGACAATAAGGAGAATTAGGGCGCGGAGTAGGGACGGCATCGTGTTTAAGAAACGCTGCCAGTGGGTTTCTGCAAGCGCAAATCATAAAGACACGCCCTCTTTGTTGGGGGAAATGCTGGCGACTTTTCCTGTCGTGGCCGTCGAGGGTTCGCGCCAAGTGGGGAAATCCGCTCTCATCCAGCGGCCAATCATCGGTCGGGGCCGGCGATACCTGACTTTGGACGACATCAGTCTGTCTTCGGTGGCTCATACCGACCTGCCCCTCAGCATTGATGAGGTTCAATTGGCTCCGGGGCTTCTGCGCGAGATCAAGCTTCGGGTGAATCGAGATCGCGAACCGGGCCGGTTGCTTCACGTTCGCACCCACGACGGGTTGGCGGTTGATGGATTGCTCTCAATCCGGGGCATGACCCTGGGATCGACCTTCCAAGTCTTTCCCCAGGGGGACCTGCCGGGAGACTGATTGACTCGACAGAAAGTGGATTTTTTGGTTTTTCATCTCGAGTGAAGCACCTGCTCTCCATAGAATCCCTCTCCCGGAGCGACATTGAAGACATTCTTTCGGCCTCGGCCGAAATGAAATCCACCCGGGGTCATCATGCGGCTCATCCCCTGCGTCATACCTGCTGGGCGATGATGTTTTCGAAATCTTCCACCCGGACGCGGGTTTCCTTTGAGGTGGGAATTCGCGAACTGGGCGGTGATGTCATCTTTCTGGCGGCGGACGATATTCAACTCGGCCGAGGCGAACCCATTCGGGACACGGCCCGGGTGATGGGGCGCATGGTCCATGGTGCGGTCATTCGGACTTTTGCCCAAAGCGATGTGGATGATTTTGCCGCCTTCAGTGGAGTGCCCACCATCAATGCTCTCACGGATGAGGAACACCCCTGCCAGATCTTGGCGGACATGTTCACGATCCGGGAACTGGGGCGCGATTTGGACAAAATGAAGTTGGTCTTTATTGGCGATGGAGATTGCAATATGGCGCGCTCATGGATTTGGGCGGCAGCGCGGTGGGGGTTCGAACTCACCATCGCCGCTCCACCAAAATTTCAACCGCCGGAGGATCTTGTTCGTCGCAGTGGGGGCAAGATCACGGTGACCGAGGACCTCCTCGGTGCGGCCCAAGGTGCCGATGTCCTTTATACCGATGTCTGGGTCAGCATGGGACGCGAAGAGGAATCGGCCTTTCGATTGGCCCAACTCCAAGGATATCAAATCAATGCGCAGGTGGTCGCGGCGGCTCCGGACGCTCTCGTCATGCATTGTCTTCCCGCGTACCGAGGGAAAGAAATTACCGAAGAAATCCTCGAAGCGCATGCGTCCACGATTTTTCAGCAGGCGGAAAATCGATTGCACGCCCAGAAGGCAATCTTGTCACGGTTGGCAAGGTGAGGCCGCCGGGTTGGGGCCCCGTTCTGGCAGGGTTTTGCTCAACACGAGGATGCAGGGATTTCTGGCGGAGCGACTTTCGAGGCTCTGAGGTTCCTGCATAATTTTTTAAATCATCGTTGCTTCAAATAGAAGTTTCACTAATATCGCCAATTCTTCAGACGCTTTCACCCAGTTAACCCCTTCACTTTTTATCCCGTGTCATTCGAATTTCTACTTAATCAAGGTATTGTCCTTTCATTGGTTTGCGCCGTTGCGGGTCTGATCGCAGCCATCTTTTTAATCACCTCGGTGCTTCGGTCGCCCGCGGGAAATCCGCGGATGCAGGAGATTGCCGGAGCGATTCAAGAAGGAGCCAAAGCGTATTTGAACCGCCAGCTTGTCTCGATCGGGGTGATCTCCATCGTGATTTTTGGCTTGGTCGCCTGGCTTCGAGATCTCCCCACGGCGTTGGGATTTCTCTTGGGTGCGGTTTGTTCGGTCGCGGCGGGTTATATTGGAATGCGGGTCGCAGTGGTGGCCAATGTGCGCACGGCCCAAGGGGCAACCATCAGCCGCAAAAAAGCCCTTCAAGCGGCTTTCAACGGGGGCGCGGTCACGGGGCTTCTGGTCGTGGGATTGGCTCTTATCTCCGTGGGAATTTTCTGGTTGGTGATGTGGAGCGTGAACCCGGACAAAGCCGTCTCTAGCTTGGTCGGGGTGGCTTTGGGTGCTTCCTTGATTTCAGTTTTCGCGCGGCTTGGTGGTGGCATCTATACCAAAGCCGCCGACGTGGGTGCGGATTTGGTGGGTAAAGTCGAATCCAACCTCGACGAGGACGATCCTCGCAATCCGGCGACGATCGCAGATAACGTAGGGGACAATGTGGGTGACTGCGCAGGGATGGCCGCGGACGTTTTTGAGACTTATGCGGTGGCATTGATTGGAGCCATTTTGGTGGCGGCCTTGGTCGCTGGCGGCGGGGCGGCGATTGTTTATCCCTTTGTTCTCGGAGGACTGGCCATCATCGCGTCGATCTTGGGGATTATTTTCGTCAACGTGGTCAAGATCAAGCCGGCCAACGCCCTCATGGGTGGCGTTTTGATTAGTGCCCTGGTGGCAGCGGCAGCTTTTTGGCCTGTGACCCAGGCGATGTTCCCCCATGGCCTCACCGTGAAGGATGTCTTGAGTGGGACCGAAGCCGTCTATTCGGCGGGAGGAATTTATTTTGCAGCCATGATCGGGTTGCTGATGACCGGCGCAGCGGTTTTGATCACAAATTATTACACTTCGACGGCTTACTCGCCGGTGCGAAAAATTGCCCAAGCCTGCGAGACCGGGGCTGCCACCGGCATCATTGCCGGGTTGGGCATGGGCCTGCATGCCACCGCTCTGCCAGTCATCTGCATTGGCGCTTCGATCTGGTGCAGCTATGAAGCGGCCGGTCTCTATGGAATCGCCGTGGCCGTGATGTCCATGCTCTCCCTCTCTGGGATCATTATTTCGCTCGATGCCTTTGGTCCGATTACGGACAACGCTGGGGGGATTGCCGTGATGAGTGGAATGCCAAAAGAAATTCGCGCGATCACGGACGATCTGGACGCGGTGGGCAACACCATGAAAGCGGTGACCAAAGGCTACGCCATCGCCAGTGCCGGCCTCGCCGCCGTGGTCCTTTTTGGTTCCTACTATGTGGACCTCAAACACCATCTCTTGGTCGTTCGCCAATTGACCGAAAGTCAGGTCGCGGCGGATCTCGCGTTTTCCCTGAAGGATCCCCGGATCATTATCGGGCTCTTTATCGGCGGATTGTTGCCGTGTTTGTTTTCAGCTTTTAGTATGAATGCGGTCGGTCGCGCCGCCGGAGCCGTCGTTAACGAGGTGCGGCGTCAGTTGGCCAAACATCCTGGCATTCTCACGGGAGAAGACACTCCAGAATACGGCGCTTGTGTTGATATCGTGACCAAGGCCGCGCTCAAAGAAATGATCGTTCCTGCGCTCTTGCCCATTGTCGCGGTGGTGGGGGTGGCGGCCCTGCCCGGCGGCATGGTGATTCTTGGTGGGGTTTTGGTTGGCAGCATCGTGACCGGTTTGTTCATGGGCATTTCCATGACGTCGAGCGGGGGGGCCTGGGACAATGCCAAAAAGTATATTGAAGAAGGCAATCATGGCGGCAAGGGGTCCGAAGCCCACATGGCGGCGGTCACCTGCGACACCGTGGGCGATCCTTACAAAGACACCAGTGGCCCTGCCATCAATCCCATGATTAAGGTGGTTAACATCGTCGCCATCCTCATCATCCCAATCTTTTTCTAAGCGGTCTTATTCTTCTTCTTCTGCAGGTTCCTCGTCTTCAATTTCGCGCCGCAGGGCCTTCGAGATGAAGGGACGGACAAAGCCGTAGATCAGGAAGATGACGAAGAGGATCGCCGGCATCCATTGGTAGTACCTGACGCAAACAGCCAGGACAACGATGATGAGGAGAAAATGGGGGAGGGAACGTTGGGAGCGCCATCCGAGCCCTTTAAAGCTCGGGTAGCGGACTCGGCTGAACATCATGAAGGAAAGAAACAACATGAGTCCGGCCAAGGCATATTTCCAACTGCCCAGTTCTTTGGAGCCTTCCTCCATCCAAAGCATAAAGAGAGTGAGGGAGGCGATGACGCCAGCGGCGGCCGGAATGGGGAATCCGATGAAGTCGTCGGAGGTCTTATCGACATTGGCAATGGCGTAGCAATTGAATCGGGCCAATCGGAGTACGCCGCAAAGGAGATAGACGAAGGCAATCAGCCATCCGGTATCGGCAAAATCGCGCAAAACGATTTGATAGAGGAGGAGGGCCGGGGCGATGCCAAAAGAAACCACATCGGCGAGGGAGTCGAATTCGCGACCAAAGGAGCTTTCGTGGCCGCCTAGGCGGGCCAGGCGCCCGTCCAAAAGGTCAAAAACACAGGCTCCCAAAATGAAGACCAGGGCCTGATGGTAAAGTTCGGCGGCGGAATGGCCTTGTTGAATGACCAGGGAGGCTTCAATGATCCGAAGCGTGGCGGCAAACCCGCAAAAGAGGTTGCCCGCCGTCATCAAATTCGGCAGGAGATAAATTTTGGGTTCGTCGTTGTCGCTCATTCGGAAGAGGCGGGGGAAGGTTTACGGCTCGGTGGGAGCGGGGATCCGAGGCAGTCGGGCGATGGCGGTTTCTCCGCCGCGGACGCGATCGCCTATTTTGACCAAAATCTCCGCATCGAGGGGAAAGTCGGCCTCGGTGCGGGAACCAAAACGGATCATCCCAAATCGTTCGCCGCGATGGAGCGAATCGCCAACCTGGGACCAGGCACAAATTCGCCGGGCAATCGCTCCGGTGATCTGGCGCACGATGACGGTGGCGTTTTCCCCTTCGATCACCCAGGTGCGGCGGGCGTTGAGTTTGGCCGAGTCGGGGTTGCGCGCGTCGAGGTAGCGACCGGTGAAAGGTTCCGAATGGGTGATTTTGCCGTGGAACGGAGCGCGGTTCACATGGACGTCGAAGACCGAAAGAAAAATTCCCACCCGGCGGACCCGGCACTGGAGGAATTCAGATTCCTCGACTTCGCTAATCTCCACGACAACCCCATCGGCCGGGGAGACAGCCAGCGATTCGTCGGCCGGCGGATGGCGTTCCGGATCGCGGAAAAAATAAAGCGTAAAAGCGAGCATGATGCCGACCACAATGCAAAAAACCGGAAACAATAAAAAGGAAGCCAGCCAAGCCGCCGCAAGAACGGCGAGAATCCAACGGGCTTCGCCTAGGGCACGAAATTTCATCGGGGTATCATAAGGGTCCATGTGAAAGGAGCGAGCCCATAGTTGAAATTCCCGGCAGAACGGATAAGATGGTTTCATGACCGCTACCGCTGAGATGACCATGGCCGAACTTTTGGAGGCCTATCCGGGGGCCCAAAGGGCACTGTTCCGGAATTACCATATCGGAGGGTGTTTGAGCTGCGGATTTCGTCCCGAGGAAACCCTTGCCGGGGTTTGTGTCCGCAATGAGGGGATTGATCCCGAAGAAGTTCTCAGCAAAATTCAAGCCGGTCATGAGGCTGAAGAAGCGATCATGATTGATCCGGAGGAGGTCAAAGCTCTGCGGGACGGGGCGGGGGTGGAGATTCTCGATCTTCGTACGGCGGAGGAATTTGACGCCGTCCATATTGAAGGCACTCATCGTTTTGATCAGGCCCGTATGCAGGACGTGCTTTCCCGCTGGCCCAAAGATCACCTCTTGGTTTTGCTTGACCATGATGGCAAGCGGTCCCTTGATGCGGCAGCTTATTTGGCCGGACACGGACTCACCAATGTGAAATGCCTCCGGGGAGGCATTGACACCTGGAGCGCGAAAATTGATCCCAACCTTCCCCGCTACACCCTCGAATGAACGACGATCTCGAAAGCAAAATTCAAGCGGCGATCCTCGACCCGCAAAACCTCGGCGAAATGGCCGACGCCGATGCGGTCGGTACCGTCGGCAGTGAAAACTGCGGCGACATGTTGCGGATGTGGGTAAAGTTCAAGGAGGAAAATGGGCGCAAGACCATTGACCGGGCGACCTTTCAGACCTTCGGATGTCAGACCGCGATTGCGGTGGCCAGTGTCGCCACCCAATTGATTCGAGGCAAGACGGCCGAGGAAGCGTTGGCACTTTCCGGGTCGGAACTGGCGGCGCCGCTAGGTGAACTTCCCCCGATGAAAATCCATTGTGCCCAGTTGGTCGAAGGCGCTTTGAAAAATGCTTTGACCGGGACGCCGTCCCCCTCCACAGAAGGGGGAGGAGCTCCCACCCTCCTTGATCAAATTCACGCCCCCCGGACCGTAAAAATCAAACTCCAAGATCATCAATGAACGACCACCGCGAAATTAAACTCAGCCGGGACTGTGATGCCATTCAGATCCCCAGTGGCAACCCTCTGACCCTCCCTGCGGGGATGGAAGTCATCATTACCCAGTCTTTGGGAGGCACCTACACGGTGGCCACTCCCGGGGGATTGGCCCGGATTGCTTTGAAAGACGTCGATGCCCTTGGGTTGGACGCCAATGAAGAAACCGCCAAAGCGGCAGAGAAAGTATCCGGTCCCACCGAAGAGGCCGTTTGGTCGCAGCTAAAAACCGTTTTTGATCCCGAGATTCCCGTCAACGTGGTGGACCTGGGGCTGATCTATGGATGCACCGTGGACCAGAAAGAAGGCGGCGAAAAGTCGGTCTTGGTCAAAATGACCCTCACGGCGCCAGGGTGTGGAATGGGACCTGCCATCGCGGCCGACGCTCGTGAAAAGATCCTTGCGGTCGAAGGGGTGACCGACGCCGACGTGGAACTCGTCTGGGATCCGCCATGGAGTCAGTCCATGATCACTGAAGAAGGTCGGATGAAATTGGGCTTGGTCTGAGGAGCCGACCAGAAATAGCCTGATTCAACCGGCTCATTGCAAAGCTCAACTCCGCGTGGCCCGCTCCTCCGAGCTTTGCCTGCTCCTTAGAATATAAGCCTAGACCACTTGGCGGAGAGGACTCATCGCCGATTTGTTATTTTGGGGTCGGGAAAATCTCTTCGAGAATTTGCTCACGGTATGCAAAGATTTTGCGGATCTCGGCTTTGACAAAGGGCCGGGCGATCTCACCGAATGGCTGGAAGGGGAGACTGTAGCGAACATGGTCCCGCATGAGGGTGTGGCCGTCGCCGGTGTCTTCAAAAGTGTGATGGTGAATCCAAGTCCGGTAGGGGCCTTTGAGTTGCTCGTCGACAAACTCATGCGGCGGATTCCATCGGGTGATTTTTGTTCGCCAACGCATGGGGAATCCATGCAGCCGGATAGTGTAGTCGATCAGGGCTCCGACTTCCATGAGAATGGGCTGCGGAGTGCGGATCTGAAATCCGAGCGACGCCGGTGTCAGTCGGCCCAAATTGGCCGCATCGGAGAAAAATGGGAAGACGTCTTTGCGGGAGATCGGAAGAAGCGTCCGGGATTCGAAGTGATGTTCAATCATGACTGCGGCGTAGTTGTTCAGATCGGAAGAGGCTTCGGACCTGAGGGCTGCCTCGGGTTGGCTGAGATTGGCGAGGTGAATATGCCTGAGGTGAGCAAGATATGCAAGCAGGGTCCCTTCGGCGGATTTCGTTTCCAGGCCCGCCCCAATTCGGGTCCTTTTGTATTTTCAGGGTTTTAAATTTTGACGCGATTGGGCAGTCTGCTCCAAATAGATCACCATGCATCGCATTTCTCTCGTTATTCCCTGCCGCAATGAGACGGCCCGCCTCCCCGCGACGCGGGATGCGGTACGGTCCTTTCTGGATGCCACGGGGCTGGATGCCGAGGTGATCATTGTGGCGGAAAATGGCTCCGACGACACCGCCGAGATTGCGACGCGCGCGGCGGCGGAGGATTCGCGGTTTCGGGCCATTTGTAGCCCGACGGCCCGGGGGAAAGGATTTGCGGTTAAGACTGGAATGCTGGCTGCCAGCGGCGAGATTATCTTTTTTATGGATGCGGACTTGAGCGTTCCTCTGCGTTTTGTGGAGGAGTTTTTGCCGTTTTTTGATGACGGTGCCGACGTGGTTTTTGGCAGTCGCCAGCACCCAGAGAGTGTCATTGCCAGGAGTCAGCCATTTCTGCGCGTTTTTTACGGGCGGGTCTTTAATCTTTGTCTGCGCCTGCTCGGTGCGACGTCGTTTAAAGACACCCAATGTGGATTTAAGGCGTTCCGGCGGGAACCGGCGAGGGAAGTGTTTTCCAGGTTGACCCAGGATGGTTTTGGTTTTGACGTCGAGGCGCTGGCTTTGGCAGAGGCATTTCGTTATCGGATCGTCGAGCGTCCGGTGGAATGGAGTGACGCCCCGGGCACGAAAGTGCAGGCACTTCGGGACGGATCGTCCGCGTTTTTTGAAGCGGTGGTCGCCGCCCGTCAGGCAAAGAAAAAAGCCTGGGATTGAAGGCCCGCAGAAAATTCTATTCTCCCGTTTGCAACCCCGGGGATCAATGGTATCGCTTGGCTATGGAGTTATTTTTCCGATGATCCGGCTTGGGGTAAATGTCGACCATGTCGCCACCTTGCGACAGGCCCGTTACCGGGAGATGCCGGACTCACCCAATGCCGAGCCCGATCCGGTGGAAGCGGCCCTGGTGGCTGAGCGCGCTGGAGCGGAGGGAATCACGGCTCACTTGCGTTCGGACCGTCGGCACGTGGGAGATGGTGACATCTATGCCCTCCGGGAGAAAATTGCCACCAAGCTGAATTTGGAAATGGGGTGCTCGGGGGAAATTCTGAAGATCGCCCTGAAGGTGCGTCCGGAGGAGGTCTGTCTGGTTCCGGAAAACCGTCAGGAAGTGACCACCGAGGGCGGATTGGATTGTGCCGGCCAAGAGAAAATTTTGCGTCCGCTCATTGGGCAATTGCAAGACGCGGGGATCGTCGTGAGCCTTTTTATCGACCCTGATGAACCACAAATTGCCGCCGCTGCTGCGCTGGGGGCGGAGTTCGTCGAACTGCACACCGGCGCGTATGCCAACGCTTTCGGCGGGAACCGGGAGCGGGAACTGGCCCGTCTGATGATGGGCGCGGAGCAGTCGCATGCCGCGGGTTTGAAGGTCAATGCCGGGCACGGACTGAACTTGGCCAACCTTCCGCCGATTTTGAATCTTCCCCACTTGGTCGAGCTCAATATTGGGCACTCATTAGTGGCGCGGGCATTGACGACTGGCCTGGAGGCAGCGGTGCGCGAGATGGTGGCGTTGATTAAGGCGGGCGCGAAATTCGCCTGACGTCGATGGATTTTGAGGCCTTTTTGCGCGGGCACCTTGCCGACATTGACGCGACGGGCTTGCGTCGGAACTTGCGCCAATTGGATTCCCCGCAGGGAGCCGAAGTGGATTGTGACGGGCGGACGGTGGTCAATTTTTCCTCCAACGATTATCTCGCTTTGGCCAATGACCCGCGGTTGATGGCGGCGGCCCGGTCGGCTCTCGATGAGGCCGGGTTGGGAAGTGGGGCCTCGCGGCTGATTTCCGGAAATCACCGGCTTCATGAGGAATTGGAGCACGAACTGGCTCGATTCAAAGGCTGCGAGGCGGCGGTGACTTTTTCCAGCGGATACGCGGCGGCTGTAGGGACGTTGTCGGCCTTATTCGGCAAGGATGATGTGCTCATTCTCGACAAGCTGTCCCATGCCAGTCTGGTCGATGGGGCCCGACTCAGCGGGGCGGTGCTCCGGGTTTTTCCGCATAATCACCTCGAGAAGCTGGAGCGTCATTTGCGTTGGGCCCGGGAGCGCCACCCGCAGGCCCGCATCGGGGTCGTGATCGAAAGTGTGTACAGCATGGACGGCGATGTGGCGCCCTTGCGGGAAATTGTGGACCTGAAGGAGCGGTTTGGCGCGTGGCTGTTCCTCGACGAGGCCCATGGAGTTGGGGTGCTTGGAAAGCACGGCCGGGGATGGGCCGAGGCTTTGGGGGTCGCGGATCGGATCGAGATCCAAATGGGAACGCTCGGCAAGGCCTTGGGCGCTTCGGGGGCTTATGTGTGCGGAAGGGCCTCCCTCCGGGATTTTCTCATCAACCGGGCCCGGAGTTTTGTTTTTTCCACCGCGCCTCCTGCGGCGGTGGCGGCGGCGGCGACAGCGGCGGTTCGTCTGCTGGCCTCCGACGAGGGGGAAACCCTGGTCGAGGGGCTTCGTGCGGTGCGGGCCACTTTGACCAGCCTGCTGAAGGGACCGGACGGAGGAAGTGCGATTTTTCCTCTCGAGATCGGGGAAGAGCGTGCAGCGGTGGAGGTTTCCCACCGGCTTCGGGAACGGGGCTATTTTGTTCCGGCGGTGCGGTTTCCCTCCGTAGCGAAAGGGGCGGCCCGATTACGGATCACGGTCACCGCCGCCCATACTCGAGGTCACCTTGAGGGTTTAGTCGCTGCTTTGGAGCAGACGGTCAGGAAGGAATAAGGCCGGGTAGCCAAACTGGGTCAGAGTGGAATGGCGAACGGTGTCGAGAGCACTTTTGAAAGAAATCCGATCAAGCTCGACCCTGCGAGTGAGAACGCCCCCCAAGCCCCTCCTTTCACCCTCACATTCACTCAAAGTACGTATCTTCGTGCGCATAGGGTGGTGCGCAACAACACAAAAACCGCAGCGGTGAAATGGCCGTGACTTGGTGCCAGCTGCCCGCGGGGATCAAAATGGCATCACCAGGGCTCACCGGGGACATTTTTCCATCGATCTCCATGGTCCCTCTCCCCTCGAGAAGGAAATAGAATTCCTCGCTCAATTTATGATAGTGCCGTTCGGTGGCGCCTCCCTCGGGCACACTCGCCTCGGCCAGGCTCTGATTGGCCACGGGGGCGTTGGTTCGGTCGAGGAGGCTGCGAATTTGCGAACCATCCCGCGTAATGAATGGTTTTTGGCTGGATAGGCTTTGGATAATCATGAAGAGTTGCATCTTATGAACTTCTACGAAGGATGCACGACCCTGATTACCGGAGCCTCTTCGGGACTGGGAGAAGAATTTGCCCGTCAACTGGCTCCGCATGTGGGTGTGTTGATTTTAGTGGCGCGGCGGCTTGACCGGCTGGAAGCGCTTCAATCCGAACTCCACTCGCTCCATCACGACCTTACGGTCCACGTCTATGGCGCGGATCTGGGCAACGAAAAAAAGCGGGTGGATCTCGCCGCCTGGATCGAGAGCGAGAACCTAACGGTGGATTTTTTGGTCAACAACGCGGGTCTGGGCGACCATGGCGAATTTGAAGAGGGAAATTGGAATAAAATTCGCGCCATGCTCGACGTGAATATCGGGGCCTTGACCCACCTGACCCATTTGCTGCTGCCAGCCATGACCTCGGGTGGCCGGGGCGCGATTCTCAATGTGAGTTCAGTCGTGGGTTTCTTCCCCTTGCCAAATCTTGCCGTCTATTCGGCCACCAAGGCCTTTGTGACGAGCCTTTCGGAGTCGCTCGCCATCGAGTTGCGACCCCGGGGGATTACCGTGACGGTACTGTGTCCCGGGCCGGTCGAAACGGAATTTTTTGAAGTGGCCTACCGGTCGGACGATGCGGAGGCCGAGGCCCACTATGACAGCATGCCCGCCTTTGTGGTTTCCCCGGCTGAGGTGGTTCGAACCGGGCTCGAAGCGGTGGTCCGAGGGCGCACGCGGGTCGTGCCAGGCCCCTTGCTCTGCCTAGCCGTAAGCGCGGCACTCTTGGTTCCATTTTTTATCACGCGGGAGATTCTCCGGGCCTTGCGATCGAAGCTGTAAGCCCAATCCCAAACTTGAAGATTGTGGAAAAAAAAATGTCCCCAAACCATGCCCTGACAGCCGCAACGCCTCCGGGAAAAATTTTGACCTTTGCCGAGGTTCAGGATTTGCTTCATCCCCACCTTTATTCGGTGGAGGAACGGATCCGCATGCAGGTGAAAGAATTTGACCCGGCGGTGGCAGGGTATGTCTCGTATGTCTCGGACAAGGGTGGCAAACGTCTGCGTCCCACCCTGGCTCTTCTGGCCGGCGGAGCAACCGGAGAGATCACCTCCAGCCACGTCGATCTGGCGGTCATTGTCGAATTGATCCATGTCGCCACTCTCGTACATGACGACATTATGGATGGGGCGGAATTGCGTCGGGATCAACCCACCGCCAATGCCAAGTGGGGAAACTCCTTGAGTGTCCTCCTCGGCGACTGCCTCTTTGCCCATGCTCTCAAATTGGCCACCGGATTTAGCAATACGGAAATTTGCCGGCGGATTGCGGCGGCCGCGGTCGAAGTGTGCTCGGGGGAGATCATCCAAACCCAACGCCGCTACGATCTGAAACTGAGTACGACTGATTATTATCGAATCATCGAGATGAAAACTGCCGCTCTGTTTTCGGTCTCGTGCGAATTGGGGGCCTTTTTGAATGACGCCAGCCCGGCGGTGATTGGGAAGTTGCGGAATTTTGGATTCAAATTGGGAACCGCTTACCAAATTTACGACGATTGCCTTGATTTGGCCGGCACCGAGAGCGAGACCGGAAAAACGCTGGGGACCGATATTCGCAAAGGGAAATTCACCCTCCCGGTTCTCTTGATGTTGCAGCACGGGCAGGGGATCAACCCGGCGGCATTGCGCGATTTGCTTTTGTGCAAAGAGGATGTGGACAACGAGGCCCTTTCCGAAATGATGAATACTGCCGGGTCCCTCCAGGCCTCCACTCAGGTGGCCAGAAAGATGGTCGTTGAAGCCCGGGATTCCTTGGCCGGGATTCCAGTCAACCTGCACGTCAATGGCTTGATTTCAATTTCAGACCATCTGATCAGCCTGATCGACCAGATCGAATAACCGAGCCTCGGAAAAATTCCGCACCCTCTCATTCTTAAACCCGACCATGCGCATCCAGGAAATTCCCACCAGCGATCGTCCTCGGGAAAAGCTAGCCGAGAGAGGACCTGCTAGCCTGACCGATGCGGAGCTTCTGGCCATCTTTCTACGCACTGGCCGGAAGGGGAAGGGGGCTGTGGCTCTCGCGGCGGAGCTCTTGGCCACGCGGGGATCCCTGGTTGGACTTTCCCGGTGTTCGGTTGCCGATCTAAGAAATTCAGTTTCGGGCATCGGCCCCGCCAAGGCGGCCGAGTTGGCCGCCGCTTTTGAGTTGGGCAAGCGACTGGCTCGTGGCGGCGAAGAACGTCCGGTCCTTGATCGGGCGGAGGTGATTTATCAACGATTCGGCGCTGAGTTTCAGGCTTTAGGCCGGGAAGAACTCAAGGTCGTTTTGCTCGATACCAAACTACGGATGATTTTGGTCGAAAAGATCTCGCAAGGTTCTCTCAACGAGTGTGTCGCCTACGCCCGGGACATTATCCGATCGGCGGTGGTTCATTCCGCCTATGGCCTCATTGTCATCCACAATCACCCCTCGGGGGATCCGGCTCCCAGTCAAGCTGACCAGCGTCTGACGCGACGACTGGCTGAAGCGGCGGAGCTTTTGCAAATTCAATTACTTGATCACATTATTATGGGAACTGCGGAAGGAGGAAGGTCTCCCTACTTCAGTTTTCGTGAGGCAGGCAGCTTATGAAAATTCATCCCACGGCAATTATTTCTCCCCAAGCACAGCTGGCAGACGATGTCGAAATTGGGGCCTCGGCCCTCATCGGTGATCAAGTGACTCTCGGACCGGGCTGCGTCGTGCAGGCCCATGCGGTCATCGAGGGAAAAACCACCCTGGGGGCCAATAATTTTGTTGGCTATGGGGCCATCCTCGGAACACCTCCTCAGGATTTTGCTTTCGAGAAATCCGTGCAAAGCGAAGTCCGGATCGGCGCGGGAAACACCTTTCGGGAATACTCGACCGTGCATCGGGGAACCAAGGAGGGCTCGGCGACCATCGTGGGCGATGGCTGCTTCCTCATGGTGGGAGCCCACCTCGGACACAATGTGCAATTGGGAAACAAGGTCATCATCGCCAACAATTGCCTTTTGGGTGGTTACGTCCAGGTGGACGATGGAGCCGTCTTGGGTGGCGGGGCGGTCTTTCACCAGTTTGTCCGCGTGGGTCGCCTTGTCATGGTCTGTGGAGGAGCTCGTTTCTCCAAGGACATTCCGCCCTACCTGACCGGAGACCACAAGGACATCGTGTCCGGACTGAATTCCATTGGGCTGAAACGGTCCGGGCTCTCCGCCGCCGTCCGCACTGAAATTAAACAGGCTTTCAAGGCGATCTATTGGAGCCGACTCAATGTCTCCCAGGCTTTGGAAAAATCTCAGGAATCAGAATGGGGACCCGAAGCAACCCTCTTTTTGGAATTTTGTCGTGCCTCCAAACGAGGAATCAGCCGGGTGGACCGAGGCGTCAAAAGTGACCGAGAATAACAAAAAAATCATATGAGCGTAGATATCGAAAGCAACGAGTACAAAAAGCAGTTTATGCACGAAGCAACGCGGTTGGCCATTGAGTCCGTGGAAAAAGGGTGGGGTGGTCCTTTTGGGGCGGTCATCGTGAAGGACGGCGAAATCATCGGCCGGGGACAAAATCGTGTCCTTTTGACGGGCATTCCTGTATATCACGCGGAGGTGACGGCGATCATCGATGCGTGCGGCCGGATCAATTCGAAGGCCCTCCTGGGATCAGACGTCCATGACGGCAACCTTAAAATGATTCCTCGTCCGAAAGGCTCGCCCGACCCGGTGGCCGAACGCGCCCAAATGCTCAAGGGGTGCGATCTCTATGTCAACGGCGCACCCTGCCCAATGTGCATGAGTGCGATTTACTGGGCCCGGATCGATCGGGTCTATTTTGGCACCCGCCTCGATGATACGAGCAAAATCGGCTTTGATGATGAGTTTCAATACAACGACTTCAAATTGCCATGGACCGAGCGAAAAGCCATCCAATGTTTCCCGGATTTCGAACGCGAGCACGCCCTCAAGGCCTGCGAGGCTTGGCAAAACAAAGAGGACCGCCACCCTTATTAGGTCCTAGGCTTCCTGCCCGAACTTCCTTCTGCAGAAAATGGATCTCAATACCGTTACTGAAATCCAGCGCCCATCTTGTCTGGAAGATGTGAAGCCTTGGCAGAATGGCTTTGCCTGGCTCGCCGGCGGGACCTGGCTTTTTTCCGAGCCTCAGATCAATACGCATACCTTAATCGATCTGGAATCCCTCAACTGGCCTTCCTTGACGGTCACACCGAAGGGACTCGAGATCGCCGCGACCTGTCGGGTGGTCGAATTGGACAGATTTACTGCGCCGTCCGAGTGGCTTGCGGCCCCGCTTTTCAGCGAATGTTGCCGTTCGTTTCTCGCTTCATTCAAGATTTGGAACGAGGCGACCATCGGCGGCAATATCAACATGTCCCTGCCCGCTGGACCGATGATTTCTCTGACGACTGCGCTCGAAGGGATCCTCACACTCTGGGCGCGCGGCGGCGGTGAACGGCAGGTGCCGTTGATGGAATTTGTCACCGGCAATCATCAAAACACGTTAGCGCCTGGCGAACTCATTCGGTCCATCTTCCTTCCGGCGCATGCCCTGAAAAAGAAATACGCCTTTCGGCGGTTCACCCTCACGCATCTTGGCCGTTCCGAAGTGCTCCTCGTTGGCACACTTTGCCCGGAGCATGGCGAGTTTCTCCTGACCGTGACCGCCTCCACCCTGCGCCCGATGCAATTTGCCTTTCCCGCCGTTCCGGCCGACGAAGATGTACGGCGTGTTATCGACGCGATTCCCATCGAGCAATACCTCGCCGACACCCATGGATCGCCGGAACACCGCCAGCATCTCACCCGGTATTTCGCCGAACAAATTCGCCAGGAACTTTCTGCCTGATCCCCACTTTGAGCTACACTATCAACGGACAAAAATTTGATCGAACGCCCCGTCCCGGCCAGTGCCTGCGCACGTTTGCGAGGGACTTGGGTTGGTTTGGGGTAAAAAAAGGATGCGATGGCGGTGACTGCGGGGCCTGCACGGTCTGGCTGGACGGCCAACCGGTCCACAGTTGTCTGATTCCCGCCTTCCGCGCGGAAGGCCGTGAAGTCACCACGCTGGAGGGATTGTCCGCTGGAGGGAATTTGCATCCGATGCAAAAGGCCTTTCTCGATGCGCAGGCCTTTCAATGCGGATTTTGCACGGCGGGAATGATCATGACCGCGGCCAGTTTTGACGACAAGGACAAGCTGGATCTGGCTTTTCGTCTCAAGGGCAACCTCTGCCGCTGCACCGGCTACCGGGCCATCAATGATGCCCTCCACGGAACAGTTTCGGTGGAAGAGGACCGCGCTGGCGCAACCTGTGGAGCCAGTGTGCAAAGTCCACTGGCAGAATCGATCGTCACTGGCCGGGCCCGTTACACGATGGACGTTGCCGTGGAGGGGCTCCTTCACCTTAAGGTTGTGCGTTCGCCTCACGCCCATGCCCGGGTGAAAGCGATTCGCAAGGACAAGGCGCACGCCGTTCCCGGCGTCCGAGGCGTGTACTGCTGGGAGGACGTTCCCCGTCGATTGTACACAACGGCGACCCACGACGATTTCCACGTCGATCCGGATGACACCTACATGTTGGACGATGTGGTGCGCTTTGTGGGCCAGCGGGTCGTCGCCGTGGTGGCGGAATCAGAAGGTGCGGCCGAGGAAGCCTGCCGGATGGTGGAGATCGACTATGAGATCTTGCCGGCAGTTTTTGATCCCGAGGAGGCGATGAGGGAGGGGGCTCCCGTCATTCACGCGGGATTACGGGCCGAATCGCGCATCGAGGATGCCGGGCACAATGTTTTTCTGCGCATTGCCAATGAAGTCGGCAATGTGGACAAGGGGTTCGCAGACGCGGATGCCATTTACGAGGGCACCTATGCTTCCTGCAAAATCCAGCATGCTCACCTCGAGACGCATGGGTCCATCGTCTGGCAGGGTGAGGACGGGCGCTACCATGTGCGCACCAGTACACAGACGCCCCATCTGACGAAAAACAAGCTGGCGTATTTGTTTGGTCTTTTCCCCCATCAGGTTCACGTCTTCAGCGAGCGGGTTGGCGGTGGATTCGGAGCCAAACAGGAAGTTCTGACCGAAGACCTCTGCCTGTTCGCGACCATCCAGACCGGACAGCCGGTCAAATGGGAGTTCACCCGCACCGAGGAATTTTCCGCCTCGGTCTCCCGGCATCCGATGAAGGTCACGATCAAGCTGGGAGCAAAAAAGGACGGAACTCTCACCGCGATGGAGATCCGGACGGTCTCCGACACCGGGGCCTACGGAAATCACGGCGGAGAAGTGCTCGCTGCGTCGCTGGGTTCTTCGATGTCCACCTACCGATGCCCTAACAAAAAGGGCGAAGGGTTCGCGGTTTACACGAACACCGCTCCCTCGGGAGCCTTCCGGGGGTACGGCGCATCCCAATCGTCATTTGCGATCGAATCTGCACTGAACGAACTGGCCGCCCGTTTGGACCTTGATCCCTTTGCCATCCGTCGGAAAAATGTCATCCAGCCGCATGATTCCGTCGAAAGCATCTGGCCGTATCCGCACGACGGGGTCATCGGCAGTTACGGATTCGACCAATGCCTGGATCTGGTGGAGGAGGCCTTGGCCAGCGGCCGGGGCGAGCCCAAACCGGATAGCGACGACTGGCGGGAAGGTCGCGGCATTGCCTCGCACGCCCAGGATTGCATTCCCCCGACCGAACATCGATCCGAAGCCCATATCGGATTGCTGGCCGACGGGACGTATCACCTGGCCGTTGGTTCTGCGGAATTTGGCAATGGGGTGACCAATGCCCAGCGGCAGGTGGCCGCCGCTGTTCTCCAAACCCTGGCGGGGCACGTGACAATGGATTTTGGCGATACTGATCGCACCCCCTACGACACGGGAACATTTGCCAGCACGGGGATCAGTGTCGCGACCAAGGCGGTTCAGAACGCCGCCGAGGCGCTCCGGGACAACCTCTTGGATCTGGCATCGGATTTGATGGGAATGCCGGTCGCCGAGTGCGTCCTTGAATCTGATCGCGTCACCGGCGGAGAGACGTCTCTCCTCCTCTCCGATCTTTATGCGAGGGCTTCGGCGCGCGGAAAACTGCATGTTGCCCGAAAGGCCTATGGAACGCCTCGCTCAACCGCCTTTCTCGTTCACGGATTTCGCGTGGCGGTTCACAAGGTGACGGGAGAAATTCGCATTTTACAGAGTGTGCAGGCGTATGATGCAGGCACGGTATTGAACCCCATGCAGGCGCGCGGCCAGATCGAAGGCGGCATCGCCCAGGGCATCGGAAGTTGCCTGTTCGAGCGAATGGTCCTGGACGAAGCGGGAACCGTGACCAATCCGACGTTTCGAAATTATCGAATTCCTGCTTTCGCCGACATTCCCCAGTCGGAAGTCTTCTTTGCCAAGACCCATGATGCGTTTGGTCCCTTGGGCGCCAAACCGGTCGGCGAAGCCCCCATCATTCCCATCGCCGGAGCCTTGGGTAACGCCGTGGCCGACGCCACGAAGGTTCGATTGACGAGCTTGCCTTTCAGCGCGGACCGGATCTTTGCCGAATTCGCCGCGGCCAACTTCAAAAATCACATCCAGCCTGTTCAGAAAACAAACCAATAACTAAAAAAAGCGTATGAGTATAGATATCGAAAGCAATGAGTATAAGAAGCAGTTCCTGCACGAAGCGACGAGACTGGCCATTGAGTCCGTGGAAAAAGGGTGGGGAGGTCCTTTCGGTGCGGTCATCGTCAAAGATGGTCAGATCATCGGTCGGGGACAAAATCGCGTTCTCTTGACCGGAATTCCCGTCTATCATGCGGAGGTGACAGCCATCATCGATGCGTGCGAACGCATCAACTCTAAGGCCCTCCTGGGATCAGACGTCCATGAAGGGAACCTCAAAATGATTCCCCGTCCGGAAGGCTCGCCCGACCCGGTGGCCGAACGCGCCCAAATGCTCAAAGGGTGCGATCTCTATGTGAATGGGGCCCCCTGCCCAATGTGCATGAGTGCGATTTACTGGGCCCGAATTGATCGGGTCTATTTTGGCACCCGCCTCGACGATACGAGCAAAATTGGCTTCGATGATGAGTTTCAATACATCGACTTCAAATTGCCTTGGACCGAGCGCAAAGCCATTCAGTGTTTCCCGGATTTCGAACGGGAATACGCGCTCAAAGCCTGCGAAGCTTGGCAAAATAAAGATGACCGTCACCCTTACTAAGATAAATATGATGAAACTGACACGAAACGACCCTTCGTGGCCGTTTTTCATAAGCATGACCCGGACGCTTGGCCAGCTCAACACAGACCGTGTGGTGGAAAAACTAGTTCATCTGCGATGAAGCGCCCCGCAGCACTCATTGCCACTGCGAAAGTTCATCCGGGCTCGGAAGCAGCCTATGCCGCCTGGCAGGGGCGATTCTCCACCGTGATTTCGAAGTTTCCCGGATTCATAGGCACTGACATCATCCCTCCACCAGTCAAAACGCCCAAAGAGGCTTGGACTCTGATCATGAATTTTGAGTCGGAGGAAGAACTCTCCACCTGGCAACGATCACCAGAACGAGGAACGCTGATTGGAGAAGTTGCCCCTTTGCTCGACGGGGGGGATTTAGGCGAAACCATTTCGACGGAGGGAGCGGGAGTTGCCCCGGCGGCTGATGTGACCGAGGTGATTTTCTCCAAGGTGACGCGGGGCATGGCCGACCGCTATCGCGAGTGGGCCACCCGCATTCAGGCCGCCCAAGCCGGTTATCCCGGCTATCGGGGGATGTATCTCCAACCTCCCACTGGTGGCGAAGACGCAGGACACTGGACGTCAATTATTCGTTATGACTCAGCGGTCCATCTGGAAGCATGGATGAACGCTCCGGAGCGGAAAACACTCTTGGCAGAGACGAAGGAATTTGTCGAAAGCGAGGAACACATGCGATTCGCAACAGCATTTCCCGGTTGGGTGCCGATCGATCCCATGACCGGCGAAGGCCCTCCCAATTGGAAAGCAGCCATGTTGGTGCTGCTTGGACTTTTCCCCATTGTCATGTTGGAAATGAAATTTCTGAATCTGAAAACATATGGAATTAACGCTTCGCTGGCTATGTTCATTGGCAATGTTATCAGCGTGGGCTTGACCAGTTTTCTCACCATGCCGCTTTTTGTGAAATGGTTTGAATGGTGGCTATTTCCGAAAGGAAACCAAAAGGTCGTCACCGCCAAAGGGGTCGGAATACTCTGTGTCCTTTTCACTCTGGAGGTGCTCATTCTCTGGAAGTTTCTTCCCTGGTGAAATTCCCAACCACCAATGAATATTGAGACCTTAAAAGACGCCTGCCAGGGCACTGTCCTTGGGGCTGACGATCCCGGTTTTCCCGAAGCGTTGCATGAAAACCTCTGGAATCAATTGGTACCCGATCGGGCTCCGCAGATTATCCTTCGCGCTGCCGACGAAAATGATGTCATCGCTGCGGTCAAATTTGCCTGTAAGAACAAACTCAAAGTGGCGGTGCGAGGGGGCGGACATAATTGGAGTCAACCGACCTTGCGCCACGGAGGGCTGCTCATTGATATTCAGGATTTTACCAAGGTGATCTCCATTGATGTCGAGAACCGGAAGGCGGTTGTACAACCGATCGTTAGCAATCGTGAAGTGCAAAAGGCTCTCAATGCCCAAGGCCTCGCTTTTCCCACCGGGCATTGTCCTCAAGTGAAACTCAGCGGGTATTTGCTTGGTGGGGGTATGGCCTGGAATCCCTCGGTATGGGGATCCGGAGCAGAAAGCGTGGAAGCCATCGAACTCGTCACGGCGAATGGAGACTTGATCTGGGCGAGCGAAACCGAAAATTCCGACTATTTCTGGGCCGCTCGGGGAGCCGGGTCCGGCTTCTTCGGCGTGGTCACGAAATATCACCTTAAGCTCCACCACCTCCCTCAAGCGATTCACGGAAGCACCTGTTTTTATTCAATGGCTGATGTGGTGGCTGTTGGCACTTGGTTGGGGGAGATAGCCCCAGAGATCTCACCGACGGTGGAACTCAGCCTCTTCGTGATTCACGCTCCGGAAGGGCACAAAGAATCCGCAGCCGCTCACGGGGGCATGATTGCCATGGTGACCGGGGGCGCGTTTGAAGACACCCCCGAAGCTGCCCAGACCGCCCTGCAACCTTTGGAGGATTGCCCGATCAAACCGTTGAGCCGTTCGTTTGCCGTGCGCACGGACTTTGAGCAATTGTTCGACGCCTCGGGGATCCTTTGGCCCGAAGGGGTTCGGGCCCGGGTGGAAGCCACATTTTCAAACACCAACCCCGGGAAAATTATGAAAGTGATTTCGCCTCTGCTGCAGAAAACTCCGTCTCCCACCACGGTGTTTTTGTTTACCATTTTTACCGGTCCCAATGTTCCGGCCCCGCATTCGAACACAGCACTTTCCATGAGTGGAAAAATTTATGGTGGGCCGTGGACGATGTGGTGGGACGCTTCCGAAGATCAGGTCAACGCGGATTGGCATGAGGAACTGACCTCGATGCTTCGACCTTACAATGTGGGTTACTACATCGGAGAATCCAATACGGTGGATCGACCGGCGACTGCTGTGGAAGCCTTCGCCCCGGAGAATTGGGAACGCCTTGCCGACCTCCGGGAGAAATATGATCCGGATGGAGTGTTCTTTGGGTTCTTTGATGGTTTGGCTAAAGAAAACTTTTCAAAATTGTGAAAAACCTCCTCATCGCAGCGACGTTGAGCGTGGTGGGACTTTCTCCGGGATGGGGAGAGGACCCTGCGGTGAGCAAACCGGATTCGGCCCCAACGGTGATCCCATCCGCGATCAGCGGAAATCCCGCCGCAGTCAATAGTGTCGCCGGAACCGGTCAACTGGGGCGTTGGCTGCATCTTCCGAAGGCGGCGGGATTGCGGCTCGGGGGAGTTTGGCTCGCTGACACCAATGGTCTTCTTTCCGGGGGCAGCCAGCCGGGGAAATGGAGTTTCAATAGTGCCCTCATCGTGGGAATGGATTTAGACGCCGAACAACTCGTCGGGTGGACGGGAGCCTCCTTCGGAATTCAGTTTTTGCAATTCAATGGTGAAAATACCAATGGCCAAGCCGGGAGCGTGCAAGGATACAACAGCCTTCCTGGGTCGGAGCCCTTGAATCGTTCCGAGCTCTACCAGCTTTGGTATCGTCAGTCCCTATTCGATGAGCGCGTGGTCGTTCGGATTGGCAAACAGCTTCCGAATGTTGATTTCAATAATGTCGTCCGCCCGGTGTCCACTAGGGAAAAGAAGTTGGTCATTCCTTCGGTGACGGGGCTCCTTTTTACCCCCGTCTTTGTGCAACCGACACTTTTAGGGGCCCTTGGGGGTTATTACAATTCGGTTTCAGGAGTTTCTGTCGCCATTGCGCCGACCACGAACAGCTATTTGCGATATGGATTCTATGATGGCAATGTCGCTCGGGGCGTGCAGACCGGGATGATCGGACCTCAGTTTAACGGCTATTATTTTAACATTTGGGAAGCCGGGATGGATTGGGTCATCGCGGACAAGTATCCGGGGAGTTTTGGAGCGGGTCTCTGGTATCAGACTGGCGCGTTGCAAGGCCCCAATGACATTCTCGAAAATGGCACTGGCGGATTCTATCTTTTTGGAAGTCAGAGAATCTGGTCCAACGAAGTGAAGATGCTTCCCTCCGACGGAGGCCGGGCGAGTGAAGGAAAGTGCAAGATTGTCATTGGATCAGATTCTCAGCAGAACTCATCCATTTCGGCGTTCTTGCAATTTGGCGCGAATAATTCGGAAACTTTACCGATGAATCAATCCTTCGGATTGGGCCTGACGGGATTTGGCCTCGTGCCGAATCGTCCCAGCGATTCCATCGGGATGGGGATGTCTTGGGCCTGGTTGAATCCTAATGTTTTCGATCGTTCCAGCGAGCTGATGTTTCAAGGCTATTATCAGGCTCACATATACGGGGGTGCCTATTTGCAGCCGGCTTTGAGCTATATCCCGACGCCGGGTGCCAATGCTTCGGTGGAAGGAGCCTGGGCGGCGACGTTTCGTGTCGTCTTGTTATTTTGACTTCGGATCTTATACCGTTCGAGGGTTCGGCGAATAGACTTCGAATAAAAAAGTCACCATGCCGCCGCAGGTCATGCCGATGTCTCTTTGGAGATTCCAATCAATGAGTTCACATCGAGAAGTCGGTGGTTCCCGCAGAAGGGTCCGAGCGCGTTTGAGCGCAGCTTGTTCGACCCGACCACCGCCAATGGTGCCGACAGCTATGGTCGTGGCTGTGACCAACATTTTGGCGCCGACTTCCTGGGGTACGCTGCCGCGGGCGGCTACCAGAGTGACGCAGACAAAGGGCTCTCCAGCGGCCTCTAGAGCGGCAAGGGTTCGGAAGATCTTGGCGATCGAATTCATTGGATGGTTTCTTCCGTCCTCCGGTTGCTCAAAAAGGCCAGAGCCTCTTCATAGGCCGATGGAGTATTCAAATCCCAGGATAGCCAGTCAGGATCAAAAGTCGGCAGGCGATGGATCTCTTTGCAATGGAGATCGAGCAATCCTCGCAACCCCTGATCGGCTTCGGTCAGAGCCAGCAACTCGCCGCGAAGCGAACCCGCGACAACCACCGGGTGTCCGCGGTGCCCGCGAAAATCGGGGACAAAGATTTTTTTGTTTCCCGTTTGCGCACCCTCGAGCAGGCGACGATAGAGCCTGGTTGGTCGAGGTTGGTCCACTGCCGCGAGAAGGATCCACTCGGTGTCGGTCGGGGTGTGACGAAGCCCCTCCGCCAACGATGTCATTTTTCCCCGCTCGGGGTCCGGGTTGCTGACCACCTGACCATGGGGAAGATGGGATTGCCAAAACGTGAGGTTCTCCGGGCGCACGACCACCGTCGTTGACCAACCGGCGGCCGCCAATTCTTCCAGACTCCATTCCAGCAGCATCTGGCCTCGTAGCCAGGGGAGGGATGCCTTCTCGCGCCCCATCCGGCCGGACCGGCCCGCCGCCAAGATAATCGCATGGGCACCAGGCATGAGGGGCTAAGTTTCCGCAGAAACGAGGGCGAGCAATTTTTCCGTCGAAGGCACATCCTTAATGATCTGACTGCGGAGCGGACCGACGCCAATATAACGAAGGTTGGGGAGGGTCTCCGGTCGGGTATCTACGTAAGCAATCGCAATAATGGCCGCCATGACCTCAGCCACATAGCGTTGCGCATTGACCGGAAGATCATCGAAATGACGCAGGGTGGAAAGATCCTCGCCCCAACCGGGCAGTATCTTGTACACCGGCTTGAGGGTGCGACGAAAGGCATCATCCCGGGGGACATGCGGGACTCGGGTGCCGTCGGGGGTCTCATAGGCCACGCAAATGGCGAGTTCGCCGGATTGCCAATCGCCATGGTAGGAAAGCGCGTCGAGCTTGTTAAGGACGAGGTCTTCGTACCCTCCGTACCGCAGGGCATCGCCTTTTTCCACGGCATCGAACCAGCCGACCATGCGCTGCCGTCCGGTGGTGGAACCAAACTCGATTAGGCGCAAGGCGCGTCCCAGCGGGTGTTCGTCGGTCAGTTCCGTGAGAAAGACGTGGGTGCCAACTTTGGTATCATAAGCCTTGCAGCAACCAATAGTATGGACCGGTTGGGCGGGGATCCCGGCCGACTGAAAAAACTCCGGCGTGAAGGTGTGGGAGGCGGTCACGTTGGGAGGAAAGCCATGACGCTTGTCGAGCCAGTAGGCTTGTCCAAATTCCCCAATAACGCTTTGTCCCGCGGCCAGACTTTGCAAAACAATCTCACGAATGTCGGTGATGCAGGGAAGAAGCTTTTGACCTGCCTCCCAATAGGTTTCAATCAGAAGCTCGGTCTCGAGTTCGAAGGGCTTACGGCCACAAAAGACCCGGAAATCAAACTCGTCGGCGGGAAAGCATCCCGCGTCCACCGTTTCCTGAATGGCCCGGGTTTCGGCGGTGCGAAGCGTTTCGAAAAGCTCCGGCCAGCGTTCGGGGCGGAGTTGGCAAACATGCTCGATGATCCGGAGGGCTCGCTCGATTCTCTGGCGGTGCTTGCGGGCGAAGACCGACTTCTCAGCTCGGAAATCCGCATAGGTGATTTGCATTTGCGTGATCTCATCCGTGTACGCTGGAGTAATGCCGCGACCGGTGGACCCGCGGGGCTCTTCTTTGAGAATATGGATTCGGTAGTCTTCCCAGGCAAGGTCGAGAAGGCGATGCGAGAGATCAGAAACCAAGGTCCGTTCGTCAATCCGAAGACGTGAGAGCGTGGCATGCCCATGGAGTTCCGCATAGGCGGCTTCCCAGAGAAACTTGCGGGGATCGGCCACCACTCCAGAGCCAATCAGAAGATGAGGGAGGGTGGCATCGACCACTCCGCCGGGGATGAGATTGAGTTTCACATCGCCCACCGAGTGCCCGGAATTGGAACCACCATTGACTTTCATGACGGCGGCGACGGCGTCGGGGTTGGCTGTGGATTCGCGAAGTTCGTCGATGATTTCGAGGATGAGGCGGCCTTTGCCTTCATCGCCGGTGGAGATGCCGGTGTCGGCGATAAGGAGACTGGAAAATGGAGTCAGCATGAGAAGAGAAAATGCAGATTTACCACAGAGGACACAGAGAGCACAGAGAAAGAGATTTATAAAAACAGGACGATCAACAAACAGGCACCGTACAGGCGACGATCCAGAGCTTGCTGTGCATTTTCAGAAGGCACTTATTTTCTATTGTTTCCACTCTGTGTCCTCGGTGCTCTCTGTGGTTAATTTCTGTTGTGAGGTTATTCGCTGGCCTGGCTAGTCGAGGCCTTCACCGTGATGACGTCGTGGGGCGCGGCTTCTTTTTGTCCGGCGGGACTGACCCGAATATAGTGGGCATTGGTGCGAAGGGTGGGGAGGTCGCCCGCTCCGAGATAGCCCATCCCGGACTGGATGCCTCCAATGAGTTCCCGGAGCACATCGTCGAGCGGACCGACGGATTCTTTGAGGGCTTCGATTCCTTCCGGGGCCGCTTTGGAGATGGCATCTTTTTTGTCATGCCCGTAGCGCGCGGCCGAGCCTTCTTTCATGGCATCCCGGCTGCCCATCCCACGGTATTGTTTATAGGTCTTGCCGTTGATTTCCATGATGCGGCCTGGGGCCTCATCACAACCAGCCAAGAGCCCGCCGCAGATGACCCCGTCGGCCAGGGTGAGGGCCTTGACGATATCGCCGGATTTGGTGATGCCTCCGTCGGCGAGAATTGTCACACCGTGTTTGGCGGCGGCCCGGGAGGTCACATAGAGTGCCGTCATTTGGGGAATCCCGACTCCCGCGACGATCCGGGTGGTGCAAATCGATCCGGGACCCTGACCGACTTTGATCGTATTCGCTCCGGCCGCGGCCAGGAACTCGACCCCTTCGGCGCTGGTGACATTGCCGGCAATGAGCGTGAGATCGGGGAATTGCTCGCGGAGGAGGCGGACGCTGTCGCCCACGCCCTGAGAAAATCCATGCGCGGTGGAGACCGCTACGGCGTCCACGCCTTCATCGACCAAGCCGCCGACGTGTTCAACAATCCGGTCGGCATCGAGGGTTCCGTCGGCTTTGCGATGAGAAGCAATGGCCGCTCCGCACATGAGGCGAAACCGCTCGTCGCGAGCGGGTTTGACGATGCGGGTGGCTTCATCCTCGATGCGTTCGATATCGCTGAGGGTAAAAAGCCCGCAGAGGCGGTCGTTTTCATCGACAATCAGGAGCTTGTTGATGCCAATGTTTTCGGTGAAAAAGCGGTCCGCAGCTTCAATGGGATTGTTTTTGATGGTACTCTGCTGGACTGCATAAACACCGGTCCTTGGGGTCATCGCCTCGCGGACGCTGCGTTCGCGGTAGCGTTCCTTGACGCAACTTCCGGGAAGAAGCCCCAGGAGATGCCCCGATTCATCGACGACGGGAAAGGTGCTGAAACGAAAGTTCTTTCGGGTGATTCGGTTGAGGACGTCTCCGATTTTTTGGTCGGCGGCGACCGTAATCGGTTCGCGAATGAAGCCATGAATATGGTTTTTGACTCGGGCCACCTCTTTGACCTGGGCGTCGTCGCTCATATTGTAGTGAATGAGTCCTAGGCCCCCATTGAGCGCCATGCGGATGGCCATGGCCGATTCGGTCACCGTGTCCATGTCGGCGGAGAGAATCGGGATCTGGAGGTGGAGCGAGGGGGAGAGGGAAACGGCCAAATTGGCATCCCGGGGCAAAATGTCCGAATAGCGGGTTGCGAGTGAAATATCGTCGAAGGTTAGCCCCATCGGCAGATTGGCGTGAAAAAACGACTCGGCAGCAGGGAAAAATGTGGAGAGGACTTCCATAGGGGACCTTCCCCGCATCGGCCGGTAAAGCTCAAGGATATTTTTAACAAAATTGCCTGAATCTCGGAAACGGGTCCTCGCGGTAGCGTTGCCGAGCCCGGTTGGGGGGGGGAATGTTCTCGATCAGACTGGCCTCACTCCAACTCGGCCTGGTGAAAAAGAAACCAGTCGTCGAGATTATTGAGGTTGACCGCATTCTCGAAGTCCCGAACGGGATTGCCGCTAAGTCAGGCGATCAGGGGGGCGCTCTCCTACCATTTATTGACCCGCCAGAGCCAGAAAACGAATCCCGCCGAAGCGAGGGCGAGGAAGCTAATGAACCAAAACGGCCACCATTGTGATTCATGGGGGAGGGGGAGGGGCACGTTCATGGAAAAGAATCCAATAACCAAATTGGCCAGCATGATCGCCACCGTCCAGATGGTGAATTTCTTAATGAGCTGGTTGAGGTTGTGGCTGACGATGGACGCGCGAGCATTCATGAGCCCGCCAATGACTTGGGTGTAAATCTCCGCCCGACGGTTGCACTGCTGGTTCTCGATAATTAAGTCGTCGAGAACGCCACTTTGTTCATGGTCGAACCCAAGTTTTTCCGCCGCGGTTTTCATTTTTTCCAGCAGAGCGCCGTTCGAGCTAATCGAGTTGACGATGTAGACGAGGCTTTTTTCCAAGGCGAACATGTTGAGGAGGTACTTATTGTCCAGGGACGTGCTGATGCGGCGTTCCAGAGAGTCGCTTAGCATGTTGATGGCTTTGAGGTGGCCTTCGAAATGGAGGGTGGCCTGATAGAGGAGCCGAAGGATCACGTCCTGAATGGACTGAACATGAAAGGGGACCCGCCCTTCGAAAATGGGGGCGTCGTCGGACATGACGATGACCAGATGGTCCTCATAAACAAAAACGCCGGTTGAGGTGAGTTTGAGGAGAAAATTGTCATCGGCGCAGAAGCTGCGGGGACGTTTTAGGATAATGGCGGCGTGGTCAGTTTCGAATTCGAGGCGGGCCAGTTCATCCGGATCAAGGGAGGACTGAAGGGTATGAAAGTCGATGTTGTGCCGGTCCTGGAGCTCTGCTTTGTCGTCGATGGTTGGGGCATTGTACACCGTGATGATGGCGTCTTCCGGTTCGCAGGAAATGAGTCGGTCGCTATCCAGCCTGAAGAAGCTTCGGGCCCGTTGGGCCTCGACCGTGACCTGATCGGACGGAATTTTCGGCACGGTGTCGTCTTCCATACGGTCCAGGAGGAGGTCGTGATCTTCGGTTGTTTCCATGGATAAAAGCTGCTCTGGAATTCAGATCCTGTCGAGTCCGCAAGGGAAAGAGCCCGGGCGCCTTCTTTTCATGACTTCGGGCCGCCACTCTGCTAGGCTGCGTCATGGAATTGCTTTCCCTGACTCAGGAAGAATTGAGCGATGCGCTCGAAGCATTGGGTGAGCCGCGTTATCGGGCGCGGCAATTATGTTCGTGGGTCTATACCCGCCGGGTGGTGGATTTCGAGTCGATGTCGGATCTTCCGGCCGCTTTGCGAATTAAGCTGGCGGCGGAATTTTCCCTCCGGCCTTTGGAAAAAGTGTCCGTGACCGGGGCGAAGGACACGACGAGGAAATTCCTTTTTCGGCTTCAAGATGGGCAACTGATTGAGACGGTTTTGATTCCGGCTTCGGTGGGGTTGGATGGTGAACGCTCGAAACGACGGACCCTCTGCGTTTCCAGTCAGGTCGGGTGTGCCTATGGGTGTCAATTTTGCGCTAGCGGGCTGGATGGCTGGAAACGTCATCTCACCGCCGGCGAGATCGTGGCCCAGTTTTTGGCTGTGGAGGAATTGAGCGGAGAGAAAATCCAGAACATTGTCTTCATGGGGATGGGGGAACCTTTTGCCAACTACGAGAACCTCATGCGCGCGTTGACGATCTTGAATGCGCCCTGGGGATTGGGCGTGGGAGCCCGCCATATGACGGTTTCCACCAGCGGGTTGGTGCCACGAATTCTCGAGTTTGCGGATCAGCCCCTGCAAATCCGCTTGGCAATTTCGCTCCATGGTGCGACCGACGAGGTCCGGGAACGGATCATGCCGGTAAATCGGAAATATCCCTTGAAGGAACTCCTCGACGCGTGCGCCCACTATGCGCAGCGCAAAAATCACTATCTCACCTTTGAATACATCCTGATCCGAGATGTGAATGATTCCGAAGAGCAGGCCCGCGCTTTGGCCATTCGAGTCCGGCCGTTACGAGCCAAAGTGAACTTGATCCCCTATAATACGGTGGAAGGTTTGCACTGGGAACGTCCGGACGTGGCGACTCAGGAGCGGTTTCTCGCCATCCTTCAGGACGGAAGTATCATGGCCACTTTGCGGCGGGAAAAAGGTCACGATATCGCGGCGGCCTGTGGCCAGTTGCGGCTTCAAGCCCAACGGAAGGAAGATGTGCTTCCGGCCGGGGTGGTGGCTTCTTGACGGGCGGTTTGCCGAAGGAATTTCATTTCCCTAACCGTCATCGTTCCTAAATCGGCATGGCGTCGAGTTTCCAGATTTCGCGGGCGTATTCGGAAATCGTGCGGTCGCTGGAGAATTTTCCCATTCGGGCGGTGTTGAGGATGGCCATGCGAGCCCAACGGGCTTTGTCGCGGAAGGCGGTGTCCACCTCTTGTTGGGCTGCGAGGTACGAAGCAAAATCCGGCAGACAGAGAAACGGATCACTGTAGGTGAGATTGTCCCGGAGCATGTTGAGAGTCCCGGGAGGGTCATTGGGAATGAAGTAATTCGATCCCACCCAATCGACCACGGCTTTGAGTTCTTCGTTGGCGTTGAGGAAGTCCGCAGGATGATAGCCTTTGGTGAGGAGGGCATTGACCTCATCCACCGTCATCCCAAAGATAAAAATATTCTCCTTCCCGACTTCTTCGAGAATTTCGACATTGGCACCGTCCAGAGTGCCAATGGTGAGGGCGCCATTGAGCGCCAGCTTCATGTTGCCGGTTCCCGAGGCTTCTTTCCCGGCGGTGGAAATTTGTTCCGAGAGATCGGCGGCTGGCACGATGCGTTGGGCGAGAGAAACCCGGTAGTTGGGGAGGAAGACAACCTTGAGTTTGCCGCCGATCCGTTCGTCGGCGTTGATGCATTTGCCGACTGAATTGATTGCCTTGATGATGCATTTGGCCAGGGCGTACCCGGGCGCCGCCTTGGCCGCGAAAATGAAAACCCGGGGAACGATGTCGAGGTCGGGGTTTTGGAGCAACCTCCGATAGAGGGTCAGGATATGGAGGAGGTTGAGGTGCTGCCGCTTGTATTCATGCAGACGCTTGATCTGCACATCGAAGAGCGCGGTGGGATCAACGACGATCCCGCAGGTTTCCTCGATAATGCGGGAGAGGTCGACTTTGTTCTCGTGTTTGATGGCGAGAAATTTCTCCTGAAAACCCGGATCGTCAGCAAAGGGTTCGAGGGCGCGAAGTTTACCGAGATCCCGGGCCCAACCGCCGCCGATGCGATCGGTGATGAGTTTGCTGAGTCTGGGATTGCAGGCCAGGAGCCAGCGGCGGGGAGTGATGCCATTGGTCTTGTTGTTGAAGCGGCCGGGATAAAGTTCGTCAAACTCCGGGAAGAGGTCCTTCTTGAGCAGGGCGGTATGGAGGGCGGCGACGCCATTGACGGAATGGCTCCCGACCACGCTGAGGTGGGCCATCCGGATCATCTGATCCGGACCTTCTTCGATGAGGGAGAGTTTGCGTTTTTTTTCCGCATCGCCGGGCCATTTGGCATCGACGACGTCAAGGAAGTGTTTGTTGATTTCGAAGATGATCTGGAGGTGACGTGGGATCACCTTTTGGAAGAGTTTGACGCTCCAACGTTCCAGCGCCTCGGGAAGCAAGGTGTGGTTGGTGTAGGCGAAGACTTTGGTCACTAGCGCCCAGGCGTCGTCCCAACTCATTTCGTATTCGTCGTGGAGGAGACGTTGCAATTCCACCACCGCGATGGCGGGATGGGTGTCGTTGAGCTGGATGGCGACTTTATCGGGAAAATTCTCCCAGCCCTCGTTCGTTTTTACGTAACGACGGATGATGTCCTTCAAGGAACAGGCGACGAAGAAATATTGCTGGAGGAGCCGGAGTTCCTTTCCGCTTTCGGTCTGGTCGTTGGGATAGAGGACCTTGGTGATCGTTTCGCTGTGGTTTTTTTCCTGAACGGCTTCTTCGTAGCCGCCACGGTTGAAGGCTTCGAAATCAAAATCCTCCGCCGCTCGGGATTCCCAGAGCCGGAGATAATTGACGGTGTTGGTTTCAAAGCCGGGCACCGGGATGTCGTAGGGGATCCCGAGAAGTTTTTTCCAGCCGACCCAACGGGGGACATAATTCCCCCGATCATCGAAGACATTTTCGACCTGACCGTAGACGTGAACTTCGGTCGAGTGTTCGTACCGGACGATTTCCCAAGGGGTTCCAAATTGTTTCCAGGCGTCGGGGAGTTCAACCTGATTTCCATTTTGGAACTCCTGCTTGAAGAGCCCGTATTGGTAGTGGATCCCGTAGCCGACGGCCGGATAATCCAAGGTGGCGAGGGAATCGAGAAAGCAGGCGGCGAGTCGTCCGAGGCCGCCATTGCCGAGGGCCATGTCATACTCTTCCTTGCGCAATTCTTCGTAGTCGAGTCCGAGTTCTTCCAGAGCGTGGACCATCTCGTCGAAGACGCCCGTGTTGTAGAGCCCATTGGAGAAAAGTCGTCCCATGAGAAACTCGAGGGAAAGGTAATAAACCCGTTTGGCGTTTTGATTGTGATAAACGGCCTGGGTGGCGAGCATGCGCTCGACAATGAGGCTTTGCACTGCCTTGGAGGTGGCCAACCACCAATCGCGTTTGGTCGCGGTGGAGGCGTCCCGGGATTGGCTGAAGGTGAGGTGGTGCTGGATGAGGGACTTCAGCCCGGAGACAGAATGGTCGAGGTCAGATTGGAACGTACTCATGGGTGAGAAGCTGATGATGGTTTCATTCACCCCGGAAAAGCAAGAACCGTGCCCCAGATGACGAAATTATGCAGTTGGCAACCCGGTGCCATCCCCTGGCTCGCTCAGGCGGATTTTTGCTCGGTCAGGTAGGCCGCGATGGTATTGACGTTGACAAAGGCGGTCCGAGCCACTTCGGAATTTTGGGTGGCGATGCCAAAGTTCTTTTCGATGCTGACGGCCAGTTCGAGCGCATCGATGGAATCCAGGGCCAATCCTTCGGGGGCAAAAAGAGGGGTTTCGTCGCCAATGGCCTCGGGCTCCATTTTTAGCATCAGGCTTTCCACCAGCATCTTTTTGATGCGGCTTTTCAGATCAGAATCGGACATGGAGGCGGTAAGGAACTACGGGGAGCCGGAAATGAACAGAAAAATCTTGGGGAAGTGGCGAGGGTCTAAGCAGTAACGGCAATAAAGCAAAACTTACGCGGCTACAACGTATTCTCCGGCCCCGACACGTATTCTCCGAAGCCCAAGTTTATTATGCGATTGGTTACGCTGCTCGGAATTGAAGAATTTTCGCCATCCAAATGACGTAAGTCGTTGATAACCTCCTTTGGCATCACCGCGGTGTTATTTCATTTGAGTCAATTCGTGAGAGTTTTTTAACTTCCGCTGACACCTTGACCTCTCCGCCGATTTGTCGGATACTCACGTCCTACGCAGGGGAGCCAATAACGGCTGAGAGTCCCGTCCAAAACGGGAGACCCTTGGAACCTGATCCGGTTCAAACCGGCGAAGGGAGGCGATGATGAAGAAAGTTTTTAGTTTTCAGTTTTTAGTTTTAGTGACGGCTCGGCGAGCCGTTGCTCCGCATCCCTATTTCGCGTCTGCACTTTCTTCGGCTTTTTTCCTGAACACTTCCAACTGAACACGTCCCTATGATTGCACCCAAAGATTCCCTGACCTCCGAGAGCCTTGACCCGTTGCCGAATTCTTCGCGCGTTTATGTGAGGGGAAAACTCCACCCGGAAGTTCAAGTGCCCTTGCGCGAAATTGCTCTCGCGCCGACCAAGACCTTCAGCGGCGAAATGCAGGCCAACGAACCCGTCCGCGTCTATGACACCTCAGGCCCCTGGGGTGATCCGAATTTTGAGGGTGATGTCGAAAGCGGTTTGCCCACCCTGCGCAAGGACTGGATCCTTAAGCGGGGAGATGTCGCCGCCTACGATGGTCGTGAGATTAAACCGCAGGACAATGGCTACCTCAGCACCAGCCATTCCCAAATCGCTTCCGAGAAACGCGGAGGCCTCTCGGCCCTGACCTCGCCCAAAAACGCCAAGCGGCAGCCCCTCAAAGGCACCGGCCATCCGGTGACCCAATTGTGGTATGCCAAACAGGGGATCGTGACCCCCGAGATGGAATTCATCGCCATTCGCGAAAACCTGCGCCAGGTCGAGATCGCCGACTACAGCGACGACATTGTCCGCAACGAACTCGACAAACAACATCTGGGCTCCGCCCAAGTGAAAAGTGGAAACGCGGAAAGAGAAAGGTATGTGCCTTCGGTCTTCCAGAAATTCCCGCAGCGGATTCCCAACGAAATCACCCCCGAGTTCGTTCGGGAGGAGGTCGCCGCCGGTCGCGCCATCATTCCAGCAAACATCAACCACCCGGAACTTGAGCCCATGATCATCGGGCGCAACTTCCTCGTGAAAATCAACGCCAATATCGGCAACTCCGCCGTCGCTTCGTCGATCGAAGAAGAAGTCGAGAAAATGCGCTGGGCGACCAAGTGGGGCGCTGACACCGTGATGGACCTTTCCACCGGAAAAAATATCCACGCCACTCGCGAATGGATCCTCCGCAACTCGCCCGTCCCCATCGGGACCGTCCCCATCTACCAGGCTCTGGAAAAAGTCAACGGCAAGGCCGAAGACCTCACCTGGGAACTCTTCCGCGAAACCCTCATTGAACAAGCCGAGCAAGGCGTTGATTATTTTACTATCCACGCCGGCGTCCTCCTGCGGTTTGTGCCCATGACCGCCTCGCGCATGACCGGGATCGTCAGCCGCGGCGGCAGCATCATGGCCAAGTGGTGCATTTCCCATCACAAGGAAAGTTTTCTCTACACCCATTGGGATGACATCTGCGACATTATGGCGGCCTACGATGTCAGCTTCTCCATTGGGGACGGACTGCGTCCAGGTTCCATTGCCGATGCCAATGACAAAGCCCAGTTCAGCGAGCTCGAAGTGCAGGGCGAACTGACCAAGCGCGCTTGGGCCAAGGGCGTCCAAGTCATGAACGAAGGCCCCGGCCACGTCCCCATGCACATGATCGAGGAAAACATGGCCAAGCAACTCGAATGGTGCCACGAAGCCCCCTTCTACACCCTCGGCCCGCTCACCACCGACATTGCCCCCGGCTACGACCACATTACTTCAGGCATCGGAGCCGCCATGATCGGCTGGTATGGCTGCGCCATGCTTTGCTACGTCACGCCCAAGGAACACCTCGGTTTGCCCAACAAGCAGGACGTGAAAGAAGGCGTCATCACCTACAAGATCGCCGCCCACGCGGCCGATTTGGCCAAGGGACATCCCGGAGCCCAATATCGTGACAACGCGCTATCTCAGGCGCGATTCGAGTTCCGCTGGGAAGACCAGTTTAACCTCGGCCTTGATCCCGAACGGGCGAGGGAGTTTCATGACGAGACGTTGCCGCAGGAAGGTGCCAAGAGCGCTCACTTCTGCTCGATGTGCGGGCCGCATTTCTGCTCGATGAAGATTACCGAAGACGTGCGCAAGTATGCGGCGGAGCAGGGGATCGCTGAGGAAGAGGCTCTTAAAAAAGGGATGGAAGAAAAGTCCGCCGAATTTGCGGAGAAGGGTGCGGAGGTTTACGCCAAGGCATAATGCCATGGGCAAAATTCGGTGCGGCGGCTATGTCTTTGACTGATCGGCGGGCGACCATTCGCCTCGACATGTCCATGTCTTCGACGGCAAAGACCGATTGCTTGGCCGCGTCACCATCGCCAACAAAACGCCACTCGATGATTGGCTCCCACCGCGAAAGGTGCTAGAGATTATCAACAACCTGCAGAAAGAAGGTCGGCTATGAAAACCCTGAATCCGCTCAAAGTCCCATTCGGCAAGGGAAGATTCTCGCGTCTTCGCAACGTGCGCTTCCTCCAATGGGAAGATGCCTTCGAGGTGGATTTCGACGACGGTCTCGCCTTTTTGGAACCTCACAAAACGATCCGCAAATCCAACAAGATCGAAGCGGGAGCCAGGGTGCAATCCGTGGAAATGGAAGAGGAGCTCCACTCCGGCTTTTTCGTTCTCTACGACAACGGCCAGATCGCGGAGGTCTCCTGGGCCTTCGTTCGAGAATTGCCTCCCCAAAAATCTGCCCACACTTCGGCAAAGTAGCGGGTTGCAAGAATTACGCTTTGTTTTACAAAGTAAAACAGCTGCCGCCTGCCCACGGACAACATCAACCCACGACCTCCCTCTGCTGAGAACCCTTCCCCTTGCATCCTGACGATCCCAAAGGCTCCTGTTGTTCCCCCGGTCGCGATCATGCGGACGGCAAAACGACGGTGGTCGCCGACGTTGTGTTTCACCGCGTCACCACCGGCGACCCCGAGGGCATGAAGCTCATCCCCGGCGGCGAATTTCTGATGGGCAATGAAGGCGACTATGGTTTTCCCGCCGACGGCGAAGGCCCCGCGCACACCGTCGAACTCGCGCCGTTTTACATGGACGTGACCTGCGTGACCAACGCGCAGTTCAGCGACTTCACGAACGCGACCCACTACAAGACCGAGGCAGAAAACTTTGGCTGGTCGTTTGTCTTTTACGGACAACTCACCTCCAAACAAAAGGCGACCGTGGTGGGCCCGCGCGTGCTCGGCAGCGAATGGTGGTGCCGGATCGACGGCGCGACTTGGCGCCACCCCGAAGGCTCGGGCACCAATATTAAGAAACGTTGGAACCATCCCGTGCTTCACGTTTCGTGGAACGACGTGATCGCCTATTGCTCGTGGGTCGGCAAACGACTTCCGACCGAAGCCGAATGGGAATTCGCCGCGCGCGGCGGCCTCGCGCAGAAACGCTTCCCGTGGGGAGATGAACTTGAGCCCGGCGGCAAGCACCGCATGAACGTCTGGCAGGGCACCTTCCCCACGAACAACACCGAGGCTGACAAATACTACGGGCCCGCGCCCGCGCAATCGTATCCCCCCAACGGTTACGGCCTCTACTGCATAACCGGCAACGTGTGGGAATGGGTCTGGGATTGGTTTGACCCGGATTACTATCAAAACTCGCCGAGCAAAAGTCCCACCGGCCCCACCGGGACCACCGGGACCGATCGCCGCGTGATGCGCGGCGGCAGCTACCTTTGCCATGCGAGCTATTGCAACCGCTACCGCACCGACGCCCGCAGCAGCAATACCCCCGACAGCTCCACCGGCAACCTCAGCTTCCGCTGCGTCCGCGATGTTGCCCCGACGAGTTAAATCGCCTTAATCCCTGCGTAATCGCTTTGTCGGCAAACTGCCCGTCCCCTCCGATCAGGTTGAGCTCGTCACCCTCGCCCTCAACTCCAAGTTCGGATCGAATATGCGGGAGCGAGGAGATCGTGCGGGAGAACTGAAAGAGGCGGCGAGAAGCGACTGGCGCAAAGGAGCGATCGCGCCGCTCATCCAAGGGGAAGCAACGGTGCGATGGGACGGGATTACTGGGGAGTCGTAAAATGGGATCCGGGTCCGCCGCTCCTTGCCCCACTTCGCCATTGCCTCCCTAACCGAAGTCTGAAACCTTCTGCCGCAGCCGATGACCCGCCTCCTTCCAATTTCCACGCTTCCTATCCTTCTCGCGAAGGGCCCCTCCAGCCCTGACGCTTCAAGGGAATTTTTCCAATTAATCTACACGGAGCGGATGAAACGCTTTGGTGAAGAGCTCGATGCGATCCGGATCCGGACCGAGGCGGATGTGGGGAAGCAGGATGTGACTCGTATTCGCCGATTGAATTGGTTTTCACGCGGGATGGAAGTGGTCGGTCGGACATTGCTCAATTTCAGTCTTGAGCCGATCACCTTTCTGGCCGGTGTCGGCGCGCTTTGGGTTCATAAGCAATTGCAATCCATAGAGATAGGTCACACCGTTCTGCACGGGGCGTATGACCATCTCGAAGGGGCCGAGCGTTTTAATTCAAAGAAATTCGCCTGGGATACGCCGATCCATGAGGGGGCATGGCGGCACGGGCACAATGTTGAGCATCACCATTTCACCAATGTGGCGGGCAAGGATCCTGATATCAACTTTGGTCCCGCTCGCCTCACGGAACAAACGCCCCACAAGTGGTTTCACCACTGGCAGTTCCCGTTTGTGCTCGCGATTCTTGCGCCGAACTTCGCGTTCTTCATGAACCTGCATTTCACCGGTCTCAACGATATCTATTTTGGAAACGGGCGGGCCGATAAGCACGATGGGAAAACGGATCGCTCATGGAAGGCCGTCAAGACGGCCCATCTCACCGCGCTTCGGAAATTTGCGCCCTATTATCTCAAGAACTATCTTTTCTTCCCGCTGCTCGCCGGATTGATGTTCTGGAACCTATCGATGTTCTGGAAGGTTCTGCTCGGAAACTGGATGGCGGAAACCCTGCGCGACATCTACAGTGCGGCGACAATCTACTGCGGCCACACCGGCGAGGAAGTCGCAGATTTCCCCGAAGGCACCCGGGCGAAAGGAAAGGGAGAATGGTATGCGATGCAGGTGGAGGCCACCAATAATTTTGAAGTGAGCCTGCCGATCTCGATTCTTTGTGGCGGGCTCGACCGCCAGATTGAGCATCACCTTTTCCCCAAACTCCCACCGGATCGCTTGCGGAAAATCGCCCCTGAAGTACGTGCCTTGTGCGACGCCTACGGCGTGACCTACCGCACGGATACCTGGTGGAGAACTCTCAAAAAAGCGCTCGTCCACATGCGGGATCTCAGCGTCTGCGATCTGGGTCGGGCGGCAGTTTAACTGCAAAGAGCAAAAGTGGGATGAAGGGGGCGGCCATGAATGGCACGTGACGGCGCGAGGGGAAGTGAAAGAGGCGGCGAAAAGCGAGGGCAAAGATTCTAACGATGACAAGAAAATAGGACAGCCCCCGGATACCCCGCCGAAGCCCGTCAGAGGGAGGGACCGTTGCAGAATCAAAACGGAAACACAAATGACAGAAATAAAGATGCGCCCCTTCTTGCGGTGCCGATCATGGTCAAATCGGACAGTCCTGAGTTTTTCGAATGTTCGCTGGATAGCCGGGTGGAGATGATCCAGGCAAATGGGTTCCATCTCGCAAGGAAGAGCCGGATGCTTCTTGAGCGGGATATCGCTGCAACCGGCACGCTGCATGGGTGCTACCCATCCGGAAACGGTGGCTCTGAACTGCGATGCGGACTCCAACGAGCTTGCCATTTCACCAGCCGCACGATATGCTCCGAGCGTCGGGCTCAAGAAAAGTGCCAATCGCCATGGAGTATATTCGCATCCTCTTTCAACTGATCGTCGCGCTAGGGATTTTAAACGTCTGGCTGCTGCGCGCCGGGCGGTCCACATCCTATCGCGGCAGCGATGCAAAAAACCTTCGGGAAGAATTCGCCGCCTACGGGCTGCCACTCTGGTTCTATTATTTCATCGGCACGCTCAAGATCACTTTTGCCCTTTTACTCCTCATTGCGATTGCGCTTCCTCTGGTCGCGCTGCCAGCGGCTGTTGGCATGGGTTTGCTGATGTTCGGCGCCTTCGCCATGCACCTGAAGGTAAAAGACCCGATAAGCAAGGCCATCCCTTCACTCTTCGTGCTGGCATTGTGTGTTGCCATTGCGCTGATGTGACCGCGCGGCTTCTCAAAGCCACGTCCAAAAAAGATAGACGTTTAAAAACAGATAAAACAAAGCCGGCAGCGTCTGAAAAAAACTGTCCTTTATTCCTATTCTCACGCCGACGCCCGCAAGCATCAGCAACGCTAGGCCGCCAGACGCCGCTTGTCCTATCCAGTGCTGGCTCAAACCGGCCAGGAGACCGATGGACGCGGCAAGCTGCAGCCCCCCAATCATCTTCCGCTGCGACCCAAAGCCATAGCGGTTAAACTCCTTCGCCGTCGCGTCAGACAAAAAACATAACATCCCATAAACCAAAAAGGAGGCTGCGTTTACCACGATCAGAAAAATTGACATCATTCCACCCTACCACCAAATCGGCTGCACAATTTTTATTCTGTAAAAGTTGCCAATTAATTTAAGGGCAGGTCAGCCGGATTCATGTTGTGCGGAAAAGGGGTCGGTCCCGCTAATTCATAGTTCCCGTTGATAAACTGTGCTGGTTATTGTGCATGGGGAGGGGGCAATCCCCGTCCCTCATCCTCTCATGTACGGTTTTATCCGTTGACCTCGGCCGCGACTTTGAGCCGAAGGGCGTTGAGGCGGATGAAGCCACTGGCATCGTCCTGATTGTAGGCCTGGGTCGGGTCGGCTTCCATCGTGGCAATCTGGGGGTTGTAGAGACTGACCGGGCTCTTGACCCCGGCCGCGATGATGTTGCCTTTGAAGAGCTTCACCCGCACGGTGCCGGTGACGTTTTTCTGTGATTCGGTGACGAGGGCCTGGAGGGCCTCCCGTTCGGGCGCGAACCAAAAGCCATTGTACACCATGGTGGCGTATTTCGGGATGAGGGAATCGCGCAGGTGCATGACCTCGCGGTCCATGGTGAGGGATTCCATCTGACGATGCGCAAAGTGCAAAACGGCCCCGCCGGGAGTCTCGTACACCCCGCGGCTCTTCATCCCGACGAAGCGGTTTTCGACCATGTCCACCCGGCCGACGCCGTGTTGGCCGCCGAGCGTGTTGAGTTTTTTCATCACCTCCAACGGAATCATTTTCTTGCCGTTGAGGGCCGTGCAGTTGCCTTTTTCGAATTCGAGTTCAAGGTACAACGCTTCGTCAGGGGCATCGGCCGGATCCACGCTGAGTTTGAACATGTCCTTGTTTTCCGGGGCGCTGGCGTCAAACCAGGGATCCTCGAGAATTCCGCTCTCGTAGGAAATGTGGAGAAGGTTGCGGTCCATCGAATAGGATTTCTTCGCACTGGCCTCGATGTTGATGCCGTGTTCGGCGCAATAGGCGATCATCTCGGACCGGCCGGGAAACGCCTGGCGAAACCGCTCGTCGCGCCAAGGGGCGATCATTTGCAAGCGGGGAGCGAGGGCCGCGGCAGTCAATTCGAAGCGAATTTGATCGTTGCCCTTGCCGGTGGCCCCATGGGCAATAGCGTCCGCGCCTTCCGCCCGGGCGATCTCGACCATGCGCTTGGCGATGAGGGGGCGGGCAATACTGGTGCCGAGAAAATATTGGCCCTCATAGATGGCCCCCGCCTGCATCATCGGAAAGATGAAGTCGCGGGCAAATTCCTCGCTAAGATCTTCGACGAAGCATTTGCTGGCCCCGGTTTTGAGAGCTTTTTCCTCGAGGCCTTCGAGTTCCTCCTCCTGGCCCACATCGGCGCAAAATGCGATCACCTCCGCCTGGTAGGTATCTTTGAGCCAATTGAGGATGACCGAGGTGTCGAGACCTCCGGAATATGCGACGACAATTTTCATAAAGGGAAAGTGTTCAGTTTTCGGTGTTCAGTTTTGCAAGCCTGGCCTTTCGGGCTTCGCCCGATCTATGAGGGCATGGGATCCTAAGAAAAGTTCCGGCCTCGGATGAAGATGTGCATCCTGAGGATGAACGTCTTTCTTAGTCCTACCACTCTTGGGGTTCGAGGAACCCTTCGAGTTGCCGGATGCGGGTGGGGTGACGCATTTTCCGCAGGGCCTTGGCCTCGATTTGGCGGATGCGTTCGCGAGTGACTTTGAATTGTCGGCCGACCTCTTCCAGCGTGCGGCTGTACCCGTCGACTAACCCAAAGCGCTGTTCGAGCACTTGGCGTTCTCGTTCGGTCAAAGATTCGAGGACATCTTTGATTTTCTCCTTGAGGAGGACGATGGCCGCCTGATCAGCGGGATTTTCGGCTCCCTTATCTTCGATGAAATCCCCAAAGCTGGTGTCGTCCGAATCACCTACCGGCGCTTGGAGGGAAATCGGTTGCTGGGCCATTTTAAGCACAGCCCGGACCCGCTCGACCGGAAGTTGAATTTCGTCCGAAATTTCCTCTGGGGAGGGTTCGCGGCCATATTCCTGGACGAGTTGCTTTTGCACCCGGATCAGCTTGTTGATCGTCTCGATCATGTGAACCGGAATCCGGATGGTCCGGGCTTGATCGGCGATGGAACGGGTGATGGCCTGCCGGATCCACCAGGTGGCGTAGGTGGAAAACTTGTACCCGCGACGGTATTCGAATTTTTCCACTGCCTTCATCAGGCCCATGTTCCCTTCTTGAATGAGGTCGAGGAAGGAAAGGCCGCGGTTGGTGTATTTTTTCGCAATGGAAATCACCAAGCGAAGGTTGGCCTCGACCATTTCGGTTTTGGCCTTGAGGGCCTTGCGGTGCCAGCCCTTCAGTCCGCGATATTTCTCGAAAAGTTCGTCCGACTCCATCCAGTTCTGCAGGTGGATTTCCTTGATCTGGGAACGAAGGGTGCGCTCAGCCTTGGGATCCTTTTTCTTGGAAGGTTTGTTATGCTCAGTCACCAACGTTTGCAAGGCGCGGACGTTGTCGTCGGCCAAGGTGACAAAATCCTCGATGACCTTCTGCTTATAATAGAATTTGGGATAAAGTTTCAGCAGAACGGTTAGAGACTTCTCATACTGTTTCAAGGTTTCCGCCGAGGGGTTTTTCACCGGGGCGATCTTGCTGGCGTAGAGGACGGCCACCGTGTCGGTTTGCTTTTTGACCTGTTGGCAAAGGCGAGGCAGGGCCTTCATGTAGCGCTCGCGGCTTTCGATTTTCTTGTCGAGAATGACTCGGTCGAAACGTTCGCGTTGATCAACGAGCTTCTGGGCCAGGTCGAGGTGGGCCCGGCTGATGAATCCAAATTGATAGAGGGTCTCCTGCACCTTGATCTCGGCTTCCTCGATGCGTTTGGAGATTTCGACCTCTTGCTCGCGGCTGAGCAGAGGGACCTGACCCATTTGCTTGAGATACATCCGGACGGGATCGTCCAGAATGTCGAGCTTGGTGTCGGGTTTTTCGTCCTTTTCTTCCTCGTCGTCCTTGCGGGTTTCTTTCACCCGGTCCACGTCGGAGGAGTCGATGACGTCGATTTCCACGGCGCGCAATTGCGTCATGACGGAATCCATCCCGTCCTGGTCGGTGATGCTCTCCCGGAGGGCCTCTTCCAGATCGTCAAAAGTGAGATGCCCTTGTTCCTTGGCCAGCTTGATGAGGTCGCGAACTTTCTCCTGAATGACTTTCTGCACCTCCTGTGGCGTAGTGGCGGGAGGTGCCACGAGTTTCGAGAGAAGGGAAACTTTTTCTTCCGTGGGGTCGGCCTTGACCTTTGGTGCCTTCACTGCTTTTTCGGCTTTGGGCGATTTTGCGGCCTTCGGCGCAACCGCTTTTTTGCTCACGCCGGTTTTGGCTGGAGTGGAAACCTTCTTCGCGACCGGCTTCTTTTTGGCGACTGGTGTCTTTTTTACGGTCGCGAGAGATTTGGTCTTGGTTTTGGTTTTGGTTTTAATGGGCACGTTTTTCCTGACGGTTTTCGAGGTTGATTTTCCAGTGGACGGGGGCTTCGAAGCTGGAGCTTTTGCGCTGTCCCGCTTGGCGGCGGGTGTTTTCTTACTTGCGGAAACCTTGCCAGGCTTCGGACGGGTGGAGTTTTTAGAAGTTTTCAACGCAGCCTTGGTGCTTCGAGACGAGCCCCTAAGTCTCTGCGATGCGGGATTTAAAGTCAAGGATCATTTTGCTGTGGGTGGCGGCAAGCTGCTGGATCCTTAGACGGTCCTCGGCCGAGACACCGGGCTGACGGAGTTTGAGGATCGCGGCATCGCGGGTTTCGCGTAAGGCGATGGCCGCGAGTCCGAACCAGTGGTTTTTGGCCACGGGCAGGGGAGTTTCCGGAGGGTGATCCAGATCCAGACTCATGATGGTGTCTTCGACTGCCGGGGGTTGTCCGGCAGCGAAAGTGATCCGCGAAGCCGGTATCTGGAGGGCGAGGGGCGATTGCAAGATGCAGGCGAGGACGGAGCCGCCCAAACCGAGTTCGGGAGGGGGAGGGGTTTCCTGATCGGCGAGCCAGGCTTTGACCTCGGGGTCGAGGATCGCAAGACGACAAAGCTGTCGAATTCCCTCGGACATCTCAATTCGCTCGGGGGCGGGGGAGGCATTAGAGGGTTCGGACTCGGTGGGCCGAAGGGCGGTAGATTTAAGGTGAGGGGCGAAAGCGGCGGCGGTGATCCCGAGGCGGGCGCAGATTTTATTGGCGGTGGCCTCGAGGAGAACCCGGTCTTTGATCAGGGCGACGTGGGGGCCGAGCCGGCGCGCGGCGGCGGATTTTCCGGCCGGATCGTTGAGTTTCTCCCGGGTGGAAAGGAGATCGAGGGCGTGGTCGAAGAAGTTTTTGGCCGAGTCCACCACTTCGCGAAAGGCCGCGGGGCCTTGGCCGCGAATGAGCGAGTCGGGGTCTTCGCCATCCGGAAGACGGGCGACGCGGACTTCGAGTCCGTTCCCAAGCAGGGCGGGCAGTGAGCGGGTGACGGCTTCTTGTCCGGCCCGATCGGAGTCAAAGCAAAGAATAACCGTCTCCACAAAGCGCTGGAGGACCCGGCCCTGATCAGCCGTGAAGGCGGTGCCTTGGGGGGCGATGACATTTTCGACCCCGGATTCGAAGGCGCTGATCAAATCGAGTTGTCCTTCGCAGACGATGGCGGTCTTGGTGTCAATGAGGGCGCGTTTAGATTTGTCGAGTCCGTAGAGCACCCGGCCTTTCGTGAAGATGGGGGTTTCCGGGGAATTGACGTATTTGGCCGTGCGGGCTTCTGGGTCGAGTACCCGGCCACTGAAAGCGATGACTTCGCCGTAGTCATTGCGGATGGGAAACATCACCCGGTCGCGAAAACGGGAATAGGCATGGCTGTCGGCGCTGTCTTCGTCCTTGGAGGAGGTGAGCCCGCTTTGCTTGATCTCGGCGGCGGAAAAACCTTTTTCTCGCAGCATGGTGAGAAGGGCATCCCAGGAGTCCGGGGCGTATCCGAGTTGCCAGGCCGTGGCGATTTTACCGGTCAGTCCGCGGGATTTGAGGTAGTCTCGGGCCGATTGGGCGGAGGGAGTCTTTAGAAGGTTGTCGTGAAACCAAGCTGCGGCCTCGGCATGGAGGGCGAGGAGCCTTTGACGGAGTTCGTGGCGTTTTTCGGTGCCCGGAGTGTTCGCTTCCTCGAGAATAGGGATGCCGGCGCGTTGGGCAAGGCGTCGCACGGCGCTGGCGAAGTCGAGGTGTTCGTAGTCCATGACGAAGCGAAAGACCGAGCCACCGGCCCCGCAGCCAAAGCAATGGAAGGTCTGGCGCTGGGGATTGACGGTGAAGGAGGGGGACTTCTCGCGATGAAACGGGCAGAGCGCCTTGAAGCTGGTTCCGGCCCGTTTGAGCGGGAAGTAGGAACTGACAATCTCAACGATGTCGTTGGCCTCGGCGACCCGTTGGATAGTTTCTTCAGCGATAAATGGCACCGGATCAAATTACCTTGCGGGTCCCTTCGGGGCGAGTGAGATTCTCACCGTGAGGAATTTCTTTTTTGTTTCCGTCCTTTTGGCCGTGCTCTTTCCCCCTCCTGCGAGGGGAGCCACCGCGGAGGAGGAAGATATTGTCGCTGGCAGTGTTGTGGTGGTGCCCATTAAGGGGGAGGTCTCCGAGGCTCAGTTCTATTTTTTGCGCCGCATTCTCAAAAAAGCGGACCGGGCGGGGGCCGCGGCTCTGATTCTTAATATGGACACGCCGGGCGGGGACCTCAAAGCGACCGATCATATCGTCCAGGCTCTGAGCAAGGTTTCCTATCCCACTTTCACGTACGTTAACCCCAACGCCGGATCGGCCGGGGCCTTGATTTCCCTCGGGACCGGGCAGGTCTATATGGCTCCGGTAAGCGCGATCGGTGCGGCCGCCCCGGTGCTGAGCGGTGGCGCTGAGGTGCCAGAAACCATGAATGCCAAAGTGGTGTCTTATTACTCCGGATATTTTCGCAGTGTGGCTCAGCGCAATGGATATAACCCGAATTTGGTCGATGCCTTCATGAATCTGAAGAAGGAGGTCAAGATCGGGGAGCGGGTCTTAAATCCCGAGGGGGCGCTTTTGACTTTAAGCGCCCAAGAGGCGGTGGAGATCATTGATGGCAAACCGCTTTTGGCCCAGGCGATTGTCGCCAGTCTGCCGGAACTGTGTGAAAAAGCGGGCCTGGATGCGACCAAGCTGGTCGAGATTGAACCCAGTGGATTTGAGCGGATGGCGCAGTGGATTACTGCTCTCGCGCCGATATTTTTGATCGGTGGAATCGTCGGAGCCTATATGGAATTCAAAAGCCCGGGATTTGGGGTGGCTGGCGTCTTGGCCGGATTGAGTTTCCTCCTTTATTTCACCGGGCACTATGTGGCGGGACTGACAGGCTATGAAGTTGGAGTTGTTTTTCTTTTTGGCCTGATTTTGGTCGCCGTTGAAATCCTCTTTTTCCCCGGTATTTTTGTTTTGGCGGCGGTGGGAACTGTTTTGATGGCCGGGTCGCTTTTCATTGCCATGGTCGATTATTATCCGGGCCAACCCTTTGCGGTCACTCCGGAGGATTTGGCTGTTCCCTTGATCAATTTCGGAGTGGCTATGGTTTTATCACTGGGGGCGATGGTCTTGTTGGCGCGATTTTTTCCCAGTCTGCCCATTTTCAAACGGCTCATCTTGGCTGCGCAAGCGCCGACGGGGCCTTCGTTCCAAGCTGCCAATTCGTTGTCTGGGCGCCCCTCCGTCCAGGCCGGTGAAGAAGGCGTGGCTCGAACCACGCTCCGTCCCTCTGGGAAAGTTGATTTTGGCGACGCTCTGCTCGATGCCATGACGGACGGAGAATTCCTCGCCTCCGGCACGCGGGTGCGAGTCCTTCAGGTGGAGGGTGAACGGGTGGTGGTGGAAGCGGTTTGAAGGGAAGGGGAGCCCGCCTCAGACAATCAACCGCACGCCGCGCAGATCGGCGAGATCGTAAGGCAATTTTCCGGCTGGTGAACCGATAAACATCAAATTGGTGGGGATCTGCCATTCCTCGGAAAGCTTGGAGATCAATTCCGGAGAGAATTTGTCGGTGATGACGACGAATTCGATGACCATTTCCGGATAAATTTCGTCGAGCACGGAAAGGTGGCCCTTCAATTGGGCCGGGCACTGGCTGGCATCGGGCACTACGGTCACGACCTTGATCCGTTTGGTGTGTTCGTTTTCCAATACGTAGAGCATGGCCCGGTTGAGGTTGGCCAGATTGTCGCCGCGGGTGAAGAAGACCATCTGCTGGTCCGCGATCTCTTGGATTTTTTCGCGGATCAACCAAGTCAACCCACTGGGAGGACGGCGGAAGAAGGCATTGATCCTGGCGAGAGCGAACATGAGGATCTTTAATAGGGCGATCCGCTCCAGCATGATGATCACGACGAGGGCGGTCGGAATGAAGTATTCTAAAAAGACCTTGAGATAGGCGGGGTTGCGCATGGCATTGCCGAGCAGTCCGATGACCACGGCCGCGATGGCAACGAGGACCGTCAGCCAGGAGGCGCGAACCGGTCGCGGGAGGGCATTTCGTTTGATCTTTAAAAGCAGATTGCCACCACCGAAAAGGGCCATCACAGAGAGAAACGAAATCGTATAGACACCCGCCAAGGCGCGAATGTTTCCCTGGGTGATGACCAGGACGGAGACGCAGAGAATGAAAAAAGCGATAATGATGCGGTGGGTGGTGCCGCGACGGTTTTTCTTCAGCAGCAACTGAGGAAGACAGCGGTCCAAGGTCATTCGGCCCATCAGCCCATTGACGCCGACAAAGCTGGTCAGAACGGCCCCGCTGAGCACGAGGGCGGCATTGATCGAGATCCAGGATGCCAGCCAGCCTCCGCTGCTGACGCGTCCCATTTGGGCGAGCAAGGTCGATTCATGGGAAGCCACCTCGCCGAGGGGGAGAATGCTGAGAGCGAGCAGGGCGATGAGCGGATTGAAAATGATGACCGCGAGCCACATATTCCGGAGCGTTTTCGGAAAGACCCCTGGGGCTTGTTCTTCGACAAAGTTGGCCGAACTTTCGAAGCCTGAGATTCCCAGAAGCGAGACGCAAAACCCAAAAAAGAGGGCCATGGCAATGCCTCCCGGGGGAGGGGTTTGAAAATTCACCGCAAGGGTGGCCAGTCCATGGGTGGCCACATACCAAGCTCCCGCCAGCAACAGACAGGTTAGGGTAAAGAGGTGAAAAATAAAGATCCCGATGGCGACAACGGCCGATTCGGCAATACCCACAATGGTCAATCCGGTAAACAGAGCCAGCAGAGCGACGGTCATGATCATGACCGGCCAGGCGTGCCAGAGAACGGCCACATAGTGCATGGCTTCACTGGCGGAAATCACCGCAGTGGCCATATAGGAGAGGATCGTCAGGCAGGCCGCCATGGAGGCGCGGAATTTGCTCGTGGTATTGAGGAGCGCATTGTACGCGCCCCCGTTGAGGGGGAGGGCTCCCACGACCTCTCCGTAGATGGAACGAAAGAGGTACAACATGCCGCCGACGAGTAGCAGTGCCACCGGCGCCCAGATTCCGGCATACAAAATCGCGAGAGCGGAAACGTAGAGGCAGGACGAGGTGATGTCGTTGCCGCAGATGGCGGTGGCGGCCAGTTGTCCCAACCGAGGACGGGGAGCGGATGTTGCCGACGCTGGAATCGGGCCACTGGCAGTCGCGACAGATCGGGATATGAGATGTTCGGACATCGCTGACCGCGCATGATGCCTTTCCGGCCCGTGCCCGCCAGAAGAAAATATTTCTGTTTTTGGCCCGATGAAAAAAAAGGGGGCTCTTTACTTCAATTGCGGGTGTGAAATAAACGCCCGCATGCTTCGTGACCTCAGGTTGCGCGATTTTCGCTGCTTTGAATCCTTGGACCTCGTGCCGGGGCCGGAATTGAATTTTTTCGTTGGACCCAACGCTCAGGGCAAAACCTCGATTCTCGAGGCGGCCTGTGTTCTCCTGCGCTTACAGTCGCCCCGAGTGGGTTCGCTTGCCGAGTCGGTGCGTTTTGATCAAGCCGGATTCGGGCTCGATGGCCATTGGGGGGAACGGCACCTTCATGTCAAATTCACCAACGCGCTGAAGGCGTTTTCCCTCGATTCCAAGCCGCGATCCCGGGCCTCCGACTATCTGGCCGTGGCCCGGGCGGTTTGGATCTCGAACGACGACCTCCAACTCGTGCGGGGCTCGGGCTCGGCCCGGAGGAGGTATCTCGATTTTCTGGGAGCGCAGACGGTTCCGAATTACCTTCGGCACCTTCGGTCTTACGAGCGGGCCCTTCGTTCGCGAAATTCCCTCCTCAAAGATCATCGGCCCCGGAGGGAGATTGCCGCTTTCGATTCCTCACTGCTCGATGCCGGCACGCAGCTTCTTGAGACCCGGGCCGCCATGAGCCAGGAGCTTCGGCCGTTTGTCACCACCGCTTGCCATCGCATCGCGGGGGGAGCGGATTCGCTCGAGATTGCCTATCAACCGGGAGTGAGTGGTGATTTTGCCCAAGCGCTGGAAGCCTCCCGCCCGGAAGAAGAACGTCGGCGGGTGACGGTGGTTGGTCCGCACCGCGATGATGTGGGTATCGTTCTCCAGGGGCGGGAAGCGGCTCAGTTTGCGTCCGAGGGGCAGCAACGATCAATTGCCTTGGCCCTAAAATTGGCCCAAGCGGCCTTAATGGAATCCCGGCCCGGCCCGGCCCCGATCTACTTGATTGATGACGTTTTTGGTGAATTGGATCCGATGCGGCGGAACAACTTCCTCGAAGCGCTCCCGGTGAAGGCTCAGAAACTCATCACCGTAACTTCGCTCGATTGGCTTGAGGTGCCGGGATCGGCGGCTCGCTTTGAGGTGGGGGGGGGAACGGTGCGTTCTTGGTCCGGGGGGGGATGAGGTGCCCCCCCAGGCTGCCGGTGGCTGGTTGAAATTTTTGGTTGATTGGGTTGCATCGAACTGCGATGCCGCCTATGCCGGGGAGCCATGAACGAGAAGGAAGCCTGTATCGCCCTCAACATGTTGCCCCATGTTGGTCCGGTGCGGGTGAAAAAACTTTTGTCGGTTTTCGGTTCCCCCGCGGCAGTCTTGAAAGCCGGGGCCTCGGACCTTCAGGCGGTTGCGGGTGTTGGGAGCGAGGTGGCTCAGTCCATCGTCGGGTGGAAGGATCGGGTCGATCCGGCGGCGGAGCACAAGCGGGCGAAGGATTTCGGTGCGCACATTCTGACTCAACAGGATTCAAGCTATCCCCGGCTGTTGCGGGAGATCCACGATTCGCCCATTGTCCTCTATGTCTGGGGCGACCCTTCGGCGCTCGATACCCAGGCGATCGGCGTGGTCGGCACTAGGAAGCCTTCCCATTATGGCCTCGGCTGCGCCAAAAAGCTTTCCTACCAATTGGCCTATGCCGGACTGACGGTGGCCAGCGGGTTGGCCCGAGGCGTCGATACGGCCGCCCACCAGGCCGCCTTGGCGGCCAAGGGCCGGACGGTAGCAGTGTTGGGCAGTGGTCTGGAGGCCCTCTATCCGCCGGAAAACCAAGAACTGGCAGAAAAAATCACGACCTCGGGGGCAGTGATCACGGAATTTCCCATGGAGCGGACCGCCGACCGCCAGACGTTTCCAATGCGAAATCGCATCATCAGCGGGCTTTCTTTTGGCCTCCTTGTGATCGAAGCCAGCGGCCGGAGCGGCGCCCTCATCAGTGCCAATCAGGCGGGCGAGCAGGGCCGCTCGCTCTATGCCGTGCCCGGACATATCGACCAGCCAAATGCCCTCGGCTCCAATCAACTCATTCAGCAGGGGGCGAAACTCGTTCTCAGTGCCCAGGATATTCTCGATGACCTCGGACTGCTTTTTGCCGAGAAACCGGAACTGAAAACCCCCCGTCCGGAAAAAAATCTGACCGACGCGGAAGCGGCCGTACGGGACGCAATTCAGGACGAGGAGACGCCCATTGACGAGATCATTTCCAAATGCGGGTTGCCAACCCAGGTGGTCTCTTCTACGTTGCTCGCCCTTGAAATGCGGAGGCTGGTCAAACAACTGCCAGGCGGCCGATTTGTTAAGATCCAGTAAGAAACCGGAACCCATGAACAATTTTAACGTCAACGAGGAATCTCCCGTCTGGGGGATCGTTTTTCCTCACCGACAACGTCCCCACGCCCACCAGCTTCCATGAAAACCCTAGTTATTGCCGAGAAACCCAGTGTCGCTGGCGATTTGGCCCGCGCCTTGGGGAAAATCCCCAAAACCACCGACCTCTATGAGAACGACGAATATGTCATCACCTCAGCGGTCGGACACTTGGTGGAATTGTGCCTGCCTGGCGAGATGGACAAAAAGCGCGGCAAATGGAGCTTCGCTAGCCTGCCCGTCATTCCCGAGGAGTTTGACCTCAAGCCAATTGCGAAAAATGAGACCCGCTTCAAACTCCTCAAGCGCCAACTCAAGCGCAAGGACATCGGCGACGTCATCAATGCCTGCGATGCCGGCCGGGAAGGGGAACTCATTTTTCATTATTTGATGAAGTTGGTAGGATCGAAACTTCCCACCCGACGGCTTTGGCTCCAGAGCATGACTCCCGAGGCCATCCGGACCGGCTTCACCCAATTGCGGGACGGCAAAGAAATGGATAACCTGGCCGACGCCGCCGTCTGTCGGAGTGAAAGCGACTGGCTGGTTGGCATCAATGGCACCCGCGCCATGACCGCCTTCAACTCCAAAGGCGGAGGATTTCAACTCACCCCGGTGGGACGGGTGCAGACACCCACCTTGGCGATTCTAGCCGACCGCGAAACCAAAATTCGTGAGTTCAAGCCCCGGACATATTTTGAGGTCTTTGGCGATTTTGAAGTCACTGCCGGTGGCTACCGGAGTCGCTGGCTCGACGAAAAATTCAAAAAAGGTGAGGCCGAGGATGGGCGCGCCGAACGGCTCTGGGATCTGGCCGCCGCGGAAGCCATTGTGGCCAAATGCAGCGGAAAAACCGGCATCATTGAGGAGGAAAAGAAACCCTCCACCCAGGCTTCGCCCTTGCTGTACGATCTCACCTCTCTGCAGCGGGAAGCCAATGCCCGCTTTTCCCTCAGTGCCAAACGCACCCTGCAAATTGCTCAGGCCCTCTACGAGCGGCATAAAGTGCTCACGTATCCCCGAACCGATTCGCGCTGTCTCCCCGAAGACTATGTCGGCAATGTGAAGGATGCCTTTTCCAAATTTGAGACTCCGGACCTCGCCGCCCATGCAAAAAAAGCTCTCGCGGAAGGCTGGGTGAAACCGAACAAGCGCGTTTTCAACAATGCCCGGGTCAGCGATCACCACGCCATCATCCCGACCGGCGGCTCGACGGCCAAACTCGACGATTTCGAGATGAAGATTTTCGACATGGTGGCGCGTCGTTTTGTGGCGGTGTTTTATCCCCCCGCCCAATTTGAGCTCACCACCCGGATCACCCGCGTGGAAGGGGAAGCCTTCAAAAGCGATGGCAAGATCATCATTGATCCCGGCTGGCTGGCTGTTTACGGACGCCAGGCCGCCGGACCAGATTCCAGCAAAGAAGACGACAAGGTCCTTTGTGCCGTTCAGAACGGCGAAAGCGCTGCCACCAAGGCGCTGGAAATCAAAGAAAGCGAAACCAAGCCGCCGGCCCGGTTTTCGGAAGCAACCCTACTCTCCGCCATGGAAGGCGCGGGAAAATTGGTCGAGGACGAGGAACTTCGCGATGCCATGAGTCAGCGCGGTCTCGGTACGCCAGCCACCCGGGCGCAGATTATCGAGGGACTTCTCCTCGACAGTTACCTTAACCGGCAGGGCCGCGAACTCATCGTCACCCAAAAGGGACTCTCGCTCATCAATCTCCTTCGCGGCATTGGCGTGGAATCTCTCACCTCGCCGGAATTGACCGGAGACTGGGAGTTCAAACTCAAACAAATGGAAAGCGGATCCATGCCCCGACCGAAGTTTATGGAAGAAATTCGCAGCTTCACCGAAGAAATTGTCGCCAAGGCGAAGAATTTCACCGGCGAGAGCGTGGAAGGTCAGTTCACTGATTTGGAAGCGAGCTGTCCAAAATGTGAAGCCAAGGGATTCAAAGAGTCTTACAAGGCCTATGAATGCAAAGAATGTAGTCTCCTGATTTGGAAAAATATGGCCGGCCGTGAACTCGAGCGGGAGGAAGTCATCACCCTGCTGGAAAAGGGATCCGTCGGACCCCTGGAAGGATTCCGCAGCCGGTTGGGGCGGCCCTTTGCGGCCTTGGTCAAACTCGATGACGAAAAGAAACAATCCTTTGACTTCGGAGACTCCGCCAATGATGCCTCCAAGTTGGATTTCACCACCCTGCCCGTCGTGGCCCCGCAATGCCCGGCCTGCAAAGCCGGAGCCATCCACGACACCGGGGCGGCGTACCAATGCAGCAACGTGGCCAAGTGCAAATTTCGCATGGGCAAAACGATTTGTCAGCGAGAGATTGCCCTCGATCAATTGACCAAGATCGTGGAGACGGGAAAGACCGATCTCATCACCCGCTTCATTTCCAAAAAAGGCAAACCCTTCTCGGCCTTCCTCAAATTGGAAGGCGACAAGGTCGGATTTGAATTTGAACCTCGTAAGCCAGCCGCGAAAAAGCCGGCCGCGAAGAAAAAGGCCGCAGAAGTGACGAGTGACGAGTGACGCCCCATAGGAGCATTTTGGTGGCCATCCGCCGAGGGGTAGGTTAGGCTCTAAGCGGAAATGGCCGCAGCCAGTGACAAAAAAAATCTCCCCCTGGCGCTGGCGGCACTTGGCGTAGTCTTCGGTGATATCGGGACGAGTCCGCTTTATGCCTTTGAGACCGCTCTGGGTGCGGCCGGAAAAGCAAGTCCGCAGATGGTCATGGGAGTGGTCTCGCTTATCCTTTGGAGTCTGCTTCTCATCGTCACCCTGAAATATGTGCTCGTGGTTTTGCGAGCCGATTACCATGGCGAGGGAGGGGTCTTTGCCCTTCTTGCTCTTCTTCAGCAAAAACGGAAGCCCTCCCACCTCAAGCGTCCTCTTTATGTTTTGCTTTTGCTCTTCGGGGCGGCTTTGCTTTTCGGCGACGGCTCGATCACGCCGGCGATTTCCGTCTTGAGTGCTCTCGAAGGTTTGGAAGTGGTCAATCCGGGGTTTTCTCCCTACATTATCCCCTGCACCGTAGTCATCCTGGTGGTCCTTTTTGCGGTTCAGCGATTCGGAACGGGGAGGCTCGGGATTCTCTTTGGGTGGGTCATGCTCGCGTGGTTTCTCGTCATCGGTGGGATGGGTCTGTGGTGGGTCACGCGGCAACCCCAGGTCCTGATGGCATTTAATCCCCTGTTTGCCTTGGAGATGCTCTGGCAGGGCGGATGGCGGTCATTGATGATCATGGGCGCCGTGGTTCTGGCCGTGACCGGGGTGGAAGCCCTCTATGCGGATCTCGGACATTTCAATCGTCGGGCCATTTCCGTCGCTTGGTATGGGGTGGTTCTTCCCGCCCTGATGTTAAATTATCTCGGACAGGCGGCCTTGGCGATTGACGATCCGGCCGCTTTCCAAACCAATAATCCATTTTTCCACATGGTGCCCAAGGGAGGGTTCACCATCGCCTTGGTGGCCCTGGCGACGGCCGCTACGGTGATCGCCTCGCAGGCCTTGATCTCAGGCGTTTTTTCCCTCACCGCTCAGGCGCAGGAGCTCAATTATTTTCCGCGTTTTCTCGTCCGGCACACCAGCCGCCTCGAGCGCGGGCAGGTCTTTGTTCCGATCACAAATTTTCTTCTCGCGGCCACGTGCATCTTGCTTGTATTGACATTTCGTTCCAGTGAAAATCTCGCCGCGGCTTATGGATTGGCCGTGGTCGGCACGATGGTCATTACCACGGTATCGCTCGCGCTGGTGACCCAATGGTGTTGGCATTGGCGGTGGTGGCAAACGGCAGGCCTTACGGCGGTGTTTCTCAGTTTAGAACTGCCCTTCCTGGGAGCTTGTCTGACCAAATTTCCCGAAGGCGGTTATTTTCCCGTGCTCGTGGCAGGTGGGTTATTTGTTCTCATGCTCACCTGGTGCCGCGGACGCGGCATCATCCTTGAGCGGATGCGCTCTCAACCGAGTTCGGAGGCAGATCTGGCCGCTCGGCTCGAAGAGAAAGGGCCATTTCGGCCCCCGGGGCAGTTGGTGTTTTTAACCAATAACCGGCATTCTCTTTTCGCCGTGTCGCGGGCGTTTGAAATGCTGCGGCGAGGCGAGGTGCTTCGCGAACAGGTCGTCATCATGAGCCTGGTCAGCTCGATGGAAAGCGATGTCGATATTCCGCGGAGCATCACGGCCCGCGAGATCAGTCCGTGCCTCTGGCATGTCACCGCCCTCCATGGCTATCGCCAAGAACCTCACGCCCCCGAAATCCTTGCTCAAGCCCATATCATCAGCCAGGGCGGAGTTCGAGCGGAGAGCCCGAAGACCTTTTACGTCCTCGGACGGGAGTTGATTGTCGAATATACCGGTGGTCGGATGGCGCGCTGGCGGCGGGCGCTTTTTGGGTTTTTGAGCCGAAATGTCAGCCACGCGCCAGATTATTTTTTCATCCCCCATACTCAGATGATTGTCTTCACCTGGATGATGCGAGCCTGAGCCGGAGGGGCGCGATTTTTGGAAGAACTGCACGCGAGGCTTTCAATTGTTGAATCAATCCCCTTTAGTCCCGTAAAGTTTCCAAGAACCCATGGCCAGCGACCGCATCTGTCTGGACGATCTCGATCAGGAGAAGTCCCTCAAACACGAAGATTACCGCAAACAGCTGAAAAAATATCAGCTTGAATTGCTCAATGCCCAGCTTTTCCTCCGCGAGCGGAAACGATCCGTCATCCTGGTGATGGAGGGACCGGATGCGGCCGGCAAGGGGGGGGCGATCAAGCGGATGACCGAACGGCTCGACCCTCGGTTGGTCCGGGTTTATTCCATTGTCAAACCCACCCCAGACGAGTTGGCTCACCACTACCTCTGGCGGTTTTGGACGAAATTGCTGCCTCATGGCCAGATCGCGGTCTTTGACCGATCGTGGTATGGCCGGGTTCTTGTCGAGCGAGTGGAAAAATTCTGTACCCCAGTGGAGTGGAAACGGGCTTACGAAGAAATCAATGCGTTTGAACAGCTCCTCGTCGATGATGGCGCGATTTTTATCAAATGTTTCCTCCAGGTGGACACGGACGAGCAACTTCTTCGTTTTAAGCGCCGGGAGGAAGATCCGTATAAGCACTGGAAGATCAGCGATGAAGATTGGCGCAATCGTCGTCATTGGAAGGAACACAACGAAGCGGCCGAGGACATGTTGGAAAAAACATCCACCGAAGTGGCTCCGTGGACGGTCATCCCAGCCAATTTCAAATGGTATGCCCGCGTCAAGCTGGTCAAAACCGTCGCTGAGCGGGTGACCAACGCGCTCGAGATCTGAAGCTCATCTCTTTTTCAGATCGCTCCCGTCCGACAGAAGGAGCGCACGGGAAGCCACTCCGGGGACCTCATTGGCTGATTTTTTTTTCGGCTTCCGATCAGAACCGGATCTGGACGAAAGCGATACCCTCGGTTTTCAAGGCGGCGTCGATGACGGCTGCACAGATTGCGTCGGAGAGATCCGCAGAAGCGGTCACGTCTGCGGTGGCCTCCTTGACCGTAGCCGACTCGGAAATCCCAGCGGGCAGCCCAGGGATTTGATTGAGGCGGGAACGCAGACGCCCGAGAATAATGGCATCTTCGAAGAGACTGGAAGGGGCATTGTTCGAGACCTGAGTCTTGGCAAAAATGAGAGCACCTTCTTCACTGCGCAGGAAGCGGCCGTTTTGAATCAAGGCGCTGAGAGACTGGGCTCGCCCGGATTCCGATGAAGTCGCCAAAGCCGGGGTCGGCAAGGGACGGGCTTGCGGGATGGGCTTTGGGGCCGGTGTGGCCGCAGCGGTGGGCTGGGGTTTAGGACGCGGCTCGGGAGTTGGTTGGAGGTTGGGGTTCGATCCCTCCGGAACAACTCCGGCGCGAGGTGAAACTGGACCCGGAGCCGCGGTGGCTTGGGGCTGGTCGCGGCTGGCACAGCCGGCTAATAAGACCGCGCCGACCAGAAGGAAGAATCCGGGGAGGCGACGAAAAAAAATCGGAATCACAAAAGACATGAATGAGGCCTGACAGGATTTTTTAAAAACTCAAGTCAGGGGGAAGAAAAAGGTGATTTTGTAACTTTGCACTTGCCGAGGACGCGAAGGAAAATAGGTTGTTACCATGACTCAGACGAGCCCGGTCGCCTACGATTCCAAGATCGAAGGCAATGTTATTTTCACCCGCGTTGATGCGGCTATCAATTGGATGCGAAGCAATTCGCTTTGGCCCATGCCGATGGGATTGGCCTGTTGTGCCATCGAATTGATGGCCGCGTCGTCCTCCCGATTTGATATTTCGCGTTTCGGGTCCGAAGTCATGCGCTTCTCCCCCCGGCAGAGCGACGTCATGATCGTGGCAGGCACAGTGACCTACAAAATGGCTTACGCGGTGAAACGAATTTGGGATCAGATGCCGGAACCGAAGTGGTGTATTGCCATGGGGGCCTGTGCCTCCAGTGGCGGCATGTATCGCAGTTATGCGGTGCTCCAAGGCATTGACCACCTCTTGCCCGTGGATGTGTATGTCTCCGGATGTCCGCCCCGGCCGGAAGCGCTTTTGGACGGATTAATGAAACTACAGAAGAAGATCATGCGCGAACCCTCCGTGGAGGACCAAAAGCGCTCTTTGATCGAAAGTCTATGAGCGCTGATTCGTCTTTACCTCAAACCGCGGCCGAGGCGGCCTCGAAGGTTCGCGAGCAACTTGCGGAAGCGGTCGTCGCAGGAACTTCCTTTCGCGGCGAAGAGACCCTTGCGCTCCAGCTGGATGCTGTCGCCAAAGTGTCAAAATTTTGTCGAGACGCCTTGGGCTTCGACTACTTGGTCGATATTTCCAGCCTCGACCATTTCGGCCAAGACCCTCGTTTTGAGTTGGTCTATGAGCTTTACGCCATGGAGACGGGAGTGCACCTCCGGCTCAAAGCGCTGATTCCCGGTGACATTGATCCAGTCGGACCCAGCGTGGTGGACCTCTGGCCGACCGCTGATTGGCATGAACGCGAGATTTACGATATGATGGGCATCCGTTTTGAAGGTCATCCTAATCTCACCCGCATTCTCATGTGGGAAGGGTATCCTTTTTATCCTTTGCGAAAGGATTTTCCGCTGGAAGGGAAACCCAGCGAAGTGGCCGAAGTGGCGTTCACCGCCGCCGCGCCCATGGCCGGGGGGCCATTTGTCACCGTCCCCACCGATGGGATCACCAACGTGCGCGAACCCCGGGCTCGCCGAGCTGGTGATGAACCCCCTCGCGGGAAATTCCTCACCGAATCTTGATTTCCAATGATTCGGATTTGTCGGAGTTGATCGACCGGCTGCGCCCCCTTTCCCAGATTGCGATTGATACCGAGGCGGATAGCCTCCACAGCTATTTCGAAAAGTTGTGCCTGATTCAGATCAGCACGGAAACAGAGGATATCCTCGTCGATCCTTTGGCCGGAATCGAATTGCGGCCGCTTTATGATGTCCTCGCGGACAAACGGCTCATCCTCCATGGGGCCGACTACGACTTGCGTTTGTTTAATCGCCTCGGCCATTTTCCGGCCACGGACATCTTTGACACCATGATTGCGGCGCGCTTGTGCGGTTATCAGGAACTAGGGTTAGCGGCCCTCGTCGCCCGGCATTTTGAGGTCACACTCTCCAAAGCCTCCCAAAAAGCCAATTGGGGCATGCGCCCCTTGCCGCAGCAAATGCTTGATTATGCCATTTGCGACACCAAATACCTTTTGCCTCTGGCGGCCATTCTCGAGGCAGAACTTCGACGGTTGGATCGCTGGGAGTGGTTTCTGGAGTCCCGGGATCGCCTGGTGACTTCCGCTCGCGAGCCCCGAAAACGCGACGAGTCCCAGGCCTGGAGGATTAGTGGCAGTGCGGCTTTGGCTCCGCGCGAGCAGTCGATTTTGCGTGTGCTTTGGCAGTGGCGCGACGGCGAAGCACGAGCCTGGGACCGCCCGGCCTTTCACGTCATGGGCAATGCAGATTTGATTTGGCTCTCCCGCGAAGCAGTCACCGGAACAGCACAGGCACCTCAACGAATGAGCGGGCGGCGGCGCAAGAGTTTTGACGTCGTCATGGCCCTGGCCTTGGAAGTTCCCGAAAACGAATGGCCGGTCACGGTAAAAACCCCGCGGCGGCGGGCAACCAAAGAACAAACCCTGCGATTTGACGACTTGAAAAAGGTCCGGGACGAGGCGGCGAAGACCCTCGAACTCGACCCCTCGATTTTGGCTCCGCGAAGTGCCTTGGAAGCCGTTTCGCTGGATCCCGACTCTCTGTCTCTGATGCGCTGGCAACGGACATTGCTGGGGCTCGAACCCGTCTCTTCCGATGGCAATCCCGACTGACCTCATCGCCCAGGCCTTGAGCGAAGACCTTGGGGCTGGAGATGTCACCACGGAGTTCTTCACTTCGCCGACGCGACAAGGTCATGCCCGCATCGTCGCTCGGGAGTCCGGGATTTTGGCTGGAATGAATCTCGCGACGGAGACCTTCCGTCGCGTCGATTCCACTCTTGAACTGCAAATTTTGCAAAATGACGGAGCCTCCTTGTCAACCGGAGCCGCCGTTTTGCTCATCCAAGGCTCCGTGGCCTCGCTGCTCACCGCGGAACGCGTGGCTTTGAATTTCCTTCAAAGGCTTTCTGGAGTGGCGACTTTGACCGGAAAATACGTTGCCGCCATCCGTGGCACGCAGGCCAAAATCCTCGACACCCGAAAGACCACCCCGGGATGGCGGGATTTGGAAAAGGCCGCCGTGCGGGCCGGAGGCGGCCAAAATCATCGCATGGGCCTCCATGACATGGTGATGGTGAAAGACAACCACCTCGCAGCCGGCACGGACTTAGCCGGACTCCAAACCGCGATTGCCAAAGTTAAAACCGACCGCCCCGACCTCCGGATCGAACTCGAAGCCGATACTCTTGAGCAGGTTCGTCAGTTTGTGACCCTCGATGGCGTCGACATCATCCTTCTCGACAATATGACTTCCGAGGAACTTCGCGAGGCCGTTTCCCTCCGGCGGAAAGGTTTGTTATTCGAGGCCAGTGGGAGAGTCACCCTCGAATCGGTGCGAGAAATTGCCGAGACCGGTGTTGATCGCATCTCCGTCGGAGCCCTCACACATTCCGCCCGCTCCATGGACCTCTCCCTCGAAGTCACTCCAGTCGGCTAGAATCTTTCCGTTTCTCGGGACGATCGCATCACAGATCGGAAACGGAGAGGATGAGTTGTTTCGTCTGGGCTGCTGATTTCATTTTCAGATCCCAAGCGATTCGGCCCTGATATTCTGGTGGCAGGAGTACGGAAGGTAACATGGGATCCGTGGCCAGACATTGGTTCCAGAGGGTCCGTTCCGTCTCGATCCACTTTAATAATCGGGGCCGGGAGGGAGTTTTTCCCAGGGACTTCAAGGTGTGGAGATGATCCACCAATTCTCCGTACTGGGTGTCGATTTTGGCAAAATCCCATGCGCCGGTAACCATATCCGAGTTGTTTTCCCCACCGCAGGGTATTCCCTCCATGAAGATTATTGTTTTCGTGTCCACAATTTCACCCTGCCAATTTTGCCTCAGGGCCTCCATCGGATCCGGTGAGATCCAAAGACTCCGCTGGAGGCACCCGAATCGCTCCGCCCTGAGTTTCCTTCGAAGGGTATTACGTTCGGCGCGTTCGGATTCCGGCAAGTCAAACAGAATCATCCGCCAGCGGCCATCCCAGGCCCGCTCCCATTCCTTGATGGGGTCCCGACCGCCGAGAGCTATGAGACGACCGGCGGCAGTCAAGCGGTGGACCCGGTCCATCTTTCCGTCAGGGGAAGGAGAAGCCTCGGACTCCAAAATCTCCGCCCGCTCCAATTCCCACAACCGACGAAGCAATCCATTTCGATACGCCCAAGACTCAAAGGAGCCAGACAGATTCCGAAAAGTGGGTCGAGTCAGAGCCTCGCCCGTCCACAAAAGTTGATAGAGGAGTCGTTCCGTTTTCGCTTTCATGAAATATGAGTCTTTCCGATTATCGTGACGATCGCATCAATAATCGGAAAGATAAAGGTGGGGTTTTTGATGGAGTTTTTCTGGGAGAGGTGCTTTGCAATAGCGAGAAATGTGCTAGAGTCCGGCATGATTAGAGTGGTTGCATTGCTGCTGTGTTCGGCTTTGGCTTTTTCGGGGGTTTGGGCCCGCGATGATAGCGAGGTGGTTTCGAAGGCGGATCCCGATTCGCCTTATGACAATGTGCAGGTTCTCGCCCGGGCGATGCAACTCATCCGGCAGGATTATGTGAACGACAAGAAGATTACTTTTCGCGATCTGACTTATAGCGCCTTGCGGGGGATGTTGGCAGATCTGGATCCCCACAGCCAATTCATGGAGCCGGAGGATTTCATCGGGATGCAGGAGGACACCAAAAGTGAGTTTGGGGGTTTGGGGGTGGTCGTGACAATGGAGGATGGGGCGCTCACGATCGTCAATCCCATGGAGGATTCTCCTGGCTTGGATGCCGGCTTGATGCCCGGGGATCAGATTTTACGAATCAATGGAAAATCAATCGAGAAGCTGACGCTTTTGGAAGCTGTCGATTCGTTGCGAGGGGATATTGGCGATTCGGTCGTTCTGACCATTCAGCGGCCCTCGACCAAGGAGATCAAGGATTACGAGATCACTCGAAAGACCATTAAGATCAAAAGTGTCAAAGAGGCCCAGATCCTTCCCGGAGACGGGGCCAAGGTTGGCTATGTCCGGATCACTCAATTTAATGAGCCGACGGCGGCGGAGTTGGCGACAGCGGTTGACCAGTTGGAGAAAGACGGAATGCAGGCTCTGATTCTTGATTTACGATATAATCCGGGAGGGCTTTTAGGTAGCGCGGTGGATGTTTGCGGGCTTTTTCTTCCCCCGCGGACTATGGTGGTTTCCACGGAGGGACGTTCGCCCGGCCGGACCTATCGGACGACGGGCCAATGGGGGCCGGAGCGGAAAATCCCTTTAGTCGTGCTGGTCAACTATGCCAGCGCGAGTGGCTCGGAAGTGGTGGCCGGCGCGTTGAAGGATTTGAACCGGGCCATTGTGGTGGGAGAGCGGACCTTCGGCAAAGGTTCGGTTCAAAGCGTGATCGCCTTGCCGGATGGATCGGCTGTGCGGCTGACGACCGCTCGTTATTTCACGCCCAGCCGGACGATGATTCATGAAGTGGGGGTCGAGCCCAATATCCGGGTCAACCTGACGTCAGCTCAGGAATTTGAGCTTCTGAAAGCTCGGCGCGATCAACGCGCCGGCGCGACCGCCCCAATGGGGACCGAAAATGATCCCCAGCTCTCTCGGGCAGCGGATATTTTGCGGGGAGCATTGATTTTTGTGGAACGGCAGAACCCACCCAAGGCGGAACCCGTCGGGAAGAGCTCTTGAATCGCATTCTTCTTGCCCTTGAGACGTCCTGCGACGAGACGGCCGTGGCTATTTTACGGGATCATGGCGACGTGCTGGCCCATCGCATTGCCACCCAGGCGGAGATTCATGCCCAATATGGAGGCGTCGTCCCGGAAGTCGCGTCCCGCAATCACCTGCTGATTCTGCCTGGCTTAATTCGGTCGGCCTTGGCTGATGCCGGACTTGGAGTTGGGGACCTGGATGCCTTTGCCGCCACGACGGGACCGGGTCTTGCCGCGGCTTTGATGGTGGGGGCTGCTGCCGCGAAAGGACTGGCTTTGGGAACCGGGAAGCCGTTTCTCGCGGTCAATCACATTGAAGGGCATATGCTTTCGCCCTTTTTTGGGGAGGCCGTGATCGCTCCCCATGTGGCTTTGGTGGCCAGCGGTGGGCATACCCTGCTTTTTGACGTTGAGGGATACGGCAATTATCGTTTATTGGGAAAGACGCGTGACGATGCGGCGGGCGAGGCCTTTGATAAAGTGGCGAAATTGCTGGGTCTGGGCTATCCCGGTGGAGCGGAGGTGGATCGTCTGGCAAGGGAAGGGGACCCGGTGCGATTTGATTTTCCCCGCAGTATGATGACCTCGGGAGATTTGGATTTCAGTTTCAGCGGACTGAAGACTTCCGTGCGCTATTTTTTGGAAAAACGAGCTCCCGCCTCTGACCTCGCGGATGTGTGCGCTTCCTTTCAGGAAGCGGTGGTCGATGTGTTGGTGGCCAAAGCGTTGTCCGCCGCCGCTCAATGCGGGCATGGCCTCATCGGCGTCAGTGGCGGAGTAAGTGCCAATCGACGGCTGGGTGAAAAACTTGACCTTGCCTGTGCGCTGAAAGGGTGTTCCTGGCGGGCGGCCCCGACGGAACTCCGGGCGGACAATGCCCTCATGATTGCTTTTGCGGCCAGTCACCGTTCCGAACGGGCTTCTTCCACCGCCACCGATGTGCACCCGAATTTTAATCCGGATGAACTTTGCGTCATGGTTTGATTTTTTCAGAAATTGTGAAATAATCCCTTTCATGAAGAAAAATCTCCGAATGCTCCTTCCTGCGATTTGTATTTCCGTTCTGGCCTTGGCCACGTCCCACGCGGCCGAGGGTTGGAAGACTGACTATCAAGCGGGGCTCGTTCAGGCTCAGGCAGATGATAAGATGGTTTTGCTCGATTTCACCGGTTCAGATTGGTGCGGTTGGTGCATCAAGTTGGTCAAGGATACATTTTCCAAGCCCGCGTTTGAAAAGTTCGCCGATGAAAATCTCGTCCTCGTAGAATTGGATTTCCCTCGGGGCAAAGAGCAGGCGGCCGATATCAAGGCGCAAAATAAAAAGCTCTATGAAGAATATGACGTCAAAGGTTTCCCCACCTTGGTGCTGCTCAATTCTGCAGGCAAGGAAATCGCGCGCAATGTCGGATACCTTAAAGGTGGTCCCGAAGGCTTCATCGATTGGGTGAATGCCGCCAAGGCCAAATAATCTTCTTGCGGGCTCGAAAAAAACTCGCGCGCTCTTCGACTGGGCCGGCGGTCCCGTTGAACCAGAGAGGCGAAGCTTGTTATTACCGGCGGCAATGGTGACAGTCGACGCGGGCCGACTCCACGTGGACAAACAATCTCTTTCTTCTCCCCCGGATCCGAATCCACCAACTGCGCATTGCAAGGTGTTGATCGTGGAGGATGATCGTCCGACTCGGATGTTGCTCGAGCGGATTATTCACGCCCGAGGTCATGAGGTCGTGGGTTGTGAATCTGCCGAAGCGGCGATCAAGAAAATGAAAGAGGAGTTTTTCCCGCTCATCACTCTCGATATTCAGCTTCCCGGCATGAGTGGACTGGATTTTGCCCGTTTGCTGCGTGCGCGTCCGGACGGCAGTCACTATTATATCCTCGTGGGCACCGCCAACAATCGGGCCGATGAATTGCGGGAGATCCTTGGGGCGGGAGCGGATGATTACATTGCCAAACCTTACAATTCCGGGTTGCTCGATGTGCGACTGACCGTGGCAGAGTCGTCGGTGAAGGAAATTGCCCGACGAAAAAAGCTGGAGTCCGAACTTAAGTTTCTCGCTCAACATGATCCTTTGACTCGGCTTTTCAATCGGAGTCAAATCGATGGGGCTTTGCAAGCTGCCGTTGGCGTCGCGCGAGCGGGGCGGCCGGGTGTGGTCATGTATCTGGATCTCGATAATTTCAAGATCATCAATGACACGCTCGGGCATGACGTCGGCGACAAGCTGCTTTTGCAGGTGGCGACCACCTTGCGTGGCCATGTGCGGGAGGGAGATTTTCTGGTTCGATTCGGAGGCGATGAATTTGTCTTCATCCTTCCGGATTGTGCGCTCGAAGATGCGGTGCGGATCGGAGAATCTCTGGTTGAGAGGATCGGAGAAATTGTCTTCATTGAGAAAGGGCGCACTTTTAATGTCGGAGCCTCCATCGGGATTTGCGACATTACTGGACAAAGCGAGCCGACGGTATTAATGGGATCAGCCGATGCCGCATGTTACGCGGCCAAGGCACACGGTCGCAACCGGGTGGAGGTTTACACCGGGGAGACCAATGAGATTGCCCGCCTTGTTACGGACACAGACTGGTCCACCCGCATCCGCAATGCGATGGAGGACAGCTCCTTGCAAATTTGGTTTCAACCGGTGGTTTGTGTGAACAGCGGGACAATTATTTTTCAGGAGGTCTTGTTGCGCTACTTCGATCCGGAGTCGGGACTGCCGGTGAGTCCCACGGTTTTTCTCTCTGCAATGGAACGATTCGGGCATTCGACCAAGGTGGATCGGTTCGTCATCGCTAAGGCTTTTGGCGCGTTGGTCGAACACCCGGATCTGACGGTTTCGATCAATATTTCCGGCGCACTTTTTGGGGATGGCTCCTATTGCGAGTTTGTTGAGGGATTAGTGTCAGCCTCAGGACTCGACGCCAAAAGGATCATTTTTGAAATTACCGAAAGTGAATTGATTCCTAACTTACAGAGTGCGTCCGGCTCGATCAAACGTCTGCAGGCTTTGGGGTGCCGGTTCGCTCTCGACGATTTTGGAAGTGGATTTTCTTCCCTCACTTATTTGCAAAACCTGCCGGTGGATTTTATTAAAATCGCGGGGACTTTTGTCGAGGATCTTCCACGTCAGGCATTTAATCAGGCGGTTTTGCGGGCAATCAAGATCATCGCAGAACCCCTCAATATTCCAACCATTGCGGAGTTTGTGGAAGAGGTGGACGAGTGTGATGTGTTGCGAGAGATCGGTATTTCCATGGCGCAGGGGCACTTTTTCGGGCGGCCTCGGAGCGCGCCTTATCAACAGTCCGAGATTTCGATTTGACGCAGCGGGTGGGGGGGCAGGCCATCAACCCGTAATCCGCAATCCACAGGGTGATCCGCTTCGCACCCGCCGGATCGCGGCGAGAAGATTTTTTGAAAAAATGGTGCTGGTGTCCCTCGCAACAAAGGTGCCAATGGAATCGATTGTTTGGGAAAATGTGACGTCATCCAAGGCCGGGCTGAAGTCGGATCCCCAGTAGAGCCGCGAGGGCCCGAAGCGATCGTGCAAGGCTTGGAGGATTTCTGATAGTCCGGGATGGGGGTAGGCGTTGCAGGCGTAGGCGGCGGAATATTTGACGCCGAGATGAGGTAAGTCTGCGAGGGCGAGAACGGGTTCCAATTCCCTGCTCGCTGTAGCCATGGCGCCGGGGAGTCCAAGATGACTGATGAGAATCCGGGTTTCGTTCAGGCGCTCAAAAAAGGGACGCAAGGTTCCCACCAAGCGCGACGGCACATTCACGCTGATGATGGCACGTTTGGCGTTTAAGGCGTCGACGACGGAGGAACTCCATTTCGCGACCCGACGGGCCTCGGCGGCGGTGGTGACATAGATCGAGAGGCCGGCAAAGCCTTGTCTCCACCAGGCATTCAAGCGGGTGGTGGTGGGTTCGTCCTTGGAGGGCGCAAAGGCGAGGGGAGTCATCCAAGGATGCGATTTGACCAGTTTAGCCACATAGCGGTTGTTGCCAACTGCCCAAGGGCCCCCTTCGTATCCGACCACCAAGGCGCGCTCGATGGAATGAATTCGGCGAATTCGTTCATACATGACCACTTCGCCACCGCGGGGAAAGAGCGCGCCGTAGCGGCCGGGGTATCCTTGGGCAAAGAAATGGATGTGCGAGTCTGCGAGAGGGAATTTCATTTGATCAGAATCGTCAACGCACGGAGAAATTTTTCGACGTCGGACAGGGTGTTGTACCCATGAATGGCCACACGCATGCGCCCGGCTTGATGCATAAGGTGGATATTTTGTTGGTGGAGGGCCTGATTGAGGCGTTCGGAGTCGGGGTGTTGAAAGGCGACAATGCCGGACGAAGTCGGAGGGGCCATTGGTTTGATGCCTAGTTCCGTCAAACCGGCGTGGACGGCTTGAACGAGAGGATCGGAGTGGGCGGCGATGGCGGGAATGCCGACCGAGAGCAAAAATGCCATGGCGGCATTGAGCGCATAAATGGGAGCAAAGCTGGGCATGCCGACGGAGAAACTGGCCGCGCCGGATTTTTTATCTACTTTTTCGAAGCGGTCGGCATCGAAGGCATTGCGGATATGATACCACCCTCCGGCTGTCGTGGTCAGCCGATTCGCGGCGCGAGCGGGTACGCCGACGACACAGCTTCCGTGGGTGCCAAGCAGCCATTTGTGGGTGCTGGAAATCATAATGTCTGCGCCGGTGCAGTCCAGATCACAGCGTCCGAGGGCCTGGGTGAGATCGACGGAGACAACGGCTTCCGGAGCTTTTTCCCGAACGACTGAGAGAAAATCTTCCCAAGGGAGTCGAAAGCCGTTGTAGAAACTGACGAGTGAAACCTGGACCAAGCGGGTTTGGGGATTGAGAAGTTCGGCGAGATCGGAAACTTCCAAGGCGCCATGGCGGGATTTCCAGAGGCGGGTGGAAGCCGGGGAATTCCCTTGCAGCCACGGGGTGAAGCCGGAGGGGAAATCAATGTCGCTGATGACGACTTCGTCGCCTTCGGTCAGGCGCATGGCGGAAGAGAGGAGGTTGTAGGCTTCGGAGCTGCAGGAACAAAATCCCACCTCTTCGGTTTCAAGGTGGAGGAGTTGCGCCGCCCGCCCGCGGGCTTGAGCTTCCTGCGCGAAGTGGGAATCGCGCCCATCCATTCCGAGAAGTTTGTCTTCCCAGTATTTGGTCAGCGCCTGGCCCACGACTAGCGGCGGAATGCCTTCGGCGGCGGTGTTGAGGTAGGTTTTTTCCTGAAGGGACGGAAAATTGCCATGGATGGCCTCGGGAGTGATCATAGAGGTTGGCAGAGGCGGAGAAGGCGTTCGATCCAGATTTGGACTTGGAGGGCATCTTCGAAGCGACAACCGCCGGGAACGGTGCCGCCGCGGCAGGCGGCGAGGAAGCGGGTCCAAACCATCGTGAGCATCCCACTGTCGGCGTGAATCTCGAGATTCACTGGCCAGGTGGTGCGGGATTCGGTCCAGGTCCAGGGCGCGGGATTGGTCACGACTTTGGTATGAAGTCCGTCGCCAAAGGCTTCAAGGCTGTCCCAACCTTCGGAAGGCGAGCCCTCGGGGAGCATCATATGACATTGGAAGGTGGCGGTTCGGCCATCCGCCCAGCGGAGGCTGGCCCAGGACATATCGACCCGACCGTCGGCATTGCGGGAGTCCAAGGCCGCCAAAGATTCCGGTTCGGCCCCATGAACCAAATGGGCGGCAAGATAAAGGTCGTGGACCATGGTGAGCTGAATGGGGTGATCGAGAGGAAATTGACGACCGATGCTTTCCGGACGATGGCGGGTGAAATTGAGAGCGCGAAATCCCGTTTCCCGCAGGCGTTGGGCGAGCGGAGCGATGAGCGAATGAAAGAGGCAGAGATGGTCCACCATGAGAACCGTGTCGGTGGAACCGAGCGATTCCTGGAAACTTCGAATCTCGGCGGCACTATTGGCCAGAGGCTTTTCGACCAGAACATGGAGTCCGGCCTTGGCGGCTTGGGTGGCCAGAGGCAGGTGGGAATCCGCGCGGGTGGCCACGACAATGCCATCGGCCACTTGGGCCGCGATGAGCTCGTCGAGAGAGGCAAAGACTCTTTTCGCACCGACGTTTCGGGCCAGTTCGGTGGCCCGCTTGGTATCAGGATCAACCAGCGCAATGAGTTCGGCTCCTGGCAAGGCGGCCAGAGTTTTGGCGTGAAGGGCTCCGAAGTTTCCGGTGCCGATGACGGCGATACGGAGCGGGGCACTCATGAGGCCAGCAGGGTTTGGGCGATCCGAATGTAGGTCGCCAGGCCCTCTTCCAGTTCTGCCACCGCGATGGACTCGTTGGCGGTGTGGGCGTTGGCGATGTCGCCGGGTCCGATGACCACGCAGGGGATGCCGCGCGCGGCGATTTTGCTGGCATCGCAGGAAAAATTAACGACTTGCGACTCCTTTCGGCCGGCTCCGGTGCAGATGGCCTTCACGGCGGGATGATCGGGTTCAAAATAGAAGGCCGGATCGGCCATGGGCGGTTCTTCAAACTCCCAGCGAATTCCGGAAAGTTTGATCGCAACGAGGCGTTGAATTTCGGCGTAGGTCTTTTCCCAGGATTGTCCTGGAATGAGTCGGATATCGACAAGGACTTCGCAGAATTCGGGGACAATATTGACCCCGCTGCCACCTCGAATGATGCCAATGGATCCGGTGCTGGTCCCCATGACGGGATGGCGGATTGTGGTGAGGGTTTCCGCAAAATATTGATTCAAGGCCGTGACGGCCCCGGCCATGGCGCTGATGGCGCTGGCTCCCTTTTCGGGCGTGCTGCTGTGGGCGGATTTGCCGTGGGCTCGAATAAAAAAGCGCAGGCATCCTTTGCAGCCCCGGACGACTTCGAGCCGGGTGGGTTCGCCGATGAGGGCGAAGTCAAAATTGGCCTGCTCGGTGAGAAAATGACGGATGCCGGCAAATCCGAGTTCTTCATCCACGACGCAGGCGAGCGTGACCGTCCCGCGCCAGGAAGTGAGATCTTCTTTGAGAGCTAGGAGAGCGTGCAACATGCAGGCGAGGGGGCCCTTCATGTCGGCGCTGCCCCGGCCCCAGATGCGGTCATCACGAAGCTCACCCCCAAAGGGTGGAACCGTCATGTCATTCACGGCGACCGTGTCGGTGTGTCCGTTGAGGAGAAGGTGGGGCGTGTCGGCTCCATTGCGGAGGCGAAAGATGACGTTTTCGCGTCCGGGAAAAACCTCTTGCCTGCTCGTTTCGATCCCGTGGGTTCGGCCCCAGGCGAGGAGCCATGCCGTCATCCCGGATTCGGCCGGGCTGGTGGGATCGTAGCCCGGATTGACACTGGCAATGCGGACGAGTTCTTGGGTGGTTTCGGTGACGCCCATAAGGATAGGGAAAATTAGCCGCCCCTCCCGGGAACCGAGGATCGGTTCCGGGTTCGGGAGGCCAAGGGAATTCAGGCGATCTTGACCACGCAGTCGATCTCGACGTCGATGTTCATCAACTGACAACCAATGGTGGTGCGGGTGGGCTTGTTGCCGCTGAAAAAGGCTCCGTAGGCATGATTAAATTCGGCAAAGTTTTTTTCCGTCAATTGCTGAAGATAGGCCCGGCAGCTGACGATATCTTCGACGCTGGCTCCGGCCTCTTCGACGACCCGACGAATACATTCGAGGGTGAGCCGGGTTTGTTCGGCCATCGTTCCGCGGCTGAATTTACCGAGGGCGGGATCATAGGGACCCTGTCCCGAGACGAAGAGGAATTTGCCTTCGGCGATGATCCCTGCGGAGTAGGGATAGTCGGATTGGGGCAGACCTTTGACGGTTTTGAGGTAGGTGTTCATTAAAAGTTTTTATTGCCCAACTGACCATCCACAGTCAACCACTAATAGTAGTTCCCTAAGGCTGACTCATCGCGGGCAGGAAGGCCTTGGTCACAGTGAAGACTCCCTGCACATTTTGGGATAACGGCAAACACGCGGTATGAAAACATGGAGCGTGACGACACGTCGCCGCACTCCTTGGGCCAGATTTTGCGGGAGCTACTCGGGAGTGGCGACAGTGATCCTTCCAAGGAAACACTCAGGGTAGATTTGGATCGAGAGCCGGTCGATGCCTTTGGAAATCGTGCCGGACTCCACATCAACAAAAGCCGGTTCACCATCTGCTTTGAGATAAGGTTCGCCGCCCAAAAAGAAGCGAAGCCCGGGAGAATCTGACGTCCAATCCCACTCGATCCGCAACACATGCGGACTCCCGGAGTTGATCGGCGGGGACAGGTTTGTGCGAAAGACCTTCTATCCCTCTTTGCGGATAAGAACGGCGAAGTCCGGACTCAGAAGCAAGTTGAATAGGGATCGGCCATCGTGGTCGGGATGGGAGGCGGGCGATTCCTCGGTGGAGGAATCCACGCTGAGCTCAATCCCGATCATGCGCGTCACCGCGAAGTCAATCTCCATCCAACCCTTTGGGGGATGCGTGTCCTGGAAGAAGGGGTCCATGGTAATGGCGGCGAAAGCGCCCGGGTCGCCTCCGCTTTGTATGAAGAGTGCCTCCCGACCCTCCGGGAACGGGCTGGGCGAGTCCGTTTGGGAATCCACAATCAGATGTTTCGCATCCTTGCGGAGTTGAAAGTAGACATTATGGACGCCGACGCTGGGAACCTGACTATACCAGTCAATGAGAGTTCTGCCCTCGGCAGCTTCGTCGGCTCCGGAAGGGAGCGCAAGCAGGAGGGAGACAGCGAACATCGTGATGATGCGGAGGGGGCGTGCGGGGAGGAGAAATATTTTTTTTGCATGGGTGGAGTGGCAGGTTGTTGATCCCCCCTAATAAGAAGCGAAGAACGCAATTCAGAACCCCCCCCCCACTAATTATTTACTGACCCAACCAATATTCGTGCGTTACTTTAGCCGCTTTACCACCCTTGAGCACTTCAACGTGGTAGACGCCACGTATGCCAGCATATTTACCCGTGCCGCCAATAATGGCGCCGGTA
>Ga0105050_10000328_pt1 | contig 71158 bp, 64 predicted proteins | sample FRY01_FD_78088 | JGI IMG/M metagenome (GOLD analysis project Ga0105050, IMG submission 78088) | Freshwater microbial communities from Lake Fryxell liftoff mats and glacier meltwater in Antarctica - FRY-01 | ecosystem: Environmental > Aquatic > Freshwater > Ice > Glacier meltwater ... | reverse complement strand
TTAAAATCGAGGGAAATAATTTTAGCATCTAATTGAACGCCTTTACTCGTTACTCCAAAATAAAAACCATTTTGATTGTCATCATAAGTATCGAGATAAATAGAAAAAACGTCTAAATTGGCATTGTAATCATCTCGTAATGAAAGTACTTTAGAAATGGAATCAGGATGGTCATAACAAATTGCTGCGATGTAAATTGCATCTAAAGAATAAACAATAGCAACTTTAGTTTCCTTGGAGGAAGATTTTCCTGGAATTGGTCGAATTTGAGTGAAATCTGTCGAATAACTTGCGTTTTTCCATGCTTGCTCACTTAATTCTCCGTCAATTACGACTTTTTCATTGACAGAAATTGCAGCAATCGTTTTCTGTGCAAAAAGTTTTGTTCCTGCAAAAATCAGTAAAGTGAAAAATAAAAATCTCATCGCCTCAAAAATAAGGATTTGAAATCTTTTAGCGTTTCACTTTTAGATGAAAGGTTTGTTTTTCGTGCGACGACATGCAAACACTGTTGTCTACGTTCAAAAGTTACCCAGCATTTTTTTTCTTTACGTAAGTCAAACAAGACTTTAGAAATAGTTTCTTGTAGAACAAATAAATCACAAGGATTCTTTGTAATGAAATGTGAAAATTGATTAAAAGAAAGGTCAAAACTATTTCCATTCATGTGTGGACTTCTCAGTGATGCATTTCGGTTTACGCGTACCAATCGCTTCACTGTTGAAGTCGTACGAGTCAAAGAAGTAACAATTAATTTTGTTCCTTTCAAGGGCGTTTTATCAATCATTTTATTAAATCGTGCACCCACCGTATCCAAGAAGTCTCTAGCATCTGGAGTTAAATACGGATAAGAAAAATAAAATGTATCCAATTTAAAAAAAACAGAGTTTTTGACTCTTACTAATTGGTCTGATTCAAGAAATTTCTGAAATGCAGCTTCATTTTCAACAGGTGTGATTCCCTGTTTTTCCGAAATAGCATGGTATTCATCTAAGTGATTATTTAAAGAATCGTGGAAAAGATGATTTTGGAAAAAGGAGCAATCGTACACTATTTCAGGAACTTCCGAAACAATTATTTTACTCTTAGGTGTTTTTGTTGTTAAACTCTCAACAGCTACACCTATTGTAATCAATAGAAAAACAGGAATAAACAATGCAGTAGAATATGATTTCATTCAAACAAAAATACAATTTACTTGTCAATACATTGATTCGTTGTCTAACTTTGTAAGGTGAAAGATTTTGAAAATTTAAAGACACAACTAGATACTTTGGAATGGCCAAGCGTTTATTTATTCAAGTTCATTGTTCCAAACGATAATGAAAAAATGGCACTTGTTTCTGCTTTGTTTGATGAAAATGCTAACATTTCTTATCACACTTCTAGTAAAGGTACTTACGTGAGTGTGACTGCAAAAGAAGTGATGTTGTCAAGCGATTCAGTGATAGAAACTTACGAAAAAGCAATACAAATAGAAGGAATAATCTCTTTATAATGGTAGATAGAATAATTGATGTAATGGTCGTAACATTAGGGATTTTGGGAGCATTTGTGCTTTACAAATTAATGTTGCGCAGAATGAGTAAAGGTGCAATAAATCAAGCGGCGTTCTGTACACTCTACAGTTTGGATAAAAATCCAGTGAAAGACGAAGTTGAGTTTTACTTCATTACTCCAACAACGATGCAAGTTGCTTTTTGTATCTGGAAATTAGAAGATCAAATCGTAGAAATTCGCAGTGAAGAATTCAGCAAGGGAGGACACATTGTTCGATTTGACACGAAATCAATTTCTGATGGAGAATACTTTTTTGGGATTAAAACAACAGAACAAAAAACAATTAAACGTTTTAGAATTCAAAACTCTTAGGATTCTTTTGGTTTCTTGCCTCCGCCTTTAATTTTGATTTTGGAATGTTTTTTCTTGATGTTATATTTCGATTTACCGAAATCGCTTTTAGAACCGTCTGCTTTATTTATGCGAACCACAATTCCAGCAGTGTGTTGAAAATAATCGGAAGTTTTAAAGAAATCTGTTAATCCAAATTTTCCTGCGCTTTGGAATTGGAAGCCAAAATTACCAGAAACCCATAAATTAACACCTAACGTAACATTCATCGTAGGTGAAAATGCTTTTGCAGTGTTTCGGGGATCCAAAGTTCTAACAGTTGCTCCTAAACCAAAACCCAAATAAGGATCAATTAAGCCACTTCCTAAAAGTTTATAGGCACTGTATTTAATATTTGCATCGAAAGAAAAAAGACTTCCCGTAATGTTTAAAGAGTCGTTTACTAACTTTTCGGGATTGTATTTAGAAAATGCACCAGCACCTTCAACGCTCCATCCTTGGTAAATATATTTATCAAAAAATGCGCGAGTGGGGTACAAAAGAGAATGGTATTGACCAAAATTGAATGGATTTGTTCCCAAACCATCGTCGTCTAAAATTACCCAAGATGCGCCAAACATTATATTGTAGCTATCTTTGTTATTAATTATTTTAGATGGTTGGGCAAGCACAGCTACGTGCAAACACAAAGCAAAAAGTAAAAACGACCGGGTTAGAAACGACATTTAATATATACCAAAAAATTAGACCACAAAATTAACTAAATTCATTAACCAATTTCAATTTAAAATAATAAGAATCAAAGTATTTTTAACAATATTAATGCTACGTTAACAAACAATATTTCAAACCAATTTTTTTAATCGTTAGCTTTGCCTTAGGAATGACAAAAACAAAAAAACATCATTTAATCATTGAAGATGATACCGAAATGGAGGTTTTTGGTATTTCTTCCGCCTACATCGACTACCGTCTTGCTTGGGAACTCAATAAATCCCTATCCATTCAGTTAGAAAAACAAAGCGAAAAGTTAGCAATTGAGGACAAAAAAACCAAATTTATTAACTCATTTTTTCTTTATTACTTTTTCGATGAAGAAAATTTGACCAAATATTACCTTGTGCGTAATAAACAAGACAACAAACTATTAGTTAACAATAAGCAATTTGTTGATTATTTTTTATGCATTTATGATAATAACTCATTTACGGAAGAAAAGTTACTTGCTGAAATGAGAAATATGAATGGCATCGTGGCAGTTTTTCCACTTGACGGTGAAGAGTTTGATTTTACAGAATGCTTGATTGAATGATTTTCAAGAAGTTAAATTATATGTATTAAGAATAAATAAAAATGAAAAAAACAAAAATTGTTGCTACTATCGGGCCTGCAACCTTGAATAAAGAAGTGTTAAAAGAAATGTTTTTGGCAGGATTGAATGTTTGCCGCATAAACTTTTCACACGGAACTTACGAAGACCATGCTAAAGCTGTTCAAATCATTCATGAACTAAATAAAGAATTGGGGTTTAATGTGGCGATTCTAGCTGATTTACAAGGCCCAAAAATTCGCACCAACGAGATGGAAAACAATGGTGTTTTGCTTGAGGCTGGAAAAGAAATTAAAATCATCGTAGAAAAAATTGTTGGCGATACAGAACGTTTCTCTATTAACTATATTCAGCTTCCAAGAGACGTATCTTCAGGTGAGCAAATTCTGTTGGATGATGGAAAAATTGTGTTACAAGTAATTGAAACCGATGGACATTCGACTATAAACTGTCGTATTATTCAAGGTGGAATTTTATCTTCCAAAAAAGGCGTAAATTTCCCGAACACAAAAATATCCATGCCTTCTCTTACTGAAAAAGACCGCTTGGATTTGGATTTTGCATTACAACATAATGTTGACTGGATTGGACTTTCATTCGTTCGTTCCGCAAGAGATATTATTGAATTAAAACACATTATCTCCAATCACCAGCATCACGCTAAAGTGATTGCAAAAATAGAAAAACCAGAGGCATTAGATAATATTGACGACATTATTAAAGAAAGTGATGCACTTATGGTAGCTCGTGGCGACTTAGGTGTGGAAATTCCTTTTCAAAATGTGCCATTGATTCAAAAAATGTTGATTACGAAATGTATTCATCATGCAAAACCTGTAATTGTCGCTACACAAATGATGGAATCGATGATCAATAGTATGTCCCCTTCACGTGCTGAAGTAAACGATGTTGCCAATGCAGTTCTTGATGGAGCGGACGCTGTAATGCTTTCAGGTGAAACATCTGTAGGTAAATATCCAATTGAAGTTATCAAAACGATGTCAAATATCATTAAAGAGATGGAGACGCATCATGGCATTTATAATAAAGAAGAATTGCCAGAACGCGATCAAAACCGATTCATTTCTGATTCTATTTGTTTTAACGCTTGTCGTTTGTCGCAACGTGTTGATGCTAAAGCAATTATATCGATGTCTTTTTCAGGTTATACCGCTTATAAAATCGCTTCACAACGACCAAACACAGATATTTTCGTTTTCACTAGCAACGAAAAAATCTTAACTCAATTAAGCTTAGTTTGGGGTGTTCGAGCATTTCATTACAATAAACACATTAGCACAGACCATACAATTGCCGACATTAAATACCTTATGAGATCAGAAGGCCTCTTAAATCAAGGCGACTTGGTGATAAACATTGCATCAATTCCACTTGAAGATTTAGGTAGTTCTAACATGTTGAAATTAAGTTATGTTGAGTAACTAAGTTTTGAAATTCCGACTTTGAAGATTACAATTATAGTTTAAATACTTAAAGTTGCGATTTATTAAAAAAAATCAGGCCTACACAAGCATTATTCTAGTTGTGTTTTTTTATGTTTTTACTTTCGAAAAATTTGGATTAATCAATTCAACTTGTATCTTTACTCATCTAAAAAAAAAGTATGAAAAAAAGATACAGTTGGGTTTTATTAATTTTGTTAGGTCTTAGACCGTTTCAACCTATCGCACAAGTGGTAGAAGAAGAAGAAAACTACAGTGATTATGAGAATTATTCTACCGATGAAAAAATTAAACGTTATTGTACGCCAAAAGTGGTTGGTCTGACTCCAGCTAGACTTATCTCAGTTGGTTATGAATATGCTTTAGGGCATAAAATAAATGCAGGCGCTATTGGCGGAATTGGCGGAATTCCTAAACAAGAAGGCAACGTTCGAAACTACAATGGTTTAGCCTTAGGTGTTAATATCCCTGTGCTTTCGAATAACAAAATTTTAATTAATGTTGGTGGTAATTACGTAGAATCAAATTACTCATTTGGTAGCGATTCACTTTCCAACCCTCTTTTGAAATCAGCAAAACGAGGTTTAAAAGCGCTACAATTAAATACAACAATTTTTAAGCCTTTAAATGAGAAAAACTACATTTTAGGCTTTGTGCAAGGGGATTACAGTGGAGATTACACAGCAAAAAAAATGCAATCACTCTCATTTACAAAGTTGACTTGGGTTGCTGTTTTTGGATGGAAATTTAATGAGCGTTATCAATTTGGTATTGGCGCAACTCAAACTTATCGTGCAGGAGGAAAAAGTTTTCTGCCTGTAATCATGTATAATTTCACTTCCAAAAATGAAAAATGGGGAGTTGAAGCTTTATTGCCTGCCCGTGCTCATTTTCGTTACGCGTTCAACAAGCGTACACTTTTGCTTGCAGGATTTGAAATTGCAGGTTCAAGTTATCATTTAGCTAACACAGATCAGCTTTTTCCTGACAATGGAACTTCGGGAATGATTGAAGGATATGACAACAAAACTATTGAATTACGTCGTTCAGAGATACGCCCTCGCTTAGATTTTCAACGAGCGATAACAGACTTTATTTGGGTTGGACTTCAAGCTGGATATATAGTAAATTATAGCTATAATTTAGATAGTGGTAATTTTTACAGAGGATTAGGTAGTGATAGACCTTTTGTTATGGAAAATGATGTTACTAGTGCACCCTACTTTCAAGTAAGTATAAATTTAGTAAGTCCATGATTTAGGACATCAGCTTTTCTCGAAAATAATGAAAATTAAAAGGCTACCGAATGGTAGCCTTTTAATTTTTAAATAAAGTTGAGATTTTTATTCTTTCGATAACTTTTTCCAAGTATCTGTTCTACCGATTGCAGAAACGCCAATATAACCACGTACTTCGATTGTATTGTTGTCTTTTAGTTTGATTACACAACTGTAAGTGCTTCCGTTTTCTGGGTCATAAATTGTACCATTTTCCCACGTTTTTTTTCCAACGTACTCAAAATCCTTAAGTATTTTATAACCTAATAATGGTGCACTGTGCATTTTAACATCAGGATTGTTCTTATCTATTTTCTTAGTTCCGTCGTCATAAGTGGGAAACTTTAAAAAAACAATTTTTCCAAAATATTTATTTCCTACTTTAGTAATTTTCACCTTAGCTTTTCCATGGCTAGGCTCCCAAACACCTAGAAGTTTGTCCCCTTCAACATCATCCATTACAGAATAAGTAAAAGCAGTAGTGAAAAACAATGCCACAAACGCAAGTGACCAAACTAAAATTTTACGCGATTTTCTCATTTTTTGTTTTTTTTATTTATTATTTATTTTTGTTTTACAAAATTTATACCAATTTATTTTTTCTCTGGTATCATAATATCCATCTTGATTGTACCCGTTAGCTTTAAATCATCAAAACTATCTTTCTTAGTAATTCCAATAACTTCAAAATAGAATTTTTTAATGTTTTTAAACCCTTCAATTTCAGCCTCCTGCAATCCTTTTATTACCATTGATTTTGGATTACCTTTTACTTTTACAGACGCTACCTCTTTTGTTTCTGTATCATCTGTCATTATAGAAAAAACTAGGTTTTCAAATACTCCTAAACCACCCTCTGAATCTGTTTTTAATGTGATTTCATTCACTTTCATACTAAATATCTCGTCACGTGAGATTCCAAAATCTTCAGGATTAAAACTAATTTCTGTGATTCCATCCGTAACACCGTCTTTAAAAAATGGCCCTTCGATTGAAATCTCAAATTCGACTGGACCATAAACTTTTGGTTCATAGTTTGTGCAGCCGCCTACTAATAAAACGGTGACAAGTGAGGCAAATAAAATTCTGATTTTTTTCATTGTTTTTAGTTTGTTTACACACAAACATACAAAAAATGTCTAAGAATCATTCTAAATTATTTTTTTAAACTAATAGTCGAACTTTATGAATGGTAATCAATAAGTACAGAAAAAATGGGTAATCATAATTGAAAGTTAATTTCCCTTCCAAATCTTTGTAGAACGTTGTTTTCTCATTAATCTCTACTTCGAGAACCGTAAACGACAAACATAGCCGACGAACTCTAACTGTGATAATAACCGAGGGTCAAATCTTGACTGTCAAGAAATTTTTTCGTAAAAAACGCAATCATAATGACTTTTTTCACTAACTTAAACTTAAAATCGAGTGAAAATGGATAAGAAATGGTTGGTAAAAACGCAACAAAAAGAAGAGAAAATTAAGAAATTAAGAGACGATTTGAAGGTGGATCGCATCGTCGCAGAATTACTGCTACAACGTGGAATTGAAACATTTGAAGCCGCGGAAGCCTTTTTTAGACCGCAACTGTCAGACTTACACGATCCTTTTCTGATGAAAAACATGAGTTTAGCCGTAAATCGCCTAGAAAAAGCTATTCAAGACAAAGAAAAAATATTGCTTTTCGGTGATTACGATGTTGATGGAACAACGGCTGTTGCCCTGCTTTATGGATTTCTAAAAAGTTATTGTCCAACAATCGATTTTTACATTCCTGACAGATATGCAGAGGGTTACGGAATCAGTTTTCAAGGAATTGACTATGCAAAAAAGAATAATCAAACCTTAATTATTGCGCTAGATTGTGGAATAAAAGCAATAGACAAAGTAAATTATGCTAAAGAAAAGGGCATTGATTTTATCATCTGCGACCATCACGAACCAGGGAACGAAATTCCAGATTGTATCGTCCTCGACCAAAAGCAAAAAGATTGTTCTTATCCTTATAAAGAACTTTCTGGTTGTGGAGTTGGATTTAAACTTTTACAAGGATTTTTGCAGCACCGAAACGAATCAATAGAAAAACTACTGCCCTTTTTGGATTTATTAGCGATAAGTATTGGAGCTGATATCGTTTCCATCACGGGTGAAAATCGGATTTTGTGCGCTCACGGATTGAAAATTTTAAACGAATCACCGCGTGTGGCCTTCAAAGAACTGTTGGAAGTTTCGGGTAAGAAATTCCCTTTGACCCTTACAGATGTGGTTTTTATAATTGCGCCACGAATTAATGCTGCTGGTCGAATAAGAAGCGGGAGAATGGCTGTTGAATTGATGATTTCAGAAGATCAACAAGAAATGAGCCGTTTGGCTAAAGAAATAAATGCGGATAACATCGAACGACGTAGTTTAGACCAACAGATTACAATAGAAGCTTTGGAGCAAATCGAAAAAGATTCAAACTTCGACAAAACTTCTTCAACAGTAGTTTTTGATTCAACTTGGCACAAAGGAGTTGTTGGAATCGTTGCTTCACGTTTAATCGAAAAACATTATCGTCCTACCATTGTTTTGACGGAAAGTAATGGACTAATAGGTGGTTCAGCACGCAGTGTTTCCAATTTTGATTTATATAAAGCGTTGACAGCATGTGAAGATTTGTTGGAACAATTTGGAGGGCATCAACACGCAGCAGGAATGACGTTGAAGAAAGAAAACCTAGAACTTTTTCGCAAACGTTTTGACGAAGTTGTAAAGAAAAATTTAAACGTTGAAAGTAAACTTCCAATTCAAGAAATAGACATTCACATTAACTTGAACGAAATTCATGGAGATGAAGAATATTACAAAATCCCTCGTTTGAAACGCATTATTGAATCTTTTGAACCACACGGGCCTGGGAATATGAAACCTGTTTTTTACAGCAATAATTTATTTGCTTCAGATTCTCGTTTATTAAAAGAAGTGCATTTAAAATTAAAAGTTATTCAACCAAATTCGAAATTAAGTTACGATGCAATTGGCTTTAATTTGGCACATAAAGAATTAGAAACAGTAAGTGGCGTTCCTTTTGAAATGGCCTATACATTGGAAACTAATGAATTCAATGGCAAAAAAAGTATTCAATTTAACATCAAAGATATTCGGGGAATGGAGATTTAACAAAAGGCGTAAACAGAAAATTTTTTCGTGTATTCGTTGAGGCGAGCGAGCAATGAGTAGTAGATTTTTTTACCTTAAATTGCATTAATTCCTATAAATTTTTGATTTTTTTTAAATAGCCAATATCTACTTAAAATAGAACACACATTTCTGTTTTACTTAGGTTGCAATTTTATGGCTAATCTAATAAGGTGCGACAGTTAAATTAAAACAATCCGTTATTTAAAACAATTCAAATTTTAAAAATATGCTTAACCTTACTTTAAGAACCTATTTATTTTCTTTCAAATTTACTTAATTGAACTTTATGGAATCAGAGATGTAAGCGCATCTTTACAAAAAAAAATTTATGAAAAATCTATATCTCAGTTTAATAATGCTTTTTGCAGTCACTTATACCTTTGCCCAAAAAGAAGTCACAGCTTTTGCTGAAATTAAAAAAGTTACTGTTTTCTTTACTGGCGCACAAATTCAGCACGAGCTCAAGATAGATTTAAAAACAGGCAAACAAGAAATTATCTTTCAAAAACTTACTGACTTCATTGATCCAAATACGGTTCAAGTGAAAGCGATGGGAGATTTAACACTTCTTTCCGTCCGAACAAAAAAGAATTATGAAGATCAAAAAATTTCAACGGAAGAAATAAATCAATTGAATTCGAAAAGAAAAACGTTGAATTTAAAGAATCAAACCTTACGTGATGAATACACAATCTTAGAATTGGACAAAAACCTACTGATGCGCAACCGCGACCTGAAAGGCAATAACGAAGGTTTGAAAATCGTTGAATTAAAGGAAGCATACCTTTTTATGCATACAAAATTGACTGAAATCACGATAAGCCAAACGCGGATTCAAGCTGAATTAGAAGATTTGCAAAAAAGCATGAACAAACTGGAGCAAGAAATTATTTCGCAACGCAGCAAACCCGTTATTAATTATTCTGAAATCGTAGTGGAAGTAGATGTTGAAAAAGCAACAAGCGCTACTTTTATTTTCAATTATATTTCTCCCCGCGCAACGTGGAAGCCATACTATGACATGCGAAGCGACGGAATTGGAAAACCTGTTCGCCTAGAAGCTAAAGCAAATGTCAGCCAAACAACAGGAATCGAATGGAAAAATCTGGATTTGGTACTTTCAACAAATGATCCTTACCAAAACGCGCAAGAACCAACAATTAACCCTTGGTATATTTATTACAACAATGCGCCACAGCAAAAAACACAAAATGCTCGTTCAATTCCAACCACAGATTATTCAGGTGAAAAATTGCGCGGAGAAGTAATTGATGCTTCAACTGGAGAACCTTTACCATTTACAAAAATCACGTTCCCAAACTTTCCAAACGTTGGCGCAATAACAGATTTTGACGGAAAATTTGAAGCAATAGTACCAAAAGGTGCAACGTATATAAAATCCTCTTACATTGGTTTTTCTGATGTTCAGTTACAAATAACAGCAGCTTATTTGAAATTCTTCATGAAACCAAATGAGCTACAATTAGAAGAAGTAAGTGTAAGTGCAAATAAATCAATAAGACAAGAAATGTTGTTCAGCTCTGGATTAGCAAATTCAACAGTATCAGGAGAATATGATTTAGAAGCACTTAGCGTGCGAGGTGCACGAACTAAAAATTTCGAGAGTAAAAAAGGTAAGATGCTTTTCGATGATAAGTCCCAAAAACAAGATTATTGGTCACCGACGGTTTCAACTGTGGTAGTGAAAAAAGACATGCGTTTGGAATACACGATATTGTCCAAAATGTCAATTCCAACGGACGGAATGGATCATCGCGTAAGTATCGGCTCATTTGATTTGAATGCTAATTATGAATATCACGTCATTCCAAAAATTGACCCAAGTGTATATTTAGCGGCTCAAGTTAGCGGATGGGAAAAATTAAACTTAATGAGCGGAGAATCAAATATTTATTTCGATGGAACTTTTATGGGGAAATCGTACTTAGATGTGAATTCAACGAAAGACACGCTTTCATTCTCATTCGGAAAAGACAATAAAATTAGCGTAGATAGAACACGTATTAAAGAAAAATCAAAAATGAAAACGATTGGTTCACGCCAAAAGTTTGAAGTGACTTGGGAAATCAAAGTTAAAAATAATGGCGGAGCACTAATTCCACTCGTAATTAAAGATCAATTCCCTATTTCCAACAACTCAGATATAAAAGTGAAAAACGGTGAATTATCAAATGGTAGCTTAGATGAAAAAACTGGAATTATTACTTGGTCAATTTTAAAAGGAATTACAGGATCACAAAGTTTTACTTTTGATTACAGTGTTGATTACCAAAGCGGAATGACGCTTTATTTAGAATAAGATTTAGAATAAGATTTAGAATAAGATTTAGAATAAGATTTAAAAAATTAGATTTAAAATTGCCTTAATGAAAAAATTAAACGTATTGATAATCAGCGTATTTTCTTCCTTGTCGCTCTTTGCACAAAAAGAAGTTACGGCAAATGCAGAACTTAAAAAAGTAACAATATTCTTTACGGGTGCACAAATGCAACATGAAGACAAACTCGAGTTAAAACCAGGCAAACAAGCAGTTGTTTTTCAGAAACTAACAGATTTTGTTGATCCAAACACCGTTCAAGTGAAAGCACAAGGAGATTTGACTATACTTTCTGTTCGGACACGTAAAAATTTCGAGGATCTAAAAATCAGTACAGAAGAAATGAAAGCCTTGAATGTGAAACGGAAAACATTAGATGCAAAAGATAATACCTTGCGTGACGAATACACGATTTTGGAATTAGACAAAAATTTATTAATGCGTAATCGCGATTTAAAAGGTAACAACGATGGATTAAAAATAGTAGAATTGAAGGAGGCTTATTTATTCATGCACCAAAAATTAACTGAAATCACTATGCGTCAATCAACGATTCGCACAGAATTGGAAGAACTTCAAAAAAGCATGAATCAATTAGAGCAAGAAATTATTAGCCAACGTAGCAAACCGGTTATTAATTATTCTGAAATCGTAGTGGAAGTAGATGTTGAAAAAGCAACAAGCGCTACTTTCATTTTCAATTATATTTCACCACGTGCAACTTGGAAACCGTACTATGACATGCGTAGCGACGGAATTGGAAAACCTGTTCGTTTGGAAGCTAAAGCAAATGTGAGTCAAACAACGGGAATCGAATGGAAAAATGTGGATTTGGTACTTTCAACAAATGATCCGTATCAAAACGCACAAGAACCAACTATAAATCCGTGGTATATTTATTACAACAACTATCCGCAACAACAAACTCAAAGTGCTCGTGCCATTCCAGCAGTTGATTATTCGGGAGAAAAGTTACGTGGAGAAGTCATCGACGCTACAACGGGAGAACCGATGCCGTTTACAAAAGTGGCGTTTTATGGTAATCCAAATATAAGTGCCGTTACCAATTTCGATGGAAAATTCGAGATCACAGTACCGAAAGGAGAAACGTATTTAAAAGCATCTTATGTTGGTTATGGAGAACAAACGATTCAAATCACAGCGGCCTATTTAAAATTCTTTATGATTCCAAATCAAATGGAAATGGAAATAGTTAAAGAAGAATATTATAGTGAAGGTGATGGGCGTTATGACTTTGGATGGAATAGTGGGAGTGGAAATGCGCCTTCTTCTGGATCTTATGATATTTTAAGAGATGGATTAGCTGAAGGAGAAGATGCAGTCAATAAACCTAATTATTATAAAGCAGACGTTCAAATTTTAACTAAAAACAAACAGAAACACGCATTATTTAGTCAAAACCAATCAATCAATTCTAGTTACAATTATGCACCAACTGGGAACACGATTGTTCAAAAAAAGGATATGCGTGTGGAATATGCAATTGTATCAAAAATGAATATTCCTTCAGATGGAATGGAACATAGGGTTAGTATTTCCACATACGATTTGAATGCCAATTACGAATATCACGTTGTGCCCAAAATGGATCCAAGTGTGTATTTAGCAGCGCAAGTTACTGGTTGGGAAAAATTAAACTTAATGAGCGGAGAATCTAACATTTATTTCGACGGAACCTTTATGGGAAAATCGTTTTTAGACGTGAATTCAACGAAAGATACGCTTTCATTCTCCTTCGGAAAAGACAATAAAATCAGTATCGATAGAACACGTATTAAAGAAAAATCAAAATCAAAAACGATTGGTTCACGTCAAAAATTTGAAGTGACGTGGGAAATTAAAATCAAAAATAACGGTGGTACACTAATTCCTTTGATTATAAAAGATCAATTTCCAATTTCCAATAACGACGACATAAAAGTGAAACAAGGAAGTTTTGGCAATGGAAAACTGGATGAAAAAACATCTATCCTAACCTGGTCATTTTTAAATGGTATAACAGGGACACAAACAATCATCTTTGATTATAGTATTGATTACCAAAGCGGAGCGATATTATATATTGAATAAAATTATTCTAATCTATTGATTTTAAAATTATTAAAAATCTTTTTTACCTTGCTTTTCTCATTGACAGCTACAGCGTTTTTTGCACAAACGATAGCGCCAGCAGAAATGAAAAAAGTAACTGTATTTTTTACTGGAGCTCAAATTCAGCATGAAAATCAATTGAATTTAAATCCTGGAAAGCAAGAAATTATTTTTGAAAAACTGACGGATTTCATTGATCCAAATACAGTTCAAGTGAAAGCTTTAGGTGATTTGACTATTCTTTCAGTTCGCACACGCAAAAATTACGAAGACTTAAAAATTGGTAACGGATAAATAAAAACTTTGAACGAAAAACGCAAAAACTTAAAATTAATAGATAACAATTTGCGTGACGAATACACGATTTTGGAAACAGATAAGAACCTGTTAATGCGTAACCGTGATTTAAAAGGATACAATGAAGGTCTAAAAATGAATGAATTAAAAGATGCTTATGCTTTTATGCATCAAAAATTAGCTGAAATCACAAACCGTCAATCAGCAATTGAAAATGAATTAGAAGACTTACAAAAAAAGATGAATCAATTAGAGCAAGAAATCATTAGTCAACGAAGTAAACCTTTGATAAATTACTCGGAAATTGATGTTGCGAAAATAACATCTGCAAATTTTATAGTGAATTATATTTCGCCTAATGCAACTTGGAAACCTTATTATGACATGCGCAGTGATGGTATTGGAAAACCAATTCGTTTAGAAGCTAAAGCAAATGTGAGTCAAAATACTGGAATTGAATGGGAAAATGTGGACATGGCACTTTCCACAAACGATCCGTACCAAAATGTACAAGAACCCAGTCTGTTACCTTGGATTATTTATTATTACAATCAACCGAAAAATTTTAAACCAGCACAAAGAACGCTTCCAATAACCGATTTTTCAGGTGAAAAAATTCGTGGAGAAGTAATAGATGCTTCCACTGGCAAACCATTACCTTTTACAAAAGTTGCGTTTTATGGAAATCCTGCAGTCAGCGTGGTTACTGACTTTGACGGGAAATTTGAAATTACTCTTCCAAAAGGAGAAAGCTATCTGAACGCTTCGTATGTTGGTTATGAGAATCAATTATTATACATTTCAGCAGCATACTTGAAATTTTTCTTAATTCCAGAAGGAATTGATTTATCTACCTTAAAAATTGATGATAAGACTTACAATCAATTTGGATTAACTTATCAAATGAATGGTATTCCTCAAGATTTAATAGGCGATGAAAAATCATTTAATCAAGTCGCCTCAGTAAGAGGAAATTTTAGAAAACAAAAGTCTTCTAACAAAGGTCGAAAAGCCAACGCAGCAGCTTACAATAAAAACAATGAATATAGTAGTAATGATAAGCGAGATTCAAACTATTTTGAAGATGGAGAAGTAAAAGGCGGAATACAATTAGAGAAATCTGATTTTTCTAAAAGTAACGGAGAAGTTTACAAAACCATCGTTTCAGAAAAGAAAGACCAAAGAATGGAATACAAAATCGTTTCTAAAATACCCATTCCGACCGACGGCATAAACCATCGTGTAAGCATTGCAACGTATGATTTAAATGCAAATTACGAGTACCATGTAATTCCAAAAATGGATCCTAATGTATATTTAGCAGCACTAATTAGTGGTTGGGAAAAACTGAATTTATTGAGCGGAGAATCAAATATTTACTTCGACGGAACATTCATGGGTAAATCGTACTTAGATGTGAATTCAACCAAGGATACGCTTTCATTCTCTTTCGGAAAAGACAACAAAATCAGTGTAGATCGAACACTTATTAAAGAAAAATCGAAAATAAGAAAAATAGGATCTCATCAGAGATTTGAGATGACTTGGGAAATTAAAATAAAAAATAACGGCGCTGCATTGATTCCGCTAATAGTTAAGGATCAATTTCCAATTTCTAAAAACAACAAAATAAAAGTTAGACAAGGTGAATTTGTAACTGGAAAATTAGAAAAAAACACCTCAATTATAACTTGGTCATTTATGAATGGAATTACTGGATCTAAGAGCTTTTCATTTGATTACCTTGTTGATTGTAAAAAAGGCAGTAAGCTTTATTTAGAATAACTGAGGTTTGGTATTGACAATTTAAAATTCAGTAATATTTCTTTGGTGGTGACCGTAAATCCAAGAATCAATTTTTGATCAGTTTTCCAACTTTTGCAATGGCAAACCCGTATCTATTTGCTGACACATAAAAACTTTATTCTCACTTCGTTTAAAGTCATTCTCTCTTTCTTCTTTATTTCATTCCCTCATTTAAACTAACTTCGCAGAAAAAATAAAATGCCACAGAAATTCCGAACAATTTGGACCACCAGCGACGGATTCGTTGAAGTAATCGATCAACGCCAGCTTCCACATAACTTAATTAAAGTAAAGCTTTCTACTTATAAAGACGCTGAAATTGCCATCAAAAACATGACAGTCCGTGGTGCGCCTTTAATCGGCGCAACTGCTGCTTATGGCATTTACTTGGCAGCTCGGGAAATGAACGAAAAGCACCTGGATGAAAACTTTTTAACAGAAGCCTTCGAAGCTTTACGCAATTCGAGGCCAACAGCTGTGAATCTTTTTTGGGCTTTAGATAAAATGAAAAAAGCACTTGAGACATCAACTGATTTGGTGAAAACTTCTTGGGAAGAAGCTGGAAAAATCGTTGATGAAGACATCGAAACTTGTCGCATGATTGGTGTTTACGGTTTGCCGATTATTGAAGAAATTTCCAAACATAAAAAGGGAGAGGTCGTAAATATTTTAACACATTGCAACGCTGGAATGTTGGGCTGTATTGAATGGGGAACTGTAACTTCACCGATTTATCAAGCAAATGAAAAAGGCATCAAAGTGCATGTTTGGGTGGATGAAACGCGTCCACGAAATCAAGGTTCAAATTTAACAGCTTACGAATTAACGCGCCACGGAATAGATCACACATTGGTTGTGGACAACACAGGAGGACATTTGATGCAACATGGCATGGTAGATATGGTAATTGTTGGAACCGACCGAACGACTAGAAACGGGGATGTCGCAAATAAAATTGGTACTTATTTAAAGGCATTGGCGGCAAAAGACAATGAAATTCCTTTTTATGTTGCACTACCTAGCACAACTCTTGACATGACTATCCGCGATGGATTGAAAGAAATACCAATAGAGGAAAGAGATCAAAACGAAGTAAAATATATCCAAGGAAAACGTTCCGATGGTCAAATTGATAGCGTATTAATTTGCCCTGAAACCACCAAAGCTAGTAATTATGGTTTTGATGTTACTCCCGCTCGTTTGGTAACTGCATTAATCACAGAAAGAGGAATTTGTACTGCTAACGAAGCTGGAATTATTTCCCTTTTTCCAGAATACAAATAAAATGAAAAAATTACTTTTTGCACTTTTTATAGCATTTTCTAATTGTACTTTAGGACAAATAACTGGAATTTGGCACACGTCTTTTGTAGTCGCTGGAACGAACAACCGAATGGATTTATCGATAGATGGTGTAGGAAGAGACGGAGTTCTTAAAATTAGTTTACCAGATATCGCTGAATTTGAACCAAAATTAATTGAAAATGCTACGATTTCCCGCGAGTCTTTAGAGTTTTCATGGGAGACTTTGGGTTTAAAATACGTGGGTAAGTATTTCTCAAAAGGAGATTCCATTCAGGGAAAAATGACTCAGTCAAGTTTAGAATGGAACGTAACTTTTAAACGAAATATACAAGAGTTAAAAAAAATTGAACGCCCGCAAGAACCAAAAGAACCGTTCGATTATCAAATTGAAGAATTACTTATTGCCAACGGGAAATTTAAGATTGGCGCGACTTTGACACTACCTAAAAACTCAAAAAACTTCCCAATCGTAGTGCTAGCATCAGGTTCTGGGCCTCAGAATCGGAATTGTGAATTAATGGGACACAAACCTTTTTGGGTGATTGCCGATAATTTAACCAGAAACGGAATTGCCGTTTTGCGCTTTGATGATCGTGGTACAGGAAAAAGTACTGCTAGTTTTAATGAATCAAACCTCAACGATTTTGCAAGTGATGTCGAAGCTTGTTTTAAATTCTTACGAAAGAAATACAAGAAAAATAAAATCGGTTTAACTGGACATTCAGAAGGAGGAATACACACTTTAATCGCCGCAACTAATCTTAAAAAAGTGGATTTTATTATTCAGTTAGCTTCTGTTGGCACAAATGGTCGTGAAGTTCTAGTCGAACAACAGTATTTGATTCCTCTAAAAAATGGGCAAACAGAAGAGTTGGCAAGGTGGAATAGCGCAATGTATGACAGTATTACCCAACTTTTAGTTCAGACCAAACAAAAAGACTTTGTTCAAGAAGTAAATGCATTTGTGGAACGAAATTTTGATGAAATTCCATCTGAACTTAAAGAGCAATTAACAAAAAAAGAATTTGCAAAGACATTTATTGCTTTTTTTGACAACACTTGGGCAAGAGGTTTTATGAATTTTAATGCGTTTGATTATTTGCAAAAACTTACTTGTCCTATTTTGGTTATAAATGGTTCAGAAGATATTCAAGTGCCCGCCCTAAAAAATCAAGAAGGATTTAGAAATGGTTTTTCTGAAAAAAGTAAAATTAGTTCTAAAGTTGTTTTATTTCCTGGTTTGAATCATTTATTTCAGACGTGTAAAAAATGTAACATTACAGAATATGGAGATTTAGAAGAAACATTTTCACCTAAAGTACTTTCTGAAATAACTAGTTGGATCAAAACACTTTAATTGAAATATTCCTTAAAGAAATGACACAGCTTAACTGTCTGTTCGAAATGATTAATCAGGTCACTGAATGAGGGGAAAACCAATTTTAATAATGAGTTGCCCAAGAAAAATGTTCATTAATAATTTTATCTTTTTCAACCGTAAGAAAATCAATAAATTCTAGCGCAATTGGTGACAATTTTTTATTTTCTAAATAAATTATGTGCCAATCCGAACAAATCGGTAAACCTTCCATTGGAACTATTTGTAATTGACTACTTACTAGCTCGTTACGTAAACCAATCAAAGGCATAATAGAATATCCTAAACCAGCAATTATAGATTGTTTAATTGTTTCATTGGAAACAAACTCCATTTTTTTTATCTTCGTTAGTTGGATTTTATCAATGTAATCTTCCATCGCAGCCCGTGTTGCAGAACCTTCTTCTCTAAAAATCAAAGACATGGTTTCTAAAATAGATTTGTCATTAGAAACTGGGGCAAAAACATGGTCTTTGTTTCCGACCAAAAAAAGCTTATTCGGCATCAATTTGATTTTCTTGTAATTCATTTTTTCTGGAAGAACAGAAACCAAAGCAAAATCAATTTCATTTTTACCCAAACTTTCAATCACCTTGGTTTTATTGGTCACATCTAACATTAGCTCAACATTATCAAACTTTTTAAGAAAAGGTGAAAGGAAATAAGGAATCACATATTTTCCAGTAGATGCAACAGAAATCTTTAAACGACCGGTTAAAAATCCTTTGTAAGTATTTACTTTGTGATTGATCGCGTAAACTTGGTTTATAATAGATTCAGCTGCAATTCCGACTTCCTTTCCGAAATCCGTAATAAATATTTTTTTCCCTATAATTTCAGTAAGTGGGATTTCAAATTGTTCCTGGAAATTCTTCAATTGTATAGAAACCGCGGGTTGTGTTAAATGCAATTCCTCAGCTGCCCTGGTAATACTTTGAGTTTGAACAACTTTTAGGAAAATTCGCAGTTGATTGAGTGTGTAATTCATTTAAATATTTTATTTGTTGTCAAATATAAATAAAAATAATTCATAATATTATTTTATACACCTTATTTCAAATATAAATAAAAATAATACATAAAATATTTTAATATTTGCATAAAAATTTTAAATCATGAAAATAACTATTGCAAAAGGAGACGGAATTGGTCCAGAAATTATGGATGCAACATTAGCTATTTTAGCTGCTGCTGGGGCAAACATTGAATTTGAGGAAATTCAAGTAGGCGAAAAAGTTTACTTGTCTGGAAACACAAGTGGTATTTCAACTGAGTCTTGGGATATTATTAGAAGAAACAAAGTTTTCTTAAAAGCTCCGATAACAACGCCTCAAGGTGGAGGATACAAAAGTTTGAATGTAACTACAAGAAAGTTTTTGGGCTTGTATTCAAACGTTAGACCTTGTATCAGTCTTTCACCTTATGTTGCTACGAAACATCCGAAAATGGATATTGTCATCATTCGTGAAAATGAAGAAGATTTATATGCAGGAATTGAGCATCAGCAAACAGATGAAGTTGTTCAATGTTTAAAAATCATCAGCAGACCAGGTTGTGAAAAAATCGTTAGATATGCTTTTGAATACGCTAAACAATATGGTCGTAAAAAAGTGACTTGCTTCACAAAAGACAATATCATGAAACAGACGGATGGTTTATTCCACCAAGTTTTTGACGAAATAGCTGTAGAATATCCAGAAATCGAAAATGAGCACTGGATTATTGATATTGGTGCTGCAAAAATGGCTGATTCTCCAGAACAATTTGATTTAATTGTTACCTTAAATTTATATGGTGATGTGATTTCGGATATTGCCGCTCAAATTGCTGGTTCGGTTGGACTCGCAGGGTCTGCAAATATCGGTGAAGAATGTGCGATGTTTGAAGCAATTCACGGCTCAGCACCAAGAAGAGCAGGTCAAAATTTAGCAAATCCATCTGGTTTATTACAAGGTGCTGTTATGATGTTAAATCATATTGGCAAAAGCGATATTGCTGAAAAAGTTCAAAATGCATGGTTAAAAACAATCGAAGATGGAATTCATACTTACGATATTTACAAAGAAGGTCTGAGTACTGAAAAAGTAGGTACAAAAGAATTTGCAGAGGCTATAATTTTAAATCTAGGATTGAAACCAAAGCATCTGCAAGAAGTTAGTTACTCGAATGTTAGCGCACTATCTTTGCCAAAATATATAAAAAAACCAGCGAAGAAAAAAGAACTTGTTGGTATTGATCTTTTCGTTCATTGGAACCATACCAATCCGGATGAATTAGCTGCTAAAGTGTTAGAAATTGCTACTTCAAATACAGGACTTTCAATGATTACAAATAGAGGAATTAAAGTGTGGCCAGAAGGATTTTCTGAAACATTCTGCACAGACCATTGGAGGTGTCGTTTCAAAGTTAAAGAAGGAGTTAAAATGGAAAAAGAAGACATAATAACTCTGTTAAATAATGCTTTGAAAAATGAAATCGATGTTATCAAAACAGAAAACTTATATGAGTTTGACGGAAAAGCAGCATTTTCTTTAGGTCAAGGACAATAGTTTAAATCTAAATTTAACATTATGAAAATACAACTTTTTGAAGGTCGTTTTGAAAAAAAAGATGCCCTCAACCTTTTGAGTAAAATTATAAAAATTGAGGTTGATTTTCATGAGAGTAAAATCGATGCAGATTCCAATGCCGAGGATGTTAGAATGCGAGAGCAAAAAATCAAAAAACTTCAGAATAACCTGATGGATTTGAGAACTGAAATTAACAACGGAGGCGATGCAACAAAAATTAACGCAACGATTGAAATTGAATAACTTATATGTTTCAAAGCAGAAAAATCGTCATTGCAACTATGCACCAAAAAGAAAAGGTAATTGAACCACTTTTGGAAGACAATTTCAAGCTTCAGTGTACTGTTCCAAGTGGATTTGATTCTGATTCACTTGGAACTTTTTCTGGCGAAATCGAACGTAAATCGGATCCAATAACTACACTTCGCCAAAAGTGTTTACTAGCAATTGAAAAAACAAATTTAGATTTAGCCATTGCCAGCGAAGGTTCTTTTGGAGCACATCCAAGTCTATTTTTCGCACAAGGAAATGACGAATTAGTTATGCTTTTCGACAAGAAAAACAACCTAGAAATTGTGGCACGTGAACTAAGCCTTGAAACCAATTTTTCAACCCAGATTGTTAAAACCTACGTAGAATTAGAGGATTTTGCTAAAAAAGCACTATTTCCAAGTCATGGGCTTATTTTAAGGAAAAATAAAACAGATTATTCAGTAATTTTCAAAGGTATAACTGATTCCGAAGATTTAAAACGCATTTTTAAAAAAATTCATTCTGAAAATGGCGAAGTTTTAGTGGAAACAGACATGCGCGCGTTATTCAATCCAACGAGGATGAAAAACATTGAAAAAGCTACGGTAAAATTGATTGAAAAAATGAAATCGCTATGTCCTAAATGCGATACGCCTGGATTTGAAATCACACAAGTAATTTCTGGACTTCCTTGCGAACTTTGCGGAAATCCGACTGCGTCCACCTGGAAGTTTAAAAAAAATTGTAAAAAATGTGACCACGAAGAACTATTAGTTTTCCCCAATGGAAAAAGCGTGGAATCACCTGAATATTGTAATACCTGTAATCCGTAAAGCTTTGAAAGAAATAACGATCTTAAATGGCGTTTTTACGTCAGCTGAAATGAAAGAAGTTATAACCTCTTTGATTTTCAGTAAAATTAATTTTCACCATATTAAAAATTTAAAAAGTATTGTAAATGATGGCATTGAAGACGACTATTCCGTAAAAAAAATTTCTGAACTTTATGCACTAAAAGCAGAAATTAATGCTTTAAATTTTGATGAAAATGCACTTTAAAATGTGAAATCAATAATTGAGATTGAACTAATAAACAATCCAAAGACCAACTAATTACTTATTCCAAAATTTTAACTTTACAACTATCAAAAAATATGGACATCCACTTATTAATTAGTAATTTAACAAACCCTACACTTCTTTTTTTTATTCTCGGGATTATTGCAACAATTATCAAAAGTGATTTAGAAATTCCAGAATCCTCCTTCAAGTTTATTTCACTTTATTTGTTATTTTCCATTGGTTTTAAAGGTGGGCAAGAATTGCAACACAGCAGCTTCGATTTAGAAATTATCTATTGTTTAATCTTTGGTCTTTTCATTTCAGCCATTATTCCTTTTTATACCTTTTTCATCTTAAAACGAAAGGTAAGCATCAGCGATTCTGGAGCAATTGCCGCTGCTTACGGTTCGGTAAGTGCTGTCACTTTCGTTTCAGCTGTGTCATTTATTCAATTACAAAATATAAAATTCGGGGGTTACATGGTCGCTGTCATGGCTTTAATGGAATTTCCAGCAATTATTGTTGGCGTGATTTTAATGAAAAAATACGATAAAGAAGCTGAGAATAAAGTTAGTATTCTTTCTATAATTAAACATTCTTTTTCTAATGGTAGCGTTTTGATGATTTTGGGAAGCTTGGTAATTGGTGTTATTTCCGATTCTAAACAAGCGGAAGATATAAAGCCATTTACTACTGATATTTTCAAAGGATTCCTTGCACTTTTCTTGCTTGAAATGGGAATGACAACCGCAAAAAGATTTACTGCATTTCGGAAAAACGGAAAATTTGTTTTTGTTTTTGCACTTATAATTCCACTTATCAATGGTTGTGTGGTCGCATTTTTTAGTCAATTTGTGACAGCAGAAATTGGTAATCGTTTCATCTTTGCAATTTTGGCAGCAAGTGCTTCTTACATTGCAGTTCCTGCGGCGATGCGTTTGGCAGCTCCAAAAGCTGATCCTGGCCTATACATTCCAATGGCACTTGCTGTCACTTTTCCTTTCAACATAACCCTTGGAATGCCTATTTATTATTTCATAATCCAACAATTTTAGGGACTTGAAAAGCTGTTTAATTACCTTTACTGTATGAATAATAAAACAATCAACGCAGTAGTTATTCTTGGCGTAGTTTCTCTTTTTAGTATCCTAGTTGTTCAGTTGGTTTGGGTAAGTAAAACGATAGAAATGCAAGCCAAAAACATTGCTATTCAAGAGAAAGAAGACAGCTTGAATTTGAAAGAGTTTTCGGAGCAAGCACACATCGCTTTAGCTAATGTTCTAACTATCATTACTCAAAAAACACACGATAACTCAGACCTTTATGGTGCTGTGAAACAATTACGAACGAATCATTTCACAATCGATATCAATCAAGAATTACAACCTTTTTACTTAGAAACGTTACTTAAAAAAGCATTGTACAATCAAAACATCCACCAAGATTTCGTGTATGGAATCTACGATTGTTTTTCAGATACACTCGTCTTTAGTAACCTTATTAAATTTTCTAAAGATTCACTTTATATCCCTGTGAATGAAACAATCCCTGGATTAACATCTGCCAAATTTCGCTTGAAAAAAGATGGACATTATTTCACGGTTTTCTTTCCTAAAGTAAAAGCAAAATCAATTGAAACTGCTGTATTTATTTCTCCTTGGATTTATATTTCAATTATAGTTTTGTTGGTTCTTGTGTTTTTTGCTTATAGTCTAACCATTATCATTCGTCAAAAACGCTTATCAGAGGTCAAAAATGACTTCATAAATAATATGACGCATGAGCTAAAAACACCGATTTCTACAATTAGTTTATCTAGTGAATTATTACTTAGGTTAGATGAAGATAATAACATTGAAAAAGTCCGTCGTTACGCTGGGATAATCTATAAGGAGAATAAACGTCTTGAAAATCAAGTAGAAAGAGTGTTAAACGTAGCGAAACTTGAAAAAGACAAAGTGGTTCTTAATAAAGACAATTTCGATGTTCATGAACTATTGGACGAAGTGAAAGAGAACTTTGAATTTACACGTTCAGAAGCCGGTGGAGAAATTACATTGCTAAAGAATGCAACCAACTTTTGTATTAAAGCAGATTCTGTTCACTTGACAAATTTAGTGTATAATTTATTAGACAATGCTACAAAATACTGTTCTGAAAAACCAAAAATTCAAATCACAACTACTAACGAAAAAAATGGGATAGTTCTCGAAATTTTGGATAATGGAATCGGAATGAAAAGAGAACATAGCAAATTAATTTTTGATAAATTTTACCGGGTTCCAACCGGAAATATTCATAATGTTAAAGGTTTTGGACTTGGATTATACTACGTTAAACTTATCGTCGAGGCTCATGGTGGGAAAATTGATGTGAAAAGTGCGGTCGGAAAAGGAACGACATTTAGTCTTTGGTTTCCCGTAACATAACATTGTTAAAGGTTAACGTTTCTTAGTAAAAACTAAAACAATTTAGTCTCGGTGAAATTATCTTCCACTAATTTCGATTCATTTTCTCAGTGGAATTAAAAGTTTAAATTAGGTTTATTCCTCAATCGAAAGAATGGTTTCTGGCTGCGGAAAAACTCCTTTTCGTACTAAGGTTTTATCTTTTAAATTCAGAAAGAACAGCGCTGGAATTCCAGTTTGCTCCATATTTCCCGTGATTTTATACTCCTTTTTTGAGATTTTATCAACTTGATAAGTTCCGCTGTAATTTATCTTCCAAACTAATACCTGAAGACTATCTTTTTTAATAGTCACTTTTACGTACTCTGAATTCACTTTTACTAGCTCTTCGCCTAAGTTGATAGAATAAGAGGGGATTGTTCCTTCGTAAACTTTCAAGTATTTTCTCTTCAACTTGACGGATTGACCAATACTTAAAAACGAAATAATACAAACAAAAAATAAGAGAATTAACTTCATAAAACGAAAGTAAAGAATATCTTGCACACTTGACCGACATTCTTCAAAGACTTAGAAATCCACATTCTGCCGTTAAATACTTGTAAATTTTCTAGAAATTATCAGGAACTGAATCCTTATTTTTGAAGAATGTCAAAAAAATCCGAGGATTATAGTAAAAAAGGGCTTCGAACGAGCTACGTTTCAACCGTTATTGGAATTTCATTAGTATTGTTCATGATTGGACTTGTGCTTGGCGGAGTTTTTGGACTTCGAAGCTTTGAGAAATTAGCAAAGGAAAGTCTGCAAGGAGATATTTTCTTCAAATCGGAGCTGAACGATGCCGATATCAAACAAGTGGAACAACAACTAAAAAGCTGGAATGAATTCAGTGATGTTTATTTTGTTTCGCCAGAACGAGCAATTCAAGAATTTGGTGGCGAAGGGCAAGATGAAAAAGAAATCTTAACGATTTTCAACGGAGAAAATCCATTGCCTGCAACAATAGGTTTTCGTCCAAAAGAAGAATTTGCAACAAAGAGCGGAATGGAAAAAATCAAGAAAAAACTACTCAAAAAGTTTAAAACAGAAATAGACGAGGTCAACTATGATAAATCAAGCGTTGAAAAAGTGAATCTAGGATTCAAACAATTTGCCTTTTTGTTTTTGTCGGTTGCCCTATTATTGGTGATAATTGCGATTGCAATGATTAACAACACCATCCGACTTTCTTTATATTCCAAACGTTTCACAGTGAAAACAATGCAATTAGTGGGCGCAACAAGTTCTTACATTCGCAAGCCCTTTATCATACAAGCAATTTTGCAAGGTGTCGTTTCTGCATTCATTGGACTAGCGCTTTTGCTCACTGTTTTCTTCGGCCTAAATAATCTTTTTGAAACAGTTGAAATCAATTACACTCTTCCAAGCTTCTTTTTATTGGTGGCAAGTTTGATTATAATTGGAGTTTTTATTACGGTAATTTCTACTTTATTTGCATTAAACAAGTATCTTCGTATGAAATTAGACGACCTATATTAACACTATGAAAAATTCTATCAAACACTTTGGTTTTAATGCAACTAATTACAAATGGCTTTTTATTGGATTAGCAATCAATGTCTTAGGATACATTTTGATGATTGGTGGAGGATCTGAAGATCCGAATACTTTTGATGCAAGTGAATTGTTTAGTGACACGCGCATCACGATTTCTCCCATTTTAATTATTGCAGGTTACGTTGTCATTTTTTATGCAATTATGAAACGTGGGGGTTCTTCTCCAATTGAAATCACCGCACCCGAAAAAAATGAAAAGGAAGTTTCAAAAAAAAAATAACTTATTTCCATGAGTATTATTGAAGCAATTATCCTAGCTGTTGTTGAGGGTTTAACTGAATTTTTGCCAATTTCATCTACGGCACACATGATTTTTATCAGTGCAATTTCAAAAAACGAAAGCGATGAATTTGTAAAAATGTTCCAAGTTTCGATTCAATTTGGAGCCATATTAGCGGTCGTTCTGCTTTTCTGGAAAAAATTCTTCAATTTCAAATCGTATGATTTTTACGTCAAATTAGGCTTGGCCGTAATTCCAGCTTTAATTCTTGGTAAATTATTTGATGATAAAATTGAAGCTGTGCTTGAAAAACCAATACCAATAGCAATTGTATTGATTTTGGGTGGTGTCATTTTATTATTTGTTGATCGTCTTTTCTTACGTACAACGTTAGATACAGAAGAAAAAATCACTATCCGAAAAGCGGTAATGATAGGGTTTTGGCAATGCTTGGCAATGATGCCAGGAACGAGTAGAGCTGCTGCATCTATCATTGGAGGAATGCAACAAGGTTTGACACGAAAAATGGCAGCGGAATTTTCATTTTTCTTAGCAGTTCCAACAATGTTGGCAGTCACACTCTATTCAGTTGTATTAAAAGATTGGAACTACAATGGCGAAGAACAAAAAGGGTATGAAATGATTCTTTCATCAAATGATAATATCATCGTTTTTGCACTTGGCAATATCATAGCGTTTATTGTAGCTGCATTTGCCATAAAGTTATTTATCGGTTTAATCCAAAAATACGGATTTAAAATTTGGGGGTGGTATCGAATAATAGTGGGAATCGCGCTTCTTTTTTATTTCACAATGGTTTAATTATGATGAAATATATTGCTTTATTTTTACTAATTTTTACTTTCTCAACGCTGAACGCGCAAAAGGTATTACTTCCGAAGTATAATTCGGACTTGAAAAAATGGCAATACCTTGATACAAATCAAAAAATTGTACTTACAATCAATAGTTTAGGAGTTAAAAATGCATTGTATTTTATGGATGGAATGGCGCCAGTTCAAGATGCTAAAACAAATTTATGGGGTTATATTGACACGAGTGGGGTATTAGCAATTAAGGCGCAATACGACACAGTCAATTTCTTTTTGGATAACTATGCTGTTGTTATAAAAAAGTGTAAAACGGGTTGTTACAAAGGCAATGCAGGGTTGTTAAGTGACATGGTTTCTTCCGTAATTGACAAAAAGGGAAAAGTAACTTGCACAGATAATTCTCAGGCTGAAGAACCTTACATGCGCTACTTTTTACTAGAAAACATCGGCAAAGGACTTTTTAGTATCAGTCGTGGAATTGGTTTTGGCGAGCGTCAAGATTTTATGAATTATAAAGCTGAAATCTTAGGGAAAACTATTAATTCTTATGGAATTGGTGGGATTTATTGGGATGAAGAAATAAAAGCTGTAAAATGTGGCTTGAAATATTTCGATGAAAAAGGTAATGTAAAATTAGATTTATCTTTATTTCAATCAATATCTGGCTCCTTTTCAGAAGGCTACATTTGGACATTGGTTAACCTCGAGGCGCAAACAGAAGAAGAAAGTTCGTCGCTATTTGTATTGGTTGATTCAACTGGAAAAGCAATAGTTAATCTGAACTATGAAAAGTATTCAAATTTTACGCCTGTTAAAAATGGTGAGTTTACGTGTGTATCTAACGATGACAATCACATTTATAAATACGATCTTAAACAAGAGGTCTTAGAAAAAGTAATCGAATATGTTTATTCACCCGACGAAGGAGAAACAGAAAATTTAGGCTATAAACACGCTGATGGCTCACGTATTATTTACAAGGTAGAAACTGAAACGATTCTGGGGATTCAGCTAAAAAATGGACGTAAATTCTACCTTGAATCAAGCAACTAATTTAAATTTTCATGTCACACTATAATTTCCAGGAAGGAGCTACCATTCTCGTTGACAAACCACTCCATTGGACTTCCTTTGATGCTGTCAATAAAATACGTTGGAATTTAAAACAAGCGCTTAAAATCAAAAAAATTAAGGTCGGTCATGCAGGAACGCTAGATCCTTTGGCAACAGGACTTTTAGTTATTTGTACGGGTAAAAACACCAAACTAATCGAAGGTTTTACAAACGTTTCAAAAACCTACACAGGAACTTTTCTATTGGGTAAAACAACGCCTTCCTTTGACTTAGAAACCAAATACGATAAAGAATTTGAAATTTCGCACATAACTCAAGAGTTAATGGAAGAAGTGCGTTTGACATTTATGGGCGAACAATTGCAACGTCCTCCCATTTTTTCTGCTAAATTAATTGATGGAAAACGTGCTTACGACCTTGCTCGCGCTGGAAAAAATATTGAAATGAAGCAAAACACAATCACAATTGAAAGCTTTAAAATCAACACAGAGCGATTTCCTGAAATAGACTTTGAAATATCGTGTTCGAAAGGAACATACATCCGTTCAATTGCGAGTGATTTCGGACAAAAATTAAACGCTGGAGCTACACTTATTGCTTTACGTCGCACGCATTCAGGTGATTTTTCGATTGAAAACTCAAAAACAGTTGAAGAATGGATAAATTTCTTAAACGAAAGTCTCTAAATTCTATTTAGAATTCAAAAAAATGAATATCTTTGCCGTCCGATTGAATATCAAAATGCCCCGGTGGCGGAACTGGTAGACGCGCTGGATTCAAAATCCTGTTCTTTCGGGAGTGCCGGTTCGATTCCGGCCCGGGGTACAAAGGTTGTCTTTTAGACAGCCTTTTTTTTTGCTTTCTATTTTGGTAAATACACTTTACGCCTGAATATGGACAGCTTAGATTACAAAAAAACAGAGAGCAAAACAAGTGAAAACGAAGTTTCAAACGCTGCCTTTTTTACTAATTCTTTCTAGTTTTTCATTACACTAGCACTTGTTCAAAAAACCCACCTATTTTATTTTTCTCATCCACAAAGTGTATTTCCAAAATCCAGTTTTTACCAAAATTATTGGTTTTCTTGGAAAAGAGAAAGTTGTGATTTTCAGGATGAATGTACAAAGCATAATTTTTTGGTTCGAGTTTTTCATGCGGGTATTTCCCTATTAAATGTCCTGCAATTTCACCACCTAGAGTCCAACCGTATTGAGTTGCTAAATCTTTTACATACGCATAAACCGCAGCACCTGTCAACTCATCTTGACTTATAATCCACGTTTTTGCTTCGTGCCAAGCTCTTTCAACGTCGCTTTTAAGTTTAATTTTAAGAGGATTAGAACCGATGACAAAAGTGCGCCCAAAATCAGCTTCCCACTCTTCGAAAATAGGACCGAAATCCAAAAAAAGAATTTCATCCTCCGCTAAAATTCTGTCAATCGGATTTTCAGTATAAGGCAAAAGCGTATTTTCTCCCGCTCTAACGATGCGTTTGTGCCAATATGTTTCTAGTTGGAAAAGCTCAAAAGCCAAATCGTAAATTGCAGTGTTCAATTCGGATTCAAAAATTCCAGACTGAATCAACCTTCTAGATTCAATTTCTTGAAAAAGTCGTGCAGCTTTTCGTTCAGCTAAAAGTAATTGTTCAAGTGTTGCTTGCATGATTTAGGTAATTGTTTTAAAATGGATTATGGCATCTTGCATGTAAATTTGGAAGCAATCTTTAATCTCGTTTTCTTTTTTATAAAATAATTCTGGTGCTTTGTGTAGCACGTTTTGAAAAGAGATTCGCTTTGAAACTCCTTCACAAGATTTTTGTAAACCAGAGGAAGTTGGATAATGATTGAGCCATTTGTAGGTTCTAAAATAACCCATGAATTGATTAAACTCAGCTTTCAATACTGGTTCAAACTCAGATTCGTGAGTGTAAAAATCATTTAAAAAATCTGTGTAATTTTTAGGGTGAAACTGTTCCCAATTACGCGCCAATAAATGGTCGAAGTAAAGGTCAATAGCAATTCCTGCTACTTTTGGCAAACTCGCATAAAGCGAAAGTCGAAGTTTGGTTACAGTGGGATGTGAATCAATAAAATGGTCAATAGAACGGTGAAGATGAATACCTTTCTGAACAATTTCAGGATATTTTGTATAATCTTTTCCTTTCACAAAGTCGCCATATAAGTTGGATAGCATTAAGTCTTTGTCGTTGTTGGAAAAATAAAGGTGACCTAGGAAATTCAAGGAAATTGATAAATTAAATTTGAAAATCAATAATCTGCGTCATCAAAGTCCTCATTTTTTGAACTGCGATCAGAAGCGTATTTCAATTGTAAACCTTGCAAGAAATTCCGCAAAAATTGATCTTTACACAAGCGAAAATGCTGATGGTCTGGTTTTCGGAAAAAGGCACTCAACTCGTGTTTGCTTAGTTGAAAATTCATTAATTCGTAAACATTCAAAATATCCTCATCGCGGTAATTTAAAGCAATTTTTAGTTTTCTAAAAATGACATTATTATTTAGTTTTTTCTCAGCGACAGGTGTTTCTCCCTCTTTTTTTCCACGATTTTGAATGATTAAACCGTTTAGAAAATACGAAAGTTGATGATCATACAAGTTTTGAAAAGCTTCATCGTCTTCTCGTTTCAACCAATCGCTAACCTCTGCTCTAGTAACTGTTTTTCCAGCCAACTGAAACAAATCAATCATTTTGTTGTCGTTAAAATCGAAAGTAAATCGCAAACGGCGAAGAATACTATTGTTATTCATTCTTGATGTATTTTTCCAAAGATAAAAAGAAAGAAGTTCACATCACTAATTTGTGCTTGATTGAAATGTTAAACATCTGATTTTGGTCAATTCAATGTTCTTCTCTTTTTTTCAATGGATTCAATTTTAGATTCTTGTGATTTCACTGCGTCTTTTTTCTTATTCTGATTGGATTTGACAGCTTCAATTTTTTTCTCCGTATCCTTAATGGAAGTCTTATAATTCTCAATCTCTTTTTCGAAGCTTAAAAGTCCTTTATCCAAACTTTTTTGCTCTTTTTCCAATGATTTTAAGATTTTTTGTTCTGCTTGTATTTCTCCGTCAATAGCATTATTTGCGCAATCAGTTCCAAATTTCTTTAGCGATTTTTCCATTTCCTCAGATTGGTTTGGATGATCTCTGCTTGTCATAAATGCACCACCTAAATCTATTGCGAAAACGGCAATCGATACGCCATCTTTTCCAGTAATTACAAGCGCGTAAATATCAAAAGCTTTATCGCTCACGTTTTTATCTTTACCTAAAAGCACTTTATATTCTCCTTTTATTGCTTTTACTTTACCAAATTCTTTCAAATAACTTTTAAGCCCTTCTTCAATTTGAGCTTTACCTGCATACGGAATACTTAGAAAATATGCATTTTTATTTCCAATTGTAAATGTTTGATTTTCTTGTGTCAAGGAAACTTGTTGCGTCTTTGCTCCAAACAATACGAAAGCAAATAAAAAAAAGAGAAGTGATTTCATCGTTAGATTTTTTTGTTTAAAGTTACAGCTTATAAATTTAAGGCTTTCAATTCTATTAAATTCCCTAAATTTGAGGGTGCTATTTAAAAACGTAGTTGGTCAAGAAGAACTCAAATCAGATTTAATTCGAGAAATTAAAGCGGATAAAATCAGCCATGCGCAATTATTTAGCGGGAAACTAGGCTTTGGAGGGCTACCTATGGCTTTAGCTTTCACACAATATTTGTTTTGCGAGGACAAAGGTGAAGAAGACAGCTGTGGAAAATGTTCTTCTTGTTTAAAAATCAATGATTTACAGCACCCTGATTTACATTTCGTATTTCCTGTTGTGCAAGCAATCGGTAAAGTTTCAACCTTATTTTTGGAATCTTGGCGCAAACAATTAAAACAAAACACGTATTTCAACCTGTTTGATTGGACTCAAAAAATGGATTCAAAAGAGCGCAAACCGATTATAGGAATTGAGGAAAGTAAAGAAATTCTTCGAAAGTTAAGTTTCAAAGCTTACGAAGGTGGATACAAAGTAATGATTATTTGGTTGCCTGAGGAAATGAACCAAGAAAGCGCCAATAAATTACTTAAAATTCTCGAGGAACCTCCAGTGAATACGGTATTTTTACTTGTTGCAGAAAATCCAGATAAATTATTGATGACGATTCGTTCACGAACGCAATTGGTGCGAATTCCGAAAATTAACGCTGAAAGTTTGTCCGCTTTTATTGGGCATCATTTTAAATTAGATCGAATTCAAGCGGACTCAATTGCTGCTTTTGCCGAAGGTGATTTAATACGTGCCTTAGAATTCATCAATACCAATTCGGAAAAGGATATTTACCGTGATTTATTTATTCAAATGATGCGTGTTAGCTACAAAAAAGACGTTATCGGCATGTTGAATTGGGCAGAAAGAATTGCTGGAGAAGGAAAAGAACGCCACAAATTATACCTTGTATATTCGCTTCACATGTTTCGGCAGTCGTTGATGAATAATTACGTTGGAGGTCACATGTTACGCGTTTCTGCGGAAGAAGAACAATTTTTAAAGAATTTTGCACCTTTCATTTCTGGCAACAATATCCGTGAATTCATGGAAACTTTTGATCAGGCTTATTTCCATATTGATCGAAATGCTAACTCAAAAATCCTTTTTACACAGTTGTGTTTCCAAACGATGCGTTATATTCATCAGGCTTAGCGATTTTTTTTACTTAATTTTACACTTAAAACAAAATAAAAATGGGTTGTACGTCATGCAGTAGTGAAGGAGGAACTCCTAAAGGTTGTAAAAACAATGGGACTTGTAATAGTGGTGGATGCAATAAATTAGAGGTTTACGATTGGTTAGCAAATATTGCATTACCAGTTGGTCAAGAAATATATAATATCGTTGAAGTTCGTTTCAAAAATTCAAGAAAAGCATTTTATAAAAATAGTTCCAATTTTAGTTTACAAGTTGGCGACATCGTAATTGTGGATACAGCTCCTGGTTATGATGTTGGTTTAGTTTCAGTATCTGGAGAATTAGCACGCATTCAAGTGAAAAAGAAAGCTCCGACTTTAAAAGACATTGAAATAAAACGGATTTTGAGAATTGCCAATCAAAATGAAATTGACAAATGGATTAAAGGTCGCTCTTTGGAAAAAGAATTGATGTATAAATCCAGAACTATTGCAATTGAGTTGAGTTTGGAAATGAAAATTTCGGATGTTGAATATCAAGGAGATTTAAGTAAAGCGACGTTTTATTATACAGCCGAAGGTCGTATAGATTTTCGTCAATTGATTAAAAACTTGGCAGATGAATTCAAAGTGCGTATCGAAATGCGTCAAATTGGATCACGTCAAGAGGCTGCTCGTTTAGGCGGAATCGGCTCATGCGGTAGAGAACTATGTTGTACAACTTGGTTGACTGATTTTAGGTCTGTTTCCACCTCAGCAGCTCGTTATCAACAACTTTCATTGAATCCGCAAAAATTAGCAGGACAATGTGGGAAATTAAAGTGCTGTTTGAATTACGAATTAGACATGTACTTGGACGCAATTAAGTCTTTCCCTAAAACAGAAATTAAATTGCTCACAGAAAAAGGCGACGCTTACCACGTAAAAACGGATGTTTTCAAACACGTTATGTGGTACGCTTTCCAAGGTCAAAACGGCTTAATTGCACTTTCTCCAGAGCGAGTAAAAGAAATAATGCGCTTGAACAAAAATGGAGAAAAACCGAAAGAATTAGTTGAGTTTGTGTTCACTGAAAAAGTGGTAGAAATTGGCTATTCAAATGTGGTTGGGCAAGACAGTGTAAATCGTTTTGAGAAAACCTTCGTTAAGAAGAAAAACAACAATAATCGGAATAAGAAGAAAAAGCCTAATCCGAATCAAGCTAATACCGCTGAAACAACAAATTCTAATCCAACGAATGATTAAAATGCGTACTGCCATTTTTCTTTTTGGAATCTTACTGCTATTGCAATCGTGCGAACAGCCTGCTTTTTACACCAAATCTTATTCTTTCAAAAACAATAAATGGAGTCAAGATGTGAAACCTAACTTCGTTATTGATTTCAAAGACACAGTTACTTTATATGATTTTGTGATTACTTTACGCACCACAACTGACTATAAGTACAATAATTTGTGGGTATTTCTAAACACAACTCCACCAAATGGAAAAACAATAAGAGAGCCTTACGAAATCAAAACAACGTACCCTGATGGTTCTTGGATTGGGAAAAAAACAGGAACAGTTGTAGAGCATCAATTAGTTTTTAAACGCCGAAGATTACCTTATATAGGGAAATATAAATTCGTTTTAGAACAAGGTATTTCCGATAAAACAATTGATGAAGTACTTGATATTTCATTGCGTGTTCAAAAAGTAAGTGAAGATTAAATTATGAAATTCAGAAGATTAACGATAGATGAATTAATTGAACTTGAAACAGAGTTTAAACAGTTTTTAATTATCAATCAGGTGTACAATGAAGAATGGATTAAAATAAATCAAGAAGATATTGAAAAAGCAAATGCTTTAATTGATGTTTTCAGCGATCAAGTCTTAGAAAAAGTCTATGCAAAAATTAACTTTTTAGAAATTAGAACTTTACAAACTTATACGATTTTTTCTTTTAATGATTTAACTATTGGTAGTTTGATTATTCAATCAAAAGATGAAACAGTTTCGCTTTCCACAGAAAAAGAAATTGAAAATGCCATAAACTTTCACCTACAAGAACTTGAAATTTTTAATGCTTCTAAGCTTATAAAAAGCACGAAATCAAAGGAAGTATTTGAGTTAATAAATCAAGGTGCTATAATATCAAGCTCAAAAGTTTGGCATGCTTTTTCGTTATTTTTTAACCAAAAAAATTAATAAATCTTTACTATGAAAAATATATCTACTTTATTGGTGCTTGTTTTTATCGCAAGTTATTCGTTTGCTATTGAGTTAAATTATAAATGGAAAGCTAATTCAGCTTATACTTTTGGTGCATTAATAACCGATAACATTAGTACTTCCGTGATGGGAATGAATACACAAGATAAATACTTGACAACAGTCGATTTTGTTTTGGCTATTAAAACAGTTGATACAGAAGGAACTGCGAGCGGAACCTTGTATTTAATAAATTTCAACGTTAAAAATGCAAAAGGGATAAGCGTTGCTTCAATTTTGAATGTTCCCAAAAATGCAATTAAAAGTGAAGTTACCGTTGACAAAAAAGGAAATTTTACCTTTTTGAAAAAAGTTTATTTAGTAACTACTCCTACCTCAAACGTTCTTGTTTATGCAAAAGTAAATCAAAATGGAGGAAGCGGAGGAATAGAAGTAGATGGCGAAAAAGCGGAGGTTTATGCTGAATTTGATCCAAAAACTGGAAAAATGAAAGCAGGATATTCACTAACTACATTAGCAAAAACGAAAAAAGTAGAAATAAAGGAAAACGAAGAAAGTGATGAAATTGACATCATTCCTTATGACTTATTACAATTTTTAATTTTGCCTGAAGGTGATGTAAAACTGAACGATAAAATTGAAGTTCGCGCAGGAGTTTATACCATTAACGAACAGGTGAAAACCTTAACAGCTACACAATCCGTAATTGCTCAAAAAATTAGCACAAATAAAAATGCTAATCAATTTGAAGGTGGAGCAAAAGGTTCTTCTGGAGATGGAGAAACACAATTTGACATGGGGACATTTGGCGGTACTGACGGAATGGATTTAAATAGCGAAGACCAAGCTGCAATGGGAACTATGAATGCTATGACTCCAATAATGACGGGAGAATTGACCAGCACTTTTGATATTGCAAATGGTATGATTATCAATTCGAAAGGAACTTTAAATTCGTCAGTTGACGCAATGGGAGTAAAAATAGATGTTGTGACGAATTTTGTTGTGACAAAAAAATAAAACAAACAAATTAAGCAAAAAGCATCTTTTTTTTGTTTTGTGCGTATGAAGGGTTATATTTGTTAGTCTATAAAAAATTAATTTCAAGCAATATGAAAATTATATCAATTTATTTCTCTCTCTTACTTGTTTTATTTAGTGTAAGTTCATGTATTGATCATGAGGTAATTCCACCTCCGACAAACATCCTAGACTTAAATGCCACTTATGTTGGATATATAAACGGTACGCAAGTAGAGTTCACGCAGAACGTTGAAAATTATAGAGGTTATTCCGATAAATATTCTGCAATTTATGCTTCCCCTTCGTTTTCAAAATTACTATTTATTTCTGAAATAAAATCATTTACTAATCAGAGAGCAATTCGGTTAACATTTGGTTCATTGGATTGGGATGCATCTGCAAACACAACTCCAACTTTAACAATGTTCAACGATTTTCAAATAGCCAATTCAGGGATTAATTTACCTTTTAGGGATTGGGCTTCTTTGATTGATGTTTCAAGTACAATTGATGGGGTACAAGTTGAATACACTGATCAAAATGGAATAACATGGATTTCAAGACAATCTGACCCTGGGCAAGTTGCAAATTTTACACTGCTAAATCAAGCATCGGATAATACAGGTGACTACTCATTGTTTGAAGTTAATTTTAGTTGTAAAGTATGGAGATATAATATACAAACCCAATTAGATGAGTCAATTAACATTTCAAACTCTAAATTAAGGTCTTGGTTCAAAAATTAACTTTACGAATCCATTAACCGAATGAGTTTACTACTCAAAATAGCTATTATCGGTGATTATAACTTCACGTTAAATTCTCACCACGCCACTAATATTTCATTAGATCACTCAGCTAGTTTTTTAGAATTAGAAATCAATTATTACTGGATTCGTGTAAGCGAGGCAGTTAAACACAAGCCTACTTATTTCGATCAATTTGATGGTGTTTGGATTGCGCCAGGGTCATTTCAAAATTTATTTTTTCTCAACGGAATCTTCAAGGCAATCACGACTAGAAAAATCCCTGTTTTAATAACTGGTGAAGCATTCAAGTTTTTTATCGATTTTTTAATTCTAAACAATGGACTAAATCCAAGTGGAGAGAAGTTAATTTCAGAAAATCTTGTTTCTGGAAATCAATTTGAGCGCGTTACAATTCATCCAAAGTCACGGATTTTTAATAAATTATATGAGAATTTTAGCAATACGGAATTGACTTCATCCCGTTTTAGTTTGTATCCACAATTAATTAGTTTAATGGATGGAAAAATAATTGATATCGAAGCGAATAACCATTTTGAAGACCCTGAAATCTTAAGTTTACATGATCATCCATTTTTTGTAGTTTGCGCTTTTTGCCCACAAATTTCCTCTACTAGAGATATTCCACATCCAATTATCTACACTTTTCTTAAAATGTCATTGGAACGCAATCAATCAAATAGGAATTAATTCGTTACTTTCAGTGTAGTACAAATAACTCTTCACTTTCAAACCATACATTTCTTGCAAAATCGAGTTGTAGTTTGATATCTGAAATTGATGTTGAAGTTTTTCTTTACCTGTTTTATAATCAATCACAACCAATTCATTCAGTTTCACCAAAATTCGATCAGGTCGCTTGGCTTCGTCATCTTGCACCAAGATTAACTCTTCGTTGATAATTTCAATAATATTTTCTAAAAGTCCTTCTTTTTCAATGCTTTCAAAGAAATTTAACGCCATTTTCTTAAGTAAATCACGATTCGAAACTTCCAAAAGACCAAGTAAAATTAGCCTATCTAGTTCACTTTCCACTTGACTTTTATCCTCGCAAGCTGCCATCAATTCGTGGAAATTTTTACCAAAATTAATTTCAAAGTGATTTTGTGAAGCTTCGTTTAAACCCACTTTTCTAAACACAATATCTGGATACCAAAGCTTATCTTGAAATTCAGTTGGAACGTAAAAGTTTTCCACTTTTTCTAATGAAATATGTTTTCGTTTTGTTTCCTCACCTGCCGTGTAAATGACTTTTTCATCCGAAGAGGGTTCAGTTACCAATTTTTCTAGTTCAGCGTGAAACAGTTTTCCGATGCCGCTTTTGAAATAATTAAACGCATACAATCGTTCAATCGGTCTTGTCAATGCTACATAAGCCAAATTTAATTTGTCCAGAAAAATCAATTCCTCCTCTAATTTTGCAAAATCCGACAGCTCGGTAATTTTATTTTTAGTAGAAACAGAACTAAATAAAATTTTATCGTCAACTTCCACCAAAAATTTCGAGATTGACCTAACTTTCACATCAAAATCAAGAGAAGGAATAATCACAACAGGAAACTCCAACCCTTTTGATTTATGAATCGTCATGATCTTTATTGCCTTATTGGAAGACGGCATTTGCAAAGCGATTACATTTTTTTTCTCTTTAAAGTAGTCTAGGAAATAAACCAAATCCGAACGTTTCTTTGCTTGAAAATCAAAAATCACATCTAAAAAGTGGTGCAAATAAGGATTCTCCGTTTCTTTCCATTTCATCATTTCGACAAACCTTCCAGCTAAATCGTAAATATTCTCAAATGAACTAAAAAATTTATCTTCACTTCCAAAATTATCATTGATAAAACGCAAATCATTAAATTCTCGAAACGTTTTTCCATCAATTATTTTTTCCTCGAAGTATGAAAAATATTTCTCAATACTTCCCATTGGAGTTAAACGCATAAACAATTCAGCAAAACGTTTGATTTCCGTTCTCTTAGAAGGAAAAGCTCTCCTTTTGAAATAAGAAATCAATAATTGAACCTGTGCATCTTTTGCAATCAATAACGATTCTGGCGAAACCACTTCAATACCAATTTCCGTCAAACCATTCGCAATCGCACTAGCCTCCTTATTTTTCGCAGTTAAAATACACAAATCTCCGCGTAAAAAACCATCTTCATCACATTGATAAACAGCACTTAAAATGGAATTCATCAGTAATTCAAAATCAGGCTTTTCTTCACAGGACACAATTTTCACAAAACCATGTTTGCTAGACATCGGGGTTTGACTTACTGAATTATAAAATGAAAGTGAACGAACAGACAATTCAGGTTTTAAAGCTTCAAAAAAAGTATTATTAAAATTGACAATTTCTTTAGCTGAACGAAAATTATTCTCTAAATTTTCTTTGCAACCGCGCGATTCAAAATAAAGTGAACGCTCTGAAATATGCTTTTCATTCTCAGGATTGTAAATACGTGGCAAAGCTACAAATTGATCTGCAATTCCATTATTGAAACGATAAATCGACTGTTTAGCATCACCAACAATTAAATTCATGCGATTGTATGCCAACGATTCATGCATTAAAGGGATTAAATTCAACCATTGCAAGCGCGATGTATCTTGAAATTCATCCAATAAAAAATGTTCTAATCTCGTCCCTAGTCGTTCGTAAATGTAAGGAGCTTCTTCCCCACTGACTAATTTGCTAATCAATTTATTAAACTCTGAAATTCGAATCAATTGCTCACTGTCTCGAATCGCATTTAACTCATTTCCAATAAATTGGAGCAACGCCATATTGTAAAAATTGGCTAAGTATTTTTTTAAAACCAAAAATTTAGGATTCACATCTACAAACAAACGATTGACCCGAATAATTTCATTTGCCAACTCTGGAGGAAAGGATTTTTTGCCCGATTGGTTACATCCTTCTAACAAAGATTTTGTAAATAATTGATTATTTGATTTGGCGACCGGCATTAATTCAAAACTAGCCAAAGCAGATAAAGCCTTTTCTGAATTTGTGGCACCTGGCAAAACAGCTGAGCCTAAATTCATAGACAAAAACAATTCACCTAATGATTTTATAGCGCTTATCACACTGACTTCCATTGTTTTTAAATCCTTTTTTAGTTCTTGATACGTTTCTTCATCGAGGTTTAATTCCATCAATTTCGCTACCATTTCCTGATTGCGCTCTTGACTCAAAATAGATGCAAATTGTACCAATTGACTTTTGAAATTCCATTTTGCACCTTCATCTAAATTAGTTCGAGCGTAAGAAGTCATTAATTTTGTGAGCCGTTCTTCTTGTTCAAAACCTAATTTACTCATCAATAAATCTACTACATCTTCCACTAATTTGGTTTCATCCATATTGATTTCAAAATCACCTGGCAAGTCCAAATCACGACTAAAAGAACGAATTAATCGCAAATTAAACTTATCGATTGTAGATACGTGAAAATCCTCATAACCATGCAAAATGGCTGTTAACGCATCTTTACTTTTTTGTTTCAAGGACACCTCGTCCGTGTTCAGAGAAAGCAATAAAGAATCGAGCATTGACTTTATCTTGGATTGTGAACCATCGAAACGAATAATTCCATCCAACGTGCTAATGATTCGATTTTTCATTTCTAGCGCGGCTTTATTCGTGAACGTCATAGCCACGATAGATTTGAACTTATTCTTTCCCGCTTGCTCACTTAGTAAAATAGTTAAATACTCTAACACTAATTGATGTGTTTTTCCACTTCCCGCAGAGGCATTTAAAACTAAAAGCGGGAAATTTTGTCTATCTTTTTGATTCATTTTCTTTATTGAAGCTTTTTAACTTTTAAAGATAGAAATTAAACCGCTTTTTAATTTAAATTTGTAGTATGAGAAAAATATATTTCTTTTTATTTGCGTCCTTCTTATTCTTTTCTTGTGATAAGGATGAGCCAATAATAGAACCACAAGATACTTTTATTTCGCTGAGTGTTCAACCAAAATTCGGGACAGAAAACTTATACTTAGATTCCATTTACACAACAATTGAAGGGTATGATTTCAAAGTTTTAGACTTTAAATTTTATTTGACAGATGTAAAAAATGGAGAAAGCAATCTAACTGATGCCTTGCTTTACGATTTTCGGGAAACAGGAAATTTAGCACTTAGAAAAGTGGGCGACCCAACAAAATTTTCCAGTCTTCAAGGAAGTACTGGTGTCATCCAAAGTTTAAATCACAGTGATCCATCAACATTTCCTAACGAAAGTCCGTTAAATATTAGCAATGCAGGACAGATGCACTGGGGTTGGAACACAGGTTACATTTTTATAGTAATTGAAGGAAAAGTGGATACTATTGCAAATCAAATTCCACTATTTGACCACAATTTCAGTTTTCATATAGGAACCGACACTTACCTCGGAGACTTTAGTTTTACCAATTTAAGTTGGATAAAAAAATCGACTTATGAATACGAGTTACCTTTGAAATTTGAGTTCGATAATTTCTTACAAAACAATCTTCAAAGCATCAATTTAAAAACTGAAAACTTGACTCACACAGCAGCAGGTCAACAAGCGTTAACATTAAAAGTTCTTCAGAATTTCAAGCAAGCTTTCAAACCCAATTGATGAGATTTTTCATTTTATTTTTCTCTATTTTATTTTTAACAGCATGTCGAAAAGATAAAGTTGGATTTCAGGCGACACCTTATAATCTAGAGATTCCAAGTCACTTTCCAAAAATGAATATTCCAAGTGACAACCCTATGACTGTTGAAGGAGTTGAATTGGGAAGATTACTTTTTTACGAGAAAAAACTCAGTGGAGACAACACTATTAATTGCGGAACTTGCCACTTACCTGAAAACTCTTTTTCAGACGGCCGCCAATTTTCTGTAGGAATTAGTGGACTTCCTGGAAATCGTCATTCGATGGCATTGATAAATATGGGTTGGGAAGATTTTTTCTTTTGGGATGGAGGAAAATCAACTTTAGAAGCGCAAATTTTAGAGCCAGTTATCAATCCAGTTGAAATGCATCAAAGTTGGAAAGATGCAATCAAAAAACTAAATTTAGACATGGCTTACCGAAATCGTTTTTTCAGAGCTTTTGGTGAAGAAGGAATTGACTCGACTAAAGCATCAAAAGCAATAGCACAATTTATTCGTACACTCATTTCAGGAGAATCAAAATATGATGTCATGTACAAATATGAAAACGGAATTTCGTTAAGTCAAAATGATTTAACTATTTTTCAAACCATTGATGTAGAAGAATGGGCAGGCTATGATTTGTTTAAAAGTTTAAATGGTGCTGATTGTTTCCATTGCCATAACGGACCATTAATGCAAGTTAAAAAATTTAGCAACAATGGTCTAGATGCAACTTTCAGCGATTTAGGTCGCGGTTTAGTCACTGGAAATCAAAATGACAATGGTAAATTTAAAGTGCCGACTTTAAGAAATATTGCCGTTTCTGGACCTTACATGCATGACGGTAGATTTACAACTTTGGATCAAGTAATCGAACACTATTCTAGTGGTATTATTATGAATCCAACAATTGATCCATTAATTGAATTTGCTGGTCAAGGCGGCGTTCAATTAGATGCTCAAGAAAAATACTTATTGAAAAAATTCTTGTTAACATTAACCGATTATAATTTTATCAATAATCCAAAATTTAAAGATCCACATTAATCATGGGAGAAACAACATCACGCCTTACTACAGAGGACAAAGCGCTTAAAATCAACTTAACGCCTGATATTTACGGATGTTTTGCGGAAATTGGAGCAGGACAAGAAGTTGCTGCAAATTTTTTTAAAGCTGGTGGGAGCTCAGGAACAATTGCTTTTACGCAGTCGGCATACGACATGAAAGTTTCCGATTCGTTATATGGCGAAGCTTCTAGATATGTATGTGAGGAGCGTTTGATTACGATGCTTGATATAGAATACAATCGCTTAGCAGAAGTGCTTCCTAGTAAACACAAAGAATCTCGGTTCTTTGCTTTTTGCAATACGGTTGAATCTCTAAATTACCATAAAACAAATCAAGGTCAGGGTTGGGTTGGAATTCGATTTCAAATTCAATTAGGCGGCCCCGCAAACGATGTGATTTTACACATCAAGATGCACGATAACAGTCACAAAGCTCAACAAGAAGCATTGGGGATTTTGGGAGTAAATTTGATTCATGCATGTTATACACATCATGATGATTTAGACCTTTTCCTAACAGCTTTGGTTCATAGAATCCCAAGAGATCGCATGGAAATTGATATGTTGAGAGTTTCAGGTCAAGATTTTTCTAATTTGGATAATCGAGTAATTGCCTTAAGTCTTGTAAAAAGAGGAATTACAGATGCAACCATGTTTGATTTGTTGAAAAATGTAAAACAGCCAGCAAACGCACTTTACAAAAAAAACGTGCTTTTAATGAGAGGTCGTTTTCGACCTGTTACGAAAGTACATATTGACATGATTGAAAATGGATTAAAAGCATATTTGAAAGAAGTCAGAGTGAAAGAAGAAAATGTTGAAGTTGTTTTTGAATTGACATTAAAAGATTTAACAGCTGACGGAAAAATCTCAGATAAAGACTTTTTAGACCGTGCGGAATTACTCTGTTCTTTAGGATATACTGTAATGATTTCCAACTATTTGAAACATTACAAAATGGTGGAATACCTTTCCGCAATTACAAAAGGAAATTTGATGGGCGTAATTTTGGGTGTCTACAACCTCAATACTATTTTCGATGAAAGATACTACGATAATTTAGCAGGAGGGCTTTTAGAAGCCTTCGGTAGAGGATTTGGACACAACGTTAAATTGTATGTTTATCCTGCTGTAAACGTTGATGATGGTGAGATTTACAACCTTGAAAATATCAAATTACCCGGAAATCTGCATGGACTTTTGCAATACATGGTGGATAATGATAAAATGACCGCAATCAAAGAATTCGATCAAAACTTGTTGCATATTATGTCCGACGATGTCTTGAGTAAAATAAAAGCAGGATCGACAAGTTGGGAAAATGATGTTCCTATTGAAGTTGTGAAAGCAATCAAATTTTTTGAATTGTTTGGATATCAAAACAAAGTATTGATGAATTAATGTCGCATATAAAAAATGCAATCATTCGTTACCGTATTATAGACCGAATGATTCGAAACAAATACAAAGCATTCCCATCAAAACAAAACTTTCGCACTGCATGCGAAGAAGCATTGTATGGCTCAAGTTATGGAGAAAACATTAGCAGTTCAACCATAGAAAAAGATATTTTCGCCATGCGTTTAGAACATGATGCACCAATAAAATATAGTAAAAAAGAAGACGGTTATTTTTACGATGACCCGAATTTCAGCATTAATTATATTCCTCTTTCTGAAGATGAATTAAGTTCTATTAAATTCGCTGTCAACACGTTACAACAATTCAGGGAAGTTCCATTTTTTCAGCAATTTGGTAGTGCAATAGACAAAATCGTGGACAGAGTTTCTATTGGTGGAAATCCACAGGATGAAGATATTAACCGCTATGTTCAATTTGAATCAGCCGTTTCGGTTGGCGGAAATGAGTTTTTACCTTTAATTTTAGAAGCGATTCGTGGAAAGAAAAAAATTTGGTTTTCTTATGCAAGTTTTGTAAAAGGCATTGAAAAACCCAGAAAAGTTTCACCTTTATTTTTAAAAGAATACCGTAATCGCTGGTACTTAATTTCATTCGACACTTCAAAAAATGACATAATTACTTACGCTTTGGATCGAATGAAAGATCCATTAATTTTGGAAGATAAAGCAGAATTACCAATTGATTTTAACGCAGAATCCTACTTTCAAGACACAATAGGAATCACAACATATAAAGGACAAACTGAAAAAATCATCCTCAAAACAAATCCTATTGCAGCCAAATACATTTCTTCACAACAATTGCATCATTCACAAAAATTAATCTCTGAAAATAAAGAAAATTCAATCTTTGAACTAAACATTCTTATTTCTGAAGAATTAATTCGCACCATACTTGGTTACGCGGGAGAAATTGAAGTCATCGAACCAAACAATCTTCGCCAAATACTTTCAGAACGAATTCACCAAATGGCAACGATTTATTTGAAATAGTTACATCTTTTTCCATTTGCCTTTTTAAATTTGTACGTAAACTATTATTTATGGAAATTCTAAGATCAGATTCTAACGGTGTTTGTACGCTAACCTTCAACCGTCCGAACGTATTTAACTCATTTAACCAAACAATGGCCTTTCAATTACAAGAAGCGTTGGACGCTTGTTCGGTTGACGACAACGTTCGTGTTATTGTTTTGAAAGGAGAAGGAAAAGCATTTTGCGCCGGGCAAGATTTAGCCGAAGTTATCGATCCTGAAGGGCCAGAAATGAAGAAAATCGTCGGAGAGCATTACAACCCAATTATTCTGAAAATTAGAAATTTAGAAAAGCCAGTGATTGCTGCTGTAAATGGTGTTGCCGCAGGTGCAGGAGCGAATATTGCTTTGGCATGCGATGTTACAATTGCTAAAAAATCCGCTAACTTCATACAAGCATTTTCTAAAATTGGTCTAATACCAGATTCTGGTGGAACGTTCCTTCTACCAAGATTAATCGGACTTCAAAAAGCAATGGCTCTGATGTTTACAGGAGAAAAAGTGAGCGCTGAACAAGCAGAAAAGTTAAATATGATTTACAAAGCTGTAGATGACGAAGCATTTGAAGATGAAATATTAAAATTCTCGGAACAATTAGCAATCATGCCAACTCGTGGGTTAGGATTAACAAAAAAAGCAGTGAACTTAGGATTGTTTAACAACTTAGAAGATCAGTTAGCAGTAGAAGCTTTATTACAAACAGAAGCTGGAGAAACAGAAGACTTCCGTGAAGGAGTGAGTGCGTTTTTAGAAAAAAGAACACCCATTTTTAAAGGGAAGTAAATCTTTAGTGTAAGGGGAATGTGAAAAGTAAAGTTTAAAAATTGGTATTTTAACCTGAAAACCCTTGGTCTTCAGCGCAATATTTGAACTAACTTATAAGCATTATGGTAAACGTTTATAATTTGCAACTAATTTATTCGCAATTACTAAGCTTATTACTAAGCGTTTATAGTAAATAAACAAGACGAGATATGAAACAAATAATAGGAGTATTGGGTGCTGGAACAATGGGAGAGGGAATTGCTCAGGTTGCAGCGCAAAACGGACATGAAGTGATTTTGGTAGATTTAAATACCGTTCAGCTAGAAAAAGCAAAAAGTAACTTGAAAAAGATCTTAACCAAGCTCGTTGAAAAAGGAAAAATAAATGAATCTGAAAAAGAAGCTATTGAAAGTAGAATCAAATATGCAAATGAAATCAGCGAATTTTCTTTATGTAATCTTGTAATTGAGGCAATAATAGAAGATTTGGGATTGAAACATAAAGTATTTGCATCCTTAGAAGAAATTGTTGCAAAAGACTGTATTTTGGCAAGCAACACCTCTTCCCTGTCTATCGCATCAATTGGTTCGGTTCTAAAAAACGCAAATCGCATTATTGGAATTCATTTTTTCAATCCAGCGCCAATAATGCCATTAGTTGAAATAATTCCTGCAGTTCAAACAACTGAAGAAACATTAATTTACACCGTTGAATTAATAAAAAGCTGGAAAAAAACCGTAGTTGTTTGTAAAGACACGCCTGGGTTCATAGTCAACCGCGTTGCAAGACCATTTTATGGAGAAGCACTCAGAATCTACGAAGAAGGAATTGCTGATTTTGCCACAATCGATTGGGCGATGACACATTTTGGCGGCTTTAAAATGGGCCCATTTACATTGATGGATTACATAGGAAATGATATAAATTATGCAGTCACAGAATCCGTTTTTCAAGCATTTTATTACGACCCTCGATTCAAACCATCATTTACACAAAAACGTCACCGGGAAGCAGGATACTTAGGCAGAAAAACAAGTCGAGGATATTACAACTATGCAGAAGGAACGACGCTACCATTACCAACGGAAAATGCCGAAATCGGAAAACAAATTTTCAATCGAATATTAGCAATGCTCATAAACGAAGCCTTCGATGCCGTCTTCATGCAAGTTGGTTCCAAAGAAGACATTGATTTGGCAATGACTAAAGGAGTAAATTACCCCAAAGGATTATTAGCTTGGGCAGATGAAATTGGTCTTAATAACGTTTTAGCTCAATTACAAGCGCTTTTCGAAGAATATGGAGAAGATCGATATAGACCAAATCCACTTCTAAAAAGAATGGCGAGAATTTGATTATCCCTCATTAAACTTGTAATTTTTTATTATTTATCCCTCATTTAAGTTGGTTAATTTTAAAAATTATCTCTCATTGTTGTGATAGTAAAAACATTTTTTGTACATTTGTGGGAAATCAATTAAATGTTTTATCGGAAAATACTTCGCGAGTTAGAAAATTGGAAGATCGATGAATTTCGAAAGCCCTTAGTTATTAGAGGTGCAAGACAAGTAGGTAAAACAACAGTAGTTAATGAATTTTCCAAACATTACAAACAATACATTTATTTAAATCTTGAAAAAGATAAATACAAAACACTTTTTCAAACACTTGACGATATACAAGAATTAACCCAACGTATATTTTTCATGGAAGGAAAAAAGTGGGAGCACCTATCACAAACATTACTCTTTATAGATGAAATCCAAGAAGTACCAAAAGCAATCAATTTCTTGCGTTATTTCCATGAAGATTTACCCCAAATCCATGTAATTGCTGCAGGAAGTATGTTAGAAACGCTCTTGGGTAAAAATATTAGTTTCCCAGTTGGAAGAGTAGAATACAAAATACTTAGACCCGTTTCCTTCGAAGAATTTTTGGGAGCAATAGGAGAAGAATTAGCAGTGGAACAACTTCAAATTGTGCCCTTTAACTCATTTGCATTTAACAAATTACTGAGTCTATTCCACACATACGCCTTACTAGGAGGAATGCCCGCAATCATTAACCACTATGCAAAACGAAAAGACATAACATCTTTAAAACCAATCTATGAGTCACTCATAAATTCCTATTTAGAAGATGCAGAAAAATACGCCAAAAATGAAAACCAATTACAAATCATTCGATTAGTAATTAATGAATCCCTACTATTTTCTGGTAAACGTATAACTTTTCAAAGCTTTGGAAACAAAAAATACAGCTCAAAAGAAATAGGAGAAGTATTACGCAGCCTTCAAAAAACCCATTTGATAAATCTCATATATCCGACAACAAAAATTTCACTCCCGTTACTTCAAGATTACAATAAATCACCAAGATTACAGTTTTTGGATACAGGATTAATCAATTTTGGAGTCGGATTGCACAAAGACATACTTGGGACAAAAGATTTAAATTCCGTTTATCAAGGAACGATGATTGAGCACCTTGTTGGACAAGAACTAATTGCCCATAAAAGTACACCATTAGAGAAATTAAATTTCTGGGTAAGAGAAAAAAACAGTTCACAAGCAGAACTAGATTATGTTTACCCAATTGACGGTAAAATTGTGCCAATAGAAGTAAAATCAGGAAGTTCAGGAACCTTGAAATCACTATTGCTTTATTTAGATGAATCCAATTTAAACTATGCAATACGGTTTTTTGCAGGTGAAATGTCAATAAATGAAATAAAAACTCCAAAAGGAAAAACAGTGCATTTATTAAATTTACCCTATTTTTTGGCTGGACAAACAGAACAATACATAAAATGGTTTCAACAAAATATTCCTGAAGAATTGCCAAATAATATAATCTCTGAAAATAGAATTCCTTACCTAAAAACGAAAAAAAATGAAGTCATTGCAGCAAGTCTTGAAGAATTAACTAACAAACACATTTCGATACTGCGTTATTGTGAGCAACGTCCAAAAAAAGGAAAAGAAATACTCGAAGATTGTTTAAAACTACACTATCAATCTAGAAATAAACGAGTTTTTATAAATCCACTATTTGAATTCGAATTGTTGGAATGGACGAATAAAGAAAACCCAAAAGACAAAAAACAAGCATATCAACTTACAAAAAAAGGAAGAGCGCTAATCGAATCAATTACCTGATTGGCGCACCTATTTTTTCTCCAAGCATTTGTGTAAATCGCGCACCAAAAAACACGATTTGCGCAGAGTAATTCACCCACGCCAGAAAAACAAACAAGGATCCAACAATACCTAAATTTCCAAGAGAAAAGAAATTTTGAAGATAATATTTAATTAATAACTGGCTAAAAAATAATAAAACAGAAGTAACAACAGCTCCTCTAAAAGCTAAACGAAACTCAATTTTTCCATCATGAATGTATTTAAAAACCAAAGTGAAAATAACTGCATTGGATAAAATTGAAATAGAATATTGAATTAATTTAAAAGAAAAATCAATTAGACCATTGTGCATAGTTATGTAATTTTCAAGACCAGAAAAAATGAAGATTTGAATGAAATAAAATAGAATAATAACCAAAGCAAACGAAGCCAAAAGTCCCAATGAAAGGAACCGAAAACCAATAAAATCTAGAATAATATTATCTTGTTTTATTTTATACCCCTCTATTTTAAAAAAATCATTGATACTCCTTTTCAAAGAAACTAAAAAAGCAGAGCAAGTGTAAATCACAATAGTAATACTTAGAATTTCCATGAGAATACTCGGTTTATCGAAATTTACACCATTCATAACACTTAAAATACCCGATGAATCTTTAATTCCCATTTGATTACTGAATAAATCCGTAATTATAATCTCCATTGTCTTTTGCCCGAAAATTCGACCGAAAATAGAAGTAGTTAAATAAATAATTGGAACAAAAGCAAACAAGGTATAATAAGCCAAAGCAGCCCCGTGAAAGAAAGCACCTTCCGTAATGAACGTAATTAAAGAAGAATAAAAAAGTTTAAAAAACCAATACCAAGGCTCTTTAACTTCAATCTTAGCTAAGTTTTCGTTTGATTCTGATTGAGTTGATTCCATTTAATTTAGTTAGTCCGTATAAAATAATTATTGAATTATTAGCATCCAAAAAGTAATTCAAATAAAACCCACCTGCAAATATAGCTCTTTGAAAATTAACTTGAATCGCCCCATCTTCTGAAATTTCATACTCATCAGGTCGAAAATTGCACATTTTACCTGCTACTTCGATTCGATTAACCGGACCAAAAAGACGTGCCAATTTTATGTTTGAGCAATCATAATACACCTTCTCAGCCCTTCTCTTTTTTGAAAGCTTTCCTTTTTGAAGAAAACAAACTGAATCACATAAACCTAAAATATCCTGCCCGTCGTGTGAAACTAATAAAATTGCCAGTTGCTCTTCCTCCCTAATCCTTAATAAATAATCACTCATTTTTTGTCTTAGTAAACTATCCAAGTGACCAAAAGGCTCATCTAAAATCAATAAACAAGGTTTTTTTGCAACCGCTCTTGCAATTGCTAACCGCTGTTGTTCTCCACCGGAAATTAAATGTGCTTTTGAACTGGCAATCTTTTTTAACTCAAAAACACGCAACAAATTCGCAACCCTTTTATCTCGATCAATAATTGGCAAGCTCAAAACTGCTTCACGGATATTTTCTTCAACTGTGTGAAACAGGTCTAGTTTAAAATCTTGATTAACCATAGCAATTTCCGAAAATCCAGGAATAAGTAATGAACTTGCATGTGGCAACTTTTTACCATCCATGTAAACGTTTCCGCTATCTGGAGCAATTAAACCAGCAATGATTTTTAACAATGATGATTTTCCTTCACCGCTTTTGCCAACAATTCCGACAATTTCGTCTGTTTTAATTTGGAAATCGACTTGTTTTAAAATTACTTTGTCAAAAGATAAGTCAATTCCGATTAATTCTAACATTTTAAATTAATTCTTTAGGAAATTCTTTGGAAGCGATATATATCCCCGGAATGGGATTAGCGTGAGGTTCATTGTCTTTAAGGAAAATTGATACTAGGATTTCGTCACTTAAGTTCTCAAGACTAATAGAATCAATTATACTTTCGGAAGCACCAACATACACATCAGGAGCGTCAGATGAACAAATTTTGACTAAGCGCATTTCAGGAACTTCAACTGAGAAATAATTTCCATCACCATTTTGTCCTTCAAGATTAAAAACAAAATTCACTAATTCTTCCGTTAATAAAACATCGCTTGAAATACTTAATTCATCTTCCCAATCAAATTCCTTATTGTCCTCAGATGGGTGACCTTCATGAAATTCATCAGCAAATTCTTGCGAAAACAATTCATTAGTTAAGTAAACGTGAATAGTACATTTCATAAGTTTATTTTATTTTTCCAAGTCATTTTCCTTAAAAGATGAAGGTAATAAATCGGGAACAATTTTAAGAATCAAAGGTAACAAAAGAGCACCACCTGGAAGTAAAAAGATAGCAATTGAGGGCATAGATTTTAAAACATCCAAAAACTGATTTTTTACTTGCTCCTTTTCCTTTTTGCTCAATTCATGTTTAGTTGACTTTTGAATTAGTGCAATTAAATCCTTACTTTCTTTAAGTTCATTTACTAATTTCTCTTTATTTCTACCTAAAATTCTAAGCCAACGATTTGAAAAATTGGAATAACCATAATGCGCTTTTGAATCAGAACTGATGAGCGAAACATCGTCCTCATTTTCTAATAAAAAGGAAATTACTAATTCGCGTGAATCTTCCATTTCAGAAATAGAAAGTCCCATTAATTTACCAATTTCAGAAAGTCTTTGTTCTTCTCTTTCTGACGTTTGATGCGTTCCTTTTGTTATAAAAACACTTAGCTCGAAAGTAATTCTAGCTAGCATTGAATGAGAGAAAATTGCTTTATTTAATTCATCTACTTCAATTCCATGAACAATAAAACTTTCTATCTTTTCGCGTTCACTTTTTGGTAAATTCGCAGAAGATAAAAAACGCCACAATAACCGTTGTTCCTTTTCTTCCACTTGCTCATCAACATAAGCAGCATATACAATTCCTGACAGAACGAAATTTGCGTATTTGGTATAATTCTTAAAAAAGGTAGCTTCCTGATTATTAAGAAATTCACAAAATAAGATAACGTCTAAAAAAACGAAGCAATTAGAAATGTGATTTAACCAATAGTTCGTTCCAAAAATAGGCGATTTTACTTTCACCCGTTCATCCAGAATATATTCCAAACGTGATTCTAATTTTTTATCCTTGAAAAAAGTAAACCAATTTTCGAAAACACTTGCAATTGGTGCTTCTGCATAAAATTTACCTAGAAGATTTAAAAAACTGGCCGCATCAAATTGCTCCTTAATCTGTTGCTTATAGCAAAAAAGCAACGTTTCAAAAATGAGCAATTTTAGTTTTTCATCTTTTGTGTAACGAGAAGAATTTAAATTGTTGGAATAAATAAGTGAAGTTGGAATACCATAAACTAATCCTGTTTTATTGGAAAGAAAATGCAATAATTCCATTTTTTCTTCGTCCATTTCTAAATCGAGCGAAACCACGTTTGTTTCCACTAAATGAAAATACTTTTTTATCCAGTTTTTTGCTCCTGGAGAAAGAATAGAAGAATTATTTGATGGCATATCTTACTGCTATTCCGCCTCCCCAACCAAATCCAATCGAGTTGATAATTCGAATGTTTGGACCAGTATCTAGCGCAACATTTAAAGGAAAATCTTCAAAAGTATATTCGATTCCAACAATGCCATTTATTCCAACTAACATATTACTAATTCTGTCGTTTGTAATTTGATTTTTGTAAGAATAAAATCCAAGATTCAAGCCGCCACCAAAATACCAATTGAAACCATCTTGAAGAGAATAGTTTAGTTCATACAAGCCCTGAAGCCAAAGCGTATTTGCTCCACCTCCAATACTTCCTTCAATTGCAGTGCTTGCCCCCAAATAATGCTTTAAATTTAATGAACCGTAACCTGGAAAACCCCCTTTAATTCCAACAGCAGTTTCATAATTTTGAGCAAATGTAAAGGTGGTAACTGAATATAACAGAATCAATAATAAAAATTTTTTCATCTTATTTTTTTTCAAAATTACAATTTGCCAGCCACAGTTAGCGCTAATTTATTTGTAAAGAACACACCTCCATTTGTTGAAAACGCTTCGAAGATTAAAACGTAAACTCCAATACTAGCCTTAACTTGGGAATCTGAAGTTCCATCCCACGTAAAAGAACCTGAAGTTGCTAATAATTCATTAGAAAATAAATTTCTGATTAATCTACCTCTGTCATCATAAATCGTCACTTTGCCTAACAAACCAGGTTCAGACATTTGATAATTTATTTGAAGAACATCTTCAAAACCGTCATTATCCGGAGAAATAACTTCACTTGTCAAACTCAACTTCCCATTACTCAATGCAGGCAAATATTGAGAATTGATTCTTCCTGGAGTTGCAAATCCAATTGACTCAGCTGCGGAATGCCAATTAAAAGCACTTGAAGAATTTCCATTCGGATCAATTCTTTCTAAGGAAACTCCGTCAGTATTGTCTAACAAGCCAAAGTGCCAAGTATCTAAATAACTTACTTTATCAATTATTTCTTGATTATAGATTAAATAAACTGTTCCAGAATCATTGTTGTAACTTGGTAATTCAGCATATAAAAACCGACCAGGCACAGAAAAAGGATAAGTAGATTTCACAAAATTGGAATCTTTCCCAACTACAACATACTCATTTGGGTTTAACAAGAAATTAAAATTGATCGTTTTAAAATTAGAAACTGTATCATCATCATAATTTGCAAGCTGCCAATCTTTTAAATTTACAACTTTGGAAGAATTATTGAATAATTCAATCCAATCTTGCCCACCGTTTTTAGGGTTTTGCAAAATTTCATTGATGATTAAATCTCCCTTCAAAGGAGTTTCAGGTAACACAAATTGCCCTAAAAAGTCAACTTGATTTAAGGAGCAATCAGAAATATTCTCAAGTGAAATATTGTACGTTTGAGACCCTATTAAATTTTGGTTAAACTCAATAGTCATTACTTTCGGGAAAGAACCTTGAACAAATCGATTTTGAATCGTCAAATTAGGATTGAAGCTAAAAAATGAATTTACAAGCGAACTTGAGTCCATACCTTCGTTAAAATAAATTTCCAAAAAATTGGGCTGCAATGCAAGTAATAAATCAACTTCAGGTGCCTCGGAATCAGGTGTCAAATTATTAACAGAATTGACGGATCCTGGTGTTCCACCAGTTAACGAATTGGAAGCAATCCAGTTATCCCCATCTGAACAAGGATGATTTGGATTAATTAACTCCAAAGTGTATCCTCCTGCTTTTTTGATTTCGTTTTTATACCAAGTATCCAAATAGCTTAATTGATCTAAAATCATACCCGCGTTGTCCTTCAATATAACATCGTCACCAGCATTATTTAAACTAGGGAAACTGGTGGTCGCGATAGCGTTTGTCATCGTGAATAATGGCAAATTTGCAGTTGCTGTCAATACTTTATATTCACCAGGAAGTAACCAACCTAATCCAATCGTTCCATCCGCTGATGCGTCTCCAATTTTCCAACCCTGAAGATTAAAAATCTTAGTGCTTTTATTATATATTTCAACAAACTCAACTTCAGGTAAACCGATAACTGGACTTGGATCAGGGAAAAATTCAGTTATTATTACATCTCCTTTTAAAGCAATATCCGCTACTAAATATTGGAAATTCTTGGTTTGTAAACCTGAAATATTACCTGCTAAATCACTATTATTTGAAGCTGCTAAAACGTAATTCATTCCATTTGTTAAACTATTCGTCAATGTGAAATGGAATAATGTTGGGTCGTTTCCATCTAGAGAAATCGCCGTAATTCCAGGTGACGGAGAAAGTGAATAATTTGCAATAAGTTCTCCACTTGTTTGTGTAATCGCCTCATTAAATTTTATATCAATTTGATTAGGAGAAACTACTGTCACAGTATCTAAAATTGGTGATTCGGTGTCAAAGATTTCGCTGCCAATATAAATATTATCGTAGAAAAATTTGTTTGCGTTACTGGACGTGTAAACGCCTAAAAAACCAAAATGAGAACCAATATAATTACTCGGATCATTTGCTGAAGCAAGTAAGGTGAAATTTTCTCCACCGGCAAAATCAGCGTAAATACTCCAATCTCCGTTTGCGATTCTTTTTACACGAATAGCAACATTTGCACTATTTACAATTTGACCATCAATACCAGCGCATAAAAAGGAAGAATTTCCGCTTGTTAGCTTAAACAAACGAATTGCATCAATTGAACCAGCTTCTCCAAATAGTACATAGTAGCCATTTTGAACTAAAGTAAGATCGACATTATCAGCCGTCAAATAAACGCGACCGAAATTACTTCCTGAACCAGCAAATGATTGTTTGACGTAAAAACGCCATTCTTTCCCGTCAATAGAAGTTAACTGGTGAGGAGTTGACAAATAAGAAATTGCAGTAACAGTGTTATTTATTTGTAATTGCTTGCTGGCATTTACAATAAAATCAGCTGAAGTTCCTCCCCAAGTTGGATTATTGGTAAAGTCGCCATCTGAAAAATTTTCCGTAATTTGTGTAAAACAAAGTGTTTTTAAAAATAGTATGCTGATAAGTAAATTTAGACGCATCGGATTATATAGACTTCAAATATATTAAATTTGACCTCGAAAATCAATCTTTTAAGATTATTCTTTGATAATTAATAATTAGATAAAATGAGAGTAGCAGTAGTTGGCGCAACAGGAATGGTTGGAAATGTAATGTTGCAAGTTTTACGAGAACAAAATTTCCCTATAACAGAATTAATTCCAGTTGCCTCTGAAAAATCAGTTGGTAATAAAATCGATTTTGGAGGTTTAGAGTTTACGGTTGTAGGCCTACAAACTGCTGTTGACATGCAACCTGACATCGCTATTTTCTCTGCTGGTGGTGACATTTCCTTGGAATGGGCTCCAAAATTTGCAGCTGTTGGAACGACTGTCATTGATAATTCTTCAGCTTGGAGAATGGATCCAACAAAGAAATTGGTTGTTCCTGAAATCAATGGAGATAGTTTAACGAAAGCGGACAAAATTATTGCTAATCCAAATTGCAGCACGATTCAACTGGTTTTAACCTTAGCTCCTTTACATAAAAAATATGGTGTGAAACGAGTACTTGTATCTACTTATCAATCCATTACTGGAACAGGTGTGAAAGCCGTTCAGCAAATGGAAAATGAACGCAATGGTATTTCAGGTGAAATGGCCTACAAATATCCAATTGACAAAAATTGTATTCCGCAGTGTGATTCATTTTTAGAAAATGGTTACACGAAAGAGGAAATGAAATTAACGAATGAAACGAAAAAAATATTAGATCCAAGAATTAACGTTTCCGCGACTGCCGTTCGTGTTCCTGTTGTTGGTGGACATTCCGAAGCTGTAAATGTTGAGTTTGAAAACGACTTCGATTTGAATGAAGTTCGTCGTTTATTACATGAAATGCCTGGGATTACCTTGAAAGACGACCCGACAACTTACTCATATCCAATGCCAAAATATGCTGAAGGGAAAGACGATGTATTTGTTGGTCGCATACGACGTGATGAAAGCCAAGCAAACACACTTAATTTATGGATTGTTGCAGACAACTTACGCAAAGGTGCTGCGACAAATGCAGTACAAATTGCAAAATTATTGATTGAAAAAGGGTTAATTTAGAATAGATAAGCAAAAAAAACGGATGCTTTCACACCCGTTTTCACATCTGATTTTATTTATTTTTACTTACAAATTGTTTCTTCCGTCATTTTAAGAATTTTACGCACTTCTTCCAAAGTTGGAGCTTCTGCATACGTTCTTAAAACAGGTTCTGTTCCTGAAGGGCGAATCATCATCCAACGATTTTCATCGAAGAAATATTTGAAACCGTCAATCGTTTTCACTTCTCTCACTTCATAATCGCCAAAAGATTTGTAGTTTCCTGCTTTACAATTTTCGATAATGTTTTGTTTCATTTCTTCCGTTATATGTAAATCGCTTCTTTCAAACTTGAAAGGTCCTACGATATCATAAACTTCTTGAATCAATTCATCTAAAGATTTTCCAGATTTCGCCATGAATTCCCAAATGATTAATCCCATCCAAATTCCATCCCTTTCAGGAATATGTCCTTTAACTGCAATTCCGCCTGATTCTTCGCCACCAATTAAGACGTCTTCTTTCACCATGATGGTTGCGATTTCTTTGAATCCGATTTTCGTCGTTGTGACTTCTAAACCGTAATGTTCACACATTTTATAAACGCGTGGAGTTACACTAAATGCAATCGCCACTTTACCTGTCATTTTTTTGTATTTCACCATGTAATGGATCAACAATAAAATGATGTGGTGTGAATCAATGAATTCTCCTTTTCCGTTGTACAATCCAATTCTATCTGCATCGCCATCAGTTGCTAAAGCACAATGAATTCCTTCGTTTTGTCCAATGTATATTTCTAACTCTTTCAAGTTTTTTGCAATCGGTTCAGGAGCTTGTCCCATGAAAGAAGGATTTGGGTCGCAATGCAATAATTCTACACTTGGTAAAATTCTTGGCATCACTCGTTGCCCTGCACCATACATGGCATCATAAACCAAACGCATTCCAGATTTTTCAATCGCTTCTAAGTCAAAGTTCTTTTTTACGTGCTCAACATACATCGTTTCAATATCGATTACTTCCACTTTTCCAGCAGCCATTGCATCTTCAATAGAGATAGCTTCAAAGTCAATGCTGCAAACGTCAGGTATAATATCTTCCACTTCTTGCACATGCTCGGGAGCTAAAGGTCCACCGAAATCCGCTTTTAATTTGTACCCGTTGTAAGCTGGAGGATTGTGACTTGCTGTGATGTCAACACCAATTTCGCAACCAAATTTATAGGCTGCCAATGAAATCATAGGAGTTGAAACAAAACCACGTGACATTTTCACAGGAATTCCTTGAGCAATAAATACTTTTACTGCCGTTTCCATGAATAATTCACCTGCGAATCGACAATCGTGACCCACAAAAACAGTAGGATTCTCATACTTATTTTTCAACCAGATTCCTGTTGCTTCTGCTACTCTCGCAACGTTGTCGACAGTGAATTCTCTTGCGATGATGGCGCGCCAACCGTCGGTACCAAATTTAATTTTTAAAGCCATATTTTATAAATTACGAGTTATAATTGCGAACAATAAATTAGTATCGAAGACGTTTTAAAACTTTAACTATTTGTTTTACAATTATTTGTTAAATTGTTTAATTGTTTTTTCAATAATTCCAATGCATTCTAAAAGTTGTTCTTCTGTTATCACTAATGGTGGTGCGAAACGAATGATATTACCGTGAGTTGGTTTTGCTAATAAGCCATTTTCTTTTAGAGCAATACATAAATTCCAAGCTGTTGGACTGTCTTCGGTGTCATTCACAACGATTGCATTCAATAACCCTTTTCCACGAACTTTTAACACTAAATCGGAATTTTCAATTATACGGTTCATTTGTTCTCTGAAAAGTTGACCTAGCCTACGTGCGTTTTGAATTAAATTTTCTTCCCGAACAGCCTCTAATGCGGCAATTGCCACTTTTGCAGCAATTGGATTTCCTCCGAAAGTTGAACCGTGCTGACCAGGTTTAATTACCATCATAATTTCATCGTCAGCCAAAACTGCAGAAACTGGGTAAACTCCACCGGATAATGCTTTTCCTAAAATTAAAATATCAGGTCGATTATAAGTTGTTTCTTGTCGTTCACATTGGTTTTCACAATTGCAATTTCCACAAACGGCCAATAAACTTCCCGTACGTGCAATTCCTGTTTGAACTTCGTCAACGATGAATAATACCCCATTTTCAGTACACAATTTACGTGCATTCGCAAGAAAGTCTTCTGCCGGTGTATAAACTCCTGCTTCTCCTTGGATTGGTTCTACCAGAAATCCAGCGACATTTGGTAATTTTAAAGCTTCTTCTAATGCAGAAATATCATCATAGGGAACGGATAAAAAACCTGGTGCGTAAGGACCAAAGTTTTTATTAGAATCAGGGTCGCTTGAAAAAGAAACAATAGTTGTTGTGCGTCCATGGAAATTTCCTTCACAGACAACAATTATCGCTTGATTTTCAGTAATTCCTTTTTTCTCATACGCCCATTTTCTACACAATTTAATTGCAGTTTCAACAGCTTCAGCTCCCGTATTCATTGGCAAAACTTTATCGAAACCAAATAAATTAGTCACGTATTTTTCGTATTCACCTAAAGTATCGTTATAAAAAGCACGTGAGGTCAAAGCTAAAGTTTGTGCTTGATCAATTAATGCTTTAGTGATTTTAGGATGACAATGACCTTGATTTACAGCTGAATAAGCAGACAAAAAATCGTAATATTGTTTTCCTTCTACGTCCCAAACATAAACGCCTTCACCTCTACTCAATACTACAGGAAGAGGGTGGTAATTGTGTGCACCGAATTTATCTTCAAGTGCAATAATTGATTGGGAAGTTGTGGCAATCATCGTTTCAGTCATAAAATACATATAATGACGGCAAATATAGTGAAATCAGTTGCTAAGCTAAAATTCTAAAGGATTAAAGTTAGATTAAAATTACCTTCATCCCTTCAGAATTGAATATTTTACCATTGTGTGTTGAGAACCGATAAGAAGTTCTTCCTAGTTTTATTCATTACCGATAAAAAGTTAAGAAACTTTAAAAAATACCCTTTCTTCTTTTAGTCGGCGTAAAGCTTTAACATCTTACCTTAAAGAATTAAACCTTATTAAGAATTACCTTCATTTTTTTCTTCCTTTTATGGTTTGATTCATAACCATGTGAAGTTGAAGTTCAATAAGAATTTACCAAAGTTTAGTTGCTGGTTATTTTTTAACCACCAATCTAACTCGCAATTCATTTATTTGAATGGTATAAACGCCAGAAGCGACTGACAACATAGAAATTACTTGATTATCAGTTGTTACTCTTCCAGTTTTTATTAATTGACCTTTAAAATCATAAATGAAATAGTCGTTATTTAAAGGAGCATTTTTCAATGTAAAAATTCCCTCCGAAGGATTTGGAAATACGTTTAAACTTTGTGGATTATTTTCATTTATTCCTGCACACTGTTCAACAACAAAATTAATTGAATTTGTAGCGCCACATCCATTATCATCAACGAAGTTAGCTGTAATCTGATTCAAACCAATTGGAACGATTGAAGGATCAAAAGTTAAATTGCTAACTCCAGCACCTGAAACTAATGAACTTGCGGGACTGACAATTAACTGAACCAAACCTTGATTATTACAAACAACATTGTCTGAATCGTTGGACATTAGCGTAACTGTTGGATTTGAATTTACAACGATTTGAACAGAAGTAGTATTAAAACCAATAGTATTCGAAACGGTTAATTCAACCGAATAAATTCCTGCTATTGCGTAAGTATGCGAAGGATTTTGTTGCGTTGATGTATTCCCGTCGCCAAAATTCCAACCCCATGAAGTTGGACTATTTGTTGAGAAATCATTAAACGTTATATTGTTACTAACACAAGTATTCGTAGAAGATGGTTGAAAAGATGCAATTGGTTCAGCGGGAATCGTTCCTTCATTAAAAAAGATTTTAAAATCATCAAAGTAGTATCCGTCTGCATTTGTTCCACCATCCGATCTTAACTGAAAACGCACTTTAATTTGTTGCCCTAAATAATCACTTAAATTAATTTCTTCCAGTACCCAACTTGATTGCACACCTTCATAAACAGGTTGATTATTCGGTTGCACACTTCCATTTGCACTTGTTCCTAAAACCGTGTAATTTCCACATTGACCAATCCAAGTAGCGCCATTGTTAACAGAAACTTGAAACTGAACAAAGTCATAATTTGCTTCTAAGTTCCATTTTGCGAAAAACGAAATCATTGCAGCGGTTGTATTTGTCAAATCAATTACTGGCACATAAGTGAAAGTTCTGTTTGAGTTACTTGTGTAATTACCTGTAGGAGTGTCGGTAAACGATTTCGTTGCTGAAACAAAAGTAGAAGTAGTTGTGCTCCAAGTTCCTGTCCAATTGGTAAACGTTGTCGCATCTTCTAAGACTTGTAAAGTAACAACTCCGTACGTTTTAATAATGGTGTCTTTCTTAATCCATAAACCATTATCTGTTTTTAAAATATATTTGATTTGATCTCCGAATTGTATAGTAGGATTTAGAGTGAAAGCGATGGCTCCTGATGAAGTTTGCTGTAAATTCAAATTATAATTAACTGAATTACCACTAGTTGAGATATTCAACAAAGGCTCAATTGAAATAATTACGGTTCCAGCTTCTCTCCCCAATCTTTTAATCGAATGGTTAAAATTTCCAGATAATGTTGCAATTGTTGTCGGATCTGTATCAGTAACAACACTATAATTTCTTGCGATGTGTGCTAAAATCAAATTTGGAAACACCATTTCTGCACATGTTGGAACTATTTCTGCTTGAGGTTGCCAAAACGCCGTTCCAACCTCTGGAGTATGAACAAAAATAGTGTCTTTCTGTCCAACGCCAATATCAACTTTGTACATATAATCATCAGAATCTCCAGATGCAGGGTACAAACCTGAGCTTTTCATTGCTGTATAACCATTGAACTGCACCATGTGACTGGTATAATCTTGAAAGTAATCATGGTGTTCAGCAAATTCAGCAGTTGTTGTTCCGATTGGAAAAAGAATATCTTCCGCAAATGTGTGTGCGTTGAAAGCAGAAATAAAGTTATTGTTTTGAACTAACCATCTCATCGCTTGCGTTTCAGGTTCAGAAAAAGGTGCTGTTCCTCTATAAGTATCGTTACTTGGTGTTGCACTTGTTCCAGTTGTCCCCCATCCGTAGGAATAATTTCTATTTAAATCAACACCAAAGCTACTTCCATTATTTCTGCGGTTCTTACGCCACATTCCACCACCTGTTGCATTTGTAGATTCATTGTGTAAATATCCATCCGGATTTAAGCAAGGAACAAAATAAAGTTGCGTGTTATTTACCAAATATGTCACTTCATCATTAGTTCCAAAATTTTCTAAAACATACCACATAAAAAAAATTGTCTCCATTAAAGCCATCGGTTCACGTGCATGATGAATTGCAGTGTAAAGAATTTTAGGTTCTGTTTCGTTTGTATTTGGATTATCTGAAATTTTCACGTGGTATATTGGACGATTACCCGCTGTTACGAAAGTTGAAATCGCAGATTTTGCCGTAATTAAGTTGGGATATTGCGCAAACATATCATCCAATTCCGCTAGCATTTCATTATATTTTAGGTAACCTCCCATTGTTCCTAAATTGAAGTTTGATGGCGTAGTTGGAGAAAAACCTGTGTTTCCACTAGTACTTGAGCACGAAGCATTTTTTGTGGTCGTAGTTGCCTCTGGATTATTCAAACGCTCTATGTAATAAGCTTGAACATCGGGGATTAAAATTTCATAAACAAACTCATAATCATGCATAATTTGAATTTCCTCTTTGGAGAAATCGGAAATGAAAAACACACCTTCTTTTCTAATACCGTGATCTACTGTTACACCGAGGTCACCTAGGCGCTGTAAATCTTCAGCATCACCAAAAATCTTGATACGTGAATAATCTTGCGAAAAAACCAAATTTGAAATAAAAAGGGTCAAAAGGAGAATAAAATGTTTCATAGTCTGAATTTAATGGTACAAATTAAAGAAAAACAATTGAATGACAAAAGAATATCATCAATGTTCAATATATAAGTTCACTTTTGTTTCTTATCTTGGCGCTCGATTATGCCACGTTATTTTATAGAGATAGCCTACAACGGCGCTAACTTTCACGGTTGGCAAAAACAACCAAACGCTCCTAGCGTGCAAGAAACCATTGAAAAATGTTTGTTCAAACAATTTGCGCATACCGAAATTCCAATTGTTGGCTGTGGTCGCACGGATGCAGGCGTACATGCAAAAAATTATATTTTTCATGTCGATTTGGAAAAATCAGTAGATGAATTTCAATTTGTTTATAAACTCAATCGTATGTTCCCAAAAGGAATCGCTGCATATTCAATGAAAGAAGTTCCATCTGACTTCCACGCTCGATTTGATGCAAAAAAAAGGACATATCGTTATTTCATTCATAAAGAAAAAAATCCTTTTAGAGAAGATTTAAGCTGGTATTTTCCACACACTTTAAATTTTGAAAAGATGAATGAGGCTGCGAAATTACTTTTAGGTGAAAAAGACTTTGGTTCATTTGCAAAAGTACATACAGATGTAAAAACGAATATTTGCACTGTTTTTTCTGCAGAATGGAAACAAGACGAAAATGGTTACTATTTTGAGATTGGTGCGAATCGTTTTTTAAGAAATATGGTGCGTGCAATCATTGGAACTTTAATAGATATTGGGATTGGAAAATTAGAATTGGTTGATATTCCTAAAATTTTAGCGGCAAAAGATCGCCAAGAAGCATCAATTTCTGCACCTGGACATGCTTTGTTTTTATGGAAAATTGACTATTAAATGAAAAAATTAATTAGTTCCCTGTTTTTTACATTTTACGCTTATGCAGTCATTCGCTACCACATTGGAAAGGAATTGATTGGTTTAATGGAATTCTTTTTTGTCTTAAACAAAGCTTTCGCTTGGACCGCTGGAACAATGTTACTTTTGAGTATTTTACCTTCTTTCTATTTAGAAAAATACTGTGTAACAAGAAGAGCATTAGGAACTTTTGGTTATGCAATTGGGCTGATTCACATCAATAGTTCGATTCTTTTATTGGACGAAAAATTCTACCCAAAATTTTACACAAATGCGCAATTAAATTCTGATGGTTGGTTTTTTATTTTCTTAGGTGTATGTTCTATTTTGCTTTTTACAATTCCATTAATTGCAAGTAAATTAAATCTTCCTGAGGGAAATCGACTTTACACTTTTGGTCGCTACGGAATTTTAATGAACCTCGCTCATGTGACAGCAATTGGATTTAAAGGTTGGCTCAAATTTCAAGATTGGCCGTATTTTATGCCTCCAATTACCCTGCTTTTTGTATTAAATGGAGTAATTATTCTTGGTTTCAGGTATTTGTTTTTAAGAAAGAGTACTACTTAAATCAATTAGAAAATCAAAATCTTCCTTTCGCTTTTAGTTCCAAGTATTTATTGATGACATTAGCGGATAATTCTTCTGGGTTTGTCAATATCGTTTGAATACCAAATTGTTTCATTTCTCTTGCCATTCTTGCTTTCATAGTAATCATTCTTTCTGCAACGACCGAGGTATATAAATCACTCACAACATACGAATGTTTAAACGCTAATTCTTTTAAATCTGCGTTTTGAAAAAAGACAACAACTAACAAATGTTTTTTATTCATTTGGATTAAGTAAGGCAAAGCACGACGCATGGCAAATTCATTTTCAAAATTGCTAAACAATAAAATCAAAGATCTCGTTTTGATTTTTTGACGTACAACACTTTGCAACAATTCAAAATTTGCATCCTTGAATTTCGTCTTTTGGTCGTAAAGTAAATCCATAATGCGTTTCATTTGAGTCGAAGATTTATCAGCAGGAAGCTGTGAACCCATTTTGTCTGAAAAAGTTAATAAACCAAATTTATCACCTTTCAAAAGACAAATATTTGCAAAAACCAAAGATGAATTGATTGAATGATCTAATAAATTCATTTTATTAAATTCCATTTGCATGGTTCTGCTTTTATCTATTATACAATAAATTGGCTGCGATTTCTCATCTTGAAATTGATTCACCATTAACTCATTCTTACGACTTGTTGCTTTCCAATTAATCATTTTTAATTCGTCGCCAGCTACATAATTTCTAATTTGTTCAAATTCTGTTGCGTTTCCTAAACGTCGAATTCGTTTGATTCCAGAACTTGTTTTCTGTTGTTGAAAAACCAATAATTCATACTTTTTCATCTGAATAACAGAAGGATATACCTGAAAACTATTAAGTTCTTTAAAAATAATTCTTCTTTCAACCAAATATAAGAAGGAGGTTAGAAACAAATAAGCTGCGTTGAATTGATATAATCCGCGCTTTGTTGGTCGCAAAACATATTTTATCTCGACTGGTTTTGAGTTAGAAAGTCTTCCAAAAAAGGTTGTACTTCTGTCTTGCATAAAATCTGGAAAACCTTCATTTAATTCGTAATTCCATGCAAAAACACCTTGAGAGGAAAGTTGAATTGAAATGGTATTTTCATCCCCCAAATATAATCGTTCCTTAAATTTCCGTTTAAAACTTGGTTTTCTGCTTATGAAAAGTAACAGTATTAAATCAATTGCTAATAAAATTGCAATTAAGATAAAGCCATATTGAGCAACAAGCGTAAAACTAGGGTCGGTAAAACCACAAGCATAAACAATGATAACTGAACTTAACATCCAGAAAAATCGTTTAGTTAAAACTATATTACTCAGTAACGCCATTATCTTGGAACTTCGATAGATTCAACGATTTCTTTAATAATTTCTTCTGAAGAAAAACCTTCCATTTCTGCTTCAGGCGTTAAAATCAATCGGTGATTTAACACTGGAGTTGTTACAAAACGGATATCTTCAGGTGTGACAAAATCCCTTCCACGGATTGCAGCAATTGCTTTTGCAGCGCGCAACATAGCTAGAGAAGCACGAGGGGAAGCACCTAGAAATAATTTTCCGTGATTTCTTGTTTTATGTGTGATTGCTGCAATGTATTTCAATAGGTGATCCTCAACGATAATTTCCTCCATTACAGTATGAATTTTTGTCAAATCGGCAGCTGTAAAAACTGGTTTTATAGTATTCAAATCAGCAGAACCAACCTGACGCTTGTACCTTCTTAAAATATCTTCTTCCTCCGACAAATTAGGGTAACCGATTTTTACTTTAAATAAAAAACGATCAAGTTGTGCCTCAGGTAAATTATAAGTTCCCTCCTGCTCTACTGGATTTTGAGTTGCTACCACCAAAAAAGGAAATGACATAGGATATTCAACACCGTCATACGTTATTTGGCGTTCTTCCATTACTTCAAAAAGTGAGGCTTGTGTTTTTGCTGGAGCACGGTTAATTTCATCTATCAAAATAATATTAGAGAAAATCGGTCCTTTTTTAAAGAAAAATTCCGACTCTTTCATATTAAAGATACTCGTTCCAAGAACATCGGAAGGCATTAAATCTGGGGTAAATTGAATTCTTGAAAAATTTACATTTAAAGTCTTTGCTAGCACTTTTGAGGAAAGAGTTTTTGCAACACCAGGAACACCTTCCAAAAGAACATGTCCATTTGCGAAAATACTAGCAATCAATAATTCAACAATTTCGTGTTGTCCAATAATAAAATTACCAAGTTCTTGACGGACTTTGTTGATTTTATCAGAAACCCAGACTAATTCTTGGTTTTTTCTCTCAAAACTTAAACCTTGAGAAGAAGAATTTTCGGAATCATTGTTGTGATTATTATTTTCAGTTTGGCTAAAATCAGTATTTTCAGTTGTCATAAAATTTAGTTAAATGGATGAATCTTTTTAGTTGAGAAATATCGATTTTTAGTGTGTCAAACAATGGTATTTTGATTGTCTTTGAATTAATTACGAGTTGAATGTAAGATGTTTGAATACTTAAATCTTTGATTCTATCAAAGGATAGTGTTTTTGGAAAACCTAACATATCGTAATAGGTAATTCGCTCTTTTTGAATCAGTATGTGTGGACGAATAAACCTTAAAGTACCATAAATTAACAAGAAACATCCAATAATCCAAAGTAAAACACCAGATGCATTAGATTTTGTTAGAAGATAAAGACCTGAAGTAAATAAGAGGAATCCAAAAGAAAGAAAGAAACCTGAAATCATAGCATTTCTACTTACTTCAAATTCATGAATCTTTACGTCAAATTTCTCTTCAATGATTCCACAATGTTTGTAGAATTTGTAATGTAATTGAGCTACTTGAACAATGTAATCATTTCCAATTTCTTTCTCGTTATAATCCAAACACTTTATTAAATGACTCAATTCATTTAAATCATAATTTGTTTTTTCTGCCAAAGAGATAATAGTCAATTTGTCCTTGTTTTTAAATAAATCTATGTAATAATATCGGTAAATCGTATCAAAAAAGTTCTTTTTTTGAAGTGAAAGAAGACTAGCCGGATTCTGTTTATTTAAATAGATAGAAGCAATTGTTTCAACAAAAGCTTTGGTTATATTGACTTCCTTTCCAATCACTGGAATAACTTCACGACGTCTTTTGGTTCTAAATAGTACAAATAAAATTCCCGTTAAAAATAAAAGCATCATAGAATTAAGTAAAATCCTATTTTCATAAATAAGCTGTAATAAATTATTTTCAGGTTCAATATCTTCATAAAAATAACCTGTGTTTTTCACTCTCGCAAAGTCAACAAAATAAATTGTTTGCTCATTTGGTAATTGGTTAATAATGAAATTTATATAATTAAATGAGTTTTTGCTTTTTACATTGACGTTGCAAAGTGTTGACGGCGTTGTATGAATTAAAATAGTACTATTAGGCAACTCTAATTTCAATAACGAGCTAAGTCTTTCAAATCTAATTAATTTAGTCAATGGATAAGTTGAACCATTTACAACATTTGAGTAACCATGCCATTCATTATAAATCGTATCATTCTGAAAAATTGAATGAAATAAAACTGATTCTGAATTGAAATAAAACTTTACTTTTTTCTCATATATAAAACTCGATTTCAATTCCAAATTAAATGTATCCAAAAAATGACTATCCATGAAACAAGCACTTACAAAAAGACTACTTCCTTTTAATAATCTTTTTTGAAGTAATTCTGATTCGCCTGGCATTAAACCTATCGAATCTGCAATCATAAAAAAAGTAGCTTTTTCATTTAGTCTAATGATTGAATCGTACTGGTATTTATTTGAAATTTGTACGATTTTTTGTTTTGGGTTTTTGAGTTTAACTAAGTGAAAAAACAAAAATAATCCATAAGGATGCTTGCTGTTTAGCTCATAATTTTCTGTCCAATTATTAGAAATAAACCTTGCGTTTTGATTGGTTCCAACACCATTTTCCCATTTCAAAATGACTATTAAGGTCAAAGCAATAATCAAAGCAATACCGATACTAATTAATTGAATGCGTTTATTCATCTTTAATGGATTTTAAAGTTTGAATAAAACGTGTAAAACGTGGTTGCAATTCTTCAAATTTTGTTAAATCAATGGTGTATTCACCATACCAAACGATATCGAAAAAACGAGTACAATTTGATAAATCTGCTTTATGATTTACATTTTTAACTTCATAAATATATTGATGATTCGTTTTCTCCAATTTCCATCTTATCATCTTCAATCGAATCAATTCTTGTAAAATAATAGTATAATAAATTCGAATTGCTTCTCTATAAATTTCTTGACTTAAAGCATGATCCAATCGACTTTCGAGCTCGGATTTTGTTATGACTTCTGGATTCCAATTTTCATCAAATTCTTGTGTAACTTTGGAATTGAAATTCATACGTTTCAACCAAAAATATAAAAGAACTAAGACAATAGAAAAAATAAGAATAAATAAAATAGCTCTCCATGTAGACTTAGAAACCTTTAAAGGATTGGGAGCGTCAATATCTATATCAAAATCAGGCTCGTTAATATCGGGTGGATCAAATTCTGGAATTTTAATTTCTTTCGGCTTTTTCATTACCTTTTCTGACCCTCCCTTTCTTGCTTCATTAGAGCGATTTCTTTCTATAATTTCATCTAATTTATTTTCTTCTTTTGGGTTTATAAAACTTTCTGGGTTAGAATGTATCATATTTGGTCCTGAAGAAGACCAATCCGCTGGACCTTTATATTTACTTTCCCTTTTATAATCAACTGCTTGCTTTTTCTCTATCCAATCCTTTGACAAAACGGCGTCTTTTTGAGCACCAAGATTTAAACCTAAGAGCAAAAAACAACAACTAAAGAATTTTTTATTAATCTTCAAAATCTTTAGTTTCTTTAAAACGATCCCTATTACCAAATTTATAAAATTCTTCTTTTAAAAATCTCGATTCCATTTTTTCAACAACAGAAAAATATGATAAACAAATTAAAATCAAATACAGTGGTGCTGCCAACAAGAGAAAAACAATATAAAATAACTGCCGAACAACATTTGACCAAAAAACACCGTGAGCTCCGTAAGTATCAGCTATTTTAATTACAAAATCAGCTAATAAATCTAATAAATCAGGAGAAACTGGTTCCTGTGAAAATTGATTTACTATACTAAAAACTAGAGCAATAGGTTGGGCAAATAAAAATGCAATAGCCCCAAGAATTATTAGACTAACTAGTGAAAAAAAATAATTAGTAGTTCCAAATTTAATTCCTTTAACAATTTTACTAAATAAGGAGCCTTCACCAAAAAGTGAAATAGGAATTAACAGTTGAATAAAAGGAAGAAAAAAGAGGTAAAAAAGTAAATAATTCCATGGTAACAGCAAAATAGGAATTATCGTAACAGAAGTGGTAAAAAATAAAGAGAGAAAATTTTGCTTTAAAAATGAATTAAATGAAATAGAATTTGATTTAGTCACCTGTATTTGATGCAAAACCTTAGATACTATCAAAGTAAAAAGAACAATCCAAATAGGAAATAGCACATAATCAAACCAAAAATAGAAACCATAACCGAAAATAAATTCCAATTGACCTGCCCAGTCAAACCAATAAGTCATATACAAATCCTCTGGACTTAAGTAATTTCTAACACCTACGGCAATTAAAGCCACTGCAAGGATCAACGAAAAAATGTAAGGGAAAATTTCTGAAAAACAAGTTGAATAATACAAAAGAGATTCTCGGATTAATTCACTTAAACTTTTAACTGAATTGAACAAAGGCTGATAATGGTTGGAACTTGCAACATCTTCTTCTTTTCTTAATAGATTTGGGTTCTTTTTAGCTACATAGAAAGGATAAAGTACGAAGAAAAAAATCATTAGTGAAAAAGAAAAAACAATGATAATTAACTTAGACCAATCTGGCAATGTGCTATAGTGTCGAGTAACATAGCTTTCTAGAAAACCTGCCAACATTATAAATGGAATTAAAAATAACATAATTTTTACTCCACGCCTTAATGACAACTTTAGACTTTGAAATCTAGAAAACGAACCAGGGAAAAGCCAACCATTTCCGATAGTTATTCCAGCGCCACCAGCAATAACAATAGCTGAAATTTCAAATGCACCGTGAATCCAGATTCCTAAAAAACTAGTTATAAATAATCCTTTTGTATAAAAATAATATTGAAAGGCGCCAAGCATTACGCCATTAGTAAAAAGCATCAAATGTGTTCCAATCGTAAATAGTAATCCAACAAAAAAAGTTAGAAAGGCTACCATTAGATTATTTGTCGTAATCCTTATAAACATTGATAGTTGATCGGAACTTTGATAAACACCTAAAGGATTTCCAACCTCAATATTACTTATTGTCATATCGACGTAACCATCACCCATAACAACCCTTGGGAAATCTGGATTAATTACTGTTGAGATTACGCCAATTCCCGCATAAATCAAAAAAGCAATTAACGCTGTTAATAACGTTTTTCTTGAACGGTAAACTTCTAATGGTATTGATGTTGTTACTTGTCTAATTAAAGATTTAAAAGAATCTTTCTTGTACTTATTAACACCAATGAAAACTTTTTGAGCAAGTTGATTTAAATAAACACGAACAGTCCTCCTTTGATAATACGTTTGAGCATAAGCTAAATCATCCGTTATATCAATATAAAGATTACTAAGTTCTTCCGGATTAGCTTTGGTTTGGCTATTAAGATTTTCGAATCTTTTCCATTTTTCTTTATTATCCTTAATAAATTTTGTTTCCTTCATGGTTTGAAGTAAAAATACAGAAAAAAAGTACAACGACGGTTAGAAGAAAACTAGCTATCAAAAAAAAAGCCACTCCAAAATATGGAGCGGCTTTTAAAAATCGGCGTCGACTTACTCTCCCACCCTCAAAAGGGCAGTACCATCAGCGCAATCA
>Ga0105050_10000325_pt1 | contig 71527 bp, 73 predicted proteins | sample FRY01_FD_78088 | JGI IMG/M metagenome (GOLD analysis project Ga0105050, IMG submission 78088) | Freshwater microbial communities from Lake Fryxell liftoff mats and glacier meltwater in Antarctica - FRY-01 | ecosystem: Environmental > Aquatic > Freshwater > Ice > Glacier meltwater ... | reverse complement strand
GATGAATCAGCGGCAAGCTCTCATGTCTGCCACTGCTGATGGCTTCTCGTGCCAGGTTCAGTGCGGCCATATCGTTCGCGAAAGCTGCAGTAGCTCCTCGATGAATGTTGCGTGAAAACTGGTCCAGCAGGATGACCAGTGCGGCCAGGCCACGATCAGTCTTTGTCCAGTCCTGCAGCTGCCCTGCTCGCGCCATTGTCAGTGATGGGCCGAACTGCTCTCGTCAGTAGGTGTCCGTCTTTTCAGTGGCGCCAAACCAGCGCGCGTGGTGGTCGCTGACGCACAGGCCCTTTCCATCCAGTTTTCCGAACCAGAATTCATGAATATCTTCGATAACATCTGTCATGCGCACGTGTCCTGGTCGGTATTCCAATATGGTAAGGTTCGTGTTTATTTTGAAATCATCATAGCGGAAGCAAATTATGGCACTACTCCCCGAGGTGGAATTAAACACGGATGAGCAAAAAGCCAGCTATGGCTTTGGGCTGCAATTTGGCAATCAGTTACTGCGTAATGATTTTGCTGGACTCGATATCGAGGCCGTTATGGCCGGTGTCCACTACCGCCAGTGGGCTGCAATATGAAGTCCTTGAGAGCGGCAGCGGCGCCAGCCCCGGCCCCGGCCCGCGCTCCAACGTGGTCACCCACTATCACGGCACGCTGTTGGATGGCACTGTGTTTGATAGCTCAGTGCAGCGTGGTGAGCCCGCTGCGTTTGGCGTGCACCAGGTTATTCCGGCATGGACCGAAGCGCTGCAGATGATGTCTGTGGGCGATAAGTGGCGCATCGCCTGTCCGCCCAAGCTGGCCTATGGCGAGCAGGGCGCGGGCGATGCGATTCCGCCCAATACGGCGCTGGTGTTTGAAATCCACCTGATCGATATCAAGAGCTGATATCTAAAGTTGACATTAAGAGCCCACAACTAATGACGGCCAATATCAATTTGCCACGCATCCTGCGTGTCGGAGCGGGCGCCAGCCAACAACTGCTGGTCACTCTGGCTGAACTCGGTCTGTCGCGCCCGCTGCTGATAACGGATCCGGATATCATCAAGTTTGGCTATTGTATGCAATTACAGGCACCACTCGATGCGGCGGGTATCGCCTACGGTTTGTTTGGCGACTGCGTGCCGGACCCCACCACTGAGAGCGTCTACGCCGCGTTGGCACTGTGCAGAGAGGGCAATTACGACTGCGTGGTAGCCCTCGGCGGTGGCAGCTCTCTGGATACGGCCAAGGCGGTGGCTGTGTTGGCCGAGCACGGCGGCAGCGTGCGCGATTACAAGGTGCCGCGACAGGTGGATTCTGGCCTGCCAATTATTGCGATTCCCACAACGGCCGGGACTGGCTCAGAGGCTACCCGCGTTGCAGTCATTACCGATACCGAGACGCACGAGAAAATGCTCTGCATGGGTCTGGGGCTGATGCCCGTGGCGGCGCTGGTGGATTTTGAGCTGACCATGACCATGCCCTATCGCCTGACGGCAGATACGGGCATCGACAGCCTGTGTCATGCGCTGGAGGCGTATGTCAGCCGCAAGGCCAACCCATTCACCGACAGTATTGCGCTGACTGCTATGCGCACGATCCTCCAGCATATTCGCACCGCTTGCGCAGAACCGGATAACCGCCAGGCACGGGAGGCAATGATGCTGGCCGCGACGCAGGGCGGCATCGCCTTTGCCAATGCCTCGGTGACGCTGATCCATGGCATGAGCCGCCCCATCGGCGCGCATTATCATGTGCCTCATGGCCTCAGCAACGCGATGCTGCTGCCAGAGGTAACCGCGTGGTCCGTTGACCATGCGCCGCAGCGCTACGCCGACTGCGCCCGGTATATGGGAGTGGCGACGACATCAGACAGTGACCAATCGGCCTGCGCCCGCCTGGTCGAGGCCTTGCGTGCGCTCACGGCTGACCTGCACGTGCCGGGACCCAAGGCGTTTGGCATAGATCGCGTTACCTGGTTCGATTCGCTTGAGCTGATGGCGAAGCAGGCATTGGCCTCCGGTTCCCCGGCTAATAATCCGCGCGTGCCCGAAGCCTCGGATATCGTAGGTCTTTACGAGTCTATCTGGTAGCGGCTAACGGCCCGCAATGGCGCTGCCTGAAGCGTCAGGTGCGGCGATAAATTGAATGCCAGTGGGCTCGGGCCCGCCGTAAATACGCTCTTGTAGGCTTGAGCCGCGGAAGGCCGCCGCTCGTTTCCTGTCGCGCACAGTCCTAACCCGATACCATTCAATTCACCGCCTAATGGCCACTTTTGGGCTTAAGGTAATGTCATTCACTCCGCTCGTTAGCGCCGGCGCTTACATTACCGAGCGCCATTGTTTACACTAATCAAGTATCAGTTCCCTCACATTACGCTGGGTCATCTGCTTATGAAACGCGTCGTATTTAATCAAAAAGGCGGGGTCGGCAAGACCAGTATCGCTTGCAATCTGGCGGCTATCAGCGCGGCAATGGGTTATCGCACGCTGGTTGTAGATCTCGATGTACAGGGCAACAGCACGCACTACCTAGTCGGGGAGATTGATGCAGACGCCTTTCCGGCGGAGGCGCAGGGCGTGGCCGGTTTGTATCGGCAGTCAGTTGGCTCGCGCAAAATGCGCAAAAACCCGGACTCTTTTGTTTGGGAGACTCCCTACGAGAACCTGTACTTACTCCCCTCCAGCCCGGTGCTGGCCGACATGGAGAAGGAGCTGGAGTCCCGCTACAAAATTTACAAACTGCGCGATGCGCTGGAAAAACTCAACGACGAGTACGACCGGGTGTATATCGACACGCCTCCCAGCTTCAACTTTTACTCCAAATCCGCATTGATTGCAGCGGATACGGTACTGATCCCTTTTGACTGCGACAGCTTCGCGCGCCACAGCCTGTATTCGCTGCTGGATAACATTGGCGAGCTACAGGAGGACCACAACCCGGATCTGGAAGTGGAGGGCATCATCATCAATCAGTTCAATTCGCAGGCCAGGCTGCCAGGCGAGTTGGTCGCTGAGCTCGAAGCGGAAGGTCTGCCGGTCTTCAAGAGCTACCTCACTAGTTCAGTGAAGATGAAAGAATCACACCGCGACCACCGGCCGCTGATCGACATGGCGCCGAGCCACAAGTTGACGGGCCAGTTTTTGGATTTGCACGCCGAGCTGGAAAAAGCGGTGGCACGCGCGGTCGCTTGATCTGCTCAGCGTGTCGGAACAGGCGGTGGACTGGTTAGATTCGGAATATCCTTATACTTCCTGGTTATTTGTAACTACCATTTTGATTCTATAAAGTGCCTCTCTTTACGCCACTAATCTGGGTGCGGAATCCTTGTGCAACTGAATCTGGACAGCATTAACCATAGCTTGCGCAATGCCAGCGCTTCCGAGATCGTCACGTGGGCGCGCGGTTTGGGGCACCGTACCATCGCGACTACCAGCATGGGGCGCAATGCGGCGGTTATGTTGCATCTGGTCAGTGAAATCGACAAGTCCATGCCCACCATCTGGGTTGATACCGGCTACAACCTGCGCGACACCTATGTGGTTGCGCAGCGCCTGATCCGCGATCTTGAACTCGATATCCATGTGTTTTCGCCCGCTATGACGTCGGAGCGGCGCAATGCCATCATGGGGGGCATCCCCACTGTGGATGAAGAAGAGCGCCATAAAGAGTTTACGCGGCAGGTAAAACTGGAGCCTTTCGCCCGCGCGCTGGATGAGTTTCAGCCCGAAATCTGGCTCACAGGCATTCGGCGCGAAGAAACCGAGTTGCGCAAGAGTCTGGACATCGTCTCCAGAGATGGTCGCGGCATTATCAAGGTGGCACCGCTGTTTTACTGGTCAGAAGATGACGTCGAGGACTATATGGAGCAGTTTAGCCTGCCCACCTGCAAGCACTACTTCGATCCGACCAAGGTACACGATGGTCGCGAGTGCGGCCTGCACACGGCAGCTTGAGTGGGCGGTGTCTACTTAGCCTTAACTAAATGCCAAGCCCACACCGACAGCCAGAAGAACGGTGAAGGCCAGAAAACAGGCCACGATGTATCCGATTCGAGCCATGGCGCGCCGATCGGAGACTGTGTCTTTCTGCAAAAGATGCTCGGTCATGGTGGTTCTCCCTTATTATATTAATGGGATAGGGCCGTAATAATATCGTCTGGTATTTATGGCTGTTCGACATCGACGCAGATCAAATAGTCGCTTCCTCACCGCCGTCGATACGTTACCTTTAGCAAACGGAGGGCGTCATGGCAACTCCTGATTTCAACACAACGCAGCATCCTCATGGGTCCGCACACGGTCGGATGGCGGGAGCTGTTAGTCTTTTTTTAATCTCCGTGCTGTTTGTGGCTTGCTCCACTACTGACAGAAATGCCCGTGCTGTCGCCAATATCGCGCCATTGCAGTGGGATGGCAGGCTGGTCACCGCCGCCGGAGCGTATGAGCGAGTGCCTGCGGCCCAGCTGCTGGCGGTGGATGATGATATGCGCGATTTCGTGCAGCGCTATACGGGCAACATCCATCAAGACCGGCAGCGCTTAATGATGCTGCACCGTGCCGTCAGGGGCGCGGCCACGCTGGGTATGGAATACGATCCGCTGGCCGAGGGTGCCGCACAAGAGGTTTTTCGCCGCGGTGCGGCCAACTGTCTTGCCTATGCCACGCTGTTTGTCGCACTCGCGCGCGAAGCAGGGTTATCCGCCGGTTATCAGCAATTGCACGTTCGCCCGCAATGGACGCGTCAGGGTGAACGGGTGGCGGTACGCTTGCATGTCAATGCAGTGGTTACTATCGGTGCTCAAGAGCGGTACATGGTGGATATAGATCCGTTACCATCACGCGACATTGCCGGATCTCGCACTATCAGCGATACAGATGCATTGGCGCTGCATCACAGTAATATCGCTATGAATGCCTTCGCTGAAAACGATATAGAGGAGGCCTGGTTGCAAGCGGTGCGGGCATTGCAGTTAAGTCCTGCCATACCTCATCTATGGGTCAACCTGGGCGTAATTTATCGTGCTAATGGTCAGCAATTGGATGCTGAGCAAAGTTATCTGTATGCGCTGCAGCTCGATCCGAAGGAACATTCGGCCATGAATAACCTGGTTGTACTCTACGCGTTGCAGGGGCGCCAGGTAGAGCGTGAGGTATGGGCGCAGCGGGTGACGCAGTGGCGAGAAGCCAATCCTTATTACCATGCATGGCTTGGGGAAAAGGCGGCTGAGGGTGGCGATTGGCGACTGGCGGTGCGCCACTACGAACGCGCCCTGAAACTATCGCCAGACGACAGCCGGCTGCTGTTTGTTCTCGGCCAGAGTCACGAGCACCTTGGAGAGTCGGCGATCGCTCTGGCCTATTTACAGCGCGCGATCAATTCCGCTGCGGCGCCAACTGAGCTTGTATTTTATCAGGAGCAGTTGGACACCTTGCAGGAGAAACAGCGCGCAGGCTCCTAGGGTTCGATGCGGATATAGCCGCGGCGCGCCATCTTTCCGGTCAGCTGGGAGAAAAAGTCTGCCACCAACATTTGCCAGCCGTACTTTCGCCGCAGAGCCGCCAGGGCCCTGGTTTCATCTTTGGGGTCGTCCAGCACGTAAGCGCGCGCATCGCGCCACTCACCCGTCAGCTTACCGGTCATGGTGCAGGCTGCGATCCGTGATTCGCTGAAGTTGCGCAATCTTTTCACCTTGCCCGCATCGCCAGCGCTAAAGACATAGTAATTGTCCTGATCTGGCGCAAACCACACGGGCGTGGCAACCCAGTCTCCGGAGCGTTTGCGGGTGGCAAAACTGATATAGCTGCCGCTTTCCATCAAATTAGTTTTGTTGGTGTTCATAAAAAAACCTGTAAGCTTAAAGCAACGGTCGGTGACCCCTGCCGCCATTTAATCGGCAATCGGCAAGGGTCACAATAGTCACAACAGAACAAACGAGAGAAATGTCGATATGAACCGCTTTGATGCAACCTCCACCACCGATCAGGTTATCGAGGGTATTTCGCTGGCGGGTAAGCTGGCGGTAGTCACTGGCGCGTCTGCAGGGCTCGGAGTAGAGACTTGTAGGGCACTGGCCGCTGCCGGTGCTGCGGTGGTAATGGTCGCGCGGGACGAGGATAAGCTCGATGCTGTGGCAAAAGATTTACTGCGCCAGCAACCACAGGCGCGATTGTATACGCAGGTGATGGACCTGGCAGACCTCAACAGTGTGCACAACGCCGCAACGGAAATAGTCCTGCACCATCCCGAAATTCAGTTGCTGATCAATAACGCCGGGGTCATGGCCTGCCCGCTGCAGCGCACAGTGCAGGGCTTCGAGATGCAGTTGGGTACCAATCACCTCGGCCACTTCCTGTTCACCGGTTTGCTGGCAGATGCTCTTGTCAACGGCGCACCGGGCAGGGTGATTAGTCTCAGCTCGGCAGGCCACAAGTTTGGCCGCTTTAATTTTGAAGACCCCTCTTATAACCTTCGCAACTATGACAAGTGGCAGGCGTATGGGGAGTCCAAAACCGCGAACATACTTTTTTCAGTGGGTCTGGACCTCCGCACCAGGGAACGCGGAGTGCGCGCGTTCGCCGTGCATCCGGGCGCGATTATGACCAGTCTCGGTCGGCATATGGTTGAGGGTGATTTTGAAGCGATGACCGAGAAGAATCCTTCATCGGAGCCTTTGACATTCAAGTCCTTGGAGCAGGGCGCTGCCACCACAGTTTGGGCGGCATCGTCGCCAGACCTTGCGGGGCGCGGCGGCATTTATTTGGAAAATTGCCAAATTGCGCCAGCAGCGGTGCAAGGCAAAACGATTGGCGTAGAATCCTATGCGGTTAACCCGGCGGCAGCCGAGCGGTTGTGGACGCTGTCCGAAGAATTGGTAGGGCAGTCTTTCGAGTTTTGATCCAATAACGATTTTTCATGCGCACAAGTAATGCGGCTAGTCTTCTTGGGTTTGAGGGTGTTCGCGTAACGCGAATTGTTCGCTAACGCTCTTTTTTGTTATTTTGTTATTTTGCCATGGTGCCCTGATGCTCAGTTCGAAGTGAGAGTCCTCGCAGATGACCTAACACGCCGAATACCACTAGTAGCCGATAACGGGTTTAGGTAATCTACCGAGTCTTAGAACCACAGGATACTGAAACGCCGCTATGCCCGATCACAGTTCCATCACCGCTATATTCAAAGGCAAAATACCCCTGGGCTCGCAGGTAACAGTCAAGGGCTGGCTGCGCAGCAAGAGAGACTCCAAGGCTGGTATATCGTTTCTGGCCGTCCACGATGGCTCTGCGTTCGATGCGATACAGGCCGTAGTGCCAAACACGCTGTCTAATTACGAGTCGCAGGTGCTGCCGCTCTCTACCGGTTGTGCCGTGGTTGTCAGCGGCGAGTTAGTGCCGTCCCAAGGGAAGGGCCAGACCGTCGAAATACAGGCCAGGGTAGTCGAAGTTCTTGGAATGGTGGACGATCCCGAGACCTATCCTATCGCCAAGAAGCGCCATAGCTTCGAGTATTTGCGCACCCAGGCGCACTTGCGGCCGCGCACCAATACCTTTGGTGCCATTGCGCGGGTGCGCAATACCCTGGCCAATGCCATACACAATTATTTCTACAACAACGGCTTCCACTGGATTAATACGCCGATAATCACCGGTAGCGATTGCGAGGGTGCCGGCGAACTGTTCCGGGTGAGTACGCTGGACTTTGCCAATCTGCCGCGCACTGCGCAGGGTGCAGTGGATTTTCGCGAGGACTTTTTTGCGGGTGAATCGTTCCTGACTGTCTCGGGACAACTGGAGTTGGAAGCCTATTGCCTTGCAATGAGCAAAGTCTACACCTTCGGGCCTACGTTTCGAGCCGAAAACTCCAATACTAGCCGCCATTTGGCGGAGTTCTGGATGGTAGAGCCTGAAATCGCTTTTGCTGATCTGGAAGATGATGCCGCACTTGCGCAGGGTCTCTTGCAGCATGTGGTCGCTGCTGTGCTCAACGAGCGCGAGGACGATATTGCTTTCTTCGAGCAACACATAGATAAAGGCGTGACCGCGCGGCTGCGCGGACTAATTGAGAGCCCCTTCGAGCGCATGGATTACAGCGAGGCCATCGACATACTGAAGGCCAGCAAGCAGTCTTTTGAGTTTCCTGTGGCTTGGGGTCTGGATCTTGCCTCAGAACACGAGCGCTATTTGACAGAAAAACATGTGGGCAGGCCGGTCGTTGTGATGAATTATCCCAAGGATGTTAAGGCGTTTTATATGCGCCTGAACGATGACGGTAAAACCGTGGCGGCCATGGATGTGCTGGCCCCGGGTATCGGTGAGATTATCGGTGGCAGTCAGCGCGAGGAGCGTCTGGACGTGTTGGACTCACGCATGGATGAAGCGCTGCGTGAGAGTTTGTGGTGGTACCGTGATCTGCGCCGCTACGGTACTGTACCGCACGCAGGCTTTGGGCTGGGCTTCGAGCGGTTGCTGAATTACGTCACAGGAATGGACAATGTGCGCGATGCCATTCCGTTCCCCCGCACCCCTGGCCACGCTATCTTTTAGGCCTCCCGCGACTTTTATCGCTGAGTAAAATCCTGCCCCAAATAGGGCGTTTGTCAGAAATTGCCCGCAATTTGTGCAAAATTGCCCAAAATATTAGCATTAGGCAGCTGGCTCTCCGCCATACTAAAACAGTGCGGCGCTGACCTGCTCTGCACTCGGCGCAGCGAGTGATAGGTGCAACGATTGGCGCAACAAACGGCTCAAAAAGGAGGCTTTACTGTGCATCACGCATCAAAAAAACAAGAAGAAGGCCCGATGTCCGAGATAGAGATTGTGAACGCGTTTACCAAGTTGATTTTTGGCGAGGATATTTATTCAGCGCGTGAGTTGTGTATCGTTGAAGCTTTGCAGACGCTCAATACCGGTTTCCTATGCGATAGTCGCAATGCAGCAGGTGAGTATTTGCGCAATCTGGGCGTGCGCGAGATGATAGAGCTGGTATCTGGTCTGCAGGAGTGGCTTGCAGATTGCAGCGAATCTGCAATATCAAATCGCCAAAGGACGAATCCGGCGACTGACATATTTTTGCGTTCTTAACGTCAGGGCGTATTCTGGCCGTTTTTACCGGCTGCTTTGAGCCCGCATCCTGTAATCGGCTTGAAAAGAGATTGGTAGGACACACTCTTGTCTGCGCCCACCAACGCCAGCTCCACCTGCTCACTCAGCTGGAATCGACGGCTGGTACTGGTGAGGCTTGCAGTCCATTTGTCATAACTGAACTTCTCAGGATCCTTGCGCAAGTCCACGAAACCGGTCAACCCATTGTCATCAAGTCGAGCGCTAAATCCGCCGCTTGTTACATGCGTTATTGTGGCGCTAAAAACGGTGTCTTTGTCCTGAGATAGTCTTTTGAGATAGTTGCTGGCCAGCCAGCGCTCCGCTTCCAGCGAGGCCGCTCGACTGGCGTTTAATCGGTGTTTCAAATCAGCGAGCATATGAGCATCGACGTTGTTTGCCTCTGCGCCATTGAGTACTGCCTTGATTTGCAAGTGCACCAAAAAATCTACGTACTTGCGTAGCGGTGACGTGCAATTGGAATAGTAGTCTAGTGCCATGCCCATATGCGGCTTTGGTTCGCAAGACAGTTCGGCCCGAGTTAGCAGGCGGTTGATCATGTTGCGCAACGGCAGTATCTGCTTTGATGCCGTTAAACCTCGCATGATATCGCGATAGCCCTCCACGGTAGTCGTGTCGAAGCCGGTCAGCTCAGGTGCGTGCATGGTAAGGAATTTCTGTACCTCATCAAGGCGGTCAGCACGAAAACCCATGTGGGACACAAACGGGCCGCTGGCATTGTGCGCTGCAAGAAATCGCGCGGCACAACGATTGGTGGCCACCATGCATTCCTCTACCAATCTTTGTGAAAGCAATTTCTCTGAGGGCTCGATAGTCTCTATCTGTTTTTGGTCGTTGAGAATCCAGCGAAACTCCTGGCGATCTTCCATAACGAGATTGTCGCATTCGCGCTGTGCGCGCAGCGCTCGGTAGACCTGGTAGAGTGTTTCAAGCGGAGACGCATGGCTCATCAGTTCGTCGTATTGGCCATTCAGATAGCGATCAACAGCGTAATAGGAAAGCTTTGCTCGCGAGCGAATTATAGCCTCTACAAACTCAAAATCACCGACCGCACCACTGTCGCTAATCGCTATTTTACAGACCAGCGCAGCGCGATCCACACCCTCTGACAGGGCGCAGACACCTTGCGACAGCTCCTCTGGCAGCATGGGTAGGACATCGCCATGAAAATAGGCAGACGTGCCTCTCGATGCCACATCCCGGTGCAGGTTTGAGTTCGGCTCAATGAAAGCTGTGGGGTCTGCGATAGCGACGAACAAGTTCCAGCCGTCCGTGCTGATCTCGGCATACAGAGCGTCATCGATGTCCAGTGTTCTGGCAGAATCGATAGACACGAACTCAAGGTCGGTGAGATCGCGGCGCTTCTGTGATTCCAGCGGGATGCCCCTGGCCAGGCTCTGCTTGAGTTCCTCTTTGGTGTCGGTGTTCCATTGTGTGGCAAGTTGGTGTTTTGCCATGCAGTACAGGTTCTCAATGCCGGGAGTGCTTTCTGTTCCGATCACCGACAGCACTTTGGCCTGGGGTTTGCCGTCACGGATCGGGTGGCGCAGGATGGCGCAACGCAAAAAGTCGCCTTCCTTTGCGCCATTTCGCGCTTGTGGTGGAATGAACAGCCAGCGATTCAATTGCGGCAAGTCGGGCTCCACGAAAACGGCATTGCCCTTGCGCACACAGCGCCCGGTGAATACCGCCAGAGGGCTACTCACCAGCTTTTCGATGTCTGCGATGGTTTTGTTGTCTTTGGTGGGGCGGATGCAGACCCTGACACGGTCTTCGGGGAAGGCTTTGAGCATTTCCTGAGGTGGAATGAATATTTCGCGTCCGTCGTCAAGTACCGCAAAACCGTAACGGGATTGCGTGCCTTTGACCACCGCTTCGGCGTGTTCCTTTTTGGCCTCCATTTGCGACTTCAGGCCTTGAAGCTGCGAGAGGGTGTCCTGACTGAGCATTAGTGATACAACTTTATTCTAAAATATAAGAATCGCATCCTAGCCGAAATCACTTCTGCTGTCAGTGAGTTATCGAGGAAAGCGACTTTGCTTGCTCCTTTTCTCAGTGCAGTATTGACAGCCCGATGCGCGAGGTTTAATAATCGAGGTTAAGCGGTTGCAATCCGTCGGGACGTGCCATTGATGAGTTTATGGACGCCAAGCAATCTGGTGATCGCCGATTGTCCTGTGTCGCACAGATCACACTGCGACATCGCCAGCAAGTTTCGGCAGCTGGGGGTGTCTACACCTGCCGAAGCTGTACTTAAACTCTTTCCTGTAGCTTGTCCTTCACCGTCATCTCTCTTTACATTTATATCCGACCGGACTTTTCGGGCGAACTACTGCGTGCTCTTTAACTCTTTCATTATCAAAACGTTATGAGGATTTCTCTATGGACTCAGGTCCTGCGCTGCGTGTGGAAAAAACCAATCCCCTGAAGCCGGTTATCAGGAAAACGTATGTACTGGATACAAATGTCCTGCTGCACGACCCGATGGCAGTGACTGCTTTTAAGCAACATCATCTTGTCATCCCCATGACCGTGTTGGAAGAACTGGATCATATCAAGGACCGGCACGACAAAACCGTGAGCCGTGAGGCGCGCATCGCCATCAACATGATCGACAAGGTGGTGGAGGCGGCCTCGCCACAGGAAATACAGGCGGGAGTGCCTATACCGGGGACTGCGCTGGAGGGCTATGCGCCGGGAACGCTGGCCATCTTCCCGGATCAGCGCCTTAGCGCCAATACGGAGGTGCCCTATCTGGATGGCACTCCCGATCAAGCCAACGACAACCGAATAATCAATGTAGCGCTGCGTTTGCAGGCGGAAAACCCGAACGACTTTATCTGTCTGGTGACGAAAGATATTAACATGCGTATCAAGGCAAAGGGCTCTGGCCTGATGCACGTTGAAGACTACCGTCGTGACCGCGTGCTTGATGATATCGATCTACTGGCGAGCGGCTACAGGGCAATCAGCGGCGATTTCTGGTCCACCATCAGCGAGGTCGATACGTTGCGCGAAGGCGATTGCACGTTGCACCGCATCCCGCGTAAGTCCTTGCCTGATGTCTATCCGAATATGTTTCTCTATGACGAACAGGAGTTCATGGCGTTCGTGAAGCGAGTCGATCGGGATTTTGTCTATCTGCGCTGCGACAGTCGCGATAACCTGATGCACAAGCGCTTTTGGGGCTTGGCACCGCGCAATCTTGAGCAGGCCATGGCGATGTCTCTGCTGGACGACGACGGCGTGGATATGACGGTAATGACCGGTCCCGCGGGTTCTGGCAAAACCCTGTTGGCGCTAGCCTATGGTTTACATGCGATTTTGGAGCAACGCAGGTTCAGCAAGTTAATTGTGGCGCGCTCCACGACCCCTATTGCCGAGGATATCGGTTTTCTGCCCGGGACAGAGGAGGAGAAAATGGCGCCGTGGTTGGCCGCGTTCGACGACAACCTGGAGATCCTGCACGGTGCAGATGAGTCGTGCAACGGCAGTATCAACTATGTGAAAGAGCGCGCCAATATCCAGTTCAAGTCGCTCAATTTCATGCGCGGACGCTCCTTCAATAATGCCTATATCATCATTGATGAAGCCCAGGGCCTGACGCAGTTTCAACTCAAGTCGATAATCAGCCGAGTGGGCGCCGATTCAAAAATTGTGGTGCTGGGCAATCTCGCGCAGATCGACAACAAGTATATTTCACCGCTTACCTCGGGGCTGACATACCTGGTGGAGAAGAGTAAAAATTACCCGCATGCGGGCATTATGCATGTCAAAGGGATAGTGCGTTCCCGTCTTGCTGCGTTCGCAGAGGAGAACCTGTAACAGTTTTACAAACGGCCCTGGTCACTGGTCGTGATCACGATCTCATACTCTCGGCATTATGTGTTGGCTGCGCATCGAGTTGTCGGGTCCGTACATTGTGCAAAAGTGAATGCCGGTTACAATGCGCAGCGTTTTATATTTCATTTCGTCTGCACATTGCAAAGGTATTATGAACACACTATTTATTCTGTTTCAAAACATTGTGCCGCAACACCTGTTGTCTCGCTGCACGGGATTTCTGGCTGCACTGCGTCATCCTCAGTGGTTAAAAAACAGGCTCATTAGGCGGTTCATCAGTCACTTTGGCGTTGATATGTCGGAGGCGGCCGAGTCTGATTATACGCGCTATGCCTGTTTCAACGATTTCTTTACTCGTGCGCTACGCGAGGGTGCGCGCCCGCTTGCTGCTGCCGATATCCTCTGCCCTGCCGACGGGGCGATCAGCCAATTGGGTGAGATCGCCAATGGGCTGCTGTTTCAGGCCAAGGGGCGTTATTTTTCAGCGGAAGATTTGCTGGGCGGTGATGTCGCGCGAGGGGCGCAGTTTGCAGGCGGCCAGTTCGCCACCATCTACCTGGCGCCCAAGGATTATCATCGCTTACATATGCCGGTGGCGGGGCGCTTGACCGGAACATGCTATATCCCGGGTCAGTTGTTCTCGGTCAACGGCGTGACAGCAGAGAATGTTGATCGGCTGTTCGCCCGCAACGAGCGCCTTGTCTGCTATTTCGATACTGAGTTTGGTCCCATGGCGATGGTACTGGTAGGCGCGATGATTGTGGCCGGTATCGAAACGGTTTGGTCGGGCCCTGTGGCGCCGCCGCCGAAGCGGCCTGTGACTGTGGATTACCTGACTCTTCCTGAGTCTGTGGAGCTTGCCAAGGGCGATGAGATGGGGCGCTTTATGCTGGGTTCTACGGTGATTTTGTTGTTTCCCAAGGATGTTGTGTCGTTTGATGAGCGGTTTGGTGCTGGGACTTTGACTCGGATGGGTGAGGCGTTGGGCTCGTTTGCATAGTTCCGGACACTGACCTATGTCTCATCCAAGCTCACAATAATACGTCTGTAACTATCCAGCCGCCGCGCGCTGATCGCTCCCGCTTCAACCCCCTGAAGAATAGCGCAGCCCGGCTCATGCTCATGCTGGCAATCGCGGAACTTGCATGTCCCCAGTAATGGACGAAATTCGCGGAAACCCTGCGCTACCTGATCCCTGTTCATATGCCACAAACCAAATTCCCGAATACCGGGCGAATCGATCAGCGTGCCGCCGCAGGTCAGGTGCAGTAGCAGGGCTGTTGTAGTGGTATGAGTGCCTTTCTGCGTGCTCTCTGACAGCGCTCCGACGCGGATATCCGCATCGGGTAGCAGCACATTCACCAGCGACGACTTGCCCACGCCGGACTGCCCGACCAAGACACTGGTGCGCTCTTGCAGTGCGCTGTGCAGCTCTGCCAGGCCACTGTCCTTGATCGATGTGCGTATTATACGATAACCGAGAGTCGGGTAGATCGCCAGTAGTGCCTCTATGGATTCTTGTAGCGCAGGCTCATTTTCCAGTAAATCTGTCTTGTTGAGGAGGATGACCGGTTCAATACCGACGACTTCAGCGGCCACAAGATAGCGGTCGACGAGGTTGGCGTGGGGTTCCGGGAAGGGTGCAATGACCAGCATAATCTGGTCGATGTTGGCGGCTACCGGTTTCAGTTTGCCATAGGGGTCGGGTCGCGACAATACACTGTGACGCTCGCGCTGCGCGACCACTACGCCCATAGGATCGCCTTCACACCAGACTACTCTGTCACCAGTAACCAGCCCCTCAAGGTTAGCGCGCAAATGACAGCGCTGACTGCAGCCCGGTTCGGATTCGACGGCGACCTGCGTGCCGTAGTGGGCGATAACCAGCCCATCCTGTTCAGGGCCCAGTTCGCCGCCGCTTAACGCATCCTGCGCGCCCGTATCACGGCGTGCGGCGCGTTTGGCGCGCTCCCCCTGAATTTTCTCGATGCGCCAAGCCTGCTGGCGACTGAGTTTGCGTTTACTCATGCGAGCATTATTGGGATACGTGCTTGGTCTGTCGAGGCAATTTGTTACACTGCGGCTTCTTTATTCAAGACAGGTATACACCGGATGCAAAACGCCAGCAACCTCATTTGGGTCGATATGGAAATGACAGGCCTGGATCCGGACAGAGATGCAGTCATTGAAATCGCCACGATTGTGACGGATACAAATCTGAACACGCTGGCCGAAGGGCCGGTGATCGCGGTACACCAGAGTGATGCGAAGTTACATGCAATGGATGAGTGGAACACCACCCACCACACCCGCTCTGGTTTGGTCAGCAGGGTGAAGGCCAGCGACTACGACGAGCAGAGGGTCGCGCAGGAGACTATCGCCTTTGTGGAACAGTGGGTGCCGCGCGGAGCGTCTCCTATGTGTGGTAACACTATTTGCCAAGACCGACGGTTTATGGCGCGGCACCTGCCGGCGTTGGAGACCTACTTTCACTATCGCAATCTGGATGTGAGCACCCTGAAGATTCTGATGCAGCGCTGGCGACCAGAGCTTGAAGCCGGATTTAACAAGACTGGCACCCATCTGGCGTTGGACGATATCCGCGAGTCTATCAACGAAATGCGCTACTACCGCGAGCACTTTCTCAAGCTGTCATAACACCGTGCTGTTGCAGTGCCCAGTCGACGTGTTCCTGCACGAGCGGCGAAGGGTGACTGCGGCGGCTCTGGAGTGCGTTGACGATGGCCTCCGAGCGGGGCGCATTGCCCAGCGCCACTGCCAAATTGCGCAGCCAGCGCTCATGGCCGATGCGGCGGATCGCAGAACCCTCCGTTTTCTCCAGGAAGGTTGCTTCCTCCCAAGTGAACAGCGTCACCAGATCCGCGTCGGCCAAGCCGTGCCGAGGCTTGAAGTCGGCCTCGTCTGTGGCCTGCGCGAACTTATTCCACGGGCAACAGAGCTGGCAGTCGTCACACCCGAAAATGCGATTGCCCATCAACGGCCTGAGTTCGGGGTCGATGCTGCCATGGTGCTCGATGGTGAGGTATGAGATGCACTTGCGGGCGTCGAGTTGGAACGGGCCGGTAAACGCATTGGTCGGGCAAATGTCCAGGCAGGCCGTGCAGGTGCCGCAGTGTTTGCTGCTGTGGGGTACGTCTACCGGGAGCGGTAAGTTGGTAAATATCTCGCCGAGGAAAAACCAGGAGCCGGCATCGGCGTTGATTAACATGGTATTTTTGGCGATCCACCCCAGTCCTGCCTTTTCGGCAGCGGCGCGTTCCAGCACAGGGGCGCTGTCGACGAAGGCGCGATACTGTCCGCTGCCCACCTCGTCCTCAATACGGCGGGCCAATTGTGCCAGGCGCTTGCGAATCAATTTGTGGTAGTCGCGGCCAAGGGTGTAGCGAGAAATATAGGCCTTCTCCGGCGCTGCCAGAATTTTCAGCGGTTGCGTGTCTGGTTCCAGATAGTCCATGCGCAGCGAAAGAACCCGCAGCGTGCCCGGCACCAGTTCATCCGGTCGGGCTCGCTTGCTGCCATGGCGCGCCATATACGCCATACTGCCGTGATAATGCTGCGCCAGCCATTTTTGCAGATAGACTTCGTGCTCACTGAAGTCGACGTCAGTGACGCCCACTTGTTGAAACCCCAGCTCTGCGGCCCACTCGCGGATCCTTTGCAGCAGCGCTTCGGTGTTTTGTGGTGTGAGTTGTTGCGACAATTTGGAACGACCGCTGGATGACTTGTGGTTATAATTCTGACAGAACTAGATAGTTTATGTGCTTATTTCCGCTGCCAGAGACTGTGAGTCGAAAAAATGCACAGGGAAAAAGGGGCACTTACTTTAGTTTCAGGATCGTCTGAGCCGATGGATGGGCGGGGCGGCCATCCGTGAAGCGAGCCTGCAAGGGCGTATTTACGGCCTATCCCGAAAAGCTCTACTCGGTTTGGCGCCGGGTTAGCAGTGAAAGTAAGTGCCACTTTTGGCTTAAGCTTAAGCAAGCACCATTCGACACAGAGAATTAAAACAGCAACAGACAGAGTGATAAAAATGTTTAGCACCGAAACGCTGTACACCGCAGAACAAACCCGCGCTCTCGATCACTGCGCCATATACGAGCACCATATTCCAGGTATTACCTTGATGTCGCGCGCCGCCGAGTATGCGTTTCAGTGTCTGCTGAGCGCCTGGCCCGACACTAAGCGTCTGCAGGTTCTGTGCGGCATTGGCAATAACGGCGGCGACGGTTTCTTGATTGCCGATCTGGCCCATAAACGCGGTATCGACGCCATCGTCTACCAATTGGGCGATCCACAAAAGATTGCTGGTGATGCCAAGCTGGCGCGGCAGCAGGCGCTTGGCAATGGGGTCAATATTGTGCCGTTTGAGGGCTCGCAGTTAGCGCCTGAAGGAGTGATTGTCGATGCCATGCTGGGCACTGGACTGACAGGTGATGTGCGCGATGAGTATGTTCAGGCCATTAACGCCATCAATGACTGCCCCGCGGCGGTGCTGGCTGTCGATATTCCGTCGGGGCTATGCGCCGACACCGGTCGGGTACTCGGCTGTGCCGTGCACGCTGATCTCACTGTGACATTTATCGGTTTGAAGCGCGGTTTATTCACGCATAGCGCGCCGGACTATGTAGGCACGGTGCACTTTTCAGATTTGGCGGTGCCCGCTGAAGTCTACGCAGCTCTTCCGGTAGATTGCACCCGCCTGGACCTGGAGCTGCTGCTGGAGCGCTTGCCTGCGCGACCGGCCACAGCACACAAAGGGTTTTACGGAACCGTGCTGGTGGTGGGCGGCGATTACGGCATGGCCGGCGCAGTTGCACTGGCCGCGGAAGCAGCCCTGCGCTGCGGTGCTGGCCTGGTGCAAGTCGCGACGCGTCCGGAACATGTCGCCGCACTCGTGGCGCGGACGCCTGAAGTGATGCCGCGCGGTGTTATTTCGGCCGAGGACTTTGCGCCCATGCTGGAGGCTGCGGATGTATTGGTAGTGGGCCCTGGTTTGGGGCAGTCCCCCTGGGCCACAGACCTGTTGCGGCGCGCCATAGCCAGCGGCAAGCCGCTAGTACTGGATGCCGATGGCCTGAATTTGCTGGCCAGTGGTGCACTGGGTGTGACCGGCCCTGCTGAGAACCGTGTGTTGACCCCTCACCCTGGCGAGGCTGCGCGGCTATTGTCATGCGAGACTGACGCTGTGCAGGCGGACAGGTTTGCGGCTGTCAGCGCCTTGCAGGCACGCTATGGAGGCGTGGCAGTCCTCAAGGGGAATGGCAGTCTGATCGCGGACGAACACAGTGTACTGCTCAGTGATTACGGCAACCCGGGTATGGCCAGTGGCGGTATGGGCGATGTGCTGAGCGGCGTGATTGGCGCGCTGCTGGCCCAGGGCCTGGCGCCGCTGGAGGCGGCAGCACTTGGCGTTTGCCTGCACGGCGCGGCTGGCGATATCGCGGCTGAAGAAGGGCAGCGCGGTCTGGTAGCGTCGGACCTCATTCCGCGCCTGCGTGCATTGCTCCAATGACGATTGATCAGCAGTCGATGGCGGCATCCGATGAGGCCGCGATGGTCAGTCTGGGAGCGCGGCTGGGCACTGCATTCGAGCCGGGCATGGTGGTGTTTTTGAAGGGCGACCTCGGCATGGGGAAAACCACGTTCAGCCGGGGGTTCATACAATCGCTGGGCCATGTTGGGGCGGTTAAGAGCCCCACTTACACGCTGGTCGAACCGTATCGCTTGCGCGAGCTGGACGTCTACCATTTCGATTTGTATCGCCTGAGCGACCCGGAGGAGTTGGAGTTCATGGGTATACGTGATTATTTTGGTGATTTGTCGGTTTGTCTGGTGGAATGGCCTGAGCGAGGCTCGGGCGCTTTGCCCTCGGCTGATTTAGTGATTACCATAGCGCGGCAAGGTCAGGGGCGCTGCTTAGTGTTTCGCGCTGCGACCGCGCAGGGCAGGCGGATTCTGGCGCGCATGAGCGTCGAATCCGGGGCAGAGACTCAACCCTGAAGTAAAAAGCAAAGCAAACGTGCGGGAGTGTTATGGGCAGGGCGTGGGTAATCTTAATAGTCCTGGGGTTATTGGGTAGCTCTTCCGCGTGGGCGGCTGAGGTGCATGACGTGCGTCTGTGGCGAGCACCCGACCATACGCGTATCGTTTTTGATCTTTCCGGCCCTGCGCAACACTCGCTTATCGTGTTGTCTGGTCCCAGTCGCATCGTGCTTGATCTCCAGGGCACTAATCTACGAGCAGACCTGAGCAAGCTGAAGCTGGACAATACCCCGGTGAAATCAGTGCGCTCGGGTGTGCGCGAGGGGAATAACCTGCGCGTAGTGCTGGAAATATCCGACGATGTCGATCCGCGTAGCTTTACTCTGAAGGCGAATGAACAGGCAGGTGATCGTCTGGTGCTCGATCTTTATGATCAGGTAACCAAGACTGCCGTGGTCAAAAAATCTGTTCAACACTCCGCCAAACGTGATGTTATCATCGCCATCGACGCCGGTCACGGCGGCGAAGATCCCGGCGCCATTGGTCCGAATCGCGCGCGGGAAAAGGACGTCGTCATGGCCATTGCGAAGGAGTTGGCGGCGCTGTTCAAAGCCGACAGTGGCTTTCGGCCGACGATGATCCGCACCGGTGACTACTATATCAGCCTCAAGGGGCGCAGGGATTTGGCCCGTCAGCATCAGGCGGACCTGTTTGTTTCCATTCATGCCGACGCCTTTAAGCGCAAGGAGGCGCACGGTGCTTCGGTTTATGCTCTTTCAACCGGGGGTGCTACCAGCACGGCCGCTGATTATTTGGCAGAGCGTGAGAATGCGGCAGATCTGGTGGGTGGCGTAAGCCTTGCGGATAAAGACGATGTGCTAGCGGGCGTGTTGGCGGATCTTTCCATGACATCGACATTGGATACCAGCCTGAAATTGGGGGATAAGGTGCTGCGCAATATGGATAGCATCGCCAAACTGCATAAACGCCAGGTAGAGCAGGCGGGTTTCGCCGTATTAAAGTCGCCCGATATACCTTCTATTTTAATCGAGACCGGTTTTATCTCCAATCCGCAGGAGTCCAATATGCTGGTGACACGCAGCTACCAGCAGAAGATGGCCATGGCCATCCACAGCGGTATCAGGCAGTGGTTCATGGAGCATCCACCATCGGGAACAATGCTGGCGTGGCAGAAGCAGCAGAGTGGTCATGAGTACATCATCGCGCGAGGTGATACACTCTCGGACATTGCCGATCGCTTTCGTATTCCACTGGCCGAACTCAAGAGCTACAACAGCATCAACAACAGTTCGAAGATTCTGGTGGGACAGAAGCTGAATATCCCCAAGAGCTGATAAACCGCCGCAATGCCCAAAATTCTTTTGCTCAGTTCCAGGCTGGCCAACCAGATTGCCGCTGGTGAAGTGGTCGAGCGTCCCGCATCTGTCGCCAAGGAAGTCTTGGAGAATAGCCTTGATGCGGGTGCTACCCGCATCGATATTGATGTGGAGGGCGGAGGCGCCAAACTGATCCGGATTCGGGACAACGGCAATGGCATTCCCGCTGAAGATATGCCTTTGGCACTGGCCCGTCACGCCACCAGCAAAATCACCTCACTGGAAGATCTGGAATGCGTTGGTAGCCTCGGGTTTCGCGGTGAGGCGCTGGCCAGTATCGGTTCGGTGTCGCGCCTGACACTGACCAGTAATGACAGTGAGCAGGGCAGTGAGGGCAGCAGCGCTGCCTGTGAAGGGCGCGAAATGGAGGTGCAACTCAAACCCGCACCGCATCCTCGTGGCACAACGGTGGAAGTGCGTGACCTGTTTTTCAATACGCCCGCCCGGCGCAAGTTCCTGCGTACCGAAAAGACTGAGTTTAACCATCTCGAAGAAGTGGTGAAGCGTCTGGCGTTGTCGCGCTTCGACGTGGCATTTACGTTGCGCCACAACGGCAAAGTGGTGCACAACTTAAAAGCAGCCGCTGCTCAGGCCGAGACTCAGCGCCGCGTGGCGGCAGTCTGTGGCCCGGCCTTTATGGAGCAGGCTATCGCGATCGAGTCAGAGGCGACGCCTTACCGTTTGTCCGGTTGGGTGGGGCTGCCGACGTTTTCTCGCAGTCAGGCGGACTTGCAGTATTTCTTCGTTAATGGCCGCGTCATTCGGGATCGGCTGGTCGCTCATGCCGTCAAGCAAGCCTATCGCGATGTGTTGTATCACGGCCGCCACCCTGCCTTTGTACTGTATCTGGAGCTTGATCCGGCGCAGGTCGATGTGAATGTCCATCCGACCAAGCATGAGGTGCGGTTTCGCGATGGTCGTGCGGTGCACAATTTCATTTTTTCCAGTTTGCATCGCGCGCTGGCCGATGTGCGGCCCGGGCAGGAGTCTGAGCGCGACCCGTTAGCGGCGTCTTTGCTGCCAACCGACGATGGCATGGTGATAGACACGGTCACTGGTGAGATCCGCAGTCAAAGCGCCCTGGCCTGGGGAGCGCCGGGAACCCGTCGGCAGACTGTTCCCGGTCGAAGTTTCGGCGGGTCTGTGTCTGGCGTTGCTGCGTCGGGCGCCGGCCAGGTAGCCGAGCAGTTGCGCAGTTATGCGCGCTTGCACGGTATGCCTGCAGTGGAGTCTCCCGAAGAGGTTCCGCCACTGGGTTATGCGCTGGCCCAGTTGAAGGGGATTTATATTCTGTCTGAGAATGCTCATGGCATGGTGCTGGTGGATATGCATGCAGCCCATGAGCGCATTACCTATGAGCGCCTCAAGGCTGCGCGTGACGAGACCGGCATTCGCAGCCAGCCATTACTGGTGCCGCAATCGGTAGCGGTCAGCCAGCGCGAGGTGCAGATTGCTGTCGAGCATAGGGAATTGTTCGAGCGTCTGGGGCTTGCAGTAGAAGAGGGTGGTGATGAGAGTCTGGTTATCCGCCAGATTCCGGTGGTGCTGCGCGATTCCAATGTAGAGCAATTGTTGCGTGATGTGCTTGCCGACCTGATCGAGTTCGGTAACTCAGAGCGTATTGAGGCGCACATGGATGAAATCCTGTCGACCATGGCCTGTCACGGCTCCGTGCGTGCCAATCGTCGGCTCACCATTCCAGAGATGAATGCTCTCCTGCGGGACATGGAAGAAACCGAGCGTTCTGGCCAGTGTAACCATGGTCGGCCTACCTGGATTCAAGTGGGACTGGACGAACTGGACAAGCTGTTTCTGCGCGGCCGCTGATTTAGCGATGAGCGCCGAGAAGCCACTGTTAGTCTGTCTGATGGGTCCTACTGCCTCGGGCAAGACCGATCTGGCCATAGCGATGGCACAGCGACTCGATTGTGAGTTGGTCAGCGTCGATTCCGCATTGGTGTATCGCGGCCTGGATATCGGCAGCGCCAAACCCGACTACCCCCATCATCTCGTTGATATTCGAGATCCTGCCGAAGTTTATTCTGCGGCCGATTTTGTGGCGGATGCCAATCATGTGGTGATGCAGATCCTTGAGCGCGGCAAAACACCGCTGTTGGTCGGCGGCACTATGCTGTACTTCAAGGCGTTTTTGCAGGGCTTGTCCGAGATGCCCGCGGCCGACCCCGACATTCGTGCTGAGATTGCCGCTAAAGCGCAGATGCACGGATGGCCTTATATTCATCAGGAACTGGCGCGGGTTGACCCGCAAGCCGCCGCGCGCATCCATCCGCATCATTCGCAGCGACTCAGTCGTGCGCTGGAGGTTTATCTGGCGAGCGGCGTATCGATGACCCAGTGGCACGGTAAAGAGGGCGAGTCGGCGTTTGATCGATATCGTGTGGTGCAACTGGCGATTTGCCCACTGGAGCGAGCGGTGCTGCACGAGCGTATAGCGCTGCGGTTTGAGCGGATGTTAGCCGCCGGCTTATTGCAGGAGGTGAGTCTGCTGCAACAGCGTTCGGACCTGCATGCTGCACTGCCCGCAGCCCGCGCTGTCGGGTATCGGCAGTTGTGGCAATATCTTGACGGGCAGTGCAGTCTGGAAGAGGCTGCTCAGAATGCTGTGGCTGCGACGCGTCAGCTGGCCAAACGGCAGCTGACCTGGTTGCGAAAGTGGCCGGACCTCAATTGGATTTATACCGACGAGTCGGGAAAGCTGGCACGAAACGTGGCCGTGGATACCTGTGCGCAAAGAGCAGTGAAAGAACCTGTGGCAATGGCCTTGAACTATTTGCAACGGTCCCCACTATAAGTCTGGTGCAAATGCATTATAATGCACCGCGGCCGAACTAGAGGCCTTGTATCTACCTTCCTTGGACGTCGGCAAGCACTCTATTGCGCTGATCGGTAAGAGGCAGGTCCACATTATTTTTTTGGCTCGATTTGAGCTGCTATAGGAGAGCGTTATGTCAAAGGGGCATACACTACAAGACCCTTATCTGAATATTCTGCGTAAGGAACGAGTACCTGTTTCTATTTATTTGGTTAATGGGATAAAGCTGCAGGGCCAGATCGAATCATTCGATCAATTTGTCGTGTTGCTGAAGAATACTGTCAGCCAGATGGTCTATAAGCATGCGATTTCCACCGTTGTTCCTTCACGAGTGGTGCGTGTTCCCTTGCAAAGCCCACAGGACGATGACGAAGACGTCAGTTAAGTGTGCTGCAGGCGGTTGCTTGCAGGGTGCTCGTCCCCGTTTAGTCTTGCCTTGAAGAGGTAATGTTGTTTTTTGATCGTCCCGATTCGGGTGAGAGTGCTGTGCTCGTCCACCTGAACATTGCCAGCGAACTGGAGCGCGAGGACCCTCGGGAGTTCGAGGAACTCGTGTTGAGTGCCGGCGGTGATCCGGTGGCCTTCGTGATGGGTTCCCGTGTCGCACCTCATCCGCGCACTTTTGTGGGTAGCGGTAAGCTGACAGAGATTGGCGAGCAAGTGCGCGAAACTGGCGCAGAGATCGTGATGTTTAATCATGCGCTCAGCCCCAGCCAGGAGCGCAATCTGGAGAAAGAGTTGCAGTGTCGAGTGTTGGACCGCACCGGGTTGATACTGGATATCTTCGCGCAGAGGGCTCGAACACACGAAGGGAAATTGCAGGTCGAATTGGCCCAGTTACAGCATATGTCGACGCGCTTGGTGCGCGGTTGGACGCACCTGGAGCGGCAAAAGGGGGGTATCGGACTGCGCGGGCCAGGTGAAACCCAGTTGGAGACCGATCGGCGCTTGCTCCGTGTGCGCATCAAGTCAATTACTGCGCGGTTGAAAAAAGTCCGCAAACAGCGCGAGCAGGGCCGGCGTTCGCGGATCAGAGCTGAGATACCCACCGTCGCTATCGTCGGGTACACCAATGCGGGTAAGTCGACACTTTTCAATCGCATCACAGACTCCACTGTTTACGTGGCGGATCAGTTGTTCGCGACGCTGGACCCAACACTGCGCAGGGTGGAGTTGGATAACGTCGGTCCTGTTGTGCTTGCTGATACTGTCGGTTTTATTGCCCATTTGCCACACAAGCTGGTGGATGCATTTAAGGCGACACTGGAGGAAACCCTCAATGCAGAACTGCTGCTGCATGTGGTCGATGCTGCTACTGAGGAGCGCGACAGGAATATGGATGAGGTGCAGCAAGTATTAGTTGAGATTGGCGCTGAAGATATCCCGCAGCTGCAAGTCTTTAACAAGCTGGATTTATTGGAGCAGGCACCGCGGTTGGAGCGCAATGCTGATGGAGTGCCTGAGCGCGTTTGGTTAAGTGCTGCCAGTGGTGCTGGCAGCGAGTTGTTGTTGCAGGCAATAGCGGAATTGGTTGGTCATGACATGGTAACTGAGGATTTGTACCTGGATCCTAGGGAAGGGAGTTTGCGTGCGGCGCTATACAGCATGGGCGCGGTTGAAACGGAGGATTATGGGGATGACGGTGTGGCGCACTTGAGTGTGCGTCTGCCGCGAGCAGACTGGAACCGATTGATGAAAAAGGCCCCGGAGCCGCATTATTAGTGGCAGCTGTGATGGATATCATTACGCACCCGGGTTAAAAAATTTGATAGACTGTTTTTCGTTAAAAAACTAGGAGTTGGATATGGCCTGGAATGAACCGGGTGGCGGCAACAATAAGCCAAAAGACCCATGGGGTGGTGGTGATCAAGGACCGCCCGATCTGGATGAAGCACTTAAAAAGCTGCAGGCCAAGTTGGGTGGACTCTTCGGCGGAGGTAAATCCTCAGGCGGAAGTGGCGGCTCGTCGGGTTTTTCTGCAGCGGCGGTGGGCTTGATCGCCCTCGTTGCGGTGGTCATATGGGCCGCGATGGGCTTTTATCAGGTCGATCAGCAGGAACGCGGTGTAGTCCTGCGTTTCGGTGAGTACCACGATACCGTGCAGCCTGGTTTGCACTGGAACCCGCCTCTGATTGATGATGTGACGTTGTTGAATGTTACCAGGGTGCGAGCGGTCAGCTTCCGCGAAAGTATGCTGACGCAAGATGAAAACATCGTGGAAGTTAAACTCTCGGTGCAATATGTTATCGACGATCCCTTGAATTTTGCCCTCAAGGTGCGTGATCCCGAGCGCTCGTTGCAGCATGCAGCGCAGAGTGCGCTGCGCCATGTGGCGGGTGGGGCTAGCATGGATATGGTGCTAACAGAGGGCCGTGCGCAGATTGCGATAGACGTGCAGCAGCGTCTGCAGGAGTACCTCAACCTGTATGAAACCGGCATATTGATAAGCAAGGTGACCATAGATGAGTCTAAACCGCCAACGCAAGTGCAGGCCGCTTTTGACGACGTTATCAAGGCCCGGGAAGATGAGGAAAGGCTGAAGAATGAAGCGCAGGCCTACGCCAAAGGGATTGTTCCCGAGGCTCGCGGCGGTGCTCAGCGCCAGATTGAAGAGGCCAACGCCTACAGGGAGCAGGTCATAGCCAATGCTCAAGGTGAGGCTGAGCGCTTCAGTCGTTTGCTGGAGGAGTATCGCAAGGCGCCTGAGGTGACGCGTGAACGGTTGTATCTGGATGCGGTGCAAACCGTATTTAGCCAAACCAACAAGGTGTTGGTTGACGTGGAGGGCGGCAATAATATGATGTACCTGCCGCTGGATAAACTTGCCGAACGGAGCCAGCGCGCCAGTTCTGGCAATGTGCGGGGCATGGACAGCGACAGTGCCGGTTTTCGTGAATTGACCAATGCGGTAACCGAGCAGTTGCGCAAAGATGCCGCTGCTTCTGACGACCGCCGGGGAGGGCGATAAATATGTCTGGACGTAATGTAACGCTTATTTTTCTCGCTCTCGCGGCGGTTTTATTGCTCAGTAACTCGCTCTACATTATTAAAGAGACGGAGCGCGGAGTAATGCTGCAGTTCGGCGAGGTGGTTAATCCCGATATTCAGCCTGGACTTCATCTCAAGATCCCCTTCGTCAATAATGTGCGCAAGTTTGATGGACGGGTGCTGACGGTGGATTCGACCCCCGAACGCTATTTTACGCAGGAGAAAAAGGCGCTGATCGTGGATTCCTATGCCAAGTTCAAGGTGTCGGATACCGAGAAGTTTTATACGGCGACTAATGGTGATGAATCCCGCGCCATGGTCTTGCTGTCACAGCGTATCAATGACGGTTTGCGTAATCAGGTGGCCGTGCGCACCATTCAGGAAACGGTATCCGGTGAGCGTGACGAGTTGATGCAGGCGCTGACGGATGAGCTCACGCTGGTCGCTCAGGACAAGCTCGGCGTCGAAGTGGTTGATGTGCGCGTCAAGAAAATCGATTTGCCGCCTGATGTATCCGAGTCCGTGTATCTGCGGATGAACGCCGAGCGTGAGAAGGAAGCGCGAGAGCACCGCTCCCAGGGGCAGGAACTTGCTGAGGGTATACGTGCGGCGGCGGATCGTGAGGTCACGGTGTTAAAAGCTAACGCCTACCGTGATGCCGAGTTGATTCGTGGTGAGGGCGATGCGTCTGCGACCAGTATCTACGCAAACGCCTTTAACGATGATCCAGAGTTTTACTCTTTCACTCGCAGTCTGCGGGCCTATCAGGATTCCTTTCAGGGTAACGGTGATATTATACTGGTGCAACCCGACAGCGAGTTTTTTCGCTACCTGAAAGATCCCCGAGGCGGGCAGGAATAAGCGCAAGATAGCCTGAGCACGCCGATCGAACGCCGTACGCGAAGATTGGCGAGCTCAGGTGCTGCGGTTTCAGTACGGGAGAGCATGTGGACTTCTGGCAGACACTTCCGGTTGCGATTGCGCTGGTTTTAATCATCGAAGGTGTGCTGCCCTTTGCGAGCCCGAATCGCTGGCGAGACATACTAACAATGGCCGAGAAAATGGACGACCGGACGATACGAATTATCGGTCTGATCTGTATGCTGTTCGGTGTCGTTATTCTGTATTTAGTGCATTAGGGTCGGGAAAATCAGATGTCGACAGTAGATCACTGGCAGCTTCCCGATGGAATGGAGGAGATTCTCCCTGCGCAGGCAGAGTCTATCGAGTCCCTGCGCCGAGCGTTGCTGGATTTGTACCGTAGTTGGGGGTATCGCCTTGTCATACCGCCGATGGTTGAGTTCACCGAATCGCTGTTGGTTGGCCTGGGCGAGGATCTTGACCTGCTCACCTTCAAGTTGACAGACCAGTTGAGTGGCCGCAGTCTTGGAATTCGTGCGGACATCACCCCTCAGGTGGCCCGTATGGATGCCCACAGTCTGGCAGAGGATGGCGTGACGCGGCTGTGTTATGCCGGTTCCACCCTTCATACCCGTCCGAAATCCCTGCTGGCTTCGCGTTCGCCCATGCAATTGGGGGCGGAGTTGTACGGCGATGATAGCCTAGGTGCCGATGTAGAGATTGTGCGCCTGATGCTAGCGACTCTGGATGCCGCCGGACTTGCCGGAGTGACGCTCGATCTCGGTCATGTGGGTATCTACGAGGCGGTGTTGGCAAAAGCGGGTCTCAGTGGCGCCAAAGAAAAGACGGTTTTTGATGCTCTGCAACGTAAATCGGTGCCTGACCTGCGTCTCGCGCTGGCAGATGCGGAGTCGACTATCGCAGCGCTTATTATTGCACTCGTCGATTTGCATGGGGATGAAACCGTGCTCAGTGAAGCTCGGACGTTATTTGCCGAGGACGTGCCGGATGCGTTGGCGGGCGTTGATGCGCTGCAGCAAGTGGCGGGCGATATTCGCTGTCAGCTGCCGGACCTGGATGTTTATTTTGACCTGGCGGAACTGCGCGGCTATCACTACCACACAGGTCTGGTCTTTGCCGCCTATGTGGCGGGCAGCGGACAGGCTTTGGCCAATGGTGGTCGATACAATGATGTCGGAGCCGTTTATGGCAGGGCGAGGCCAGCGACAGGCTTTAATACTGACCTGAAGGCATTGGTGAGTTTACTGCCCAAGCCTGCGGTTATTGGCGGTGCGATCAGCATGCCAGATACGGATGATGCGGCACTTGACCAACAGGTGCGTAAGCTGAGGGCCACAGGTGAGATAGTGATTAACTGCTTGTCTGGAGATCCCGATCCCCGCTGCGACCGTGAATTCGTTGAACACAGTGGTCAGTGGTCTGTGCGTTCCCTGAATACCAACGAGCATGTGTAGCCGATCCAGGCGGCACATGGAAATCAGCCAGCTTTAATATAAGAGCCAATATAATGAGTAAGAATGTAGTCGTCCTTGGCACCCAGTGGGGTGACGAGGGGAAGGGTAAGGTTGTTGATCTGTTGACCGATCAGGTCGGCGTCGTGGTGCGCTTCCAGGGCGGCCATAATGCCGGGCATACCCTTGTCATCAATGGTGAGAAGACGGTGCTGCACCTGATTCCCTCCGGTATTTTGCGCGAAAATGTCGCGTGCTTGATCGGCAATGGGGTGGTGTTATCGCCGGCAGCTGCGTTGCAGGAGATTGCCGAGTTGGAGGCCAAAGGCGTACCGGTGCGCCAGCGCCTGAAGATATCGCCGGCCTGCCCCCTTATCCTGCCCTACCATGTGGCACTGGATCAGGCGCGTGAAACCCGCCGTGGAGCAGAGAAGATCGGTACTACTGGCCGCGGCATCGGCCCTGCTTATGAGGATAAAGTCGGTCGCAGGGGTCTGCGCCTGGGTGATCTGAGGGATGAGAAACGCTTCGCACGCAAGTTGCACGAGGTGATGGAGTACCACAACTTTTTCCTTGAAAAGTACTATAACGTGGAGCCTCTGGATGTGGCCAAAGTGCTGGCTGAGACACTTGAGATGGGCGCAGAATTACTTCCGATGATGGACGATGTCACCGCCATTTTGCATGAGTACCGTAAAGCGGGTACGAACATTCTGTTTGAGGGTGCTCAGGGTTCTCTGCTGGACATCGACCACGGTACGTACCCTTTCGTAACCAGTTCCAATACCACGGCGGGCGGCACAGCTACGGGTTCCGGTTTTGGTCCCTTGTATCTTGATTATGTTTTAGGTATCACCAAGGCTTATACCACCCGTGTTGGCTCTGGTCCCTTCCCCACAGAATTGTTTGATGCCACAGGCGCTCATTTAGCGGAGAGAGGCCAAGAGTTTGGCGCCACCACCGGGCGACCGCGTCGCTGTGGTTGGTTTGATGCGGTGGCTCTGCGCATGGCCGTCAATGTTAATTCTGTCAGCGGCCTGTGCCTGACGAAATTGGATGTCCTGGATGGGCTGGAAACAATTCGTATTTGCGTGGGCTATACCTGCAAGAAGGGCGAGCCCGTGTCCAATCCTCTGGATTCTGACGATTACGAAGGTCTGGTGCCCGTGTATGAGGAGGTGCCCGGCTGGAGCGAGTCCACATTAGGCGCGAAATCATTGGAAGAGCTGCCCCAGGCAGCGCGTGACTATATCGAGAAAATCGAATCCGTCGTCGGTGCGCCTATTGATATTATCTCCACGGGTCCGGATCGCGTAGAGACGATTGTGCTGCGCCATCCCTTCGAGGAGTGACTTGCGCACTGGTGGAGCATGCTTGAGGACGTTGGCGGTGCTGAGGCTGTGTTCCGGGCCAATATAGATGCAGGGCTAGCTCAGTCTTTTGCTGGACCCCGTGTACGAAAAAGACTATCCGTTGCGCGCGGTTACAGTGGCCGCCATTCCGCCCCTAACACTCGCTCTGGCGAACTCAAGTGACAGGCTGAAAATGTTCCTGTAAATGCTTTTGTTCAGCGGTGTGGTGCAAACTCGCTATGGTTCATTCACCGTGCATTCATGGTGGTTAGTGGTCTGGAGTTGAGGTTTTTTTTATCGAAAATATATCGGCCGGCGCTTGGCGACAGGGTCATGTTGCTGGCATTTCGCCGCAGCCGTGTGGTGCCGGGAAGTGAAAAGCTGGAAAAGTGGCTATTGGATCACGGTATCCGACCCCTGATTGCGCATCCGGAGTGTAACCGGCAGATAATGCGGGATGCTTTGCTGCTGGAAACGTTTCTGGATTTGGGTTGCAGGTTGCAGGTGACGGCAGGGACAGAGCAGCGAGACTTATGCCAGGTGCTCTTGCGATAATAGTCGGGAAGCAACAGCAGAGCCGGGAAAGCCGTACAGCACAGAGAGGATAATAAGAACATCATGCATTTGAGAAAGCGGGTACTGGTAACAGGTGGTGCGGGATTTTTGGGTTCCCATCTTTGTCGACGCCTGGTTCGCGCGGGACACGATGTTATTTGCGTGGATAATTTTTTTACCGGCATAAAGGACAATATCATCGAGTTGCTGGATGAACCGAATTTCGAGTTGCTCAGGCACGATGTTACGTTTCCGCTGTATGTAGAAGTCGATGAAATTTACAATCTGGCGTGTCCGGCATCGCCGATACACTATCAGCATGATCCGGTTCAAACGACCAAGACCAGCGTGCATGGCGCAATCAATATGCTGGGTTTGGCTAAACGTATGCGCGCCAAAATTCTTCAGGCATCTACCAGCGAAGTGTATGGAGACCCCCAAGTTCACCCTCAGCAGGAAGCTTACTGGGGGCACGTCAATCCCATAGGTGAGCGCTCTTGCTATGACGAAGGCAAGCGCTGTGCTGAAACACTGTTCTTTGATTACCACAGGCAGCACAGGCTGCGTATAAAAGTCGCCCGCATATTCAATACGTATGGCCCGAATATGCATCCCAATGATGGTCGGGTAGTGTCCAATTTCATCATGCAGGCACTGCGCGGTGAGCCGATCACAATCTTTGGCGATGGTTCGCAGACGCGATCCTTTTGCTATGTAGATGATCTGATCGAGGGGGTCGTCCGCTTGATGGACACTGACGATGATATTACCGGCCCGATAAACTTGGGCAATCCGCATGAGTTCACGATCAGGCAGCTCGCCGAAAAAGTGATTGAACTGACCGGGTCAAAATCTATTCTTGTTTCGCGTCCGCTGCCCAATGACGATCCGATGCAGCGTCAGCCCAATATTGATTTCGCGAAATCAGCCTTGAACTGGGAGCCGAAAATTGAGCTTGAGGAGGGCCTGCGCAAGGCTATCCGTTATTTTGAGGCTATGGTTTAAGCAAACAGGCTTTTACTTCCGCGGGCAGATCGGTGCCAAACCGAGTGGAGGTTTTCGGGACACGCCGTAAAGACGCCCCCATAAAAAGAGGCAGAATCTCCCTGTAGGCTCGCCCCGCGGATGGCCGCCCCGCGGATGGCCGCCCCGCGGATGGCCGCCCCGCGGATGGCCGCCCCGCGGATGGCCGCCCCGCGGATGGCCGCCCCACGGATGGCCGCCCCACGGATGGCCGCCCCACCCTCAATGGCCTCAGGCGATGCCCGCAGTGTCACTCTGGGTTTTCTGCTTACCGCGTCATTGGTTTTTTTCTCGCAGGGAGCCAATGCCCTGATCAAGCCAGTGACGGTTTTATGGCTGGTGTCGCTGCCATTAATGGATATGCATCGCGACGATGCTGCGCCGTTACAGGCGCGGTCACAGTCTGGCAGAAGCAAACCGTTGCCACTGTTATAACATCCTGACGGATCGCGGCCTCGGCAAAAGGCACGTGCTGGCGATGTTATTCTGACTTTGCCCATGCCGATGCTCAGGGATCACGCTTTGGTGGAAACCACATTGCTGTAAAGTGTGACGCAGTTTCCACTATTTTTTATGGTCATTAGTGACGCCATGCTAATCTAAAAAACGATAAGTAGCCTGTCAGAAATCGGGTGTCTTTAATTAAATCCTTTGAGTCTTGAGCAGGTATGACTCCGGTGTTGTGAGTCGGCCTGCTATCTTACGGAGCGCCGGGTGGACGAGAATTTTCTTTGTGAACGCTTTTGCGATATTTGGCAGCGCTGTGCTGGCAAGAGCGCCGACGCGGTATGGCAGAAATTGCGAGCGCATTATCAGGAGCCCCAGCGGCATTATCATACGTTGGCGCATATAACCCATTGCCTGAGAGAACTGGATATTGCCAAAGTACATATCGATGAGTTCGACGCCACTGAAATTGCGATTTGGTTCCACGATATAATCTACCACTATGGCGCCAGAGACAACGAGATACTCAGCGCTGCCTATTTTCGCGACATTGTCGGTGCATCCATGCCGGCGCAGTTTGTGGAGCGGGTCTGTAAATTCATCCTGGCCACACAGCATACAGGGGCGGCGGGCGACGCGGGTACCGCGTTTTTGGTGGACATAGATCTGTCGGGTTTTGGTCGCCCTTGGGAAGGCTATGTGACTGATTCAAATGCACTGCGGTGCGAGGCGAATGAGGTGACGGATGAGCGCTATTACGACGGGAAACTTCGTTTCCTCGGCGAGTTGCAGCGCTGGCCTAGTTTGTACCAATCAGCGTTTTTCAGAGACCGACTGGAAGTGAATGCGCAGGCGAACATCGCCCGCTATACTGCCGATTTACGCGAACAGGGCTTTGGCGAGCACGCTACTTTTCAAGCTTTGTGAGGAGGCTATGAACGTGATCCATCGGGGTTGCAGATTTCATATCCGGTAGTTCGTCTGCGTTGAGAAATACGCCATCGCAGTGGGGGGTAGCTATTGAGAGCGATATGCGCCTTGGCGGCATCGTTAATGGATTTCATGATAGAGATATTTAGCGAGTCGCGACGAGATGGCATTTGCGGGTATGCCAGCGACAAGTGAGTAAGGTTCGGTAGATTCGTCACGACTGAGCCGGCTCCCACTACTGTAGCCGTCTGTGCCCTGGTCGCGCGCAAGTACGATAGCGCTGAGCAGGCTATGCCCGGTACTTATTTCTCCGAGGCCGCCAGAGCCCGGCACGCCACGAATAAAAGGGCTGCGCAATGACGCTTCCACTGCATCAGTGTGGCTGCTTGATATGGGGGCGATAGGTTCAATGTAATTCTTTGCTCACCGCAAGAGTGCCGGTTTAGCGTCCGACACAACTGTAGGTAAAACCGTGCGCCTGCATCAGGTCATTCTCATAAACGTTTCTGAGATCGACGAACACAGCGCCGCGCATCAGTGATTTCAGTTTGCCCAGATCAAGTCCGCGATACTGGTTCCATTCGGTCATCAGTACAACAGCGTCAGCGTCTTTTACAGCGTCTTCGATATGATCACAATACGCTATGGTATCTCCCAGCTCTTTTCGCGCCTCTTTCATACCCTCAGGATCATGGGCCTTTATACGGGCACCTTTTTCCAGTAGAGCAGGGAGAATGGTCAGTGAGGGTGCGTCGCGCATATCATCGGTTTCGGGTTTGAAGGTGAGTCCTAGCACGGCGATGGATTTATCTGCCACGCTGCCGCCCAATGCCGCTTCGATCTTTGTCACCATCCGGAACTTCTGCGCTATGTTCACCTCCACCACCGCCTCCACAATGCGGCTTGAGGTGCCTGCCTCCTGTGCCATACGAATCATCGCCAGCGTGTCTTTGGGAAAGCACGATCCACCATAACCGGGGCCAACGTGCAGAAACTTTTTGCCAATCCGGCCGTCCAGCCCCATCCCTTTGGCCACCGCGTGCACATCGGCGCCCGTTTTTTCGCACAGTTCAGAGATCTCATTGATAAAGCTGATCTTGGTGGCGAGAAACGCGTTGGCGGCGTATTTGGTGAGTTCGGCGCTTTCCAGGTCGGTGACCAGGATCGGCGCCTCAATCAGGTTGAGCGGGCGATACAGTTCACGTAACCGCGCTTCGGCGCGCTCGCTCTCTACGCCCAGCACAACGCGATCAGGGCGCATGAAATCATTGATAGCAGAACCCTCACGCAAAAATTCCGGGTTGGACGCGACATCGAAGTCGGCCTTGGGGTTGGCTTCTAGTATCACGCGCTGCACTTCCCGCGCGGTGCCTACCGGCACCGTGGATTTGTCCACGATCACGGTATAGCCCTTGAGGTGAGCGGCGATTTGCGTGGCTGCAGCATAGACGTACTTCAGGTCGGCGTGACCATCCCCGCGCCGTGCCGGTGTGCCCACAGCGATGAACACAAGGTCTGCTGCGCCGACTGCATCCTCAAACTCGGTAGAGAACTGTAATCGCCGTGCCTGTACATTGCGTTGCACCAGATCTTCAAGGCCCGGTTCATAGATCGGCATCTTGCCATTCTGCAGCGCTTTGACCTTTCCTGCGTCTACATCCAGGCAGATCACATTGGCGCCAAATTCTGCAAAACAGGCCCCGGATACCAGCCCAACGTAGCCGGCCCCGATCATTACAACGTTCATAGTTGTTCCTTATGCATGTGCTGCAAATACCATGCAATGAAATTATTGATGCCTTCCTGCACCGGTGTTTCTGGCTGGTAATCGACAGCTTCAATCAGGTCCTCGATATCCGCATAGGTGGCAGCGACATCGCCCGGCTGCATCGGCAGGAGCTCCTGCACTGCAGTGAGCCCCAGCGCCTTTTCGATGGCCGCGATGAAGTCTGTCAAACGTACAGGCTGACTGTTACCGATATTGTACAAGCGGTAGGGCGCACTGCTGGTGCCCGGGTCCGGATAGTCGCCATCCCAGTCGGGATTGATGGTAGCCGGGCTGTCAGTGACGCGGATAATGCCTTCCACAATATCGTCGATGTAAGTGAAATCACGCTGCATATCGCCATTGTTAAACACTTTGATAGGCTCGCCTGCGAGTATCGCTTTGGTAAACAGGAACAGCGCCATATCGGGACGACCCCAGGGGCCGTACACGGTAAAGAATCGCAAACCCGTTGTCGGAATCCCGAAGAGATGGGAGTAGGTGTGGGCCATTAACTCATTGGCCTTCTTGGTCGCCGCATACAGCGATATCGGATGATCCACGTTGTCGTGCACCGAAAAGGGCATCGCACTGTTCATGCCATAGACTGAACTACTGCTGGCGTACACCAGATGGCCAATTTTATGGTGTCGACAGCATTCCAGTATGTTGGTGAAGCCCACAATATTGCTGTCGATATAGCTGTGTGGATTTTCCAGCGAGTAGCGAACGCCGGCCTGCGCGGCAAGATTGATCACGGCGTCGAAGTGGTTCTCATCAAACAGCGCTTCCATAGCGGCGCGGTTTTGGAGATCGGCGCGCAGGAAACTGAACCGGGGTCGTTTCTTTAGCCTGTCCAGGCGTGCTTCTTTCAGGCTGACATCATAGTAATCATTGAGATTGTCCAGGCCCGTGACAGAGTCGCCGCGCGCTAGCAATTTTTCGCTGACATGATAGCCAATAAAGCCGGCGGCGCCGGTGACGAGTATATGCATGAAAAACAGTCTGCTTCGCTGAACTGGAGTCGCATGATAAAGCGTTTTGTGGGCGATTGCATTGAATCGAGATCGGGGCTTCTACCCTCTTGCAATCGGTTATACTCTCGGCTGCACGGTGTGCTGAATAACAAAGGGAGGGGCTTATATGGCCGGCACGGTACTGGTGACGGGTGGCGCCGGTTACATTGGCAGCCACGCCTGTGTTGCATTGATCGAAGCCGGTTACCAGGCGGTGGTGCTGGATAATCTTTGCAATAGCAGCGTGATCGCACTACAACGAGTACAGGAGATTTGCGGTAGATCGCCAATCTTCAGGCAGGGTGATATCAGGGATAGCAACTGTCTCGATAAGATTTTTGCTGAGCAGCACATAGATTCAGTACTGCATTTCGCCGGCCTCAAGGCGGTGGGTCAGTCGGTTGAGCAACCGCTTGAGTATTACGACAATAACGTCACGGGTTCTCTTGTGCTGCTGGCCGCCATGCAGCGTGCCGGTGTTCAAAATTTGGTGTTTTCCTCTTCAGCGACGGTGTATGGCGACCCTGTCTCCGTGCCGATTCGCGAAGACTTCGCCCTTGGCCCCACCAACCCCTACGGTCGCACCAAACTGATGGTAGAGGATATTCTCGCGGACTGGCATGCGGCGAATCCCGAGTGGAGTATTGGTCGGTTGCGCTATTTCAATCCGGTAGGTGCGCACCCCAGCGGTCGAATCGGAGAGGCCCCGCAGGGATGCCCCAACAACCTGATGCCCTTTGTGGCGCAGGTTGCAGTGGGTAAACGCGAGAAATTGTTTGTCTTTGGCAATGACTATGCCACTACCGATGGCACCGGCGTGCGCGACTATATCCATGTCATGGATCTGGTGGAAGGGCATGTCGTTGCGCTGGATTATATTCACCGCGAGCGCGGGCTTCATACCATTAATCTGGGTACCGGGAATGGCGTATCGGTATTGCAGATGGTGAGCGCTTTCGAGCGAGTGAGCGGTCGCTCTGTGCCCTATGAGATCGTCGATCGCCGCCCTGGTGATATTGCCACTTGTTGGGCTGACCCCGGCCTGGCCAGGGAGATGCTGCAGTGGGGGGCTTCCCGTAGCCTGACACAAATGTGCGAGGACGCCTGGCGCTGGCAATCGGGCAATCCCGAGGGGTATGCCTGAGTTCCCGGCACCTGACACCCATGTTCCTGATGTTGATACTCTGTAATGAAACGAATGGCACTCGATCGGGTCAGGCAGAGCGCTGCGAGGGTGTCGGATGATCACGTTTACGCTGGCCAAGCTGGCGTCACTGTTAGTGTATCCCCTCAGCCTGAGCTTGCTGCTGTGTGTGGTGGGCCTCGCTATTTCACGAGTATGGCCCCGAATCAGTTTCTCTATCGTGCTGGTGGCCGTTGGCTGGCTGTATTTGTGCTCCACGGCCCTGTTCGCAAATTTTCTCACCGGTACGCTGGAGGGCGAATTTGCGCCAAGGGCAATGTCCGTCGTCGAGGAGGCGGACGCCATTGTCTTGCTTGGCGGTGCCATGCGCGGCGACACTTATCTGGGTGCACTGCCCGATCTCAACCACCACGCCGATCGATTGGTACATGCGGTCGCTCTGTATAAGGCCGGTAAAGCACCGGTGATACTGGTGACCGGGGGCGGTGTCGAGGGAGCGCGAACGGAAGCGCAGCAGATGCGCGACTTGCTGGGTGTCATGGGCGTTCCGGCCGAGGACATCCTGTTGGAGCGGGCCAGCCGCAACACGCACGACAATGCAGTCAATTCAGCACAATTGCTCAGGGCTAAAGGCATGAAACGCATACTGCTGGTGACGTCCGCCTACCACATGCGGCGCTCACTCGCGCTGTTTGCAGTCCAGGGGATGGATGTGACCCCGGCGCCAACGGATTACCAGCGGCTGATGACCCCCAGTCTTTTACCCAGCTGGCTGCCCGCTGTGAGCAATCTTTATCAGTCCACTGAGGCGCTGCACGAAATGGTAGGGTACTGGGTGTACCGTCGGCAGGGCTGGCTTTGACAAAGTAGCAGCATGGCCTAAGTAAAAAGGGTGCTCCCATCGTCCCTGATGAGAACACCAAGTGGTCGATTGATAGCGCGGGCAAAGATGGCCGGAAAGACGCTCGCCGCGGTAGCCGACCAAACTCAGGGATAATGCTGCGTCTTGTACTCGCTATAACTCATGCCCGTCCAGCGACGAAAAGCGCGGTAGAAGCTGTTGACCTCCAGATAGCCCAATTCATCCGCCAGACACTTGCCGGGACGCCACAGGGTGCGCAGCACCTGCTCGCAGCGATATTGCCGCGCTCTATCCAGCAGGAACTGGTAGCACGTATGGTCTGCGCGCAGACGCCGCCTGAGCGTGGTACTGCTCATGCCCAGCGATTCTGCGACTGAATCTGCGCGCAGCCTGGCGAGGTCGCCACCGAGCAGGATTTGCAAGACACGATCTGTGGTGCGAGAGAGTGCGAGGTAGCCGGCTTTTTCCGGAGGCGGGATAGTGTCATCCCAGTCGTTGTTCGATAGCAGTGATTGATCCATAGCCATAACATCCTTGTTGTGGTTTCAAGACGGGTTTTTTGCCGTGGGCCGGTTGTTGCACAGGAGGCACAAAGTTGCTTCTCGGCCGACGCATACTTTAAAACTAGCACAAGTTCGCGAATAGGAAAGCGAAGCTGTCAACTTGGGCAGATTTGGTTGATTCGCAGCTTGTAGAGTGCATGCTCTGCAGCTCTGCGAACTGGCGAACTGGCGAACAGGCGAACAGGCGAACAGGCGAACAGGCGAACAGGCGAACAGGCAGCTAGTTGTCAGCGCTAGCCTGTAATGGGGCGGCGCTGGAGGGCACAGGGCAGTCCATTACTGCCGCAGTGCTGGCGACTATCTCCCATTCCACCGCACTCAGCGTGCCGTCGCTGCTAGCGGCAATGCTCATCGCTTTGAGTAGGCGTGGCTTAAGCAGCGGATAACAATCTGCCAGTATATCCACAGCAGCAGAAAAAGCCGTGACACTGCATCGCTCCCTCGGCAGTAGTGACAGGTGGGACAAATCCAGCGCAGCTACGCCCGTGCAAAATGCATCCTCTGGACTGCCATCGCCTTCATAAGACAGCAGTGATAACACGGTTTGTATCGGTGATATCACTTGCCGCAGCGAACGGTGGCGCGCTCGACTCGGTGTGATCGGTAAAAACTCCGGATCAAGGTAGTGCTGCACCAACTGGAACAGGCACCATTCGTGTAGCTCGGTGTGCCGGTCAGCTCGAATGAGGCGCAGCAGGATATCCTTGAACAGACGATACTGGCTCCCCGACATGGATTTGAGCGCCGGCAGGCACATCTGCAGCAACGGTAGTCTGCGCGGCGCGCCGAGTTTCTGCACGCCTGGTCGAAGCGTGTGGACGAGGGTTTCCAAACCGGTGATGCGCGCGCTGGCAATGATGCCTAACTGGGCTTGTTGTAAGGTCGCGTCATCGCCCAGCAGTAGCGCAAACACCAGCGCCTGTGCGCTCAGGGGTTCGTGGCTGTGCTCTACAAATACCAGCGGGATGTCGTGCATGCTGGCGGTTTCTCGCTCCAGTTGTTCAGGAGTGGGTTCAAAATCGGCGTCTTGGTGCTGCCTCGGTTCTGCATCTTCAGCCGGTGCACCGGCCATGGCTGCTGCCACTAGCGCGGCGCGACCCACCCCGACCTCGGCCGCACCGGGTCGCGTCTGCTGCCAGTCGTAGTGCTCGGGTCTGCGCTGGATGTAGTGTCCATCCCAGCGCGGATCAACGCGCCGAATACGCTCCTGCAGCGGCGGATGGGTTGCAAAGACATGCCATAATCGATGCGTAATCTGCCCGAAAAAAATATGCGACATCTCGGTCGCGCGCGCCGCATGTACCAGTGTGCCGGGTATATAGCCACCGATCACCTTGAGTGCGTCGCCAATGCTCTCGCCGTTGCGGGTGAACTGCACCGCGCTGGCGTCCGCGAGATACTCCTTTTGTCTCGAGATCGCCGCCTTGATGAAGCCGGCTGCGAGACCGCCTGCCAGCCCCAATAGCCAAAGTGCCAGCCCGAGCAAGGGCAGTGCGGCAGCGCCCTTTCCCCCGTTGCTCCCGGTGCGAGCGCGACGGCCACTGAGCAGCATAAAGCGCCCAACGTCGCTGATAAAGGTAATGCCCTTCAGCATCGACGCCAGGCGGATGTTGAGCCGCATATCGCCGTTGAGGATGTGGCTGAACTCGTGGGCAATGACACCCTGAAGCTCGTGTCTCTTGAGGTGCTCTAGGGTGCCGCGGGTGACGCCCACGACGGCGTTGGCAGGCGTGGTGCCCGCCGCGAAGGCATTGATGCCGCGCTCGCTGTTCAGCACATACAGAGGAGGTACGGGCATATTGGCTGCCAGAGCGATCTCTTCCACCACATTGAGGCAACGACGTTCTGCGGCATTACTCGTCTGCGGCAAAATCCGGGTACCACCCATGCCCTCGGCGACCGCCTTGCCTCCGGCGGCCAGACTGATTCGCGTTGCGATTACGACCAGTGCGATGGTGCTGGTAATGGCGAGGCCGACAGTGCCGAAACGCGTCCAGTTAAAGTAAGAGAGAAAGCCAGGCAGTCCTTCGCGGCTGCCGCTGTAAATGTTGTAGTCATCGCCAAGAAAAAGAACCGCTGCGACGAGGATATTGGTGAGCACCACCAGCAGTGCAACCGCCAGCACAAAAAACACAATCAACAGCCGCGTGTTGCGCCTGGCGAGATCCTGCTGCGCGAAAAAATCCATGGGGTTATCCGGTCATGCGGTCATGCTGTCAGGCGGCTAGAAGGAAGCCTTGGGTGGCATTTGAATCTCGGCGGAGTCCTCGAACTCCAGCAGTGTGGCGTCGGTGGGATGTCCGAATCTTACGGCGAAAAATACCGGCGGAAAGCTCTGGCGATAGGTGTTGTAGGACATCACCGCGTCGTTGAAGCCCTGCCGTGCGAACGCTACCCGATTTTCCGTGGTGGTCAGTTCCTCCGAGAGTTGCAGCATATTCTCGTTGGCTTTGAGGTCCGGGTAGGCTTCCATGGTGACGTTAAGTTTGCCCATCGCACCACGCAGCGTTCCTTCGGCTGTCGCCAGCTTGCCCAGCTCACCCGCGTTTACATTGCCGTTGCCCATTGCTTTCAGAATGGCCGCTGCGTCATTGCGAGCGGAGGTCACGGCATCCAGTGTCTCACGCTCGTGCGACATGTAGGCTTTGGCCGTTTCCACCAGGTTGGGAATCAGGTCATAACGCCGTTTGAGCTGCACTTCGATCTGCGAGAACGCGTTGAGGAAGCGATTCTTTAGGGTCACCAGTGTGTTGTAGAGGGTGACGAGGTAGATCGCCAGCCCGAGCAACACCAGCCAGAATACGATAGTGGACATTTCCATAAATCAAGCTCCCGTTATTGTTCTGCGTGTTTTTTACTGCGGTAGAGTCAGAAGTTCCAGTATTAGGCTGGAAGTATGTGTACTGAAACACCATTTACTGCAGCATTGCCGGACAGTGTGTCCAGCGCCAACTCATCTGTAATATCATTGCAGCTTACGCCCGCATGTCGTTGCGCGATCGCCATACGAATACCCTTGCGGTCGTGCCCGTACCCGTGCGGCAAACTGACGACGCCGGGCATAATATCATTGGAAGATTCTACGACAACCTGCAGTTCCCCAACGCGAGAGCGTACGCAGACGACAGTGCTGTTCTCGATTTTTCGTTGCTGCAAATCGGTGGGGTGCATTAACAGGGTGCAGCGATTTTTTCCTTTAACGAGGCGCCAGTAATTGTGCATCCAGGAGTTATTGGACCGCACATGACGTCGCCCGATCAGTTGTAATGGCTGTAGTTCATTGCAGTCATCGACAACTGCATTGGTGGTGGTATCGGTGGTTGCATTGATAGCTGGAAACTCGCCGCGTAAGCGTGCCAGATCTGCAAGCGGCTCCGGCGTATCACAACGGATAATCTTGCCTTTTGTGCGCAGGCGGCCGGGTAACTGCGGCTGCAACGGGCCGAGGTCTACGCCGGAGGGGTGCTGGCGCAATTTCTCCAGCGACATGCCCTGCTCAGCATAAGGACCATATTGCAGCCCGAGTGCGATTGTCTCAATGGGAGCCACAGCAGGCTGTGTTTCTGTGCCCAGCAGCACTGCTACGCGATTGCCTAGTTCAGTAAATATTTCCCAGTCGTGCAGTGCGCCTTCGGGCTTGTCGAAAACGGCTTCGTTGAAGCGCGCGGTGTTGCGCATGGCATTGCCATGGAACGCGATGTCGTAGTGATCATGTTCCAACGCTGAGGTCGGCGGCAGGATGATGTCGGCATGACGCGTGGTTTCATTGAGATAGGGATCCAGCGACACCATGAATTGGAGCTGCGAGAGGGCCTCGTCCAGCTGCCGTCCATTGGGTGTGGACATTACCGGGTTGCCCGCGCCGGTGAAAAGGGCGCGAATCTGATCCTCTCCGGGTGTGGTGATTTCCTCCGCAAGCGCTACCGAGGGCAGTTCCCGGTCAAACTCGGGCAGCCCGCGCACACGGCTGTGATGGCGACCAAACCCGCCGGGACTGATGTTGCTCATCTGGTCCAGGGCGGGGAGGGTAAACAGCGAACCGCCGGGCAGATCCAGATTACCGGTCGCGATATTGATTATTTGGATAAGCCACTGGCTGAGCGTGCCGTAGGCCTGTGTGGAGACCCCCATGCGGCCGTAGCAGATAGCGGCATTGGCGGCGGCAAACTCGCGCGCGATGCGCTGGATAGTGGCGGTGTCAATGCCGGTATATTGCGCTGCGTACTCCGGCGTAAAATCCTTGATCGCATGCCGGACTTCGGCAAGACCTGTAGTGAAGTCGCGCAAGTGCGCCGGTTCGTCCAGTTCCTCGCTGAAAATGGTGTTCAGCAGCGCCAGTAAAAAGAGTGCATCGGTACCCGGTTTGATAAAGAAATGTTCACTGGCCAGTTGCGCGGTCTCCGTGCGGCGCGGGTCCAGCAAGACCAGTTTTCCGCCCCTGGCCTTCAGTGCCTTGATACGTTTTTTGACATCTGGCACCGTCCAGATACTGCCGTTAGACGCTATCGGATTGGCACCCAGCATCAGGAAATAATCGCTGCGATCAATATCGGGAATGGGAAACATGGTCTTGTGGCCGAACAGCCACAGCGCCGCCAGATGGTGCGGCAACTGATCCACCGAGGTAGCAGAGAAGCGATTGTTGGTGCGCAAATGCCGGAACAGGTTGCCCTGGTGCGTCATCATGCCGTAGTTGTGCACGGTGGGGTTGCCTAAGTAGATGCCGATGGCATGCACGCCGTGCTTTTGATGTACGGCCATCAAGCCATTGGCGGCGCGGTCCAGCGCTTCCTCCCAGCTGATCTCCAGCCACTGTGATTCACCGGCTTCATCGGTGACCCGCCGCAACGGTTTGCGCAGGCGGTCGGGGTCTTCGTGTAAGTCTTTTAGTGCCGTTGCCTTGGGACAGATGTGGCCGCGGCTCAGTGGGTCATTCTTGTCGCCCTTGATCGAGAGTATCTGCTGGCCCTCGGTTTCGATCACAACACCGCAGATGGCTTCGCATAAGTGGCAGGCGCGATAATGTGTTTTTCGGACGGCGGCAGCGGTGGTCATTGCGCTGTCTCCTGCAATGTGACCAGTCCGCGTGTGCTGGCGTCTGCGAGCAATGCCTCCAGATCGGCTTGAAGTTGCGGTCCCTCCACCTCGTATTCTTCCAATAGCGCGTTGTAGATACTGAGCATGCTGTCGCCCGCGCCTATCAACTCCCAGATCCGGGTGCCCACCGCATCCAGACCCAAGTAGCACTCGCTCTCCAGGTCGAGTATGACGGTCTCGCCAGAGACCTCCTGAGAGGTCGCTTGTGGTGACAGGGCAATGTTTTGATTGAGGTCCATAACGGGTCTGTCGTTTGGCGGGTCAGGCCGCAGTGTAGCGCAATGACCACTGCAGGCAACTTGGCTATTTTGCTCTGCCCCGAATGGTCTTTATCTTAAGCCCAAACGTGGCACATAGGCGTCAAAGCGAGTAGAGATTGAAAGGGTCATCTGAGGCCATGGAGGGTGGGGCGGCCATCCGTCGGGGCGGCCATCCGTGAAGCGAGCCTACCGGGACGTATTGACGGCGTGTCCCGAAAAGCGCTACTCGGTTTGTCGCCGATCTTGCAGCTTTTACTTTAGCTCCATGCTCGGCGATAAATTAGATGACACAGCGCTGGGCCCCGCCGTGAACCCGCACTCATAAGCAGGGGAAGGCCCTCCTGCCCCGCACAGTCCCAACTCTGTGCCATGCAATTCGCCGCTTAAGTGCCGCGTTTGGGGCTAATTAAGTGCCATTCTGCTCTGACTCCAAACCCGACCTGGCTCTAATTTTACTCTGACCCCAAAACCCCGCCCGATGCGGGTAGAGCGGAGAGGCGCTCTTTCATCCAGCTGATCAACCCCCCGCGTAGCAAGAACTGCACTTGTCGCGGCGACAGGGTGTGACGCATCTGAAATGTATATTGGCGCGTGAGGTTTTCGACCACCAGTTCGCCCCCCTCTGTCAGCGCGCGCCGCAGATCGGTCAGGCGCAGTACGTCGTCGGCCTGGATACCATCGTAGTCCCCAGAATCGACGAAGGTCAGTGGCAGCACGCCGAAGTTGATCAGGTTTTGCGCGTGTATCCGCGCGAAACCCTTGGCTAGAACCGCGCGCAGCCCGAGGTACTGCGGGCCTAGTGCCGCGTGCTCGCGGCTCGAGCCCTGTCCGTAATTACTCCCACCCACCACAGCGTGGCCTGGCACCTGCTTGGCTCGTGTGGCGTAGGTGGGGTCGAGCCTGTCGAAGGAAAACTCGGCTATCCTGGGAATATTGCTGCGAAACGGCAACACCCGCAACCCTGGCGGCATGATCTCATCGGTAGAAATGTCGTTCGCCACCTTGAGCAGAACCGGCACTTCGATCTCATCAGGCAAGGGCTCGAAGTTCGGCAGTGAAGCGATGTTCGGCCCCTTCACGATATCCACTTGCAGCGCCTCCTCAAGCGGCAACGGCGGCATGAACATCGCGCGGTTGATAATCGGGTGATCCGGGTCCGCGATGCGTGGATAGGTGATGCCCAGTGTACGCGGGTCGGTGATCACGCCGGTGAGCGCTGACGCGGTGGCGGTCTCCGGGCTGACCAGACAGACCTTATCCTCGCGGGTGCCGGAACGGCCGGGGAAGTTGCGCGGTACCGTGCGCAAAGAGAGTTCATTGGTGGCCGGCGCCTGGCCCATGCCGATGCAACCGTTGCAGCCGGCCTGATGCAGTCGCGCGCCGGCGTGCAGCAGGTGGCCGATATGCCCGTCGCGCACCAAGGTTTCGAGCTGCGCTCGGGACGTGGGATTAATATCGAACGACACGCGGTCATTCACTTGCCGACCCTGTACCATCATGGCGGAAACGGCGAAGTCGCGGTAGCCAGGATTGGCCGACGAGCCGATGTAGGTCTGGTAGATCCGCTCGCCCGCGACGTCGCTGACCGGGCGCACGTTCCCCGGGCTGGACGGCATGGCGATCAGCGGCACCAGGCTGGACAAATCGATCTCTTCGTACACGTCGTAGGTCGCGTTTGTATCCGCGACCAGCTCAACCCAATCGTCTTCGCGCTGCCAGGCGCGCAGGAAGCGGCGCACCTCCTGATCGGACGGAAAAACGGTGGTGGTCGCGCCAAGCTCGGCGCCCATGTTGGCGATCACGTGTCTATCCATTGCGCTCAGTGTGGCCAGCCCCGGCCCATAGTACTCGACGATCCGACCTACACCGCCGTCGACGCCGTGGCGGCGCAACATCTCCAGGATCACGTCCTTGGCGCTCACCCAGTCCGGCAGGCTCCCGGTGAGTTTCACGCCCCAGATCAGGGGCATACGCGTAAAGAACGGCTCGCCCGCCATTGCCATTGCCACTTCCAGCCCGCCAGCGCCGATTGCGAGCATGCCTATCGCGCCGCCCGCCGGCGTGTGGCTGTCAGAGCCAAGTAGCGTCTCGCCCGGCTTGCCAAAATTTTCTTGGTGGCACGGATGACTCACCCCGTTTCCAGGCCGCGAGTACCACACACCAAATCGCTGGCAGGCGCTAAGCAGGAAAAGGTGGTCGTCGGGGTTCTTGAAGTCCTCCTGGATGATGTTGTGGTCAACGTACTGGACGCTCACCTGAGTCTTCACCCGATCTAAACCCATCGCCTCCAGCTCCAGCATCACCAGCGTGCCGGTGGCGTCCTGGGTCAGCGTCTGGTCAATCCGCATCCCGATCTCCTCGCCGGGCTGCATGTCACCGTGCATCAGATGCGACTTGATCAGTTTCTGCGTGACGTTCATGCTCATGACCATTCTCCCAAGTTCGATAAAGTTACGGTATTACACACACCGCCACACGTGCGCGGCCGACAGCGCTACAGACACGCGCGGATGAAAGCGTCAACCACCGATATAAGACATCTCAACTTTTTTTCTTTGCGAAGTTTCTTCCGTGCGAATTTCTGAATACTGGTCTTCTCGCTGATTCCAGATCAAACCTAGGGTATCCGCAATTTCCTTGTCGCTCTTGCCTGAACGCATGAGTTCGCGTAAATCATGACCAGACTGCGAGAACAAGCAGGTGTGCAGTTTGCCATCAGTCGAAAGTCGGGCGCGCGTGCAGGTGGAACAAAAGGCTTGGGTTACGCTGGAGATGACGCCGATTTCGCCGCTGCCATCCGCATGGATCCAACGCTGGGCGACTTCTCCGGTGTAGTTGGATTCCGCTTCGATGATCGGCATCTCTGCGTTGATCATGCGCACGATTTCGGCCGAGGGCACGACGTCGTTCATACGCCAGCCGTTGGAAGAGCCCACGTCCATGAATTCGATGAAGCGCACGATGTGGCCGCTCCCCTTGAAGTGCCGTGCCATCGCCACTACATCCTGATCGTTGACACCTTTCTTGACCACCATATTGATCTTAATGGGCGCAAACCCCGCGTTGTGTGCAGCGTCGATGCCATTTAGCACCTCGGCTACGGAAAAGTCGACGTCGTTCATGGCGCGGAATATTGCGTCATCGAGTGAATCGAGCGAAACAGTGATACGCCCCAGGCCAGCGTCCTTGAGCGCCTGGGCTTTGTTGGACAGCAGGGAGGCGTTTGTAGTGAGGGCTATATCCAAAGGTTTATCGTCAAGTGTCTTAAGGGCGGTGAGCATCTCAATCAAAACCTCGAGGTCTTTACGCAGCAGGGGCTCACCGCCGGTGATACGGATTTTCTCGACGCCGTGTGTGACGAACAATTGCGCCATACGGGTGATTTCATCGAAGCTCAACAGTTCAGGTTTCGGCAAAAAACGGTAGTTCTTGTCGAATACTGACTTGGGCATGCAGTAGGTGCAGCGAAAGTTGCAGCGGTCAGTGACTGAAATACGAAGGTCGCGTAAGAGCCGGCTGCGGGTGTCCGCGAGCGTACCGCCAGGGGCTGGCGTGTACGCTGGAATCATCGGTACGCGGTTAGTGGCGCGTGGGTCAATTATGGTAATTATATTGGTGCTCATGGGTGTCTCTTTGTATGGATTAACAAATCACGATGAGCAGCTATAGTAAGACAATCCACCAATATGAAAGAACTCAGGTGGCTTCACCCGATAGTATTTCCCTTCCATGTCTTTCGACTGTTCAGCGTATGGCTGCGTCATGACGTCCTGTAGCTCTCTAACTAGAGAGTAGTTCCCTGCGGTCGCTTGCTGATACGCCGGCACGACGAACCATTCTCGCATAATGTATTTTGGATTGACGAGTTTCATTTGCCTAGAGAGCGCTTCACGGGATCGGGGCGGAGCAGCGTTCGCGTCGGTCGCGCTAGCGTTGCCGATGAGCGATTTCCATTTTGTGAACCACTCTGACCAGCGCCTGTCCATCCCTTCGGGGTCTGCGTCATACATCGAGTCCTTGCAGAAACTCTTTTTGAGCGGATTAATGTCGTCAGGTACGCTCGATAGCTCGCGGAAAAAGAGGGTGTAATCGACGGGAGTTTGCACCATGAGCGTTTCGAGCTCACGGAACAATGTCGTGTGAAAAGTGCCAAGTCCAAGTTTGGCGGCCCACATCGCCTCCATTTGCGCTTGCATCACGTTCGAAAAGCCTCTTTGTATCTCATCGAACTTTTGCAGAGTGTCCTGGTGCGACGTCAGCAATGGCCGCAGCGCCGTGCAAAACATGTGGAAGTTGCGTTCCGCTGCCTCTGGTTGGTTCAGGAACGAGAAGTGCTGTCCGCCACCGGTCCATGGCTGGTAGTGCGGGTTGAACACATCGCAGAATCCGAATGGACCGTAGTCGAGTGTGAAGCCACCGGCCGCGCAATTGTCGCTGTTGAAATTGCCCTGACAGTAGCCGACGCGAATCCAGTTCGCCACCAGCGACGTGAGGCGGCTGCGGAATTCGCGTGCGAGCAACACCACTTTTTCGGCGGTAGTGAGTTTCTTGTCGATGACCTCACCGTACTCACGGTCGATCAAGTGCAACACAATCTTCTCGAGCTCCTCCATCGCTTTAGGGTGTTCCTTCTTGCGGGTCCGGCGACCGAAGAGCTCGAGTTGGCCCACCCGAATGAACGACGGTGCGACGCGTGTCGAGATGGCGACTGGCTCCGATATAAGCATATCGGGATCCTTCGAGCGCGAGCCTTGGGAGTACCATGGCCGATTGACCTTCTGCGTTTTTGAAACATACAAACTGAGAGATCGTGACGTTGGCACTCCGAGCGCGTGCATGTGCTCCTGTGCCAGGAACTCCCGGACGCTCGACCGTAGCACGGCACGACCGTCCGCGCCACGGCAGTATGGCGTCCTGCCCCCACCCTTTAGCTGCATCTCCCAGCGCCGACCACTGATGAGTGCCTCAAGCACGGATACGGCGCGACCGTCGCCGTATCCGTTGCCGGTTTGGAACGGACACTGCTGATTGTATTCGGCGCCGAAGATGGAAAGTGCGTACCCACACGCCCAACCGGTCTTGCGCATCGGCTCCGGAATGTGTGAGATGTCGCCGGAGAACATGCGCACGAACTCGTCTAGCTGCGCCATGCTGTCGGCAAAGCCAAGTTCGCGGAAAAAGTTTTTGCTGTGCGCAATGTACTCGGGGTCTTTGATTGGCGTGGGATTGACGGTGACATAGTGGCCCGTGAAGACTTGTCGCGGAACGTGATCGGCGCCGTTTGCTTTCGCGTCAGGATCACAGTTGAGCGTGTCCATGAGCGAGTAGTTTGCCAACTTCGCGAGATCGTCGAGCGACGCGACGGTTGGGGAGGGTTCCTGGAACGGTCGATTTGTCATGGATCTAACTCATTGCGTGGGTAGAACGGCTGTTTTCCTGCCGCGTGGTTCGTCGTATCTACAATGTCCTCGATTTCGGGGGCAACCCTTTTCAGCATGACTTCGAATCCCTGTCTCAGTGTTACCTGAGAGGACGCGCATCCCTGACAGCCGCCGCTCATGGTGATGAAAAGCTGCCCTTGCCGGACCTCCACAATCGAAATCTTCCCGCCGTGGTTAGCGATTGAACGATTGACCTCCTTGTCCAGGAGAGCTTGAACCGCAGTATGAAGCTCTGCATCGGACCTTCCTTGCGCACCGGTGTGCGTATGCATCTCCAGGATCGCCGGCACACCAGTGCGCAGCTGTATCCGAATTGCCGTCCCGATGGAGGCTTTCAGTCCTGACCACGAGACGGTCGGCTCCTTGCAGATGCTCACCACGCTCTCGGCAATAAGCACGTTGGCTATGCCGGAGAGGGCGAACAGTCGCTCGCCGAGCGGCGAACCGGCTGCCTGTTCCTTGTTGCCGAAAAAGAAGGGGCCGCCAGGATGCAAGGTACGGCTCACGATGAACTTGCACGTGTCGGGGTCGGCGAGCGAAGCCTCCGCGCGAATACTGACCGGCAGATCTGCAAGCTGGAAATCAGACATTTTCAACGCTCTCCGTCGCAGCGCGCGCGCCTAACGCACGTAGGTCGCTAAACGAATATATCCCGCTGCTATGGCCGTCGCTCCAATAGAACTGGATTGCATAGTTGCCGATGCTCACGATCTCTCTCGGGCTCACATCAGATCGTATCGTCTTTGGATCGAGTAGCTTGCGTCCGCTCATTTCCTCGACGCAGAGGGCGCAATGGCAGGCTAAGCGCAGGTCACGGACGTCAAAGTCGTCGCGATGACCATCCTCCCAGAGGATGGATAGGGTACGGGGATCGCGACGCAGGAAACCGATAGGGGTATTCTGCGATCCAGCAGGCCGCGCCGCGTCTTCCATCCAGGCTGGCACTCCCTCGTTGCAGTCCCACTCCCACACAAAGGGCTTCAGCACGGTGACCGCAACGTGGAGCTGCTCCACTAGCGCTGTGGCGATGGTGGCATACACCTTGGCGCTGACCGACGTTGGCTGGTCCGCCACGATCGGCCGACCTTCATCACCGCAGATGACCACATCGATATCGAGAGGTAGGGCACCCAAGAAGGGGACACCAAGCTCCTGGCTCATTTGCTCGCCGCCGCCGTGACGGAAGATATCCGTGTTCTCGCCGCAGTGAGGGCAGGTAAAGGTACGCATGTTCTCGACGATCCCAAGAATCTTGACCTGCACCTTCTCGAACATCCGCAAGCCTCGGCGGGCGATTTTGAGACTCACGGCCTGTGGTGTCGTCACGATTACTACGCCCGACAGCGGCATACTCTGTGCCAGCGTCAGTTGGGTGTCGCCGGTACCGGGCGGGAGGTCGAGGATCAAGTAGTCCAGCGGTCCCCATTGCACGCCGCCGATGAACATCTTCAGGTATTTTCCGACCATCGGCCCGCGCAAGACGGCCGGTTTGTCGTCTCCGGTGAGCATGCCCATCGACACCATTTTCAGGCCGTGCCGCTCCGCCGGGATCATCTTTCCTTCCGGAGTGGTCGCGGGCGGTTCACCGGTTGGGATGCCGAGCATGCCAGGGATACTGGGGCCAAGGATGTCGGCATCTACGACCCCGACGCGCGCCCCGAGTTGCTGCAGCGCGAGCGCCAGATTGACACTCACCGTGGATTTTCCGACGCCGCCCTTCCCGCTGCCGACGGCAATGATATGACGTATCCCCGGCAGCTTATCGGCGCTAACGGCCGACTGGGATGACGCGCCCGGTGCGTGATGTTGATTGTGGTTCTGGTCACCAGTCTGCATGGCCAAGTTCCTTGTATTTTTAATTAACGGGGAAGTAAATGGCTTCGATCTCTGCCGCCAAAATAACAACCAATCCCAATTTATACGCTTATTGCTTACCATCATTTTGTGAAAGTCGATGAACGTGAAATTCAATAGGTCGGCATCGTGCTGTCGACTTGCTGTGCCCATGCATGAACGCCGCCTGTCAGGTTATTAACCTGGGTAAAACCATGCTGTTCCAGAAACAACGCGACTTGCATACTGCGCACCCCGTGGTGGCAGATGCAGATAATCGGATGCTCCGCGTCCAGTTCGGAGAGCTTGTCAGGGATGGTATTCATCGGCATCGTCAACGCACCGCTAATATGACAGGTCTGGAATTCCCACAGCTCACGCACGTCGAGTAATACGGGGTTCGGGCGCGCTGCATTCTCGAGCCACGCGGCCAGTTCTGGGGTAGTTAAGTTTTGCATCGTTAGGTACCTCTTCGCGTTCGCGGGTAGAGAAAGAGAACGCCGCTTGCCGGTGCTACACCGATCCAATAGACTGCTTTCGTCGGGTTTTGGCTTTTGTGCAGAACACCCATCAAAACACCCCCGCCGCATGTGCCTGTTCATCGGCATGGTAGGAACTGCGCACCAAGGGCCCCGATGCAGCGTGCAGGAAGCCCTTCTGGCGGGCTTCTTCCGCATACATCTTGAACGTGTCTGGATGCACATAGCGGCGCACCAGCATGTGCCCGCCGGACGGCTGCAGGTATTGACCGATGGTCAACATGTCAACGTCGTGGTCGCGCAGCTCAGGCAGCACTTGCAAAATTTTCTCATCAGTCTCTCCCAGCCCGACCATCAGACCGGATTTGGTCGGTACGTTGGGATGCTGGGCCTTGAAGCGTTGCAACAGATTGAGCGTATTTTGAAAATTCGCACCGGGGCGCGCTTCTTTGTATAAACGCGGCACGGTTTCGATATTGTGATTCAACACGCCCGGCGGCGCGATGCCGAGGATTGCCAACGCACGGTCGAGCCGGCCACCACAGTCGGGCGTCAGTGCGCGGATGTGCTGGATGCATTTGTCGCCCATGATCATGAAGGTTGCGGTGCCTTTGCTCCAGCACTCTCCGATGTTGGGGCAGGATGCCTCTTTGTTTGCCCGACGTATGGGTAGTCGTGGCGGTCAACGGCGTGGTTTCGGTTGTCATGGTGTCCTGAGTAACCACGTTAGACCTCACGTGCCAAAGCAAAAAATTCCGCGCGCAGCGCCTGGTTAGGTTGCAGTGCGCCGAGCATGGATGAAGTGACGGTTTCCTCTCCCTGGGTGCGAATGCCGCGGCTTTCCATGCACAGGTGGCGGCAGCGAATGACTACGCCCACCGCTTGCGGCTCCAGATGCGTCATCAAGGCGTTGGCAATCTGGACGGTGAGGCGTTCCTGCACCTGCAGTCGCTTGGAAAAGCAATCGGCCAGATGTGTCAGCTTTGACAAACCGACTATTTTCCCGTTGGGAACATAGCCGATCGTAGCGCGGCCAAAGAAAGGCGCTAGGTGGTGCTCACAATGACTATAGACAGGAATACCACGTACCACGATGAGCTCGTTGTACTCATCCGCCCCGTCTTCAAACGCTTTTAGACATTCAGCTGGGTCTTTGGTATATCCGGCAGTCCAATGCTTCCAGGCCTTTACAACGCGTGACGGTGTTTCGACAAGGCCGGCCCTATCGGGGTCCTCCCCCAAACTGGCCAAAAATCGGCGCCAGTCCTGCTCAGCAAATTGTGGTTCTGACATCTATGTGTTTCCTGTATGGGTAGGCGACCTACAAACCGGCTTCTTTCAGGGTTATTGCGGTGATATTCAGCGCGTGCACCCGCTCCGGCATCCAATTGGACACGGCGCTATAGACCAGCCGATGCCGAGCGATGTGCTGCAATCCATCGAACCTAGCGTCGATCACCCGCACTCGAAAATGTCCGGCGCCACCCGCGGCGCCGGCGTGGCCGGCGTGCAAATGGCTCTCGTCCTCGAGCTGGATAGCGGCCTCTGGAAAGGCCTGCCGAAAGCGTTCCAGCAATGCATCGCGCGTGGGTTTCATGGTGTTTTTTGCTGCATGTTTTCCTCGATATTTCAGCCGACCTCTAGTTACGCCGCCAAACTGGGCGGAATACGGATTCGATTCAGTCCATGCTCTACCTGTGTAAATAGGAAAAAATGTTTTTACATGTAAGCTGATGAGTTATCGCTGTGATCAGTTTCATCACTAATTGCGGTAAGTTCAGGAATCCGCTCTAATAATGTTTTCTCTACGCCATGTTTTAAGGTGACATCAACCGAGGAGCAACCTTGGCAACCACCGCCAAATTTTAAAATCGCTACTTTACTATCGGTAACCTCTAGCAGTGACACCTCACCACCATGAGAGGCCAATGAAGGGTTAATTTCATCGTAAAGAATGTAATTAATACGATCTTCTAGTGGGCTACTTTCATCGATGTAAGGTGTTTTTGCATTAGGCGCTTTAATGGTTAATTGTCCACCCATGCGGTCTTTAGAGTAATCTACCAACGCATCTTCTAAAAAAGGTATGCTTCTCTCATCGATATAAGCCACTAAATGCATTAATTCAAGCTTATCATCAGCCTCTTGCAGATCTTCTTGACGACAGTAAGCAATACAGGTTTCAGCTTTTGCTGTACCCGGTGAATTGACAAACATACGTATCCCAAGCATCTCGCCAGTTTGTTTATCTAAAAGTTCACGTAAGTGTACTTGTGCCGACTCAGTAACAGTAATCATCATAGGACCTATTTTAGTACCCGATTTCAGCTGTAATTTAACTCTTCAATAAGTTTTATCGAAAGTTCAACAGCCTATTTAGCTGTGAATATGACGATTTAGTACATTTGGGATCGTCGGTTAAAACTGATCAATCACCTAATGGGCCAACCGCCAATTTGAACCTAAACCGCCACGACTTCGATGTCCGGTTCAATAGATTTCACCAGATTTTCGATGCCTCTGAGCGTGCCGGATATCGAACTTGGGCAGGTGCCGCATGCACCCTGGTAGTGCACGCTGAGTAGGTTGCCAGCTAGGCCAACCACATGCAGATCGCCGCCGTCGTTTTTTAGATGAGGACGGACCTGCTCGTCAAGCAGCGTGTTGATCGCATCGAGACGCTGCTGGTCGGCTGGACTGAGAGCGGCACTGGTAGTGGCCGCTGCCAATGTGGCCGTTGTTTGCGCATCCGCCGCCGGTGCGGCGCGGATTGGTGCGGCGATTTTGCGCACCAATTCGCCCCAATCGGCTTCACCGCTCTGTGTAACGGTGAGCCAGCGATCAACGTAAAACACATTAGTTACATACTCGATATTGAACAGCGCGGCGGCGAGCAGATCATCCTGCGCCTGCCCAGCGTTGTCATACGAGTGCGTGATGCCCCAAGTCAGCGGGTCCTTGAGAATGAACTTCACCGCGTTCGGATTGGGTGTGCTTTCGATTTCTGCTATTCTTGGCATGCTAACCTCCTGCAAGCGGGGCTACCCTTTTTTGGTGCCCAAAATACGACAACCCTACCTCGCCTATAACCCGTTTCAATGTCATCAACCCCTCGCTGAGTCGAGCAATTTCTGCAAGTCACCTTGCTGGTGCATATCGCGTACAATATCGGCACCACCCACCAGCTCGCCCTTGACGTAGAGCTGCGGAACGGTCGGCCAGTTGCTGTAAGTCTTAATGCCATCGCGGATTTCCGGGTCGGCCAGCACGTCCACGGCGGTAAAGTTCTGCACGCCGCAGGAATTGAGTAGCTGCACCGTCGCACCGGAGAATCCACACTGTGGAGACTGCGGCGTCCCTTTCATGTAAAGCACGATGGTATTTTCTGTTACCTGGTTGCGAATTTTTTCCTGTACGTTCATTTTTCATTTCTCTCAAGTTATTTGATGGCTGATTGTGCCCAGGCATCGGGCGTGAAGGTGCGCATGGCCAGCGCGTGAATTTCCGAGCGCATGCGATCTCCGAGTGCCAGATACACCAGCTGATGCTGCTGTACCATATTTTTTCCGGTGAATTGCGGGCTGACAATCAGCGCCTCGAAGTGCTGGCCGTCATCGCCCAGCACTTCCACGTGATCGCAGGGTAGGCCATGCATGATATAGTCTTTTAGCTCATTTGCTGTCAGCATATTGTCCTCTCAAGGCGTTACTCTGTGGCAAGGGTGGCATCACGTGTTGCCGTTCGGTGCGTGCATCGGGTCGGCCTCGGTTGAGGCACTGGCGAGCGAATTGAACGCGGCGTGCAGAGTGTGCCAGGGTAAAATTACGCATTTGACGCGCGTCGGCAGGTCGCACACACCGGCGAATACCGCGAGTTTTCCAATGTGATTTGGGCTGTCTAGGTCGAGCTTTCCAGTGGCCATGGCGAGAAACTCCTGGATCAGAATTTCAGCGTCCGCAAGCGACTTGCCCTTGATGGCGGCCGTCATCATCGACGCCGACGCCTTGCAGATCGCGCATGACTCACCCTGAAATGCGATGCAGTCGATGCACTCCCGATCGAAATTAAGCGCCACACTGATGTGATCGCCGCACAGCGGGTTGTGGCCCACCGCATGGTGGCTAGCGCGCGCTAGCGTGCCGTAGTTGCGCGGCTTCTTGTTGTGGTCGAGAATGACCTCTTGATACAGCGCTTTATAGTTGGACATTACGCAAACACCTTCTGCACGCTGCGAATCCCGGCGATTAGTGCATCGACCTCAGCCATGCTGTTGTAGAACGCGAACGAGGCGCGCGAGGTGGCCGGCACTTTGAAGTGCTGCATCACCGGCTGCGCGCAATGATGACCCGTGCGCACCGCGACGCCCTCCTCATTGAGCAGTGTGCCGACGTCGTGCGGATGCACGCCGTCAACGGTGAATGAGATGACCGAGGCCTTGTTTTTGGCGGTGCCGATAATGTGCACGCCGGGCATGCGGGTCATTTGTGCGGTGGCGTAATTGAGCAGCTCGAGTTCGTGCGCTGCGATGGCGTCCATATCGATGGCCGAGAGGTAATCGACGGCGGCGCCCAGCCCGATGGCGGCTGCGATGGGCGGCGTGCCGGCCTCGAATTTATGCGGGATAGTGTTGTAGGTAGTTTTTTCGAAGGTCACCGACAAAATCATGTCGCCGCCGCCCTTGGAGGGCTGCATTTTTTCCAGCAGCGCGGCCTTGCCATACAGGACGCCGATACCGGTCGGGCCGCACAACTTGTGGCCCGAGAAAGCGTAGAAGTCGCAATCCAAATCCTGTACGTCGACCTGCAGGTGCGGCGCCGCCTGCGCCCCGTCAACCAGCACCGGCACGCCGTGCGCGTGTGCGAAAGCGATCATCTTCTTGACCGGGTTGATGCTGCCCAGCGCATTCGAAACATGTATCACACCGACGAACCGGGTGCGAGCGTTGAACAGTTTTTCATATTCGTCGATCAGCAGCTCACCGGCGTCGTTGATCGGTACCACACGAATATTCGCACCGGTCTCTTCGGCCAGCATCTGCCACGGCACGATATTAGAATGGTGCTCGAGCGTGGTCAAAATAATCTCGTCTCCGGGCTTGATGAACCACCGGCCGTAGCCGTGCATCACCAGGTTGATCGCATCGGTGGTGCCGCTGGTGAAGATCACTTCGCGCTCTTCGGGCGCATTGATGAAGCGCTGCAGTTTGCGCCGAGCGGCGTCGTATTCGGCGGTCGCGGTCTCCGACAAATAGTGCACCGCGCGGTTGATGTTGGCGTGCTCGCTCGTCTGGTAACGCACCAGGCGATCGATCACCTGCTGCGGCATCTGGCTCGATGCGGCATTGTCGAGATAGACCAGCGGCTTGCCGTCGATCTGGAGTTGGAGGATCGGAAAGTCCGCGCGTATGCGCTCGATGTCAAAAGCAGATACCGAGCCTGGGTTACTTGCTATTTGAACGGAGTTCATGACTCGCACCTGGTTTGTTCGAAAGCACTCTGTTTGAGCTGGTGCTTGAGTGATGCGACGGGGATGCGGTCGATGATCTCAGCCGCGAACGCATAAGTCAGCAGATTACGCGCCACGCTGTCAGACAGTCCGCGGCTCTTCAGGTAAAAAACTTCCTCGTTGTCGAGCTGACCAATGGTCGCGCCATGCGCGCATTTCACGTCGTCGGCAACGATCTCCAGCTGCGGTTTGGTGTCGACCTGTGCCTTGTCGGTGAGTAGCAGGTTGCGGCTCGACTGTATCGAGTTGGTACTCTGCGCGCCCTGACGCACCAGGACCTTGCCGTTGAACACCGCATGCGCGGTGCCGCCGACGATACATTTGTGCAGCTGGCGGCTTATGCCATGCGGCTGTGCGTGGTCGATACAGGTATGGGTATCGGCCAGCTGATTGGCTGCGATAAGTGCCAGCCCGTCAATCGCGCACTCGGCGCCCTCGGCCAGCAACACGTCGAGTTTATAGCGCGAAATCTGTGCGCCCAGCGCGACACTCACCGACTGATAGTTACTGGAGCGCCCAAGGGATACTGTGCAATTGGCAATATGAAACGCTTTACTGCCTTCGCGCTGAATCCGGATGTGATTCACACGTGCATTGTCTTGCAGTGTGATTTCGGTCACAGCGTTGGTGAAATACGCTTCTTCTTGGCAGGCTGGTTGGTGCAACACGACATAATCCTCGATCACGGTCACTGCGCTACCAGACTCGGCAACCACCAGGCAGCGGGGCGTGCTTACAACCTCTTTTTGCGTGGTAATAAACAGCAGATGCACTGGCGCTGAAAGCGCCACGTTGTGCGGCACCACAATAACAGCGGCATCATGCAGGAAGGCTGTATTGAGCGCTGCGAATACGTTGTTGTTGAATGTTGCGTGACGGCCGAGATGTGCTTCGATCACCGCGGCATGCGTGGCAAGTAGCGTCGGCAGGTTAGATACCACCACGCCGCTGTTTGAAGCAGCACTGGACAACTGGGGCGCATAGATACCATCAACAAATACCAGTCGGGTGGTCGCTTCTTCAATATAAAAATGCGCGACATCAGCGGCTTCCAAATAGGTTGCGCTGAGTGGCGGAGCAAACGACAGCTTGGTCAGTGGTGAAATGTTGGTAAAGCGCCATTCTTCGTCACGCCGGGTGGGCAGCGACAGCACATCGAGCCGATTGACCGCCTCGGCCCGCAGTGCATTGATCCGCGGCAAGGGGCTGGTCTGCAATTGCGGCAAGCCGGTCATCAGCGTTTCAAGGTAACCCTCAGGGGGGCGGCGAATAGAGGTTAGTGCGCTCATACTGTTGCCATCGTCGCCTGGTGCTCGGCACCGACCCAGTCGTAGCCCCGCGATTCGAGTTCGAGCGCCAGATCCTTGTCGCCGGTCTTGATGATGCGACCCGCCTGCATCACGTGCACGAAGTCGGGTACGATGTAGTTGAGCAGCCGCTGGTAATGTGTCACCAGCACAATCGCGTTGTCTTTGTTGGCCAGCTGGTTGACGCCCTGGGAGACAATCCTGAGCGCGTCAATGTCGAGGCCGGAATCGGTCTCATCGAGTATTGCCAAGCGGGGATCGAGCAGCGCCATCTGTAAAATTTCGTTGCGCTTTTTTTCACCCCCGGAGAAGCCTTCGTTGACACTACGGTCGAGAAACTCTGGACTCATTTGTAGCAGTTTCATCTTCTCGCGCACGAAGTCGTCAAACTCAAGTGGGTCGAGTTCTTCCTTGCCGCGTTGTGCCTGGACCGTGTTGTAGCTCAGGCGCAGAAATTGGCTGTTAGCGACACCCGGTATCTCGATCGGATATTGAAAGGCCAGAAACACACCGGCACGGGCACGCTCTTCGGGGGCCAGCTCGAACAGATTCTTGCCTTCGAACAGCACGCTACCAGCCGTCACCTCATACGCCGTGTGACCGGCTAGCACCTTTGCAAAGGTGCTCTTGCCTGAGCCGTTTGGGCCCATGATCGCGTGCACTTCGCCGCTTTTTACCGTGAAGTCCAGGCCTTTCAGAATTTCGATGCCGTTCACGGTCGCGCTCAGTCCGCGGACTTCAAGTATGGTTTTGCTGTCTTGATAAATCATCCGACACTTCCTTCTAGTTTTAATCCGAGTAGCTGGGTCGCTTCGACCGCAAACTCCATCGGCAATTGTTTAAACACGTCTTTGCAGAATCCGTTGATAATCATCGACACGGCGGCCTCGGCGTCGACCCCACGCTGCGCAAAATAAAATAGCTGATCCTCGCCGATCTTCGAGGTCGATGCCTCATGCTCAACTTGGGCAGTGTTGTTGCGCACCTGGATGTAGGGGAAGGTGTTGGCGCCGGACTGGTCGCCAATCAGCATCGAGTCGCATTGTGAATAATTGCGCGCACCGGCAGCGGTGGGTGCAATCCTGACCAGCCCGCGGTAGCTGTTGTTGGACCGCCCGGCCGAGATACCTTTGCTAACAATGGTGCTGCGCGTATTCTTGCCAAGGTGGATCATCTTGGTGCCGGTGTCAGCCTGCTGCAGGTGGTTGGTGACGGCGACCGAATAAAACTCGCCGACCGAGTTGTCGCCACGCAGTATGACGGAGGGATACTTCCAGGTAACCGCCGATCCGGTCTCGACCTGGGTCCACGAAATGCGCGAGTTGACGCCTTTGGCCATGCCGCGCTTGGTCACGAAATTGTAAACGCCGCCAACGCCGTTTTCATCCCCGGCATACCAGTTCTGCACCGTCGAGTACTTGATGTCGGCGTTGTCGAGCGCCACCAGTTCGACCACTGCCGCATGCAATTGGTTGGAGCTGAATGCGGGTGCCGTGCAGCCTTCAAGATACGAGACCGACGCCCCTTCCTCGGCAATGATGAGTGTGCGTTCGAACTGCCCCGTTTCCTCGGTGTTGATGCGGAAGTAGGTCGACAACTCCATCGGGCACTTGACGCCCTTGGGGATGTAACAGAACGAGCCGTCGGTGAACACCGCTGAGTTGAGCGCGGCGTAAAAGTTATCCCCGGTAGGCACCACCGTACCGAGGTACTTCTGCACCAGCTCCGGGTGCTCCAGCACGGCTTCCGACATCGAACAGAAAATGATGCCGACCTCGGCCAGCTTGGCCTTGTAGGTGGTCGCCACCGACACGCTGTCGAAAACAACGTCGACCGCAACGCCAGCCAGTGCCATGCGCTCATGCAGCGGCACGCCAAGCTTCTCGAAGGTACGCAACAACTCAGGATCGACCTCGTCCATGCTGTTCAACTTCGGCTTCTGCTTTGGTGCAGCGTAATAGCTGATCGCCTGTAAATCGATCTTCGGATAGTGGACGTTGGCCCACGCTGGCTCTTCCATTTTGAGCCACGCCTGGTAAGACTTGAGTCGAAACTCAAGTAACCACTCAGGTTCGTTCTTCTTGGCCGAAATCATCCGGATTGTGCCTTCATCCAGCCCTTTCGGCGCGACATCGGACTCGATGTCGGTGACGAAACCGTGCTTGTAGGGCTGGTCGACGAAATTTTGCAGTACTTCACTCATGGTGTTATTCCTACGTTAAAGTGAGAAAGACGACCCGCAGCCACAGGTAGATTTTGCGCCAGGGTTGTTCTTGATGACGAACTGCGCACCTTCCAGACCGTCTTTGTAATCAATATCTGCCCCCACCAGGTACGGGTAGCTCATCGCATCAATCAATAGCGACACGCCGTTCCTAGTCATCGTCGTGTCGTCTTCGTTGGCGATTTCGTCAAACGTGAATCCGTAGGAGAAGCCGGAGCAGCCGCCGCCCTGAATAAAAACACGCAGTTTCAGCGCAGGGTTGCCTTCTTTGGCAATCAAATCAGCGACTTTGCCCACCGCGTTGTCGGTAAAGACAAAAGGTGCGGGCATTTCGGTCTGGATGTTCTCAGCAACTGTGTTCATGCCATTACCTTCGTACTTTCTGCATCAAGCTCGGGCTTTTTCATGTTGAAGCTCTCGCCACAGCCGCACTCGCTGTCGACGTTGGGGTTGTCAAATTTGAACATCTGCTTGAGTCCTTCGGTGACGAAGTCGATGTGCGAGCCGTCGAGAAACGCTAGGCTGTCGGTATCGATCAGCACACGGGCGTCATGCGACTCGAAGCTGTGATCGGTTGGGCGAATTTCGTCGGCGATGTCGAAGGTGTGCGCCAGGCCGGTGCAGCCCACTTTCTTCACTCCGATGCGCAGGGCAATCCCTTTACCTCGCTTAGCAAGCTGGCCCTGAATCTGTTTTGCTGCATTTTCAGTCAATGTAATTGCCATAATTTACGCTCCAAAGTAACCAAAGAGAACACCGAAATAATCGAGAAAATCCAAGGTCAAGCGGTGATCTGTCACGGGATGTCAGGACCTCATGCTCTTCACAAATACGGCGAACACATAGTATCGTTCCGAAACTACTTGCTTGTCAAGATAGTTTTTAAACGCTACTATATTATAGATTTCATAGTATCGTTACGAAACTACTATCTTGTCGATACAGGTTTTAAACGTTACTCTCTACACAAGACAAAGGAGTTGAAAATGAAGAGTCGTGCGATCGCAGAGTTGGTCTTCCATTTGGGGCGTATAGCAACTGGCGAGGGGCTCGTGGAGGGGCTTACGGCAGCCCAGTGGGCAGCGCTCCGATACTTTGCCCAAGCCAACCGCTTCTCGCGAACGCCGTCAGCGTTTGCCGCGTTTCATGGCACGACCCGGGGTACGGCGTCACAGACAATAAAAAGCATCGAAGCCCTGGGCTATCTGTCGCGCATGCGGTCAGAGGGCGATGGGCGCAGTGTCCGGCTCGTTCTGACCGAGAAAGCCAAGGGTATTCTTGCGAACGACCCCTTAGAATCCCTGGTCCGTGCCACGGACTCCCTACCTCCAAGCGTACGCGGCCACTTCGCCAGTACTTTGCAACGCATACTCGGTCAGGTGACGCGAGAGAGAGGCACGCCTCCCTTCGGCACCTGCCCCTCGTGTCAACATCTGGAAAGCGACGGCTGCACGCGGGAGGGAGAGGCGGCCTATGCGTGCGGGTTCACGAGCGAGCCGCTGCTTATGGAAGAGCTCGATGGGGTCTGCATTAACTTCGTCTCGGGCAAGCCCATGACGGTGAAGGGCCCTGTCACCGGAGTCGAACCGCGATGAGTCCTGTTCCTGCACCAGCGTTCACTGTCGCAGGCGGCGAGATCACCATCGATGCCATGCTGCTCACGCCCAAGTCTGCTCCGCCTCCTAGGCCGCTCGCCGTGAGCTGCGACATCATCCGCGAGATGAATGCTTCGGGAGAACTCCCGGCAATCATGCGTGCAAACCATAAACGCGCCATATAAAGGAGACCGCCATGTCATCCCATCCAACTGACTTCCAGGGTTCTGTCATCGACGCGCTGCGCGAGGCTATCGAGCAGCAGATCCCCAATTCACGGGCCGCTGTCAGCGGCGGCGACGGACATTTCAGCATCGAAGTGACGTCGCCCGCGTTCGCCGGCAGGAGCCGGCTCGAGAGACATTGGCTGGTGTACCTCGCAATCGTCCACTTGCTGGAGGGTGACGCGTCCCCTGTGCACGCCATCGACAGCCTGAAGACTCGAACGCCGGCTCGTCTTGATCGGGGCGTTGCAGACCATGGTTGGCTCCGCCCGTCGCCCAATGCCGAGCACCCAAGTCTCCCTGACCTCGTCAGGACCGAGTCATGATTGCCAGAGCTACAGGTCCAGCCGTGGCGATAAATGTGCAGGAAAACCCGCCTGAAACACTCCCCCGCCGGCTTCGGGCGCATCTTCAAGCGCTCGCCACACTGCGCTTACCGATCATCTATCGGGAGGCGGCCAAAGGGCTGCTGCTCTTACCCCCGAACACCATTCGTCAACTCACGGAGGCGTTGGAGCAACTCATGGCCGAGGACGCGGCGGCTGGCCGCCCCTTCATCGCGGCCATGGTCATCAGCAAGTGGCGCGGCGGCTTGCCGGCACCGGGCTTCTTCGACTGTGCGGCTCGGCTCGGACGCTTCGCCGGCGATGCGACGGGGCCGGACGCAAGGGCATTTCATGCGATCGAGCTCAACGCGGTGCTCGCCTTGTGGGTGCCGCCTGGTGAGGCCCCCGAGAGTGAATAAAGACCCATATCTTATCGTCCACAAGATGAATACGTCGGGAGAACTGCAGGCAGTCATTCATGCAAACCACATCACTGTCGCCTAAAGGAGGCCGCCATGTCATTCCATCCAACTGACTTGCAGGGTTCCGTTATCGACGCGCTGCGCGAGTCTATCGAGCAGCAGGTCCGCGCCCGGGCGGCTGTCAAGGGCGGCGGTGGACACTGCAGCATCGAAGCAACGTCGCCCGCTTGTGTTGAGCTGGGCTTTGCAAGCCGTAGTTGGCCCCGCGCTATTGAGGTGCAACTCACTATTGGCGTCCCGACATGATTTTTTCGCCAATCCCGAATACGGCTCCGTTCGCCGCAGAGGAGATTGAGATTCTCAACCGCCTGGTGGGCCCCGCCAGCCCCACCCAACGTGCTTGGCTGTCGGGCTTTCTCGCTGGAATGGACACCACGACGGTGCCGCAGGCGGCGGTCGGCGCGCAACCCGCCGAACCGCTGACCATCCTCTACGCGACTGAGTCCGGAAACGCCGAACGGCTCGCGTCGGACATGGCCAAGGCGGCCCGCAAGATGGGATTGAAGCCTTCGGTCGTCGACATGGCTGATCTCGACGTGGCGACGCTCACGTCGGTACGGCGTCTTGTCGTCATCGCCTCGACCTGGGGTGAAGGTGACCCACCCGCGCGGGCTATTCGCGCTTACGCTGAACTCATGGGTGAGGCCGCGCCACGCCTCGACGGCACTGAGTTCGGCGTTCTCGCGCTCGGAGACACTGCCTATACGGAGTTCTGCGCGATTGGCCAGGCTCTGGACGCAAGACTTGAAGCGCTCGGCGGCAAGCGCGTCGCCGAGCGCGTCGATTGCGATCTCGATTTCGCAGAGTCCGCGGGGCACTGGATCGAGACGACGCTGAAGGCGCTGGCGCCGGCCGAGGAAGCCGGGCGCGGCCGTGTTATTGCGGTTGATTTTGGCGCGAAGGCGGCGAGCAGCTCCGATCTCGGTCCGGTCGAGGTTGAGATCACCGAGCTCGTCCAGCTCAATTCCTCGCAGTCGGAAAAGGCAACGATCCATATCGAGCTCGGTTTCGATGGCGCGGCGCTGCCCTATAAACCGGGTGATTCACTCGATATCTACCCTGAGAACGATGCGGCCTACGTGGACGATCTGCTGAAGGCGGCAGGTCTTGCGTCCGACGCTGCGCTGCGCGCCGAGCTGACGAAGGAACGGGATGTTACGACCCTGTCACTCAAGACCCTGGAAAGCTGCGCCGCTACGACTGGCCACTTGGAGGTAAAGGCGTTGCTCGAATCGGGCGATGCCCGCGCCTGGATCGCGGGCCGGCAGCTCATTGATCTTCTGAGTTCCTTTTCCATTAGGCTGTCTGCCGACCAGCTGCGGCAGATGACGCGGCCGTTGGCACCGCGCGCCTATTCGATCGCTTCCTCACGCCGCGAGGTGGGGGAGGAGGCGCATCTTCTGATCTCTGCGGTGCGCTACCAGAGCTTCGGGCGCGTGCGCAAGGGCGTTGCTTCCGGCTACGTCGCGGACCAGTTAAAGAAAGGACAGCGACTGCGCGTGAAGCTGCGGCCGAACCGGTATTTCGCCCTTCCCGCGCCAGAGCGCGACATCATCATGGTGGGGCCCGGCACTGGCATCGCTCCGTTCCGCGCCTTCGTGCAGGAGCGCCGCGCCACCGGCGCGAGCGGCCGTTCCTGGCTGTTCTTTGGCGACCGCCAGTTTACCCACGATTTCCTCTATCAGCTCGAATGGCAGGATGCCTTGAAGGATGGCTCTCTCACGCGCATGGACCTCGCTTTCTCGCGCGACACGCCGGAGAAGCTCTATGTGCAGCACCACATCTGGAAGCAGCGCCGCGACCTTGTCGACTGGCTCGAAAATGGTGCCTATTTCTATGTCTGCGGCGACGCCAAGGCGATGGCGAAGGATGTGCGTGCGGCACTCGTGCGCGCCTATGCCGATGTAAAGGCATGCAGCGTGGAAGCTGCCGAACAAGCGGTAAGCGATCTCGATCGCGAGCATCGCTATCTTCAGGATACTTACTAAATAGTTCATATGGAGTCCACATGACCAAAGAACTGTCACGCAACGAGCGCATCAAGGAAGCGAGCGAGTATCTGCGCGGCACGATCAAAGAAGGCCTGCGCGAGGCGATCACCGGCGCGATCATCGAGGATGACGCGCAATTGGTGAAGTTCCACGGAATGTACCTGCAAGATGACCGCGATCTGCGCGCCGAGCGCGGCCGCAAGAAAATGGAGAAGGCCTTCTCCTTTATGATCCGCGTGCGTGTGCCCGGCGGCGTGTGCACCCCAGAGCAATGGCTCACCATGGACCATATCGCGCGTACCTACGGTAACGGCACGATGCGCCTGACGACGCGGCAGACCTTCCAGTTGCACGGCATCATCAAATCGAACTTAAAAGCGACGATGCGCGAAATTGACGCAGCGCTGCTGACCACCATTGCGGCATGCGGTGATGTCAACCGCAACGTGCTGTGCAATCCGAACCCCTATCAGTCAAACGCCCACGCCGCTTCGCTCGCACTCGCCCGTACACTATCTGACCATCTATTGCCGCGCACAGCGGCATATCGCGAGATCTGGCTCGATGGCGAGCGCATCGCCGGTGGCGAGGAGGAGGTTGTTGAGCCGATTTACGGCAAAACCTACCTGCCGCGCAAGTTCAAGATCGTCATTGCCGTGCCTCCGTCAAACGACGTTGATGTCTATGCGCATGATCTCGGCTTCATCGCCATCCTCGACGACCAGCATGAGATTGATGGCTATAACGTCACGGTCGGCGGCGGCATGGCCATGACGCATGGCGAGCCGCAGACTTATCCCCGCACGGCCGACATCATGGGCTATTGCCGACCGGACCAGGCGATTGCGGTGGCCGAGGCCGTGGTCACTGTACAGCGCGACTGGGGCGACCGCGTTGAGCGCAAGCATGCGCGCCTGAAATACACGATCGATGATCGCGGTCTCGATGCCTTCCGTGCCGAGGTTGAGCAACGCAGTGGCGTGAAGCTGGCGGCTGCCAAGCCGTTCACCTTCACCTCTACCGGCGATCGCTACGGCTGGACCGAAAGCGACCCCAGCGAGGAAATCGACAACGGGTGCGCGCATCTGACGCTTTTCATTGAGAACGGCCGTGTCAAGGATGTGCCGGGCGGCGCGCAATGGCTCACGGGCCTGCGCCGGATCGCCGAGGTACATGACGGCGATTTCCGCCTCACTGCCAACCAGAACCTGATCATTGCCAGCGTACCAAAGGACAAGCGCCAGACCATCGAGGCGCTGATGGCCGAGTATGGGCTCACGAGCGGTGCCTCGGCCCTGCGGCGCAATGCGATGTCTTGCGTCGCGCTGCCGACCTGCGGGCTCGCGCTCGCCGAAAGCGAACGCTATCTGCCGGACCTCGTCACCGCGCTGGAAGAGCGTCTGGCCGCACACGGGCTGGCCGAGGACGACATCGTCATCCGCATGACCGGCTGCCCCAACGGCTGCTCCCGACCGTATGTCGCCGAGATCGGCTTGGTCGGGAAAGGCCCCGGCCGCTACAATCTCTATCTTGGGGCCGCCTTCGACGGCTCGCGGCTTTCCAAGCTTTACGCCGAAAATCTCGACCACGGTGCGATCATTGCGAACCTTGATCCGATCTTCGCCGCTTACCAGAGCGAGCGCCGGGACGCCGAACGCTTTGGTGATTACGTCATCCGCGCGGAGTTTATTGCCGCGACCGTCAACGGCACCGACTTCCATAAGGACACCGGCGCCCGGCGCTAAAATTTTTTGAACGCTGGACGTGCTGTTCAGCATTACCAAGGAGGACCATCATGGCATTACATTTAGGCGACATAGCACCCAATTTTGTTCAGAAATCGACGGCCGGCGACATTGATTTTCACGCTTGGCTCGGCAGCAGCTGGGGCCTTCTGTTCTCGCATCCAAAAGACTTCACGCCAGTTTGCACTACCGAGCTGGGCGCAACCGCCAAACTCAAGGATGAGTTTACGCGCCGCAACGTCAAGGTGTTGGCCGTCAGCGTCGACACCCTCGATTCGCATTCCCTTTGGGTGAATGACATCAACGAGACACAAAACACCAGCGTCGATTTTCCGGTGTTGGCTGATCCGGATCACACCGTCTCGGACCTTTACGACATGATTCACCCAAGCGCCAACGACACCCTGACGGTGCGCTCGGTGTTCTTCATTGATCCCGAAAGGAAGATCCGCGCGACCATTACTTACCCGGCCAGCACGGGACGCAACTTCAACGAAATCCTGCGGGTGATTGATTCGCTGCAACTGACCGACGGCTACAGCGTCGCCACGCCAGCAAATTGGAACGTCGGCGATGACGTTATTATTGTGCCGTCACTGCAGGATCCGGAAGTGTTGAAGGAGAAATTCCCGAAGGGCTACACGGTCGTCAAGCCTTACCTGCGCATCACGCCGCAGCCCGACCTGAATTAAGTCCACCAAGGAACTAGATGTCTCATCAATAAACTGAGTCAAGCAATGTTGCATGACTCAGGCAAAACTGCCTCCGACAAACCCGGTGCGGCTCACAATCGGTGGACCAAACAAAACTTCAGTCAGTCTGTGATGATCCAAGATGTGCCGTAACGTATTGAACAGACACAAAAAAGCCGAACACTTGGTTCGGCTCAATAATAGTATGGTGCCCAGAAGAGGACTTGAACCTCCACGCCCTTGCGAGCACCAGCACCTGAAGCTGGCGTGTCTACCAATTTCACCATCTGGGCAAAACAGAGTCTCGGGGCCAAAAAGCAGCTGAAGATTCTGAGGGCGGCGACTGTACTTTTCTGGCGCGGCTTTGTCAATCCTCGCGTATAATCAGGGAACATTTATAGATTCTCGATAAAAACTCTTACGGAAGACCCAATACCTATGGCCAAAAAAGGCAAGATTGCCGATCCCCATGCCGCTCGCGAAGCCGAGCGCTACGAAAACCCCATACCCAGCCGCGAGGTGATCCTCGAATTGCTGGGCGATGCGGACAAACCCCTCGATCACGCTGAAATTGCGCAGAATCTGCAGTTGGCTGAGCCCGAGCAGATCGACGCTCTGCAAAAGCGCCTGCGGGCGATGGAGCGCGATGGCCAGTTGATGGTCAATCGCCGCAATGCCTACGGCCTGGTCGACAAGATGAATTTGCTGCACTGTCGGGTGCAGGGCCATCGCGACGGTTATGGCTTTGCGATGCCACTGGCAGAAGGTGATGACATCTACCTCAGCGCCCGCCAGATGCACTTTGTTTTTGATGGCGATGAAGTGCTGGTGCAGGTGACCGGCGAAGACCGTCGCGGCCGGCTTGAGGGCAGGGTGGTGCAGGTGCTGGAGCGTAAGCACAAAACCGTGGTGGGGCGGTACCAGGAAGACAGTGGTATCGGCTTTGTGATTCCCGATAACGGTCGCCTCACACAGCAAATACTCATTCCGCCCAAGGAAAAAGGCAAGGCACTCTCGGGTCAGATCGTCACGGTCGAGATTACCGACTATCCCACCCGCAAACTCGGTGCCAAGGGTCGCATTGCCGAGGTGCTTGGCGATCATCTCGATCCGGGCATGGAGATAGACGTTGCCATTCGCTCGCACGGTATTCCCTGGGAGTGGCCCGAAGAGGTGTTGAAGGAAGCGGCGGCACTGGAGGCTGAGCCGCTGGAGAGTGATAAAAAGCACCGTGTCGATCTGCGTAAATTACCGTTTGTCACGATAGATGGTGAGGATGCGCGCGATTTTGACGACGCTGTATATTGTGAAAAGCAGGACAGCGGCGCATGGCGGCTTTGGGTGGCGATTGCCGATGTGTCCCATTATGTTGCGCCGGGTTCTGCGCTCGATCAGGAGGCCGCGCAGCGCGGAAACTCGGTGTATTTTCCGGCGCGGGTAGTGCCCATGCTGCCCGAGGCACTCTCCAACGGCCTGTGCTCGTTGAAGCCGGCGGTAGATCGCCTGGCTGTGGTCTGTGAGATGCAGCTCAGCGCCAAGGGCGTGCTGACCAAATACCGGTTCTATGAATCTGTGATTCACTCTCATGCCCGTTTGACCTACACCCAGGTGGGTGAGGTTCTGGAGCACGGCAAGCACCCCGATGTCGATAAGCAAAGGGTGCCTGATCTCAAGCGCCTGCACAGCCTCTACCGCGTATTGCGCGCCGCCAGGGACAAGCGCGGGGCGATCGATTTCGAGACGGTGGAAACACGCATTATTTTTGATGAGCGACGCAAAATTGAGGCCATTGTGCCGGTGGTGCGCAACGACGCACACAAGTTGATTGAGGAGTGCATGCTGTGCGCCAACGTGGCCACCGCGCGCTTCTACGATGCCAACAAGTTGCCGATGTTGTTTCGGGTGCACGAGGGCCCGGGCGAGGAGAAACTGGAAGGTCTGCGCAAGTTTCTCGGCGAACTGGGTTTGGATCTCGGTGGCGGAGCAAAGCCGACCCCTGTGCATTATCAGCACCTGCTGCAGCAGATTACTGACCGCGAGGACGCGCATGTCATCCAGACCATGCTGCTGCGCTCGCTCAGCCAAGCCGTTTACCAGCCGGAAAACAAGGGCCACTTCGGCCTGCATTACGAGGCCTACGCCCACTTTACTTCGCCCATCCGGCGCTACCCCGATTTGCTGGTGCACCGGGGAATACGGCATCTCATTCGCCGCAGCGGCGGGGCAAAAGGTGTGTTTCGTGTAGCGGGTGCGGAATCCATTCCCGCCAAGAAAATCTTTCCCTACGATATGGCCGCGATGGTGATGCATGGCGAGCATTGCTCGATGAGCGAGCGCCGCGCGGATGAAGCCACTCGTGAGGTTAATGCTTGGCTCAAATGCGAGTATTTGCAGGATCATGTCGGCGATGAATTCAACGGTGTCATCGCCGCTGTCACGAGTTTCGGTTTGTTTGTGGAGCTACAAGACCTTTATATAGAGGGATTGGTGCACGTCACGGCCCTGCCGGGTGACTACTACAACTTTGACAAGGCCCGACAGCGCCTCGTCGGTGAGCGCTCGGGACGTAAGTTCCAGTTGGGGGGCAGTGTGCGCGTGCAGGTCGCCAGGGTCGATCTGGATGACCGCAAGATTGACCTTGAACTGGTCGAGTCCAAGGACGTTAAGACAGCGAAAGGAAAAGGCGCTGACAAAAGTAAAGCCGACAAAGGAAAGGGTTCTGATAAAGGTAAGGCCGATAAGGCTAGCGTGGAAAAAGGCGCAAAGAAGGACAAAAAATCCACAGACGCACGTAAGTCCAAGGGTAAGACCGGCCTGAGGCGGCGTCGCTGAGCGTGCGTTATGTCTACGGTATTCATGCAGTGGACAGTCTGCTGCGTCAAAATGCCAAAGCAGTGCAGCGCCTGCTGGTGCAGGCCGGGCGCAACGACAAGCGCATCAATGCCCTGCTGGAGCTGGCAAAAAATCAGGGCGTAGCGGTTGTGCGCGAGCCGCGTTCAGGGCTGGACACCCTGGTCAGTGGCCGCCACCAGGGCGCCGTGGCGCAGGTGAGCGAAGTGGCGGCGCAGCAGGATCATGCAGCATCCAATCTCTGGGACGAGGCCGACTTACTGCAGGCGGTGGATAATAAAGAAGGCGCTGTGCTGATCCTGGTGCTGGACGGGGTCACGGATCCCCACAACCTGGGTGCATGCTTGCGCAGTGCCGATGCCGCCGGCGTGGATGCCGTGGTCGTGCCTAAGGACAACTCGGCAGATCTCACTCCCGTGGTTCAAAAGGTCGCCTGCGGCGCGGCAGAAGTGGTGCCTTTTGTGCGCGTCACCAATCTGTCGCGCACGTTGCTGGCATTGCAGCAGAGGGGTGTGTGGTTGTGCGGCACCGATGGCGATGCCGAGCAATCCCTGCACGACACGGATCTTACAATCTCATTGGCGGTGGTGATGGGGGCAGAGGGCAGTGGTATGCGCCGCCTCACGCGCGAGCAATGTGATTATCTTATCCACCTGCCCATGGCGGGTTCTGTAAGCAGCCTGAACGTGTCGGTGGCAGCGGGCGTTGTGCTATTTGAGGCGGTCCGCCAGCGTGCCATGCGCGGCAAATAATCTCCTTGTCACCCGCAAGCAAAATCGGTAAACTTCGCGTCCTTAAAATTTGCCCGGCTAACGAGGTCGTTCCCTAGGTTGTTCCCTAGGTCTTCCCAGCTAGCCGATCCTCCTTGCTACACCATTTTAGTGGGTAGCATTAACCCGTAAGGAGCTTTCGTATGCGACATTACGAGATCGTATTTATGGTCCACCCGGACCAATCCGAACAAGTGCCCGGCATGATCGAGCGTTACACTGCCGCTATCCAAAAAGACGGTGGCCAGGTTCACCGCCTCGAAGATTGGGGTCGCCGCCAGTTGGCCTACCCGATCAACAAGATCCACAAGGCACACTACGTGCTGATGAATGTGGAGGCGTCCAATGAGGCTTTGGAAGAGCTGACCACCACTTTCCGTTTTAACGACGCCGTTATCCGTAACCTCGTTATCCGCTGCGATGAGCCCTTCACTGAAGAATCTTTCATTATGAAGGCCGAGAAAGAGAATCGTGAGCGTAAGAGCCGCTATGAAGAGCGTCAGGCGGCGGATGCTGCCCGCGCCGCTGAAAGCGATGATAACGAT